>Ga0208864_1000168_pt1 | contig 21185 bp, 15 predicted proteins | sample CryBogmetaGMA05M_FD_184542 | JGI IMG/M metagenome (GOLD analysis project Ga0208864, IMG submission 184542) | Freshwater microbial communities from Crystal Bog, Wisconsin, USA - MA0.5M (SPAdes) | ecosystem: Environmental > Aquatic > Freshwater > Lake | place: Crystal Bog, Wisconsin, USA...
CGGCTTTCCATCGATGGGTGCCTGGGTCACCTACGGCCTGGGCAGCGAGGCGGAGGATCTGCCGGCCTTCGTCGTGCTCCCCGACCACCGCGGCCTGCCGCCCGGCGGGCCGGTGAACTGGGGCGCGGGCTTCCTGCCGGCGATCCACCAGGGCACGGTGATCGAGACGGCGGCGGGGCGGCCACCGATCGCCGATCTCTTTGCGGCGGAGGACCACGCGAATCTGGTCGCCGGGGATCTGGCAGGCCGCGATTTTCTGGCGGCAGCCAACTGCCGCCATCTCTCGACCCGAGCCGACAACAGTGAACTCGCCGCGCGGATCGCCGCCTACGAACTGGCGGCCCGCCTGCAGCTCTCGGCCCCCGAAGTGACGAACCTCTCGGGCGAACCCGACAGCATCGAAAAACTCTATCAGCTCGACCATCCCGAGATCGGCCCCTTTGGCCGGCAGTGCCTGCTCGCCCGGCGGCTCGTGGAGCGGGGCGTGCGATTCGTGCAGATCTACTGCGGCGCCGAGAACACGGCCGTGAAGAAGATCCGGCCGAACTGGGATTCCCACGAAGACGTGGTCCGCGACCACGGCTACTGGGGCCCGATCTTGGACGCCGGCGCCAGCGCCCTGCTCGCCGACCTGAAGACCCACGGCCTGCTTGATTCGACGCTCGTGATGTGCCAGACGGAATTCGGCCGGCAGCCGGCGGCGCAGGGCAAGGGCCGCGACCACAACGCCGGCGCCTTCACCGTGTGGATGGCCGGCGGCGGCATCAAGGGGGGCACAGCCTACGGCACGAGCGACGAACTCGGCTTCAAGGCCGAGGAGCACCCCACCCTCTGCTACGACCTCCACGCCACCGCGCTGCATCTCCTCGGCATCGACCACACGAAGCTGTCGGTCTACAACAACGGCATCCAGCGCCGGCTCACCGACGTGCACGGGCACGTGATCGATGCCATCGTGGCCTGACGCCGGCGGCGCAAGCACCGCGTTCTCGATACACCATGGCATAATGCCGCCGCGAGCAAACGCCAGGGAGCGATAGTCCTGCCCAACGACGTACGGAGTTGCAGTCCATGACCGTCGGGATCGTCTTCACCGCCATCACGATCCTTGTCGCCTTGGTAGCGTTTGCGAAGGTCAACCCGTTTCTCGCCTTTCTCGTCGTGTCGATCGGAATGGCGCTCGCGCTGGGCGTGGCACCCGCCGACGTTCCAGCGCTGGTGCAGAAGGGGCTGGGAAGCATTCTGGGCAGTTTGACGATCGTGATCGCTGCCGGAGCCATGCTGGGCAGGCTGGTGGTCGAATCGGGGGCGGCCCAGCGGATTGCCACGACGCTCGTGCACCTCTTCGGCACGTCGCGGATCACCTGGGCCATGGCGGCGACCGGGTTCATCGTGGGCTTGCCGCTCTTTTACAACGTCGGCTTCGTGCTCATCGTGCCGATCGTGTTCGCCATCAGCAGTCGCTTCGACATGCCTGCGGTCGTGGTGGCCGTGCCGGCCCTGGCAGCCCTGAGCGTCGCCCACGGGCTCCTGCCCCCGCATCCGTCGCCCGCGGGGCTGGTGAAACAGTTCGATGCGAGCCTCGGCCTCACGCTGGCCTACGGCACGATCGTGGCCGTACCCGCGTTGGTACTCGCCGGCCCCGTCTTCGCGCGGTTTCTGCGCAGGATCGAGACGCGACCTCCGGTCGGACTCGCTTCTCGGCACCTGCCGGAAGAGGCCCTCCCCGGCATCTGGACAAGCCTGATCACCTCCCTCCTGCCGGCATTGGTGCTGCTTGGATCCACGGCCATCGAGATCGCCGCGCCGCAGACGGCCGCCGCGGTTCCGCTCCTGCGTTTCATCACGCATCCCGATATCGTGATGCTGCTCACGCTGATCGTCGCGGCCGTCACGCTGGGGATCGCCCGCGGCAGGCCGCTCCCCGCCGTGATGGCCACGTATGGCAAGGCGCTCACGGATGTCGGCCCTGTGCTCCTCGTCGTGGCCGGCGCAGGCCCGTTCAAAGAGGTGCTCGTTTCGTCGGGCGTGGACAGGCAAATCGCAGCGGCGTTCGCCGGGCTGGCCCTCGACCCGCTCCTGCTGGCGTGGCTGCTGACGGTGGCGATTCGCGTGTGCGTCGGCTCGGCCACCGTGGCTGGACTGACCGCAGCGAGCATCCTCGCCCCCGTGGCGGCCGACCCAGCGTACGGCGTCGATCCCAATCTGATGGTGCTGGCGGTGGGTGCGGGCAGTCTCGCATGCTCGCACGTCAACGACGCGGGCTTCTGGCTTTTCAAGGAGTACTTCGACACGAGCATCGCCGACACATTCCGCTGCTGGACCGTCATGGAGACGATCGTGTCGGTCGTCGGCCTCGCGGGCGTGCTGCTGCTGGCCAGGATCGTATGACGTCGCGTCAGGGCCGCCGGAGGTCTGCTTCGGGCCCCCGGCGTCCTGCACCAGCCAAACCGTGGCCCGGCCGCACGAGGAATCCGGGTCGCCCCGATCGGCGCCGCTCGGAACGAATGCCTCCAAACCCGGAACCCGCCCAGATCAGGGCCGCCGCAGCGCTACCTCTGCGACCTCGAGTTGGACGTCCTTGTCGATCGAGTTCACGAACACCCGGGCGACGCGAGCGCCGGTGGGCAACGCGTCGAAGCCTTGGCAAATGGGCCGAATCGCGGATGCGGGGATCTCGATCGTCGACCAGCCGTCGTCACAGTCCCGCCGAGGTCCGTGGTCCCGCGAATCGACGGTCGCCAGAAAGTTGCCTCCGAAAGCACCGGATGGACCCCAGATGACCAGCATGCAGTCGATGGGAGCGGGTATCGCGGTCCGCAGCGTCAGTCGAACCACGCTGTCGGAATGGATTGCCGCGAAGCCGGCTTGCTCGGCATGGATCGATATTCCGCGGTGAATGACGGGCGTCCCCCTGGCTGTTCGCCCGGCCAGATAGGGAACCGCGCTCATCCGTGCCGGCAGTCCATCTCCGGCCGCCAGCCATTCGCCCAGCTCATCCGGACCGCGTCGCGGCCTGGTGAACGTCTCCCGAAAACTCTCGGGCACTGCGGCCGGCCCCTCGACCTGGAGCGGTACGTTGGTGGTGAAGGAAGCCGTTGCCCTGCCGTTCGCGGGCACCTCCACCTGGCTTCCATCGACCATCCTCTTGAACCGCACCCGTCCTTCCGTGACCCCGAGCCGCGTGGAATCGGCATCCGTTGACAATGAGAACTCCGTGCCCACGACCTCGAGTTCCGCCGTCGTGGTCCGCACGACCATCGGCCGACCGGGCGACTGAGGCTGGGCATCCACCAGCATGCTCCCTTTTCGCAGCACGATGCGCTTCTGCCCGTCGTCCTCGAAATCGACCACCGAATCCCCGATGGCCTCGATCACCGTACCGTCGACAAACCGCACCTTGGCCAGGGCCGTCGCGCCCTCGAGCCGAATGCAGCCGGCGGCGAGTGCGTCTCCGGCGACCAGGCGAGCCTCGTGAAGGCCACCGAAGCCGCTCCATGTCGCAGCCCCGTCGACCGACACGACGTGCGCGATCACCGCGGCCGGCGATTGGTCAGGCGCGAGCCGGAGAAAGGTGAACCAGCCGCCCACGAGCACCAAGAGGCCGATGGCGGCCCACGCGCTGCCGGCTCCCGAACCGTCAGCGGGTTCGTCGTCGGCAGCTCGTTTCTTGTCGGCGGCGGGGAGATGTCCAGATGAAGCCGGCAGGGGACCGACGACCGCCGCGGCGGGATACTCCCAGTGGAGCGCGGCATGAAGATGCATCCAGCGGCAGTATCGCGCCAAGGCAGCGTCGTTCTCCGCCAAAATCACATCCAGCCGCGCTTCGTCGGTGGCAGCCAGCCGACCGTCGATCAGCCGATTGAACATGTCCTCCAGCATGTCGTCGGACACGCGGCCGGAGAGATCGTCCCGGCCTTCGCCAACTGCGTCGTTCATACAGCGGCCTCCGTGGCAAGGGTTCGCTCGATGCACTCGAGCAACGTCCGCCGGATGCGCCGCAGCATCTCCGAGACCGCCTTCGGCTGGGTGCCCCGCACCGCGGCGATGGCATTCACCGAGGCGCCCGGCTCGTATCGACTGGAGACCAGCACCCGGTGCCTCTCGGGCAGTTTCTGCAGGCATCGGGCCAGGGCCAGCCGCCGGTCGTCCGCTTCGCCCTGTGCCGAGAGGGCCGCGGCGGCAATCCGGTCGAGGAGGTCGCTGTCGGAGAGCGGCAGCCGCTGCCGCTTGCTGAGATGCGACCGCGACTGAATCCGCGCGATCTGCATCGCCCAAGGCATGAACTCGCGATTCGGATCATACTCGGCGGCCTTCCGCCAGAGCACGAGATTGGTCTCCTGGAGAACATCGTCGGCGTCCGCCGCATGGCGGACCAAGGTGATGATCATCCCGTACAGCGACCGCTGAGCGGCCGTGACTTTGGCCAAGTATTCGGGCGACGGCGGAGGACTCGCGCTAGTGAACATGCACAAGCATTGGCCGGGCTGACCAAAATCCCACGTTCGAACTCCGTGAGGTTACGCCCCGCCCCCCGGCCGTGGGGATTTTATTTTTTGGCGGGGACGGCTTCCAGGTCGAAATTGAAGGTCGTCTGCGTGGGCGAGACCTCCGCCGTCAGGCCCGAGGTGTCGAAGGCGGCATATTTTTTCGGCGTGTACCACACGGTTTTACCCGGAGAATCACTCTCTCGACAGCTGAGTTGCACCCGGTGCTTCCCGGGTGTCGCTCCAGCGCCGATCTTGTACGTCGTCAGCGTGAACCGACCGTCGTCTCCGGTGATCCCCGTCGCCATGTTCAAACCTTGCTCCTGCTCGAACTCGACCACGGTCGCGGCAAGCGGCTTGCCATTGAGCGTCACGGTTCCGGAAACGGGGATCAAGACCGGCCCCCCGGGTCCACAACTCGCGGCGAGCAAGGCCGTCACGACGAGCCCCACAAAGAGCGGTGATCCCAAGGTCCGTCGGTCGTTGGTCGGGTCCATGACGCTCATCCAAGACGCTCAGAAGTCGCTGACCGAGTTGCCGTCCCATGGGAAACTCAGATACACGTAGGTCCATTGGTCGATCGTGTCGTTGAAAAACCGCACCGATCCGTCCATAAACGCGAAGCCGCACGTTTGTGGATGCGCCGATTTGAACCCCCGCGCCGTGACTTCGTTGAACCAGGATCCGCAGCCGATGCCATTCGTGCCGCCGCTATCCTGGGATTGAACCGACGCGTACGTGCCGGATGAGTTGCCCGAATTGAAGTTCACTGACACCGACGTGAGCGTCGCGCCATCGCCATTGCTCATCAGCGAGTTCCAGCCCTCCTGCAGAGTGTAGCGCTGCGACGCCAACACTTCGCCTGCGAAAAACGTCTTGGAAAGGCCGTCGGAAATGTCCTTGATCCTCATGACCGGTGGTGGTGCATAGTTCGGCGCGTTGTATGTGGAGACCAGTGGACCGAAGCTTCCATTGTTTCCCATCTCGGGGCGGCCAGGAGGCATCTGGTATGTCAGACTCTGGACGCAGGCGCACGTCGACCATCCGTCGCTTTTCGTACGAAACCACGCGGGCCCGGCGGAGGCGGCGTAGTTCGCCACCGCGTAGCCGGGCTTCGTCTGGCTGGAGGGACCATTCGGATCGGCAGGGCAGAGGTAGACCTTCACCGGCACGGTGCCGATGTTGGCGTTTCCGATCGATGCCCAGTCGACGTTGTCAGGACTCATCGCGCAGGCGTCGGCCAGACGCTGCTCCTCGATGAACGGAAGCAGATACGTCTTCATCGAGCCCTTGTAATGATGTTCATTGGCAGACACGTAGATGCGATGGCATCCGGCAGGGAAGGCTCGCTTGACGTCATGATAGTTCAGCAGGCCCAGGCCGATCTGCTTGAGGTTACTTCCGCAGCTCGACCGCCGCGCCGCTTCACGGGCCGTCTGGACAGCCGGCAGCAGCAGACCGATCAGCGTGGCGATGATCGCGATCACCACGAGGAGTTCCACGAGCGTAAATCCGCCGAGTAAACGAGTTGAAGCGTGGCGGCGGATCTTCATGGAGATCGATTTCACGTGCAGCTCTCTCCTCTCATGCGGGCCATGGCATTTCCCACCCCCTGGGACAATTTGGCTCAGGGGGAGAAAATCCCACGTTTTTTACCCACCAGCCCACCCCTTGTCCGGCACGCGATGCTGCTCAGCTACCCCGCAAGACTCACACAAGGCCCTGGAGCGTACCCGTTGCGTCGGCAAAACGGTCCGTGTGGCAGCCCATTTGCTGCGCGAGCGACAGGAGCAGGTTTGCCAGTGGCGGGTGATGGTCCACGTCGAACGCCAGGTGCCGGCCGAGCTTGATGCCCAGCTTGGAACCCCCGGCCACGAGCAGCGGGAGGTTCCTCGGCGAATGCTCTCCCCCGGTGCCGGAGTTCATGCCGCTGCCATAGAGCACGATGGTGCGGTCGAGCATCGAGCCGTCGGCCTCCACGGTCTGCTTTAGCAGCCCGAGAAAACGTCCGAGCTTCTCGAGAAACGCCCGGTCGATGGCGGCGAGCTGCGCGAGCATGCCGGCGTCGCCGCCATGGTGCGAGAGCTCATGGTGATTCTCCCCGTTCAGGCCGAAACCGCCGGCCTCACGGGACCACTCGAACGTGATCACGCGCGTGGTGTCGGTCAGAAACGAGAGGTAGGTCAGTTCCAGCATCACGTCGATCCACATGGGCCGGTCGTGGGCGTCGGACGGCTTGCTGACCAGTTGCAGCCCCTGGTCCGACACCTTCGGCTTCGGGCGGTCGATCCACTGCTCCATCCGCTCCACCTGCTTCTCGGTGTCACGGACGCTCGAGAGATACTCGTCGAGCTTCTTCTGGTCGGTCGTGCCGAGCCTGCGGTGCAGCGACTTGGCATCGCTGTCGATCGCATCGAGGATCGACCTCCGCTCCGCATAGCGGGCGAGCGTCGCCGCCTTGTCGGTGGCCGATTCGGGGACGAAGAGCCGCTCGAACAGCCGCTGCGGCGAGTTTTCCGCCGGGAGCGGCGTGCCACTGGCGTCGAACGAGAGGGTGTGGCTGTGGCCGGCGGCACCGGTGCCGGACTGGTCGGAGAGTTGCAGCGAGGCATACCGGGTGTGCGGGCCGTGCACCGCGGCGACCAGCTGGTCGATCGACGTGGAGTTGGTGTAGTCGGCGCCGGGCTTCGACGCGAGATCCGCGCCGGTGAGCCAGGTGTCGGCACCGCTGTGGCCGCCCTTGGAATGCGGGTGTCCCAGGCCGGTCAGCACCGTGAAGTCGTCGCGGTGCCCCTCCAGCGCCTTGAGCGTGGGGGAGAGCATGTAGTTTTCCCCGCTGTCGGCGGGCACCCATTCCAGGATGTTCACGCCGTTGGGCACGTAGCAGCAGAGCAGCCGCGGCTGCTCCACGCCCGACTTCGCCAGTGGCTCGAATGTCGACGGCGACCCATACGCCCGGGGCAGCATCGCCTCCAGAAGCGGGAGCGACACCGCCGCGCCTGCCGCCCGCAAGACATGTCGCCGCGACAGCCGAGCCTTCCCCAAGCCACTCATGGTGTGTCTCCCATTGCTACTTCGTCGCGAAGGCATCGCTGGCGACGATCGCCTTCACGAGCGCCCGCACCGTCCCGCCGTCCTTCTTCATCGCCGCCGCCGCCCCGGCCACCAGCGGCTGGTCGGCGATTCCCAATTCCCTGCCCAAAGCATAGGTCGCGAGGTGGGTGGCGAGCGACTTGAGGAACAGGTCGTCCTGCTTGAGCATCGCCGTCTGCAGGCCCGCCACGCCGAAGATCTTCGTGCCGTCGGGCATCTTCGAGGAGGCATCGATCTTCGGATCGTCCGGCTGCACCCTGCCCTTGTAGCCAAAGCCCTCCTGCTCCCGCCACTCGCCCGCGGCGTTGAAGTTTTCGAGCGCGAAGCCGAGCGGGTCGATCTTGTTGTGGCAGCGGGCGCACTGCTGCAACTGGCGGTGGATCTCGAGCCGTTGCCGCACGGTCGCCTTGTCGATGCCGGGAACTTTCGGCGAGATCTCCCCCGCGTTGGCCACAGGCAGCCCCGGATCGGTGCCGAGCAGCGTTTTCAGGATCCAGGTGCCGCGTTTCACCGGCGATGTGCGCGTGCCGTTGGACGTGATCGTGAGGATCGATGCCTGGGTCACGATGCCCCCTCGGGCCACTCCCTTGGGCACGCTCACTCTCTGGAACGCGTCGCCGCGGACGCCCGGGATGCCGTAGAACCGGCCCAGCCGCTCATTGATCGTCACGAAGTCGCTCTTGATCATCTGGCGGGCATCGAGGTCGTGCTGCAAAAATTCCCTGAAGTAGGCCTCCGACTCGCCCACGATCGACCGCTCGAGATGCCGGTCGTACTGCGGATAGAGGTCGGGCGCCGGTGGATTCGCCCCCACTTCCCGCAGGCCGAGCCACTGGCCGGCGAAGTTCTTCACGAGGGCCTCGGCCTTGAGATCGGCCAGCATCCGGTCGACCTGTTCCTGCCGTGTTTTGGGATTGGCGAGCTTGCCAGCGTCGGCGAGTTGCCGCAGTTCGGCGTCGGGCTGGCTCGACCAGAGAAAATATGACAGCCGAGTGGCGAGTTCGTGGTCGGTGAGCGGTTCCGAGAAACTCCCCGGATGGGCCTCGGCGAGGTAGAGGAAGCTCGGGCTGGCGAGCACCGCCGTCAGTGGCACCTTGATGTTTTCGACGAACGACTTCTTCTTTTTCGCCGCGGCGACATAGAGCGCCACCTTCTCGTCGACCTCATCCTTCGTCACGGGCCGGCGGTAGGCCTCTCGCATGAACCGCTCCAGCACGGCCCGCGCGTACTGGCTGGGATTCTTCGACTGCAGCGGCGAGTCGAAGAGGATCTTCGTGTGCGACGAGGGCGGCCACGTGTCGTACACCGGCCCCTCGATCTCGATCCAGTCGATCAGCGCCTCCGGCCGCGGAAAGCCCTCGCCATGCTGCAAAAACTGGTTCTCGGGCACCGACGGGATCGAGTAGGCGTAGCTGAGCGTCATGCCGGCGGATTCCGTCGTGAACTCGACGGGAAACTCGACGATCTGCGGCGACTCGGGAGATCCCTCCACGTCGAACTCCGCCACGGTGCGCGGCTGTGAGCCCAGCCCGAGCGTGAGCTTCAGCCGGGGCGGTCCGAAGTCGTACATCCTGTCGGTGCGGAAATGTTCCAGCGCGTCCGCGAGGGCCTTTTCGTGCCAGGGAGCGCCCTGAGGATTGCGGGCGTCGTCGTCGGCCTTGCGCTTCTCGAGCAGCGGGGTGACGTACCTGATGACGTCGTCGCGGGAGGGGCGGCGGCCGGCCAAGCGAGCGCGGATCACGTAGGTGCCGGCCACCGGCACGCGGAAATCCCGCGCCCCGGGCGTCTTGTCCCACTGATCGTTCCGTACCACGGTCCAGTCCCCCTCATAGCTGCTTCCACCGTTGACGATGGGGTTGTTGTGGTCGTCGAGCCGCACGCGCACGCTGTCCACCGGCCCGGGCTGCGGGTCGAACCTCCAGCGGACCTCCTCGGGTCGCGTCCCCTCGACCAGAGCCCGGTCGAGGATTTGATCCGCCGCGTTGAGATACTGCTCGATCTGCATGGGCGACATCGTGAGGGCGCTGCCGTTGTTGTCGAAGCCGCCCGCGGGAGGATCCTGGGGAAAGGCCGACGTGTCGAAGTCGACGCCGACGAGATCGCGGATCGTGTTCCTATACTCCGCCCGGTTGAGCCGGCGCAGCACGACCGACTGTTCCCGATTCGACACCTCGGCGGCCACCGCCTGCTGCGTAATCCAATCGATCACCGCGGCAGCCTGGGCGGCATCGGGTTGCGGCCTGTCCTCCGGGGGCATCTCATGGGCGTTGAGGACGTCGATGATCTCCCGCCACTTGCCGCGTTCCCCCGCTCTGGTGAAGTCGGTGCCGAGGTGCTTTCGTGCGATCGAGAAATCCCCCTTGGGTTTCTCCCCGACGTGGCACTCGGCGCAGTGCTTGCGAAAAAAAGGCACCACGACGGTCTCATACCCCCCGACGTTGGGGTCGAGTCGCGGCTCGGCTCCGACCACTCGGCAGGCCACGCCGGCCATAACCAGGGCCAGGGCCCACCGTCTCCGTTCCTGTGGCAAACTGGCTTGCACCGATGAATCCTTCTCCCATCATAGCCGCCCGAGACCGTGGGTACTCTCGGCGGTTGATCGCCCTGACAAGTTGTCAAGAACGCATGAAATCCCACACCTCGGCCCGAGCCGCCGGGGCCTGAGGAACGGCCCGAGCCTTCGTGGGATTTTCCCGTTCTCGGTCAAATCATGAAGGGGAAAAACTACCCCTGGGCTGTGGCCGCGGCATGCGCCGCGATTCATCGGCCATCAAGACTGGGTATCCACTGGATTTCGCATACCAATGAAGCACATGATTCTCCCGCCATGGGCCCTCGTCTGGAGGACCGCCGTTCGACGCGGAGCGGTCTGCGGTGCGCTCCTTGGCGCCGCCATGGCCATGTTCGTCCTTGGCGACCATGCTCGTGGCGGAATCCAGACGACCAGCAGCCAAGCCACGTTCGACGCCCAGACGAATCCGCAGCAGCGCTACGTGGAAACGTTCGCCAGCACCGCCTATGTGCTCAACGACGTCTACCCGTCGCCGATCGCCCTGTCCGGGGCAGGGTTCACCGCGAGTGCTTCCGTGCTCCCGCCGTCCGATGGCGGCGATGCCGGCCAGTTTTACTTTCTCGGCACCGAGTCTGACAAATGGCTGAGCACCGAGTTGGCGCGTGCCATCCGGTTCAGTTTTTCCGGAACGCTCCCGACCGCCCTGGGCGGAATGTTCTTCATGACGGACTTCACGGGCACGCCGACGGGCTCGCTGGGTCCGGCCATGGTCCTGACGGTCAATGGAAGCACGTCGTTCACGCTGCCCGCGGCGACGAATGCCGACACGCGCTTTTTCGGGATGTACGGCGATGTTCCTATGAGCACGCTCACGATCGAACGCGATCCGTCGTACGCGGGATCCGATCGTTTTGTAACGATCAATGACTTCACCATGACGGCCGCCGTTCCTGAGCCTTGCGGCCTGGCGTGGCTCGGTTGTGGCGGGGTCGCCGTTGTCGGGGCGTTCGGGCAGTTCGCTGGCCGCAGGCAGCGGGTGAGCCGCACCACGTAGCAGGGCCGATCGTCGTCGCGATAACCGGGTGCTTCGCGATCGTTCTCCAGTCAGGCGGGAAGCAGGGATGGGTCGCAAAAAAAATCTCCGCCCGGGATCGCCGGCCGCCCCGCGTGGCGACCGCCCACTCGCCATCGAACCCCTCGAAGACCGCAGGCTTCTGGCGGCGGGTGGAGGCTACACCGATCAGGGCCTTCTGGGTACCTATTTCAACGACACGTCATTCAACTCCGTCGCCTTCACGCGACGCGATGTCCGACTCGACTTCGACTGGGGCACGGCGACCCGGCCGGGCGGGTCCAACAGCCCGGCCTTCAAGGCGCTCGGAACCGACAACTATTCCGTGCAGTGGCTTGGCGGGGTGATCGCGAAGTTCAGTGAGTCTTACACGTTTCTCGCCGATGCCGATGATCGCGTTCGTGTCGAACTCAAATCCGCCGCCACTTCCCAGTGGACCACGCTGATCGACCAAACGTCGCCCGGCGGTCAGCCGGCCACGGGCACGGCAAGCCTCGTGGCTGGAGTCCGCTACGATCTCCGCGTCTCCTACGTTGAGGTGACCGGCACGGCCCGGATCCGGCTTCAATGGCAGAGCGCGTCGACGCCGCTGGAGACCATCGACCCGCTCACTCAGTCGGGAATCAACAATCCCGACGGCACATCGGCCTTTGCCGACCTCACGAAGGGTGGGCGGAACACCTGGGAGGCACCGCAGATCTGGAACGCGAACGGCGCCTCCGCACCGGCGCTGGATGCCGACGGCTGGCCCCTGGGCGACGGCACGTACGTGATGCAGGAATCGCTCAATCTGGGGTTGCCGATCGATCCGTTGATGCAGGGGCGCGTCGATTTTTCATTCCGCGGCAGCGCCTCGATCAGCCTGTTCGGGAACTGCCGAAATCTGTCGAGCTCGTACAGCAGCCAAACCAATACGACTTCGGGCTCGTTCGAGATGGTTCAGGCGGCGCCAACCGAGGGCGTCAATGCGAGTTCCATCACGTTCGTCAACACCCGTCGCACGCCAACCAGCCCGCTGGGGAGCGGAATCACCAACCTGCAGCTGATGCGGCCCACCGCGCCCGCCGCCGCCACGACCTACGGGCCCGGGGAGATCTTCACGTCGCAGATCAAGGCGGCGCTGGCGAACTTCACGGTCTTTCGCCAGCAGTACGTCGCCAACCAGCAGGTGCAGTGGAGTGATCGCACTCGTCCGACCTACTTCAACCAGAGCTCCGGCGCCCGGACGGCCCCCCGGGCGTTCGGCGGCAGCACGCCCGGATCCTCGGCGACCGTGGGCAGCACCTCGAACAACGGATGGTCGTGGGAACACTCGATCATGCTCGCGAACGAGACGGGTCGAGACCTGATGCTCAGCATCCCCGTGCTCGCCAACGATCAGTATGTGACCAATCTCGCCAACCTGATTCGTTACGGCAGCGACGGGGTCAATCCCTACACGTCACCGCAGGAGAATCCGGTTTACCCCCCGTTGAACAGCAATCTGCACGTCATCCTCGAACTCGAGAACGAGCTCTGGAACTACGGGGGCGTGTTCTCCGTCGACTACGAAAACCTCAACCGGCTGACCCGACTGGCGTTGCAGTCAGGAGCCGGTAATGAAAACTATCGAGCACTCACCTACGACGGCACGAGCACCGCCACCAACGCCGCCGGGGAATATGTCAACCTCGGCATCTTTCGCCTTCGAATGGCGATGCTTCGCACCATTCAAATCAGCAATCTGTTTCGTCAGGTCCACGGCGATGCGGCCATGCCCAACGGCACGAAAGAGGGCCTCGAGGCTGCGCGTATCCGACCGGTGTACGAATGGCAGTATGCGAACTTCAATCAGACGGCGGAGATCGCCCTCGACTGGGCCGACCGCTACTTCAACAAGAGCGACAACGCCAGCACCTGGACGGGGATCGCTCGGCCCCTCAACTATTATCTCTACGGGGGAGGCGGGGCGACCTACTACGGGGCGCTCAATGGCAACGGCCTGACCTCGCTGTTGCCGAACTCCGACTTCGAAGCTGCCACCATGCCGAGCACCGGCTACTCGGTGCGGCCCGCTGGCACCGGCTGGACTTTCACCGGAACGGCGGGCATCGCTCGCGACGGAGGCGCGGGCGACGACATTCCGCCACCTCTCAATGGCAGTCAAGCAGCCTATCTCGCCGGTTCATCGACCATGACGGCGACGTTCACCGTGCCCAGCAGCCAGGTCTCGAGCTTCTACGCCGTGTCGTTCAAGGCGCTGAATCGTCGCCAAGTCGGGGCCAGCTCCGCGGACCACCAGAATCTGCGGGTGTGTCTCGATTATGGCACCTCGTCGCAGCTCGATTTGACCGCCCGCACCTTCAATCAGGCGGACGGCTACACGCCGCCGGACTACGAATCGTTCCCCAGCGACGAGCAATCGTCGTGGCCCGCACGCAACGTGTTCTGGACCAGCTCGCAGTATTACTACACCAAGGACGTGATGCTCCAGCCCGCGACCACGCACACGATCACCATTCGCGGCACGACAACCGGCTCGGACGTGGCGTTTCTGGAAAATGTCTTCGTGACCAGCGTGGACAAGATCTTCGCCGACGGCATTCCCGGCGGAGGAGAGGCGACCGGCCAGCCCGTTGGATCGAACATCCGGAGTTCGATGAACGTGGCCAGCAGCTGGGCTGCCGCCTACGGCTTGGCGCACGTCGCCTACGAGGGCGGGTGGTCGTTGGGCGGCGACGACGGGGGCTCCTTCGTGCAGCTGCGAGCCAAGTATGGCGACGCGCGCACGAGCGTCGCACAGCGGACCTTCATGGACATGTACCATGAGGCCGGCGGCGAGGTGAACGTCTTCGGGACGTACGCCCAGTGGCCGAGCTGGTCCGACTACTACGCCCAGCAGGGTCTCCTCGACGTCACGTCCTATCCGATCATGCAGGGCATCGCTCAAGAAGCGAGCCAGCTTCGCAACCGCGTCTCCAATGGCGCACTTTTGCCCCAGCAGGTGTCCGGACTCCAGGCCACCATCGGCCTCAACGCGACGCCGGCCACCGGCCGCATCGACGCAACCGGCGGATGGCTCAGTTACAACGTCGTGGTGCCGCGGACGTCGACCTACGTGATCTCCGTCACGACCACGACGGGCGGCACCGCATCCGCCCTGCTCGACAACATGCCGCTCACCCAAGGGGCTACCGGGAGTGTGCTCACCGGCAGTCGGTTGCTGACGGAGGGGCTACACACGGTGCGGATCCGCTCGACCGGCGGCTCCTTCGCGGTCAGCAGCCTGACCGGCGGTATTCTCAACGCCCCGACGGCGCCCGATTGGGGCGCCTTGAGTGCGCGAGGAGGGATCGCCTCACTCTCCTGGTGGGCGGTGAGGGGCGCGACGGGTTACGTCATTCGATATGGAACACAGCCAGGCCAACTCAACCAGTCCTTCGCTGTCAGCGGCGGCACGACCCAGACGACCACGATCAGCGGCCTGGTGCACGACACGCAGTATTACTTCGGGATCAGCACGGTGGATCGGCAGGGTCGCGAGGCCACACCCACCATCATCAAAACGATCCTCAATCTGAATCCTGGGCAGGTCGGCACGCTGGCCAACTGGGACTTCTCCGGCATGAACGTCGCTGGCGGAACGGCGTTGGCGACCGCGGCACCGAGTGCGGTTGCGTCTGGTCTCGTCGTCGGACTCCTCCAGCGTGGCGCCGGGTATCGGGCCGCCGATGGCTGGGCCACGCAATACTTCGGCGGCAGTTTCAGCAGTTATTCCGCCACGAACGTGTACGCGAGCACCCTGGCAGCGGCGCGAACAAGCAATCAGTTCGTGAGTTTCACCGTGGAGCCGTCGCGGGGCCAGGTGGTGTCACTCTCCAATCTGAACATCCAGGCTGGATTCTCGCACGTCTCGGGTGCGCAGACCGCGTTGTTCTACAGCCTCGATGGCACCACGTTCACGCAGGCGCTGATGGTGACCGGGACGCCCAACACCGAGGCCGGCCTGACGTACGACCTTTCGGGTATCGCAGCCCTGCAAAACACCTCGAAACGCATCACGTTCCGCTTCTACCAGTTCGGGGTCGGGGTGTACACCGCCGTCGCGATCGGAAACGGAACGAGTTCTCTCGACATGCGGCTGCAAGGATCCACCAGAGCCGCCTAGCTCCCGACGCCCATCCCGGTCCGCGGCTTCTGATTTCGGGGCTCCTCATTCAGGATCAAGGCGCGAGGTATTTTGCCGTCGGCGGCGACAAGCTTTGTGGAAGTTTCTCGCGCAAAAAAGCGAATGCGTCGCGGCAGCGTGGGATTTCGACGCCCCATGGCAAAATAGCCGGGAGGGTTCATACCATGCAGCATGCAAAGTTCGCTTTTTTTGCGGCCGCGCTGATCTTCGGACTCAGCGGCGCCGCCCATGCGGCCGTCGTCAAGCTCGACGGCACGGGAACGACGCGAAACTTCAACGGCACTTGGACTGGTGACCAGTATGCAGCTGGAGGCATTACGGGGACCACTCCAGGCGCTTCCCCGGCCAGCTACGCGCTCTCCATGAACAACAACGCGGGCATCATCCAAGGGCTGAGCAGCGTGGGCCTGAGTTTCACCGCGAACTCCTCTGAGTCGACGGTGTATTTCGGTGGCACGCTCACGACCACGGGATTGGTGGGCGGCAACCCGGTGTGGCAGACGGGCGGAGGCCAGATTTCGGTCGGGTTTTCGGGCCCGAACTACGGGGGCTTGGACACTTGGAATGTGCTGACGACCCAGCCGGATGAAATCCACAACATCTGGGGAGCGACGACCGGCACGACGTGGTCGATCGGGGTTCAGGATCACTTCGGGGCCGCCTACACGAAGTCCACGCAGGGCGTGGGTGATGGGTCGTTCGACTTTGTCTTCGCTGTCACCGGCAGTGCCAACTACTGCCAGACCTTCTCTCTCTGGCTCGGAGCCAATGCCGATGCGCCGACCCAAGGCGCCGCGGACGTCACCTGGAGCCGCGGCGGCGCCTGGGATGGCCCGTACTACAACGCCGGCGACTTGGCCTCGGTCGGGATCGGTGCCTCGATCTCGGACGGTGTCGTCTTGACGACCGCCAACATGTTCGTCTCGGATACATGGAACCCGGTGAGGGTCCCGAGCGGCATCACGATCGACGTGGCGAGCGGCACCTCACAAACCCAGACTCAGGCGGGCTATCCGCTCCTCTCGGGGAGTGTGTCCGTGGTGAAGATTGGCGGCGGCACGCTCGTCGTCGATCAAGCCAACACGCTGACCGCTTCGACGACGATCCAGCAGGGCACGCTGCGGCTGGCGAACGCCACGGCGCTGGCCTCGAGCAAGATCGTGCCGCTCGCCGGCGGCACGGTGTCGCTCGCGCCTTATCTGCAGACCACGGTCGGCGGCCTCGCCCCCAACGCCGGCGGCCTGGTGAACCTGGGCAACGGCCTGGTGACCGTGGCGGCGGGGCTGTCGGCCCCGAACATGGTGGCCGCGATCGTCAGCGGCCTGGGCGATGGCACCTGGAACGGCACGAGCGGCATCACCTCGAGCGTGGCCGCCGCCAGCGGTGGCGACCGCACGGTGGGCTGGCTCGACAACGGCGACGGCTCGGTGACGTTCGCCTTCGCGGCGGCCGGCGACACGAACCTCGACTGGCAGGTGGACATCATCGACGCCGCCAACTTCCTCGCCGGCGGCAAGTTCGACAGCGGCAGCCCGGCCTCGTGGAACGAGGGCGACTTCACCTACGACGGCGTGGTGGACATCCTCGATGCCGCCAGCTTCCTCTCCAACGGCCTGTTCGACGCCGGCGGCTACAACCCTCCAGCAGGGGCCGGCGCAGTCGCTGCCGTTCCGGAGCCGTCCACGGGACTCGTCATCGCCGCCGCGGCAATCATCGCCTGCTGCCTCCATCGCCGGTTTTGATGTCCCCACAAGCCCCGAGCGGGAGCGCGGGGATTGAGCGTGGCGATCCACCACGCCCGCTCGTGCAGCCACCCCAATCCCCTCGCTGACGCTCGGGGCTTCCTGACGGGCCGACAGCGTCTCCGATCTCAAGAACCTTCATGCGAGCCTTGCCGCCAGCGCGATCGCTGCCGTCTCTACACGAAGCACGTGCGGCCCGAGCGACACCCGCCGCCCCCCGGCGGCCTCGATCGTCGCAAGCTCCTCTGCGGTAAAACCCCCCTCGGGCCCGACGAGCGCGATGACCGACCGGCCTGCCGCGGCGACCGCCTCGAGCGACAGGCCATCCCGGTCGGCGATGACGAGCGTCGCGCCGTTTTCGGCGTCGCGGGCAATCTCGGCGACGCTCTGCGGCGGGGCGATGGTCATGAGCGCGTCGCGGCCGCACTGCTTGCAGGCCTCGATCACGCCCCGGGCGAGCCGCTCGATGGCCGCTGGTGTGGCCTCGGCAACGCCGCGGGTGGTCGCCAGGGGCACGAGTCGCCCGACGCCGAGTTCCGTGAGCTTTTCGACGAGCCACTTCTGCCGCTCGCCCTTGGGGAGGGCGACGGCGAGCGTGAGCGGCACGCGCGGCGGTCGCGACGCGGTCACGGCCTCGCCCAGATCGAGCACAACCTCATCGCGACCGATCGACGCCACCCGCGCCCGCCACGACGTGCCGCTCCCATCGAAGACCACGACCTCGTCGCCAACCGTACATCGCATCACGCGGGCGAGGTGCCGGGCCTCGTCGCCCGCGAGGACGGCCCGGCCGTCGCGGGGCGGCATCGATAGGAAGAACCGCTCGCTCATGGGAACTCCGCAACGCCAAAAAACGCGGCGAAGTCTCTCCTGACCCGTCGCGCGTCCACCGCTACACTCCGGCCATGGTACGCGATCGACTTCTTCTGGCGGCATCGGCCTTCGACGGCGGACTCGACCCCGCCGCGTTCCACGCCGCGCCGTCGCGGGAGGAGGCGCTCGCCCGGATCGAGTGGCTCCTCGACAAGCGGCAGCGGTGCGGCCTCGTCGTGGCCGATCCGGGGATGGGCAAGAGTCATCTGGCAGCCGCAGCCGCCCGGCGACTCGGCGGGCTTGGTGCGGAAACGGCCGTGCTCTCGCTCCGCGGCCTGCCTGACGGGGATTGGCTCGACCTCCTGCTCGCCCGGCTGCCGCTCGACCCGGCCAGCCGTGGTGAAGTCATCCGGCCGTGGCTCAAACTCGAAAACCGGCTCCGCGAGAACACGCTCATGGAGCGGCCGACCGTCCTCGTCTTCGACGACCTCGACCACGCTCCGGCCGATGCGGTCGACGGCGTCGCCCGACTCGTCGCGGCCGGCGAACCGCGGTTCGCCACCACGTGCGTGGTCGCCACGACCACAGCCGCGGGCCTCGCCGCCGTTCCCGCCGCGATCCGACACCGCTCAGGGCTGCGGATTGATCTGCCACCGTGGACCGGCGACGACGTGGCGGGGTGCGTGGCCTCCGCACTCGATCGCGTCGGCGCCGACGACGACTGCTTCTCCCAGGCGGCCGTCGAGACACTCGCGCGGTTCGCGGCGGGCGTGCCCCGCACGGCCTGTCGTCTCGCTCGACTGGCGGCTGTCGCAGCAGCGGGCGAGGGCCTGGACCGCGTCGAAGCGGGAACCGTCGAACGCGCCTGGCGGGAGCTGGTTCCCGGCGATGAGCCAGCGCACCTGGCCGGGGATCGCGAGGTCGCGTCATCCGCAGCGACGGCATCCACCGTCAGGGCCGTGCGGCAGCTCTGGGGCTGACGCTCCCCGCACGGTTTTGCCTAGACTCGTCGTCCTCGGACAGCGTCATCGTCCGTGCCTGGAGCAGGAGTCGAGCGTTGGGAAAGCAGGAACCAAGCGGGTATGGACGCGTGGTGGCAATCTCGCCCGACGATGGCTCGACGATCGACCTGAAGAGTCCAGCGGTCGCCGCCCTGCTCTCGTGGCTCGTGCCCGGCCTGGGCCAGCTCGTGCAGGGGCGGCGATTCAAGGGCCTCCTCTTCATGGCCACGCTCGTCCCCACGTTCCTCGCCGGCATGTGGCTCGGCGACGGCCGCGTGGTCTACGCGTCGTGGAAGCCCGGCGAAAAGCGGTGGGCCTTCATCTGCCAGGCGGGCATCGGCGCCGCCGCCATTCCCGCCATGATCCAGTCGTGGCGACTCGAGGGCCCGGCGAAGCAGCCGGCGTTCCTGAGCACGTTCATGGCACCACCACTCTCCCGCGGCCAGCCCGTGTCGCCGGCATACGCCGCGGCGCTCGTGAAGACCGACCCCGACATCGATGCCGATGACTTTCGTCCGCTTCCCCCCTGGCAGCAGTTCCGACCACCCCCGCCGCCAGGCATGCTCGACCGCACGCCGGCCGATCAGGTTTCGATCTGGCACAAGCGGCTGGGCCGGTTCTTCGAGATCGGTACGCTCTACACGATGCTCGCCGGAATGCTCAATGTGCTGGTGGTTTACGACGCCTGGTCGGGCCCGATGCACCCCACGCCGCGCGACGAGAAGGGAAAGAAATGACCCCACTGGCCGTACTCGTCGCCGTCACGCTCCTCGACCGCGTTCCGGGAGTCATCTACGGGCTGCCGCTCGTGCTCGTGGCAGCGGTCGTGTTTGCCGCCACGCACCATGAGGCGTCCGCCACGATCAAGGCGGCGACGCTCGAGTGGATCGGCTGGCTGGGTGGCATCCTCGGCGGTGTGCTCGCCGCCGTCTGGCTCGTGAGCTTGCTGGCCTAGCTGCCAGAGGGCTCGGACACGGTTGCCGGTTTCCCGAGCGGAGCGGTAGTCTGCCCCCAACCCAGCGGTCGCGGAGAATGATGGCGTGTCACGGGTGACAAAAGCGCTGCGTGAGTGGTGGGCAGCGCCCCCGAGGCCGCGCGGCTGGGGGCAGGTTGTCACCGTGCGGCACGCCTTTTACGGGCCGATCCGCCTGTTTCGCTGGGACGAGGGCATCTCGCAGCATCTCTTCGACGGGCACACGGTGTGGGAGCCCGAGGTGGTCGAGATCTTCGCCCGGGAATGGGTGGCAGGCCGCAACGCCATCGACGCTGGAGCCAATCTCGGCCTGCACTCGATCGCCCTCGCCAAGCTCGCGGCCCGGGGCGCGAAGGTGTACGCCATCGAGCCGCACCCGGAGGTGTTCCCGCTGACCCGCGCCAACTGCCGCCGGTTCGCCGCCGTGACGTGCATCAAGGCGGCCGCGTCGGATCGGCTGCGGACCGTGTCGATGCCGAGACTGCGGCGCGGAGGCAATGCCGCGATCGCTGCCGTCAGCGACGCCGCTGCCGCCGGCCGCCACGCCGTGCGGGCGGTCACGATCGACTCACTGGGCCTCACCAACGTCGGCTTCATCAAGATCGATACCGAGGGCCACGAACTCGCCTGCCTGCGGGGCGCCGCCGAGACCATCCGCCGGGATCGTCCGACCCTCCTCGTGGAAATCTGCGGCGGCCACGACCTGCAGACGGCAAGCCCGAAGGTCGCCGCCACCATCCGCGCCTCGATCGCCGAGATCGAGGCGCTGGGATACGCCGTGGAGCAGGTCTCGTCGCACGATTACCTGTGCCGCCCCCGGGCGTGACGCGGCCGCCCTCATCGCTGACGCGATTGGGCTTCCTGATCCAGGAAGCGTCACCGCGTGAGCGGCACGGCCGACGCCCGCGAGGCTCGGGAGCGAGGCGGGCTCAGGTCGTCTGGGCGGCGACACGGCGGAGCTGACCGCAGGCCGCGTCGATCCGGGCCCCCTTGCGGCGGCGGACCTGCACGTTCACGCCGGCGTCGCGGAGCACGTCGAGGAACCGCTCGCGGGCGTGCTGCGTGGGCTCCTTCCAGGGCATGCCCGCCACGGCGTTGTAGGGAATCACGTTCACGAGCGCCGCTCGGTGCCCCATCAGCCGCGCGAGGTCGGAGGCATGCGTCGGCGAGTCGTTCACGCCCCCCAGGAGCACGTATTCGAACGTCAGCCGTCGGCCCGACGTCTCCCAGTAACGGTCGGCCGCCGCCATCACGTCGGCCAGACCGATCGCCTTGTTGACCGGCACGAGCCGCGTCCGCAGTTCGTCGTCGGCCGCATGCAGGC
>Ga0208864_1000169_pt1 | contig 21154 bp, 20 predicted proteins | sample CryBogmetaGMA05M_FD_184542 | JGI IMG/M metagenome (GOLD analysis project Ga0208864, IMG submission 184542) | Freshwater microbial communities from Crystal Bog, Wisconsin, USA - MA0.5M (SPAdes) | ecosystem: Environmental > Aquatic > Freshwater > Lake | place: Crystal Bog, Wisconsin, USA...
ATTCCAGAGATCGGCGTAATGGAGTGCCGGTGAACACCAGGGGGCCAGGGCCGCACCGTCACCCTTGAGGCCAGCGAGGGCATGGTCTCCTGTTTCGCTCGCTAAAAGAATCGGCTTGAGGGCTCCTTGCAGTTGCTGTTGCAGGGCCCGATTGCGATCGGTGGTGGCAAAAGCGGCGGCCAATTCGGCTGCGCTGGCATCACCCTCTTCGCTGAGTTCCAGGGGAATGTCGAGGGCTAGGGCCGCCTTGGCAACGTCGTTGAGGTCGTTGGGATCGGCAGCGGCGTTGGTGCCAAACAGCGCCGGCAGGGAGAGGGCTGAGAGGTGCTGGCCTAGGGCCCGTTCTGCCACCAGAATGCACTCCCGCACCAGGGCCATGGTGTGGTGCATCGGCAGTTGGACAAACCAGCCGTGCAGGGGGCTGTCTGGGCCAGGAACAGCCAAATCTCCCAGGCTGTCAATGGCTGGTAGACCGAGATCCAGGTCGATGGATCCCTGGGAGAGCCGTTGCCTGTGCAGAAGTTCCGCCACGGCCACCAGGTTTTCCAGTTGTTGCTGGTGGTCTTTGATGGCTTTGAGAGCAGCAGGAACCGTGCGGCTCTTGGGCTTGCGTTCCGCTAGGGCATTCAGGGCCGCAGCATCGACCGTGGCGACGGGTTTGATCCGACTCCGGCTGAAGCGGTAGTGCTCCAACGTGCCTTCGCCATCGAGCTCAAGGGCTACGGAGAGGGCGTCCTGGTCCTCGCCGGCAGTAAAAGCCGCCGCCTTGGCGAGGGCAGATGGGAGGAGGGGCAGCCACTGACGACCCACACAGAGCGCCTCGCCCTGGTCGCGCAGCCAAAGGTCGAGGGCGGAACCCAGGCCCACCCGCTCAGCCACGGCAGGACTGTGCACCCAAAGGGTCCAGCCGCCATCGCGCTCTTCCAGGCAGATAGCCGTTCCACCAGGGGCTTCCTTGCCGGACCACCCCTGGAGCAACAGCGCTGGTTGGTCGGTGAGGTCGGAGCGGTCCTTGGGGGCTAGGGCTTTCAGCGTGGCCCGTGGCGCTGCGGCGCGTTCATGCAGGTGATGCTTGGTGAGCAGAAGGTCGAGATCGGCGGCATCCCCTCCTTTGACAGGGAGCTGCCTGGCCACGTGCCCCTGGGGCGAAAACTGGCCAACGGGATAGCGATCCACAAGGACTTCCACCACGGAGGTGCGATCTGGATCGAGGTGTTGGGCGTCGCCTTCGGGCAGCTCAATGCTGGTGAGCAGCCTGTCGTCGAGGGGAGTTGCAACGAGGCGTGACTCGTGCTGTTCCACCTGGGCGAGCAAGGAGGCCGTGCGGCGCTCGAGAATGCATTGCACCCCACCTTCTGGTGAACGGCGGCGGCCCCCCTCACGGGTCACTTTCACCAGCACCCGGTCGCCATTCCAGGCGTGGTTGAGCTGGTGGTCGCGGATGTAAATGTCCTCGCCACCGTCTTCCCGCAGGGCAAAGCAAAAGCCCTTGCTTGAGCAACGCAGCCTGGCGGGAATGAATTCCGGGTCTTCCCGGCGCTGGATGCCGTCTTCAACTTCCTGCACCACCCCAAGCTTGATAAGGCCATCCACACCGATCCGCAGTTGCTGCTTCTCGGCTTTTTGGCTGAGGCCAAGGGCCTTTTCCAGCTTGGCAATGGGCAGGGCTTCTTCTGCGGGAAGCTGGTCGAGCAGGTCGGCGACCGTGAACTTCATCGGCTTGGTCAGCTGGTTGGAGGGAGACCACCTCGGGTGGCCCCTAAGGGCGCAGCAAGGTGGGAAATGGGGCTGGGCAGTCTGGGCTCGGAGCGATGCCCACGGCCGCCAGGCCTTATCCCACCACATTAGGGGGTCTAAGGACCCTTAGGTTCCTGCCTCGTCCACCGCCTCCCCGCCAGTGCTCGAGCGTTGGATCAGGCGCAGTCCAATCACGAGAAATCCCCCAGCGGCTGCCAATTGCAGGAGGTTGGTTGGGATCACCGCCGAGAGGGAACCCCCAGCGGCGGCCCCGAGCAGGCTTGCCAAGACCAAGGCCGCGGAACTGCCAGCAAACACGGCCCCAGGCCGGGTGGAAGTGCCGCTGATCGTGACAATCGCCAATTGGGTTTTATCGCCCAATTCGGCCAGGAAAACCGTGACAAAGGTGGAGGCGAGTAGGGCGAGGTCCATGGTTGCGGTTCAAGTCAATGGTGCTGTGTCAAGTCAGGGGAAGGGATGCGGGGGCTAGGGCCACGACCGCCTGCCGTCCCAGCCAGAGGCCTAGGGCCACCATCAAGATCCCGGCCAACCGTTCCAGTTGTTGGGGGGGCATCAATCTGGCGAGCCATCGGCCCAGCAGAACACCAACCAAGCTGGAGCAGATCAGGGCCAGGGAGGCCCCAAGGAACACCACCCCAGGCTTGCCGGACTGGGCAGACAGCAACAGGGCAGCAAGTTGGGTCTTGTCGCCTAATTCAGCCAAAAAGACCGTGGTGAAGGTGGTGATGAAGGCCACGCTCCAGGAGGGTGCCGATCCGTTCTCCTGGATTGGGGCGCCATGGTCTGGTTGGTCAGGCTGGTCAGGCTGGTCTGGTTGGCCAGGTTCCTGGACTTGGCTGGCTTCGGGATCGGTACTCATGGCTGCCGGCGGATCGCCCTGAGGAATCGGCGCATCACCCTGCCACGGCCGCCATGTTCGCTGCGGATTTGTTGCTTACAGCAGGCAATGGCGAAGCGATCAGCATTGCCTGGATCCCCATCTGGGCTATCTCCAAAAAGGCTCATCAAATTGCTGACGCGGCAGAAATCTGGGCGGGTGTCGTAGATGCTGCAGCTGCGGGAACCGGTGTTGAAGTGGATGCACCAGCCATCGGCTCCCACCATCGAGAGGTAGAGCTCCCGCTGGGATTCGCTCAGGGCTCCAAGGGCGTCTTGGCGTTCGCCCGGATCCAGGCGGCAGCAGGACCCGCACTGGCTGATGCACTGCCACCGGTCCTTGTTACAAGCCATCCAAGCTGCTTCGGCTTCTGCCTATTCAGCCACAACGGAAGAATCGCTGTGACAAGGCATCACAGTCACGACGTGACAAGGCATCACAGTGGCGTCTAGACCCTTGTGGACTGCCGGGCGGGGCTTCTATTCTGATTGCAGCGCCAAAGAACCGGATCACCATGGGTATCGACATTCATCTGATCGCCAACTTCGCAGCCCTCGCCCTCATCACCCTGGCGGGTCCAGCCGTGATCTTCCTGCTGTTTTACCGCCGCGGAGCTCTCTAAGCTCAAAGACCAGACCCTTGAGCTTCCTGAGCCCGGTACCCCCCTATTGGGGTGCCGGGCTTTTGATTGCCTTTTTGCCGAGACCCCAAAGGGCGTGATAGATGGGTTCTGGCTGGATTTTGCGCCCAATCACCGCACCAATCACGGCGCTCAGCAGCATGCCAAAGAGCCATTGCTGATCGCCCATCATCCTCAGGGAAAACAGAATGGTCATCAAGGGCAGTTGGGTGGCACCGGCTAGGCCGGCCGCCATACCCAGGGCCAACCCCAATTGACCATTGCCCCCCAGCAACTCCAGGCTGCCACTGCCAAAGACGGCGCCAATGGCAAAGGCCGGATCGATCAGCCCCCCGGGAATTCCGGCGCCGAGGGCCAGCACCGGAGCCACGAGTCTTGCGGCAAGCAGGAGTAACCAGCCGATCACATCGATAGGAGATCCCGGCACGGGCAAGCTTCCCCCATCGCCCAGCAGGTGGCCCATCAGGGCTTCGCCATCGCCGCCACTGAGGCCACCGCTAAGCACCGCAATCAGGGCCAAGGAGCCCCCCACGGCCAGGCCCCAGGCCAGGGGCCTGCGGTTGACCTTCGGCCTTAACCAGGCTGTTGTCTGCAAGAGAAGCCGGGCAAACAATCCGCCGAGCCAGCCCCCCACCAAGCCCACGGGGAGGGCAAGGACCAGCTGTACCCATTCGGCTTCTGGGGCCTGTATCAGGCCCAGGATGAACACCGGCGTGCCGGTGAGGTTGCTCACCAGGGCGGCCGCTAGGCACACCACCAGGGCCGGCCACACAACCGAGGGGAGGAACCGCCCTGTCAGTTCTTCAAACACAAAAACTGTGCCCATGAGTGGGCTGTTGAATCCGCCAGCGAGGCCGGCTCCGGCGCCAATGGTCACCAGGTTGGTTTCGCTGAATCCGGCCAACAGCCGTGGGAAACGTTTCTTCAGGGCAAGGGCCACGGAGGCACCCACCTGCACCACGGGTCCCTCCCGCCCCAGGGGCATGAGGGCAAGGCTGGCAGCGGTCCAAAGCGAAAGCCGCTGGATGGTGGGCTTCAAACCCAGCAAGGTGACGGCCGAACTTGGCTCCTCGATGCTCTCGATGGTTTGGGGGATGCCTGATCCGGCCCCCGCTTTGAAGCGCCCTGCCTGGAGCCACAGCAACACGGGCATCACCACCAGCGGTGCCAGGGCTTGGGCCAGGTTGCCCAGGTGCCACGCCTGATTGTTGAAGCCGGGTAGGCCATGCAGGAGCTGGGCCTGCCAGCCATCAACCTTGTTCAGGGGTAGGCAGGCCACCCCCACGGCCCCACCAAACACCACCAGCTGGAACAGGGTGGCCAGGGGCCGTTTCAGCCGAACCGCCCTAAAGGGGGCGTCCTGCGGTTTTCCATCCTCGGATGGTGCCTCTGGCCCAACCGATGCGTTCAACAGCGTCTCCATCAGGCCACCAAACCCAGGGCCATGGCGGCCTCTTGAAGCAGGGAACGAATGTAGGGATGTTGCTCCATGGCGGCATTGTCGCTGCGGATCTCCTCCCCGGCGGCATTGCGCACGACCCATCCATCCCCATCCATGCGGCACCAATAGGTGCGCTCGCGGCGCCTGAGCACCACTTCCCTGGTGCCATCGGCCCCGGAGTTGGGCCTTACCCCGACCAGCTCGAGCTGGAGTCGGGGCTGGCCTTGCCAGGAGTCCAGCTTCAAGCGGTAGGCCACGTCCACGTAGGCAGGGAGGTTGGCTTCCCCTTGCCAGCGCCATCCCATGGCCCGGAACTGGTTGTCTTGCTGTTCCAATTCCAATTGGAGGTGGCCTCCCCGAAGCAATTTCTGGGACACAACGCGGCAACCAGCACTCCAAAACAAGGGCTGGGGATGGCCGATCCCAAAGGGTTCGAGCCGTTGCAGTTGGTGGTAAAAATCGCGATCAATCTGCTCGAAGCGCAGCAGGGCCTCGGGTTCAACCGGGTTGCCCCTGCCCGTTGTCTCTAGCCAACTCTGGGCAAGGCCATTGAGCTGGTCATGGAGTTCGGCAACCCTCTCGGCCTTGATGGTGAAGCCACCGGCGGCGGGATGGCCCCCAAAGCGCTCGAGGAGCGGGGCGCATTGCTTGAGGGCCTGATCCACCGCAAATCCCTTGGGTGAGCGCACCGAGGCCCGCAACCGGCCATTGCCTTCGCCTGCTAAGAGGGCAGCCGGAAGACCAAATCGATCGACCAGGCGGGCCGCCACGATGCCGATGACGCCGTGGTGCCAGTGGTTTTGGGCCAGCAACAGGAAGGGGGGGCGTTGGGGGCCATCGGCATCCAAGAGGGCCAGGGCCTCCGCTTCGATGGCGCTGCAGAGTTCCCGCCGTTGTCGGTTGAGGCCTTCACACTCCCGGGCCAATTCCAGGGCCCTGTTGTTGTCCTGGGTGGTGAGCAGCTCCACCACCAATTGGGGATCCCCCAGGCGCCCTACCGCATTGATGCGTGGCGCTATTTGGAAACCCACGGCCTGGGCATCGAGGGGGCTGTCATCGAGGCCGGCCAATTGCTGCAGCGCTTGCAGGCCCGCCAGGGGGCTCTTGGCCAGGTGGGGCAGTCCATCGATGAGCCAGCGACGATTCACCCCAACCAGGGGGGCCATGTCGGCGATGGTGCCGATGCAAAACAGGTTCTGGGCCACGTCGAGCCCGTCTTGACGCTTGAGGCTCTGGCAGAGCGCCGCTGCCAACACATAGGCCAATCCAACCCCCGCCAAGCCCCGGTAGGGCGACTCAGCTGGGGTTCGCTCCGGATGCAGGAGGGCCAAATGCGGCGGCATCTGGGCTGGGAGTGTGTGGTGGTCCGTGAGGATCACCTCAACTCCCAGCTCCTCGGCCCGCTCCAGGGCTTCTTGGGCAGAAACCCCGTTGTCGACGGTGATCAGTAGCCGGATCCCTTCGGCCGCAAGCCGGTCCACCATGGCGGCATTCAGTCCATAGCCCTCCTCCATGCGGCTAGGAATGGCTGCGACTGGCTGGGCCCCTAGCCGTTGCAAGACCCCCACCAGCAAGGCCGTGCTGGTCATGCCATCGGCGTCATAGTCACCGCAGATGGCCAGGCTCTCTCCCGCTGCACAGGCCGCTTTCAGCCGCTTGACCGCCTTGGCTAGGTCGGGAAAGTGGCTTTTGGAGGCAGGGGCGTTGGGTGGTTCGAGTAGGGCATCAATGGTTTCGGCGGTGCAAAAGCCCCGCCGCCACAACAGGGCCAGCAGGGGGGCCGGGAGGGCGGCCTGGCCGGGGCCATTGAGGGCTTCGAGGCTGCCGTCGAGCGGCAGGGGAGTGGGCAATTGCCAGCGTTGCTCGTGGAGCGCAGGGAGCAACGGAGCGGGGGCAAAGACTTGGCCATTCTGCGGCGCCATCCCAGCACCGACATCCCCCTAGCTTGGGCCGATTCGCCCTGCTTGCGATGGGATTCGCTGGCCTGCTTTGGGATGTGGATGGCACCCTCGCTGAAACCGAGCGGGATGGCCACCGCAGGGCGTTCAACCGGGCTTTCAGCCAGGCGGGTTTATCGGTCCATTGGGATGTGGATGGCTATGGCGACCTCTTAGCCATTGCCGGAGGCGCTGAGCGCATTGGCGCCTATCTCACCCGACTCGAGGGAGAGTCCCCCGATCCCCTGCGGGTGGCAGCGCTCCATGCCAGCAAGCAGGGCCATTACGCCGCCTTGGTAGAGGAGGGGGAGTTGGTGCTCCGCCCGGGGGTGAGCGCCCTGATCGAAGCTGCGGCGTCAGCCGGTTTGCGCCAAGCGATCGTGACCACCAGCGGCCGGGAGGCGGTCGATGCCCTGGTGAAGCAGCTGCTCTCCGACCAACTCGGGGCCTTCGATGTCTGGGTTTGCGGAGGGGATGTGGCCCGCAAAAAACCCAATCCCGAGGCCTATCGATTGGCCCTGGAATTGCTGCAGCTCGACCCCAGAGAGGCCCTCGCCATTGAGGATTCCAGTGCCGGGTTGACCGCAGCCCTTGGGGCCGGCCTGCCTTGTGTGGTGAGCCTGAGCCAGTACACCACCCTGGAACCGGTTGGGCGTTTTGCGGGAGCTGGTGCCGTCGTCGACCAGTTGGGCGAAGGGGCCCAGGTTCTCCTGGGACCGCCTTGCCAGGATGGACGGATCACGCTCTCCTATCTGGAGTTGTTGCGGTGAGTCGCCTGCCGATCCAGTCCACCAGGTTCCAGCGTTTTAGCGAACGGCTCTCGGCGGTGGTTCTGGGGAACTGGCGGGGCAATTGGCGCCATCGCAGCGCCGTGCTCCTGGCGCTGCTGGTGGGGTTTTACGCAGGCAGCAATCTGACGGCCTATTTCGTGATCGTCTTCCCGGGCGGGCGCCCGGCCCTCGTGTTGGCCCTGGTCCTATTGCTGGAACTGATTGTGCGCCTGCGCGGCCGCTTGGTCACCCAAACCCCTGGCCTCGCTTGGGTGATCACCGACAACCTGCGTCTTGGTCTGGTCTATGCCGTGGTGCTTGAAGCCTTCAAGCTCGGGTCTTGAGCGGAGAATTTCGCTGCGGTCTCTCCACCACCTCCACAGATCTGGTGGCCACTGATCTGGTATGCACTGATCCGTCGCCACATGTTCTGGCCATGGATCCGCTGTTGCTGGAGGGGTTGGCCATGCCCATGCTCGCCCAGGTGGAAGGGCTGGTTGGATCGGGTCAACGCCCTGTGCTGGCGCTCAATGGCCCAGTGGGGGCGGGTAAAAGTTTTTTTTGCCAACAATTGATCGGCTTGGCAAAAGCCCGCGGTTTGCGCTTGGCGGTGGCCTCGATCGACGATGCCTATCTGCCGTGGGAGCAGCGCCTGGTGGCGATGGCGGGCAATCCCTTCGGAGTGAATCGGGTGCCTCCTGGCAGCCACGATGTCCCCCTGCTGGTGGAGCGGCTGCAACGGTGGCGATCGGGGGGGCCGCTGCAGCTTCCCCGGTTCGATAAAACCCTGCGCGATGGCGCCGGGGATCGCGTGGTGGAAACTCCGGTCAGCGAAGCGGCTGCCACTACCCATGCATTGGTGCTCGAGGGATGGCTGATGGGGTGCCGGCCCCTCGGTACTGCCGGGCTGGGCGCGGGTGGGGTTGGCCCTGGCATGGAGTTGGCACGGGGCTTGGCCCCATTGGGGGCTGAGGAAGCGGCCTGGCTGCCCCACTGGGATCGCCAGCTTGAGGCCTATGGCCCCCTCTTTGACCTGTGCGATGGGCTCTGGTTACTGCGCCCCCTGGATTGGGGATTGCCGAGGCGTTGGCGCTTTCAAGCCGAAGCCCGGCAGCGGCGCTCGCAACGACAACTCCAAAAAAACAACGGCTGGCTCAATCCTGCCGAGCTCGATCGGATTGTGCGCTCAAGCCTGGCATCGTTGCCACCACGGCTCTATCAAGATCCCTTGGTGGCCAAAGCAAAAGCCTCCGCCCAACTCAATGGGCGGAGGCGCTGCATCAACATTGAAATTTGAGTGGTGAATTCAGCTTTCGCTGTCTTCGGCCTCTTCATCCATGGGATAGACGAAGCCCTGGGCCCGGCCACTCAAAACGGCCTTGCCAATTGACAATGCCTTTTGGGCTGCAATGGCAGCCTTGCCTTTCCAGGTGGCATGGCGCTGGTTGCGCTTGCCCTTGGACGTTTTCTTCTTGGGAACAGCCATCCCAGTTCACTCATACCAAACACTGATCTTCCGTTGCAGCCTTGCCTTTCGTCAAATGGCTAAGCTCCGCTCAAAGTCGGTTTTTAGTGAGCGACAGCCTTTCTCCTGCGCCGGCTTCTGATCCGGCCCCCGCTCGCCCGGGCTTGTTCAAGGCGATCCAATCACCTGCTGGTCACCCATCTGCCCCCGCTGGGCCCTCCTACAGCGATTTGCTTCGGGATTTACGCAGCGGCAAGGTGAAGGATTTGGAGCTCTCCCTGCGCCAGCGGGAGGTGCGGGTGCGCTTTGAGGATGGCCGCCAGAGCCAGGTGCCGGTTTTTAGTAACGACCAGCTTCTGCTGCGCAGTGCGGAGAAGGCGAAGGTGCCCCTCACCGTGCGGGATGACCGCCAGGATGGCGCCATGGCCGGCATGGTCGCCAATGGCCTTTTGGTGCTGTTGTTGCTCGGCGGTTTGGCCCTGCTGATCCGCCGTTCCGCCCAGGTGGCCAATCGGGCCATGGGTTTTGGCAGTAGCAAGCCCAGGCTCCAGGCCGAGGGCAGTGTGGCTGTGCGCTTTGAAGACGTGGCCGGAATCGCCGAGGCCAAAGAAGAACTCACCGAGGTCGTCACGTTCCTGCGTTCGCCTGAACAGTTCACCTCCGTCGGAGCCAAGATCCCCAAGGGTGTGCTTCTGGTGGGTCCTCCGGGGACTGGTAAGACCCTTTTGGCCCGGGCGATTGCCGGTGAGGCCGGCGTTCCCTTCTTCTCGATGGCAGCCTCTGAGTTCGTCGAAATGTTCGTGGGTGTTGGAGCTTCGCGGGTTCGCGACCTCTTTCGCAAGGCGAAGGCCAAGGCCCCCTGCATCATTTTTATTGATGAAATTGATGCGGTTGGTCGTCAGCGCGGCGCTGGCATCGGGGGTGGCAACGACGAGCGGGAGCAGACCCTCAACCAATTGCTGACCGAGATGGATGGCTTCGAGGAGAACTCGGGCGTGATCTTGCTGGCCGCCACCAACCGCCCGGATGTGCTCGATTCGGCCTTGATGCGGCCAGGGCGCTTTGACCGCCGCATCACCGTGGATTTGCCCGACCGCCGTGGTCGCCAGGAGATTCTTGCTGTGCATGCCCGCAGCCGGCCCTTGGCTGAATCTGTTTCCCTGGCTGAGTGGGCCAGCCGTACCCCAGGCTTTTCGGGGGCCGATCTGGCCAACCTGCTCAACGAAGCCGCCATCCTGACGGCCAGGCGGCACCAGAGCGAAATTGATGAAGCCTGCCTCAGTGGTGCCCTCGAGCGCATCACCATGGGCCTGGCGGCATCACCGCTGCAGGACAGCGCCAAAAAGCGTCTGATCGCTTACCACGAAATTGGCCACGCCCTGCTCACCAGCCTGGTGCCCCATGCCGACAAGCTTGACAAGGTGACCCTGCTGCCACGGGCCGGTGGGGTGGGGGGCTTTGCCCGCACCATGCCCGACGAAGACATCCTTGATTCCGGCTTGATCAGCAAGGCTTACCTCCAGGCCCGGCTTGTGGTGGCCCTGGGCGGACGGGCCGCCGAGATGGTGGTTTTTGGCCCTGGAGAGGTCACCCAAGGCGCCAGTGGCGACCTGGAAATGGTGAGCCGGATTTGTCGGGAAATGGTGACCCGGTATGGCTTTTCCAGTCTGGGACCGGTGGCCTTTGAGGCCGATGGCGGTGAAGTGTTTTTGGGCCGAGATTGGTTGCGCCCCGAGCCCCACTATTCCCGGCAAACCGGCAACCGGATCGATCAGCAGGTGCGGGCCCAGGCCACGGAAGCCCTCGACCGCGCCGTGGCGATGCTGAGTCCCAGAAGGGAGCTGATGGATCAGCTGGTGAACCTGTTAATCGAGCAGGAAACCCTCGAGGGAGATGCGTTTCGGGCTTTAGTCGCTAGCTACGAGACCACCGGCAAAGCGAATGTCCAGGCTGCGCAGGTAGGTCTTTAGACCCGCATCCTGGATCGGCAGCAGGAAGGCCGTGTTTTCACTTTCGTTGACATGGGCGTGCCAGTGACCTGGTGGGGTGATGAAAGCGCCGCCGGCTTGCCAGTCAATGCGCTTCGGATTTTTGATGGAACCATCCTTGGATAGCTCAGTGCCAACCAGGGTGTAGCAGCCCGGATTGCAATCGACGATGAGATCGAGGGCCACGGATTGGTGCCGGTGGGGGGCCTGGGTTGCTCCGGCAGGGACCATGCCGAACATCGCCCACAGGACGTGGGTCACCGTGCGGGTGGCTGGAAGATCCCCGTTGGCCAGAAGCACACTCAGCCGGTTGCTTTTGGCACTGCTGGGACATCTGGCGAGGGCTTCTAATTCCTGCTTAAGCGACTGGCTGCGGTAAACGGTGGGCTGAAAACGGGCGCAATTAGGCACGACGCCTAGGTAGGTCAGCAGGGGGGCGTCATGCACCCAATAGAGGACGCTGGTTGTGGAAGCCTCCAACAGGGAATACTCCCCTGGGGGCAAGACAAAAAGGTCACCCTCTTCCCAGTCAATGGCGACATCTGGGCAGCCAGCATTGGCTGGACGACGGCACTTACCACGCCCTGACAACACATAGAACAGCTGGCTGGTGGCCTCAGCGGCTGCCTTCAACCCTTCACCGGGAAGGATGCGTAAAAAATGGGCTGCTAGTCCTGGACTTGTGGCAGGACCAGGCCCATCCAGGCCCAGTTCGTCGCTCATGTCGAGGGGAATGACCCCACTAGGCCCTTCGCCATGGATCTCAGCCCCCCATTGCCGGTACGGAATCGGTTCGGTCAGGCCGCTCCGAATCGGATTCGCCGCCTTTCGGTAGTCATAAATTTCAGCTTGGCTTTGGGTGCAACTCCAAAGGGGGCCATCACTGGGCCGCATGTCAGAGGTTTGAACCATTGATCCAATCTCCTGGTGTGGTGAAACAGTTAGTGCAACAGGTCTTTGGCAGTAGCCAACTCTCTTGACGGTTGTGGCGGCTTGCTCCTGCTGCAACCGATACGCCGAACCATCTTGGCGGAGCTCAACCCCCAGCAACCGCAGGCACGATCGAGACTTCATCGCCGTCGTTGAGGGGCGTGTTTTGGTTGTCGAGGAAGCGGATGTCTTCGCTATTCACGTAGACATTGAGAAAGCGGCGAAGTTTGCCGGCTTCATCACACAGGCGACCTTTGATGCCGGGATAACGCCCTTCCAAGGCATCGAGGAGCCCATCAACGCTGGTGGCGGTCAGTTCAGCGGTGGCTTCGTCGTTGGTGAACTTCTGCAGGGGGGTCGGGATCAGAACCTGGACGGGCATGGGGTACAACCGGACGGAAGGGAAGAGAGGAACGGGAATCGAAAAGGGTTTCAGCCGGCTTGGGAACGCTGCCAGGCGGCTTTGAAGCTATCCAATGTGGCTTCGATCAAATAGGGCTCACCGATGGAGGAGGCAATGGCTTCGGTGGTCTTGAGGCCGTTGCCGGTGATGTAAGCCACGGTGGTTTCGTCGGGGTTGATTTTGCCCGATTCCACCAGCTTTTTGAGCACGGCGATGGTGGTTCCACCGGCCGTTTCCGTAAACACTCCTTCGGTTTCAGCTAAGAGCTTGATCCCCTCGATGATCTCGGTGTCGTTAACGGCAGCGATGGTGCCCTTGGTTTTGTTGGCAATGTCGATGGCATAGGGCCCATCAGCCGGATTGCCAATGGCAATCGACTTGGCAATGGTGTTGGGCTTCACGGGGGTGATGAAGTCCCTTCCCTCGGCGAAGGCTTGGGCGATCGGTGAGCAGCCTTCCGCCTGGGCACCGCTAAAGCGAACGGGCTTTTCATCGACCAGCCCCACCTTGATGAATTCATCAAAGCCCTTGCGGATCTTGGTGAATAGGGAGCCGGAGGCGAGGGGAGCCACGATGTGGTCGGGCAGTTGCCAGCCCAGCTGTTCAATCACCTCATAACCCAAGGTTTTGGACCCCTCCGAGTAATAGGGACGGAGGTTGATGTTGACGAATCCCCAGCCAAAGGTGTTGGCCACTTCCGAGCAGAGGCGGTTGACCTGGTCGTAGTTGCCATGGACCGCCATCAAGGTGGGGTTGTAGACCAAGGTGCCCAGCACCTTGCCGAGTTCCAGGTCACTGGGGATAAAGACGCAACAGTCGAGTCCAGCGTGGGCGGCGATGGCGGCGGTGGAATTGGCAAGATTCCCGGTTGAGGCACAACTCACCGTGGTGAATCCCAGCTCGCGAGCTCGGGTGAGCGCCACAGAGACAACCCGGTCTTTGAAGGAGAGCGTCGGCATGTTGACGCCGTCATTTTTGATGTAGAGGCTTTTGAGACCAAGGCGCTTGGCCAGGTTGCCTGCCTTGAGCAAGGGGGTAAAGCCCGTGCCCACATCGATCGGATCTCCCTCAATGGGCAGGAAGTCGCGATAGCGCCATATGGAAGTAGGCCCGGCCTCGATGGTGGCGCGACTCACCTTGTTTTTGATGGCCTCGTAGTCGTAGACGACCTCGAGGGGGCCAAAGCAGACGTCCTCACAGACGTGGCGGGCACTGGCCTCATAGGGGTGGCCGCATTCTTTGCAGCGCAGGCCCGTAAAGGTGGAGCGAGAGAGGGTGGCTGTCACGGTCACACCTGGCGATGGCCTGAGATTACCAGCGTGATTTGGAAGCCCTAGCTAAAGCCGATCTTAAAGGTCGGCAATTAGGAAATTGGAATCCTCGCCGTTGGGCTTGCGCCTGGGCTGGCACTGCTTAGCCTCATTTTCAGTAAGCAACCAAGGCGATCTCCTTCCTTCCCTGGTCGCAGCGCTGGAAATGGGGTGGTTGGGTGATGGTGCCCATCGCCATCGGGGCTGTTGGGCTATTGGTCCTCGTGGCCAGGCTGAGCATTGAGTGGCAATGGTTTGGGCAATTTGGTGCCCAGGGCATGGTCCTGCGGCGTTGGTTGCTCCAACTAGCGGCCTTCCTGCTGGTCATGGGCCTTGGCGTGCCTTTGCAATTGCAACAGTTGCAGCGTTGCTGGCGCCTGCGGTTGGAGGCACCCCGCAAACAGCTGCCACCTTCCCCACTTCTGGCCTGTTCCAACTTGCCTTTGCTTGGCCTTTTGGGACTCCCGTTACTGCTTTTGGTGGCTGGACTCACCTATCTGATGGTGCAAGCGCGGGATTTGATTGCAGCCCCTTTTAGCGGCTCTGTGATTACTGGGATACCTGTGTTCGCCGACCTGCCTCCCCTGCTTTTGGTGGGTTTGGCGATTGGCCTGCTCTTCCCTCTGCTGCGCTGGCCCCTCACCACCTTGCGGATTGCCTTGGCAGCTGCCTTGGCTGGCTCGGCTACGGCCTTGGCCAGGGGCTGGAGCCTCTGGCTTCCAGCCCTCTTGGCCGTGCCCTTCGGCCAATCCGATCCCCTCACGGGCCTGGATCTGAGCTTCACGGTGTTGCAACTGCCAGCCCTACGCCTGCTGATCAGTGTTGTACTGGCCCAGACCATCGTGGGCTTTGCCGGCTGTCTCTGGCTCACCTTTACCGAGGGTTCCACACTTTCTGATCTGGCCTTTGTGGGCATGAGCCGCATCCAGCAAAAAGTGCTCCAGCCCCAGTTGGCTGTGATCGCTTTGGCGGCAGCCTTTGCAACAGCCCTATCCCCTTTTGCCTTGATGGTTCAAGGCAGCGGTGTGGCCAGCGGAGCTGGCTTTGTCGATCTCCATGTGCGCTTGCCACTTCGCTTGCTCCTGGCCCTCCTATTGGTTGGCAGTTGCCTGGGCCTGCTTGTTCCCCTGCCCAAGGGCTGGCTGCGAAGGGGCATTTTGTTGCCCCTCGCCTCTGCATCGGCCTTGCTGCCTATCTCGGAATGGCTTGTAGCGCCCCTGATTCAGCGGTTGGTGGTGCAGCCACGGGAGTTGCAGATGGAAGCCCCCTACATCAAGCGCAGCATCGCCGCCACCCGCCAGGCCTTTGGCCTTGAGGCCATACAGAGCAAGGTTCTTGAGCCGCGCCAAAAAATAACCGCCGCCGACCTCAAGCAATCCCGAGGCACCATTGCAAATATCCGTCTCTGGGATAGCCAACCACTGCTTGCCACCAACCGACAGTTGCAGCAACTGCGCCTGTACTACAGCTTCCCCTCTGCTGCAGTCGATCGCTATCCCCTGTTGGTCAATACCAAGCTGCACGGATCCCAGCAGGTCCTGATTTCGGCCCGGGAGCTCGACACGTCGGCCTTGCCAAAGCCGAGCAGAACCTGGCTGAACCAACACCTGGTGTTCACCCACGGCTATGGCTTCACCGTCTCTGCCGTAAATGCGTCAGGAAGAGATGGGCTACCCCTTTATTTCGTCAAGGACCTCGGCAGGGGCGGCAAGGTGCAGGGCATCCCCCAGCTCGGCATCAGCAATGAGCAGGCCCGCCAAATCCTGCCGGTGGGTCGGCCCAGGCTTTATTTCTCATCGTCGAAGGCGCCCTACGCCATTGCCCCTTCCCAGGTGCGGGAGTTCGATTATCCCGATGGTGATCTGAATGTGTATTCGCGCTACGACGGGGAAGCTGGTGTAGCGATTAATAGTCCGCTGCAACGGCTGCTTGCGGCCACCTACTTATTCGAGCCAAGGCTTTTCAGTAACGGTTCGTTGAGCTCCCAGTCGCGGTTGCTGATTCGCCGCCAGGTCAATAGTCGATTGGGGGCGTTGCTGCCATTTTTAAGGTTTGAAAGTCAGCCATACCTGGTGACAGCGCGAGTTGATCAGCCAGGATTTGTTCCTGACCAGCACCAATACTGGATGCTGGATGGATTTACCACCAGCAGAAGCTACCCCTATTCCGATCCCAATCCCCAGGGCATTCGTTATTTCCGGAATCCTGTAAAGGCTGTGGTAGATGCCTACAACGGCCGGGTCTGGCTTTATGTCAGCGATCCCAGGGACCCGATCCTGCGAACCTGGCGCCGGGCTTTTCCGGATCTATTTCGGCCGTTGGCCGCCATGCCAAAGGCGTTGCTGGCCCACATTCAAGTGCCCCTCAGTCAGTTCAATATTCAGGCAGAACGTCTGCGCCGTTATCACGTCACCAACGTGCGCACCTTCTACAACGGGGATGACGTTTGGTCGATTCCCTTGGAGATCTATGGATCCAGCAATACACCAGTTCGGCCTTACCACGTCACTGTTCAGCTGCCAGGCCAGCAAAAGCCAGAGTATGTCTTGCTCCTACCGTTCTCCCCCCTCGGACGAGCCAACATGGTGGGATGGATGGCCGCCCGCAACGACTTACCGCACTACGGACAATTGCAATTGGCTCTGTTCCCGCAGCAACGGCTCTTGCTGGGGCCCCAACAGGTCTCGGCGCTGATTGAGCAGGATCCTGCCATTAGTTACCAATTCGGTCTCTGGAACAGGGTGGGATCCCGCCTAATTCACGGCAACCTACTCGTGCTTCCTGTGGGCAAGGGTATTCTTTATGTGGAGCCAATTTACCTTCAGAGTAAGAACAACGATCTGCCAACCTTGGTGCGGGTTGTGGTAACTGATGGGGTTACGTTTGTGATGGAGCGCAATCTGAAGGATGCCTTGGCCAAGCTGGTGCGCTGATCCTGGTGCTCTGCTGGTCGCAGGATCGGGAAGGCGCAAAAAAAGGGGGCTCGTGGGAGCCCCCTGAAGGTTGGCTGAATGGCTGGTTATAAGCCTGTCACGTGTTGATCAGGCGGCAACAGCTGTTTTGGGATCCAGGCTCCCTTTGGCATAGAGGCCGGCGTAGAAGTTGATGTCCCGTTGCTTGATCTTGCTGGCGTTACCGGCAGCCCAGAACTGCTGGTAGCGATCCAGGCATACCTGCTTCATGTACTGGCGGGCAGGCTTGTTGAAGTGGCGGGGATCGAAGTTGGCGGGATCCTTGAAGGAGGCCTCACGGACGGCAGCGGTGAAGGCCAGGCGGTTATCGGTGTCGATGTTGACCTTGCGCACGCCGTTGCGGATGCCTTCCTGGATTTCCTCGACGGGTACGCCGTAGGTCTCGGGGATGGCACCGCCGTACTTGTTGATCATGTCCAGCCATTCCTGGGGTACGGAGCTGGAGCCGTGCATCACCAGGTGGGTGTTGGGGATGGCTTTGTGGATTTCAGCGATGCGGCTGATGGCCAGCACTTCGCCGGTGGGCTTGCGGGTGAACTTGTAGGCGCCGTGACTGGTGCCGATGGCGATGGCCAGGGCATCAACTTTCGTTTTGGCAACGAAATCGGCGGCTTCAGCCGGATCGGTGAGCAGTTGGCTGTGGTCGAGTTTGCCCTCGAAGCCGTGGCCGTCTTCGGCTTCACCCATGCCGGTTTCAAGCGATCCCAGGCAACCCAGTTCGCCTTCCACACTCACGCCAATGGCGTGGGCCACATCCACCACTTCCTTGGTGACAGCCACGTTGTACTCGTAGCTGGCAGGCGACTTGGCATCCGCCATCAGCGAGCCATCCATCATCACGGAGGTGAATCCGTTGGCGGCTGCACCAAAGCAGGTGGCGGGGCTATTGCCGTGGTCCTGGTGCATGACCACCGGGATGTCCGGATAGGTCTCAACGGCAGCCAGGATCAGGTGGCGAAGAAAATTCTCACCGGCATACTGACGGGCGCCACGGGAGGCCTGCAGGATGACGGGGCTGTCGGTTTCATAGGCAGCCTCCATGATCGACTGGACCTGCTCGAGGTTGTTGACGTTGAAGGCGGGGATTCCATAGCCGTTTTCAGCGGCATGGTCGAGCAGAAGCCGAAGGGGGACTAGCGCCATGGAAAAACCTCTCGGGCAGGGGTAGAAACTGCGGCCGACTCTAGGGGATGCCCTGGGGCTTCTTCAGCCACAAAATCCGTTCCGTGCCCAGTCGCAGCAGCGTTGACTGAGCACCCCTTCCGCCAGGCCTGGAACCATCGGCCGTCCTTGGGCTATGGCTTGACTCCACCAGCTGTGCAAACGCTCCAGCGGGGCAATCCGACCGTCCTCCCAGGTGCGCGTAAAGGCCCACTGGGGATCGGGCTCAATGGCGTGCAGGGGTTCACCCCCCTGGGATTGCCAAAGTCCAAAGCCATGGACGTAGTCGGATTGGTTGTCGGAGCCCAGCACCACCGTGCCCCCACTGCCATACAGCTCAATCCAGTAGCCCCGGCCCCGGCGGGTCACGGAGGCCAAATTCACCGAGGCCGGCACGAGGGTTCCGCTGCCACTTTCAAGCTCCAGCTGAACCAGGGCAATGTCCTCGGCATCCACGGTGGCGAGGGATGGCTTGCCCTGGCTTGTCCGAAGGTCTTCGTCTTGGGACAAGGGCCTTTGGTGGATGGCCGTCGAGAGCTGGGCCCGCAGGCTGCGGGTGGGACCTACCAGCCAATGCAGGGTGTCAAAGGCATGGGTACCGAGGGCTCCGAGCACGCCGCCCCCCTCTGAGCGCTGGGAATACCAGTTCCAGGGGCGACTTCCATCGGCCCGACTGCCCATCAGCCAGTCGAGCTTCACCAAATAGAGCTCACCGAGTACCCCGCTCTTGACCAGGGCGTCGAGTTGCTGAAACAGGGGCACGGCCCGGTATTCGAAATCCACGGCCACCGTGAGATTTTTACTGAATGCCAAGCGCTGCAGCTCCTCCCCATCTTCGGCGCAAAGGGCTACGGGTTTTTCCAACATCACGTGCTTGCCGGCCTCGAGGGCTTGCCTAGCCAGGTCAAAGCGTGGTGCTGGTGGTGTGGCGATCACCACCGCATCGATCGCTGGATCGTCCAAGAGCGCGGCGTAATCGCTGTGGCCAGGTAGCTCAGCTTTTTGGCAGGCGGTCTGGAGGCGCTCCTGGCGTGGATGCCAGAGGGCGACGGGTTCGGTATGGCCGCAGGAGCGGAGGGCGGGCAAGTGGACCTTTTCGCCAAAGCCCAGGCCGGCAATAGCCACCCGCAGGGGGGGCTCGAAGCTGCTCATGACACCACACCACGCTCCCTAGCTGCTGTGCAAGAGCCTTCGATGACAGCGCTGATCAGGTTGTCGCCGGCGGCGGGCAGCCATTCGGCTTTGAACTGGGGGATGCCATTAATCGACGTGTCCCGGAACAGCTGTTGGTCGCAGTCAATATCCATCACATACAAATCGGCCATCCGCTTCGGTTTTGGCCCGGATTCACCAGTGGTGCCGCTGTCTGGGGCCCCTGGATTAGGAGGTTGAAAGCGGCTCAACACTGAGAGATTGCCCGTTTTGGTAGCCCGGAGGCTGCCGGAATCCCACCACTGCCGGCCTTCTGCGGTCGATGGAACTTCCTGCCAATTCACGGGGCCGGCTAGGGCCACCGATGGCAGACAACCAAGCCAAACAACCAACCCGGCTAGAAGGCCAGCGAGGGGAAAAGCTAGGCGGGTTGCAAGGGCCGAACCAATGGTCTTGAGCCCGGCGATCCAGTGTTGGGCCATCAGGCGGCCACGGCTTGTTGGCAGCCGTGCATCTTCAGCAGGGCGGTCAAGGTGCCTTTGAATTCCGTCCGCGACACGATGGTGTCCACAAAGCCGTGGTCTCGCAGGTACTCGGCGGTTTGGAAGCCTTCGGGGAGCTTTTCGCGCAGGGTTTGCTCGATCACCCGGCGACCAGCGAAGCCAATCAAAGCCTTGGGTTCGGCCAAGATGAGGTTACCCAACATGGCAAAGCTGGCGGTTACGCCGCCCGTGGTGGGGTACGTGAGCAAGGGCAAATACAGCAGTCGCTCCTCCCGGTGGCGATGGAGGGCCCCTGAGATCTTGGCCATTTGCATCAAGCTGAGCATCCCTTCCTGCATGCGCGCTCCCCCCGAAGCGCACACAACCAAAACGGGATAGCGGCGCGCGGTTGCTGCCTCGATCATTCGGGTCAATTTCTCGCCCACCACCGAACCCATTGATCCGCCCATGAAGCGGAAATCCATCACTCCTAGGGCGAGGGGAACCCCATTGGTACGGCAGAAGCCTGTAATCACCGCATCCCGCAGACCTGTGGTCTGTTGGCTGTCCCGGATCCGATCGGCATAGCTGCGGCGGTCCTTGAAGGTCAAGGGGTCCATGGGTGCCAGGTCTGCATCGAGCTCTTCAAAGCTGCCGGCATCGGCAATCAGTCGGATGCGCTCGGCACTATCAATGCGGTGGTGGTAGCCACAGCCTTTGCAGACGCTGGCATTGGTCACCAGATCCTTGCGATAGACCACCAGGGCGCAGTCGGGGCATTTGCTCCAGAGCCCATCGCCCTCTTCAGGTTCCTGGGTGGCCCGCACCACCGGCGCATTTTTCTGGCGATCGGCGAACCAGTCGAAGAGCGACATCGAAGGAAGGTGCCTGAGTGCTTGACCCTATTTAAGGCAGCTCAGCTCACAATCCCCAGGATTTGGATCCAAGGGGCGGGCCCGCCCAGCCAAACCGCGAACCCCCCAGCGGCGAGGAAGGGCCCAAATGGAAAAGGTTGGTGGCGCCCAAGCCTGCCGCTGAGTCGCCCTAAAACGCCGATGATTGCGCCAGCAAAGATGGCCAACAGCACCGCGACCCCCAGCCCGATTAGGCCCAGCCAGGCACCGAGCAGGGCCGCCAGCTTGGCGTCGCCGAGACCCAGGGCTGGCCGACCCATCACCTTCTGGGCGAGGGCGCTCACTGCCTCAAAGCCCACCAGGCCAAGGCCGGCGGCTAAGAGGTGCTGACCAATCAGCTCCCGGGCAAGCTCAGGCCCCTGAATCCAGCCGAGCCCCGCGGTGAAGAGCAAGCCCAAGAGAAGTCCGCTCCGGCACAGCGGTTCTGGCAACCACAGGTGATCGAGGTCGATCAGCACAAGGGGCAGGAGCCAACTCACCAGGACCCAACCGGCCCCGATCAGAGCGAGGGGAGCAGCACCTGGACCCATGGCCGTGGGGGCGGCCATGGTGACGGCAACCCACAACCCTGCGCTCAGCAATTCCACCAGGGGGTAGCGCGGTGAAATCGGTGCCCCGCAATGGCGGCAATGGCCCCGCAGCCACAACCAGCCGAAAACGGGTACGTTTTCAAACCACTGCAGCTGGGTACCGCAGCGTGGACAGTGGCTTGGCGGCAGGACCACCGATTCCTGTCGCGGCAGGCGCCAGGCCACCACATTGAGGAAGCTGCCGAGGCAGGCTCCCAAAATGGCGGCAGCGATGGGTAAAGCAATGGTCAGATTGGGCTCAATCACGCTTGCAATTCACCCCAGGTGCGGGGAGCTGGCTGTTTCGACATCCGCAGGCGGGCCCCTTGACCGCGCTTAGAGCGCCCAAGGATCCACTCCATTGCAATGAATTGCTCCTCTGGCA
>Ga0208864_1000170_pt1 | contig 21141 bp, 21 predicted proteins | sample CryBogmetaGMA05M_FD_184542 | JGI IMG/M metagenome (GOLD analysis project Ga0208864, IMG submission 184542) | Freshwater microbial communities from Crystal Bog, Wisconsin, USA - MA0.5M (SPAdes) | ecosystem: Environmental > Aquatic > Freshwater > Lake | place: Crystal Bog, Wisconsin, USA...
CGCCCTGACCGCGCGCCGGCGGCGAGGTATCCTGTCACGTCGTCCGTGCGCTCGCGCCCCACGTCGGCCCGCGAGTCGCGTCCGTTCCCGCCCGACCCGCCGCCGGCGGCCCGCTCCGATGCCCCGCAAGAAACCGGTTCCGCCGCGCCGCGAGGTGATCGCCTGCACGTCCGCGCACCTGCCCGCCATCCGCGACATCTACAACGACGCGATCCTCAACACGACCGCGCTCTATGAATACGCGCCGCGGACGGACGAGGTGATGCGCGAGTGGTTCGCACAGCGGCAGCGGGACGGCATCCCCGTGCTCGGGATCGAGTGGGAGCCAGGCGTGCTGGCGGGCTTCGCGACGTGGGGGCCCTTCCGCCCGCGGGCCGCCTACAAGTACTCCGTCGAGCACTCCGTCTACGTCGACGAGCGGTTCCGTGGCGAGGGTGTCGGCCGCCAGCTCCTCCACGCCGTCGTCGACGAGGCGAAGCGGCGCGACGTGCACATGCTGATCGCGGGCATCGACGCCACCAACGTGGCGAGCGTCGCGCTCCACAGCTCGCTCGGGTTTCGCTGCTGCGGGACGGTTCGCGAGGCGGGGTTCAAGTTCGGCCGCTGGCTCGACCTCGAGTTCTGGCAGCTGCTTCTGCCCACGCCCGCGCAGCCCGTCGAGGGCTGAACGGCCTCCCGGGCATCAGCTGTGGCGGGGAGGGCGGCTCCGGCCCGGGCGGGAGACGCGGTCGGAACGGTCGTCGCCGCCGACCGCCCGCGACGGTTCGTACGCCACGCTCAACACCCGTGCGGGGCTGCGTCCGTTCGGCACGATCGTGTGGGGGATGGCGGCGTAGATGTAGATGCTGTCCCCCTTCGCGAGGACGATCTGCTCGTCGCCATAGGAGACCTTCACCTCCCCGTCGAGCACCATCAGGAACCGCTCGCCATCGTGGTTGTCGGGGCGACTGCGGTTCCCCGTGCCGCTGACGTGGAGGATCGCCGGGTTCATGGACCGGTTCCGCCACTCGTCGGCGAGACACTCGACGACCATCCCGCCCGTGCCGCCGGCGCGGGGCCGCTCCGTGCGGCCTGTGCCGTTGCGAACCACGACGAACTGCGGCGGAACCGACAGGCCTTCGACGAGCGTTTCGACGCCGCACTGGAGGACGTCGGCCAGCCGCACCAGGCCCTCGAGCGACGGCGCGAGCAGGCCGTTCTCGAGCTTCGAGAGCCAGCTCACCGTGAAGTCGGTCTGAGCCACGACCTCTTCGAGCGTCATGCGCCGGGCGAGGCGGGCCGCCCGGATGCGTCGACCGAGGTCGGGGAGATTGACGCTGTTTGTCATGGGAGGCCGAGTATGGCCTCGCCATTGATCACTCGCAAGAGGGGTTCATTCTTGCGCGCGGAGGACGGCGCGCGAGGGGCGTGTCCGTCCCGCGTCCGCCGCCCGCAGGGAGCCCGCTCAGGCGCCGGGCCGGCGGAAGTGCCGGTAGGCCTGGAGGACGTCGTGCAGGTCGGACGAGATCGTGATCTCGTCGTCGGCGAAGTCGGACAGCCAGGTGCGGTTGCTCGCGACCGCGTCGGCGAGCAGCGGCAGGATGTCGCCGAGCGTCACGCGGACGCCGCGGTCGGCCGCCTCCTCGACCTGGGTGAAGTCCCGGATCTGCCCTTCCGGTTCCGAATACACGCGGAGTTGACGCATCGCCATGGGGCACGCTCCCTTGCCGTGGGCTGGTCGTGGGAGGGACGGTTGAACCCGGGGGTCCGCCCGTCTTCCTGACGGGTACCGCCTCCACACTTTTGATATCGGCACCCGCAGGCGTCAGGGTTTGGCCGATTTCCCCAATTGTGCCGACGGCGCGGCCCCGAGAAGGGTTCCACGGTGAAGATGGCGGGGCTGGGCGGGTCAGGCCGTGCCGTTCGGCCGTGTCTGCGTGCCGAACCGGCCACCCCGGAACGCCTCCCCGATGCTCTTGGGGACGAGGGCCTCGGCCTGGATCAGCCGGGCCCGGTTCTCGGCGGTCGCGGCCTTCATCTCCTGCTCCCGGGCGATCGCCACGCTCCGGCGTTCCTCGGCCTTGGCGCGGGCCACGCGGGTGTCGGCCTCGGCCTGATCGGCCTGGAGGCGGGCACCGATGTTCTCGCCCACCTCGATGTCGGCGATGTCGATCGAGACGATCTGGAACGCCGTCTGTGCGTCGAGACCGCGACGGAGCACCGCCTTCGAGATGTTGTCGGGGTGCTCCATCACCTCGAAGTGGCTCTCCGACGAGCCGATCGAGGTGATGATGCCCTCGCCGACGCGGGCGATGATCGTCTCCTCGGTGGCGCCGCCGATGAGCTGCTGGAGGTTCGTGCGCACGGTGACGCGGGCCCGAATCTTGAGTTCCACGCCGTTCTTGGCGACGGCCGAGAGGGTCGTCTTGCCGCTGGTGATGTCGGGGCAGTCGATGACCTTGGGGTTCACGCTCGTCTGCACGGCGTCGAGCACGTCGCGGCCGGCCAGGTCGATGGCGCACGCGCGGTCGAAGTCGAGGTCGAGGTCGGCCCGTTGCGCCGCGATCAGCGCCCGGATCACGCGCGGCAGGTTGCCGCCGGAGAGGTAATGGGCCTCCAGCCGCCGCGCGGTGATGTCGTCGCCGAGGCCGGCCTGCGTCGCCATGATCCGGGCCTGCACGATGGTGCGGGCGTTCACCTTCCGCAGCGTCATGCGGACGAGTTCGAGGAAGGTGACCCGGGCCTTCGACCAGTAGGCCTGGAACCACAGTCCCCCGTAGTTGATCACGAGGAGCAGCATCGTCAGGGCGAAGACGCCGATCAGGATCGCGGCCCCCAGCAGGAGTTCGGGGGGCAGGCCGGCGGGCTTTTCGATCACGGGGGCGGTCTCCGGGCACGGTGGCGGGCGGTCGACGACAGGCGACCTTCAAGCCTAGTTCGCGCCCGACGTGATTGAAAGAAAACCGGTCAGCCCGCGATCCAGCCGCCCCCGATGAGCCGCTCGCCGAGGTAGCAGACGGCCGGCTGTCCCGGCGAGATCGGCCCCGGCGACCGCTCGGGGCCCCCCGTGAACCGGGCGGCGAAGCGGCCGTCCGGCAGGGGCGTCACCTCCGCCGGTGCGGGCGGCCGCTGGGCCCGGCACTGCACGAGGCAGGTGAAGGGCCCGGTGGGGGGCTCGATGAGCCACGCGACGTCCGTCGCGACGAGATCGCTCTCGGGCACCTCGTCGCGACGGCCGACGACGACGCGGCAGGTGTCGGGCTCGAGGCGCACGACGTGGAGCGGCACGCCCACCGCCACGCCGAGCCCCTGCCGCTGGCCGACGGTGAAGTGCTCGATGCCGGGGTGCCGGCCGAGCACCCGACCCGAGGTGTCGACGATCTCGCCCGCCCGGGAGCCCCCCAGCCGCGCGGCGACGAGCCGCGCGTGCTCGCCCGGCGCGACGAAGCAGATCTCCTGGCTGTCGGGCTTGTCGGCCGTGACGAGCCCGAGCGCGGCGGCCCGTGCCCGAACCTCGGACTTGGCGAGCCCGCCGACCGGCAGGAGCATCCGCCGCAGGCGGTCGGGCCGGACGTCGAAGAGGACGTACGACTGGTCGCGGGCCGCGTCGCGGCCGCGACGGAGGATCGGCCCCGAGGCGTCGTGGTCGAGACGGGCGTAGTGGCCCGTCGCCACGTGGCTCGCGGCGATCGCGTCGGCATGATCGAAGAGGCGTCCGAACTTCACCCACGCGTTGCACCGCACGCACGGGTTCGGCGTGCGTCCGCGGCCGTACTCCGCGGCGAAATCGGCGACGATGCGGTCGAAGTCGGGCGTGAGGTCGAGGGCGTAGAGCGGGATCCCGAGCCGGTCGGCCACGCGCCGGGCGTCGAGGGCGTCGGCGGGGCTGCAGCAGCCCTGGTGGCCCGGCCGGTGCGACCCGGAAAGCACGGCGAGCGGGCCGGCGGCCGGCGGCAGCGCCGGCGCCGCGTGCCGCATGAACACGCCCACGCAGTCGTGCCCGGCCTCCACGAGGAGCGCCGCGGCCACGCTCGAGTCGACGCCCCCCGACATGGCGACGACGACGCGCGGCATCAGTAGCGGATCACGGTCTCGACGCGGTGGGGCGCGAGCCGCTCGCGGCCCCCGAGCGGAACGATCTCCACCAGGAACGACGTGCCCACGACGCGGCCGCCCCCCGCCTCGATGAGCTTCACGCACGCCGCGGCGGTGCCCCCCGTGGCGAGCACGTCGTCCACCACGAGCACCCGCGCCCCGGCGGCCAGCACGTCCCGGTGCATCTCCAGCCGGTCGCGACCGTATTCGAGGTCGTACTCGTGGGAGATCGTGTCGGCCGGGAGCTTGCCCGGCTTCCGCACCGGGATCACGCCCACGCCGAGCGCGAGCGCCAGCGGCCCCGCGAAGAGGAAGCCCCGGGCCTCGACGGCGGCGATCGCCTCGACGCCGGCGCTCCGCCAGGGGGCGGCCAGGGCTTCGATCGCGGCGGCGAACGCGGCGGCGTCGGCGAGCAGCGGCGTGATGTCGCGGAACAGGATCCCCGGCTTCGGGAAGTCGGGGATCGGGCGGATGTGGCGGGCGAGGTCCATGGCGTCCGACAGTGTGGGGCGTCAGGCGCCGTGACGCAACCGGATCCTCGCCCGCGGGGCCGCGTCGATCTCCACCGCGAGGGACGCGAGCGTTTCCGACTCGATCTGCCGCACCCGCTCCCGCGTCAGGCCGAGCACGCCCCCGATCTCCTTGAGCGTCATCGGCTCCTGGCCGGTGAGTCCGAAGCGGAGTTTGATGATCGTCCCCGCCCGCTGGTCGAGCTCGTCGATCCGCCGCAGCACGTGCTTGAGCGTGTCGTCGTCGAGCATGACGTCGGCCGGACAGCGGGCGTTCTCGTCGCGGATCAGTTCGCCCAGCGACCAGCCGCCGTCGGCGGGCTCGGCGTGGGGCGACGACTGGTGGACGTGGATCGCCTTCTTGATGATCGGGAGCTTCTTGCGGGCGAGCCCGAGGCTTCGCGCCACCTCCTCCGGCGTGGGCACGCGGCCGAGCGCGTCGTTGAGCCGCGCCGTCGCCCGCCGCCACTTCGAGAGCAGCTCGACCATGTAGGCTGGGATGCGGATCGTCTTGCCGGAGTTGATGAGCGCCCGCTTGATCGACTGCTTGATCCAGTAGCTCGCGTAGGTGCTGAACCGCGTGCCGACCTTCGGGTCGAAGCCCTCGACCGCCCGCAGGAGGCCGAGGTTGCCCTCCTCGATGAGGTCGGGCAGCGGCAGGCCGCGATTGGCGTAGCCGCGGGCGATGTTGACCACGAGGCGGAGGTTGGCCCGCACCATGTGGTCACGGGCGAGCGCGTCGCCCTGCGCGATGGCCGTGGCGAGCCGCTTCTCGTCGTCCGCGGAGAGCAGCGCCGTCTCGTTGATCTCCCGCAGGTAGGTTTCGAGCGGGTTCTGGACGGCGGTGGTGGTCGGCTTGCGACGGGATGACGGCATGGGCCCGGTGGGGGTTCGGGGACGAGGCGATCCACGACGGCGGCCGAGGCGGGAATCCGCCGGCCGGCGTCGGCACCGGAAGCGTCCGGCACAGGAGAAGGTATCGGCGGCAGGGGGCGACAACTGCACAAGCCGGGTGGACAGGGTGCGACACGCCACCTCTAACGGCCGCACGGGTGGTGCGGGTCGGAGGGCCGGCTACTTGCCGGGCGACCGCGGCGCGCCGGGGCCGATCACCCGTTCGAGGAATGCCGCGAGCGCGGCGCCCGCCGGCGAACCCTCCCCGAGCGGCGGCGCGTGGCCGCCATGGTCGATGATGACGAGCGTGCTGTCGACGCCCGCCGTCTCGAGCGCCTGATCGAGCCGCGTGGCCTGATCAGCCGGCACGCCCGAGGTGCGGCCGCCGGACACGATCAGCGTGGGAGGGTCGTCGGCCGAGACGTGCACGAGCGGACTCGCCTGCTGGGCGGCCTCGCGCAACTCCGGAAGCGGTCCGCCGACGAGCCGGCTCGCCGCCGATCCCGCCCGGTCGGCCGTCGGCCCCAGGGACGTCAGGTGCACGGGAGCGTCGACGACCACGACCGCGGCCGGCACCGCATCGTCGTCGTGGTCGCCGTCGGTGCTCGCCGCGCGGACGGGGCCGGTCGCGTGGGCCGCGAAGCCGACGAGCGCCGCGAGGTGCCCTCCCGCGCCGCTGCCCGCCACGCAGATCCGCGTCGGATCGATGCCCCACACCTCCGCATCGGCCACGATCCGCGCGACGGCCGCGCGGCAGTCGTCGAGTTGCGCCGGAAAGACGGCGACGTCGCTCGTGCGATAGCCGATGCTCGCGACCGCGTAGCCGCGACCCACGAGCCAGGTGACCGGGCATTCCGACTTGGAGCCGGTCCGCCAGTCCGGGCCGTGGATCCAGACCACGAGCGGCAGCCCTCCGCCGCTGCATCCGTCGGGCAGCCGGATGTCGAACCGCTGCCGCGGGTGCCCGCCCTCGACGGAGGGTTGGTCGCGATGGAGGACCACCCGCACGGTCGCGTCGGGAGCCGGTCGATCCGGCGGGGGATCGAGCCGCGTGACGGTCACGCCATCTTCCAACGGGCCGCGGGGCATCGGTTCGGTCTCGAACGGCGGCGCGACCGAACGGCCTGCCGGCGGCGGCACGCCGGGGGCATCCGGTGGCACGCTCAGGGAATCCCGACCCCGTGGTTCCGGGCCGCGGGATGCCGGCACGGCGGCCTCCGGGACGCCGCGGCGCACGGTCCGCCGCTGGGCCCGCCGGGAGAGCCGTCGAGCGGGGACGGGATCGACGGGGAGCGGCGCGTCGGAGACCGCCCGCGGATCGTTCTGGGCGAGTTGCACCCGCGACCAGTCGCGCTGCGTCTCGGCCGCCACCGGGGACGATACGGCCCACGCCGCCGCACCGAGACCGGCGGCGACGAGCGTCCACGCGGACCACGGTCCGACCGCGCCGCGACCGGGTGATCGGGTGGGAATCACGTTCATGGCGACGCCGTCGTCGGGCGGGGGGAGCGGCCGCGGTCGGCCGGCACAACCAGCAAGTATACCCCCGCCCGACGGCGTCTGCGGACGGCCTACCGGCGGCCGGGCAACTGCCCGGCGGGCGTCAGTTCGTCGATGATCTTCGGGATGTAGCGGGCCAGGACCTCCGCGAGCTGATCGCGGTCGATGCCCTTGCTCCGGGCGAGCTGGTCGAGCTCCCGCTGCCCGAACGTGTCCTCGATCTGCCGCCGGTCGACGGGCTTGTTGGGACCCGTGCGGACCCACGAGTCGACCTGGTCGCCCAGACCCTTCTCCTCGAACTGCTTCACGACGTCGGGCAACTTCTGGGCGCCGCCGCCTCCGAAGATCTGCGTGAGGATGTCGGAGAGATCGTTCGACGACGGCATGCCCTGGGGCGGCTGCTGCGGCCGCTGCTGGGGCTGCGGAGCGCGCTGGGGTGCCGGCTGCTGCTGCTGCTGCGCGGCGCCTTCGAGCACCTGCTTGAGGATCTCGCCGAGAATGTCCATGGTTCGCCTCTCGTGGATGGAATCGACCGTGTGGGCGGGGCCGACGACCGCGGCACCGCGCTGGCCCGGGGGCCTTACCGGCAGTCTACCGCCGCATCGACGCCGGGGAAGCCGCCGGTGTCAGTCGAGGGAGGCGGCCTCGCCGCCGGCCCGCGTGGCGAGCTGGCCGAGGATCTGCAGCGACGTGTCCTCCGCCACGAACCGCACCCCGCCGTCCGCCAGCACGACGTTCGCGCCGCCCGCGTGGAAGCCGTACAGCAGCCAGCCCCACTCGTTGGATCCGTTGACCCGCATGAGCGACGTCGGGATCGTGCCCGCCGACGGGCTGCTCGCCGCCGTGCACCCGCTCACCAGGCTCTCGCCGAAGGCGAAGGGGTTGTCGTTCGTCGCCCACGCGCCCCCCCGCGCCCGGGCGCACTTCGCGTTGCCCGAGACGTCGTTGGCATCGGCGGGATACATCACCTTGTCGCGCCACACGTCCTCCCGGCCCGCGCACTCGGCGAGGAGGATCGTCTTCGAGGTGCCGTCGGTGATCCGCGACATCCGGTTGCGGGGGCGCACCGCGGAGGCGCCGCAACCGGTCCACGCCTCGGTCGCGCCGGGGCCGACGGCCACCGTGCCGCTCGCGAGCGCCGCGACCGTGTTGAAGTTGGTCCCGACGCCTCCGACCACGAAGTAGTCGGTGCAGGCGCCGGTCTTCCGCGGGTTGGCGATCTTGTCCTGGATCCGGTCCGCCAGCGGCGACGACGGACACTGGAGGAGCTTGATGTGGCTGCGCACGAGCGCGCGGTTGCCCGTGATGGACGTGTCGAGCACACCCGCCGCGCCCCCGCTGGGGGCGGAGCCGTCGGCGTTCACCCACCAGTCCTGCGACGGGTTGTAGCCCTGGAGGAGGTTCGCCTCCTCGACGTAGGGGAGGACGTCTGCGGCCCAGCTGCGCTGCGCCATGCCCGCCTCGTTGTTCGGGCTGGCGGTGCAGTTGCTCGTGCGCTTGAGCGGGGGCAGGCAGCCCCGCGCGGTGTTGTAGTTGTGGAACGCGATGCCGAGCTGCCGCACGTTGTTGCCGCACGACGTCCGCCGGGCCGACTCGCGCGCGCCCTGCACGGCCGGCAGCAGCAGTCCGATGAGGGCGGCGATGATCGCGATCACCACGAGCAGCTCGACGAGCGTGAAGCCGGCGGCCTGGCTGTCGCGACCACGCGGCACGCGGGGCGAGGAAGGGGACTGCATGGCGGCGATCTCCGGGGCGGATATCCCGAAGGTAGCCGCCCCGGGCCGGGGCATCGCGGGGAAAACCTCACCGCGCGCGGGGAAGTTTTCACCGCCCCGGTCAGTCGTCGAGGCCGAGCGCGCGGAGCTTGGTGCGGAGCGTGGCCCGGTCGAGGCCGAGGAGCCTCGCCGCCGCCGTGCGGTTGCCGCCCGCGTGGGCGAGGGCCTCGCGGAGGAGCGTGGCCTCCACGAGCCTGAGCGCCCGGTGGTGCAGGTCGGGCTCCGGCAGGCTTCCGAACGCGGCCCGTGCGGCCGCCGCCCATTCCTTCACGGAGTCGCCGACCGTCCGGGCCGCGTCGTCGATGCCGCCGCGAGCGTGGCGGTCCGACGGGGCGGGGAGGTGCTCGGGCCGCAGCGTGCCGCCGTGCGCCACGACCGCCGCGTGCTCGACCGCCGCGCGGAGCTCGCGGACGTTGCCGGGCCAGTCGCGGCCGGCGAGCGCCGCGAGGAACTCGGGCGCGAGGACCGGCGGTCCGCCCTGCGCCGCCGCGGCGGCGAAGGCCCGCGCCAGGGGCTCGATGTCGTCGCGCCGCTCGGCGAGCGACGGCATCGCGATCGAGAAGCCGCCGAGGCGGTCGGCGAGGTCGCGATCGAGCGGCCGCGCGGGCCCGCCGGCGGGATCGTGCTCCGCCGTCGCGATCACCCGCACGTCCACCGGCCGCACGGAGCCTGGCTCGCCGCCGATCTCGCCGTGGTCGAGGAGCTCGAGGAGTTTGCCCTGCACGGCGACCGGGGCCTCGTCGACGTGCTCGACCAGGAGCGTGCCGCCGGCGGCGCGTTCCACGAGGCCGGGGCCGCCGCCGGGCCGGCCGAAGAGCTCCCCCTCCACGGCCGTCGGCGCCAGGGCCGCGAGGCTCGTGGCCACGAACGGCCCGTCGCGGCGCGGACTCGCGGCGTGGATCGCCCGCGCGGCCAGGCCCTTGCCCGTGCCGGCCGGACCGGTCAGGAGCACCGGCGCGTGGGCGGCGGCGGCCAGCGCGATCCTCTTGTAGACCTCCTGCATCGCGGCCGAGCGTCCCACGAGCGCCGCCGCGGGGAGCGGCCGCGTGTCGGTCGAGCGGTCCTGCGCGCCGCGCTCGGCGAGCGCGCGGCCGACCACCGCCGCCACGTGATCGAGGTCGAACGGCTTCACGAGGTAGTCGAACGCGCCGGCCCGCACGGCGCGGACCGCGGTGTCGAGGTCGCCGAACGCCGTCATCACGATCACGGGCGCGCCCGGCGCGGCGACCTGCAGGTCGGGGATCGCGGAGATCCCGTCGCGTCCCGGCAGGCGGACGTCGAGGAGCACCGTCTCCGGCGTGAAGCGCCGGCACACGCCGAGCGCCTCGTCGACGCTCGCCGCCACCTCGACGTCATGCCCCTCGTCGTCAAAGAGGCCGCGGAGGCTGAAGCCGATCGCGGGTTCGTCGTCGACGACGAGGATGTGGCTCATGCGGGTGCCTCCGATCGGCCGCACGCGGCCGCGGCGGTTGGCGTCACGCCCGACATTCTCCCGCGGGGCAGCCGGATCGCAAACCGCGTGCGGCCCTCGATCCGCCGCCACTCGAGCGTGCCGGCGTGCTGCTCGGCCACGGCCTTCGCCACCGCGAGCCCCAGCCCGATCCCCTCGGGCTTGCCGGTGACGAAGGGCTCGGCGAGCGTGGCCGCGAGCCCCGGCGGCGGACCGGGGCCCGTGTCCTCCACCGCGAGCGTGATGCACCGTTCGTCGGCCTCGGCGCGGAGTTCGACGCTGCCTCCCGGCCCCGCCGCGTCGATCGCGTTGAGGGCGAGGTTCACGAGCGCCGCCCGCAGTGCGTCGCGCACGCCGACGACGGTGCAGGCCGCAGCGGCGCCGCACTCGAACCGCACGCCCACGTGGTCGCTCCGCGGCGCGGTGAGGTCGCGGACGTCCGCCACGAGGCCGTCGAGGTCGAACGGCGCCGGCGTGGCGGTCGAGGGCCGGCCGAGGGCGAGGAGCCCCCGCACCTCCTCCTCGACGATGTCGAGCTGGCGGCAGGCGACGGCGAGGCTTCCGTCGGTCGCCCCCCCTCCGGCCGCCGTGCCTTGGCAGCGGCGGCGGTGGAGGTCGATGGCCAGGCGGGCACCGGTGATGGCGTTGCGGAGCTCGTGGGCGAAGCCCGCGGCGAGCTGGCCCAGGAGCCGCTGCCGCTCGCTCGCGACGAGCGTGTTGCGGAGCGAGTCGAGCGTGACGCTCATGCGGTTCACGCCCGCCACGAGGCGGCCGACCTCGTCGTCTTCCGCGGCGGTGTCGAGCGTGCTGCCGAAGTCTCCCTCGGCGATGCGTGCCACGTGACGTTCGACCGCGGTGATCCGCGTGGCGAGCCGGCCGGTCGTCCGCAGGCCCAGGGGGACGAGCACGGCGAGCGTCGCCGCCGCGACCGAGAGCACGGGCCACGTCGCCGCGAGCGTGGTCTCGAGCGACCCCTGCACCGGGGTGAGGATGAACACCCGCTCGGGCCGCACGCCGGCGGCCCGCGCCGTCCCCACCGAATACCGCCGGCCCTCGATGGTCGCGATGCCGGTGTCGGCCCCTGGCACGAGCGGCACGCCGGCGAGCGCGGAGTGGGGCAGCGTCGAGAGGGCGGCCGAGTCGGCGGCGGTGTCCCAGACCACGAAGTGGCTGCCCGTGAGCTGGTGCAGCGCCCCGAGCACCTGCGGCGAGAGCGGTACCCGCGAACTCGCGAGCGTCTCGACGACACGCTCCTGCTGCACGCGGGCGGCCTCGAGCGAGCGGCGGACGGCGAGCCAGGCCGCGAAGCCGACGTTCGCGAACACCGCCGCCAGCACGAGGCCGACGACCGGCACGACGAGTTCCCCGAACAGCGACCGGCCGCGACGGGGAGGCGACATGGGGGAGGAGCCGGGGGTTCGCGTGCGATCAGGCGACACGCTGCATCGTACTCCCGCCATGGGCCCTATGATGGCGGGCACCATGATGCGTCGCCGATGCCTGTCGGGAGTGATGCTCGCCGCGGCCGTGTCCGCCCTCGCGGCGCCGGCCGGAGAGCCCTCGTTTCCGGAGGCACTCGTGGCCTTCGGCCCCGCGTCGGCGGAGCCGCTCTTCACCGGCGGCGGCCCCGACGCGTGGGACCGCGACCTCCGCGAGCGGGGCTGGATCATGCGGCAGGGCGGCCGCTGGGACCTCTGGTACACCGGCTCGAATCCCGACCGCGACCCGGTCCGCCGGCTCGGCCACGCCACGAGCTCCGACGGCCTCAACTGGACGCGGTCGTCACCCGCGCCGCTCGTGGCCGACCGCTGGGTGGAGGACGTCTGCGTCGTACGGGCCAGGTGCGCGGGCGCCGACGTGCTCTGGATGTTCGCCGAGGGCGAGCACGACGTCGCGCACCTGCTCGTGTCGCGGCGCGGCCAGGCGTGGCGACCGTGCGGGCCGCTCGACATCCGCCTGAGGTCGGGCGCACCGATCCCCGACGGACCGCGGGGCACGCCGACGGTCTGGCTGGAGCGCGGCGTGTGGCACCTGTTCTACGAGCGGCGCGACGAGGGCGTGTGGCTCGCCACGTCCCGCGACCTGCGCACGTTCACGAACGTCGGCGACGAACCCGTCCTCGCCTGCGGACCCGACGCCTACGACGCCCACGGGGTGGCGTTCGACCAGATCATCCGATGCGCGGGCCGCTACTACGCCTACTACCACTCGAGCCCCGACCCGCGCCGCGGGTCGTGGCAGACGTGCATCGCCGCGAGCGACGACCTCGTCCACTGGGTGAAGTACGCCGGCAATCCGATCCTGCCGGTCGACCCCGAGCATCCGAAGCGGTCGAGCGCCACGCTCGTCTTCGACGGCGACCGCCACCGGCTCTACACGACGCACCCCGACGTCCGGGTGCGGTTCTCGCTCAATCGTCGGAGTGACGCGTGGCCGCCGGCCGGGGCTTCGGCCGGTGCGGCGTCGCGATCAGCCTCACGTTCTCGACATCCTTGAAGATGGGGATCACGAACGGCGTCGACTCGGGCTTCGTGTACGGCGGCGGGATCACCACCTTCACGCCGGTGAGGTCGATCGTCACCCTGTACGTTCCCGGGGGCAGCCCCTCGATCTTGAAGTTGGCCTTGTCATCGGTCGTGACCTCGTGGGTCGCGGCACCGGCTGCCGGATGGAAGACGAGCGTGACCCCGTCGAGCCGCCGTCCCATGAAAAAGAGGGTGCCGGACATGCGGTGGCCCGAGCCCCCCGCCGCGGCGTAGACGAAGGCCGCCGCACCGAGCAGGGCCACGATCGCGAGGCCGACGGGCCACGGCGAGCCGGTCTTCGGCTTCGGCCCGGGCGCCCGCTCGGCACGCTTCTTCGCTCCCTCCGGGTCGAGCGTGCGGGCGATCTTCTCGATGTAGGTCTCGTCGACCGCCTGCCCCTTCTGACGCCGGACTTCCATGATTCGGAAGAAGCCGATCGTCTTGTTGGCCACGTTGGCCGAGCCCTGGAGTGAGGCCGGCGCGCGGGCCGGCGTCTTCATCTTGGGGGCCCAGCGGATCTCGACCGGCTTGCCCTCCACGGGGGCGGCCTTCGCGGCCTCGCCGGTCTGCGACTTCGCATCGCGTTCGTTGTCGGGTGACGTGCCGCTCATGATCCGCAGCCTACAGGCGGCTCCCTCCTCCACGCGCGTGAGGATTCGGTGAATGCGCGAGCGAACTCACGAAGAACTCGCGCGACTGTCACGACATTCACATGGCCCGCTCACGTCGTCCTGAACATCCGGTGTCATAACCCCGTCGTTCGCTTCGATGTCGTTGTTCCACCGTCACCTCACCTTCCCAGGGTCCACCTCCCATGAATCGTCGCTCCCCTTCCCCGACGGGCTTCTCGCTCGTCGAGCTCCTCGTGGTGATCGCCATCATCGCGCTGCTCATCGGTATCCTGCTTCCGGCTGTGCAGGCGGCTCGCGAGTCGGCCCGCAAGTCGCAGTGCTCCAACAACGTCAAGCAGTTGGCGCTCGGCGCCATCGGCTACGAGCACACCAACAAGAAGTACCCCACCTCCGGTGAGGGCAAGGACAGCAATGCCGTCAACGGCCTGCACGTCGAATCGTTCTTCGTGCAGATCCTGCCGTTCATCGAGCAGAACGGCATCGCCACGAAGTGGCAGCCGAAGCGTCCCTACTGGGACACGAACGCTGCCACGGGCGCTCCCGGCGGCAACGCGCAGCTCGCGGCGACGAAGATTTCGAGCTTCCTCTGCCCGACGAACAGCATCACGAAGGATGAGTTCGGCGGCACGTCGAGTGGTGCGACCACCGCTTCGAGCTCTGGCGTCACGGGCCAGTTCCCCTACTACGGTCAGACCGACTACATGCCCGCCGCGTACACGGATCTGGACCCTACGAACGGCCAGAGGAATCAGTTCACCGCCGCCTCGACGAGGGGTGCGTACAAGGAAGGACTTCTGAACCTTACGCAGACGAACGGCGTCAAGGACGCGTCTGACGGCACCAGCAACACCGCCATCTTCTTCGAGGATGCCGGCCGCTCGCTCCAGACGGTGGGCAGTCGCTCCACGAGCATCGGCGCAACCATGAACTGGTACCGCTCCGGCGGCGCTGGAGCGGCGCAGTTGATCGCCTCGGGTGATTCCCTCTTCACCGCGTCGAGCACCACCGACAACCCGTCGGGCAAGACGGTTCCCAACCGGTTTGCCGATCCCGACTGCGCCAGCGGCGTGTCGGGGGGCAAGAACGAGGAAACGGCCTCCGTTCGGACGCAGCCCATCATCAACAACAACAAGAACCCGCTCCCGGGCGGCAAGGCCCAGGACGGTTCGATCAGCACCTACGGCGGCGGCACGAACGGCTCCTCGAGCGGTGCCAACTGCAGCTGGGACGTGAACAACTGCGGTGCGAACGACGAGCCCTTCAGTCAGCACGCCGGCAACGGCTGCTTCGCCGGTTTTGCCGACGGCAGCACCCACTGGCTGAGCGAGAAGCTCGACGTGCAGGTGATGCGTCAGCTCACCGATCCGAAGGATGGCGAGGCCGCGCTCGCCTACGAGTGAGTCTGATCGAGCGGAGTCGTGCCCGCTGGCCGGCCGGATGCGGCCGGCCAGCGGGATCTCCGGCCGGCCCGCAGCCGCCGGTCACTCCCGTGCAGGATGAATGCCCGCGAACGTTTCGCGGGCGTTCGCATGGCAGACCGCCGTCACGAGCCGGTCGAGCCAGTCGCGGCGGTCGGGCAGCCGCCCGGTGACCACGTCGGTGCCGACGAGGTCGCAGAGGATGCGGCGGAAGTATTCGTGTCGCGGATAGGAGAGGAACGACCGCGAGTCGGTCACCATTCCCACGAATCGCGACAGGAGGCCGAGGTCGGAGAGCATGTTCATCTGCTCCCGCATCCCGCGCTCCTGATCCATGAACCACCAGCCGCTGCCCCACTGCACCTTCCCGGGCACGACGCCGTCCTGGAACGAGCCCGGCATCGCGGCGAAGAGGGCGTTGTCGGCGGGGTTGATGTTGTAGAGGATCGTGCGTCCGAGGCGGTCCTCGCCGGCGAGGGTGGCGAGGAAGCGGACGAGTCCGGGGCCCTGCCGGGCGTCGCCGATCGTGTCGCAGCCGGCGTCGGCGCCGAGCCGCCGCGCGAGGAGCGGATTGGGATCGCGGACGGGCCCGAGGTGGAGCTGCGTCACCCAGCCCTTCGCGTGGTTGAGCCTGGCGACGTGGAGCACGAGGTGCGTCGCGAACCGGTCGGCCTCGCCCGCGGTGACCGGCGCGCCCGCCAGCGCGTGCCGCCAGATCGAGGAGGCCTCGGTGTCGGTGCAGTCGGCATCGGCCACGTATTCGAGGCCGTGGTCGCTCGCCCGGCAGCCGGCCGCGGCGAAGTCGTCGTGCCGCCTGGCGAGGGCCGCGAGGAGCCCGGAGTAGGTGTCGGCGGCGACACCGGCGATCTCCGACAGCCGCCGCACCCACGGTCGCAATCGGTCGGGCTGCCGGACCCGCGCCGCGGCGTCGGGGCGGAACGTGGGCACCACGCGGACGCGGAATCCCGAGGCGGCGATGCGGTGGTGGTCGTCGAGGCCGTCGGCGGGATCGTCGGTCGTGCCGACGAGTTCGACGTTCATCCGCTCGAGGATGCCGCGGGCGGTGAGCGGGCCGGTGGCGAGCTGGCGGTTGGCCTCGGTCCAGACCGCCTCGGCCGTGTCGGCCTCGAGGAGCGCCTCGATGCCGAAGTGCCGCCGGAGCTCGAGGTGCGTCCAGTGGAAGAGCGGGTTGCGGAGCGTCTGCGGCACCGTCTCCGCCCAGGCCTGGAACTTCTCGCGCGGCGTCGCGGCACCGGTGATGCGGTCCTCCGCCACGCCCGCGGCCCGCATCGCCCGCCACTTGTAGTGGTCCCCTTCGAGCCACGCGGCGTGGAGGTTCTCGAACCGCCGGTCGTCGGCGATGTCGCGGGGGCTCAGGTGGCAGTGGTAGTCGACGATCGGCTGACCTGCCGCGACCCGGTGATACAGGTCGGCCGCGACGTCGTTCGACAGGAGGAAGCCCGCGTCGCAGAAGCCCATGGGCCGCCTACCGCTTCACGAGTGCGTCGCGGATCTCCCGCAGGAGCGCGACGTCCTCGGGCGGCGCGGCGGCCGTCTCGGCCTTCTTCTCCTCGAACCGTTCCTTCGCCGTGTTGATGATCTTGACGACGAGGAAGATGGCCGCCGCCACGAGGATGAAGTCGACCACCGACTGGATGAACGGCCCGTAGTTGAGGATCGGGTAGTCCTGGAGCGCCATCACCGGCTTGCCGTCCTTCATCTCCATCGTGCCGTCGGCGAGGAGCTTTGGGGCCTCGGTCCGCACCTTGAGCGCGAGGTCGGTGAAGTTCACCCCATACTTGCTCGTGAGCAGGTTCAAGGGGGGCATGATGATGTTGGCGACGAGCGAGCTGATGATCTTCCCGAACGCGGCGCCGATCACCACGCCGACGGCGAGATCGATCACGTTGCCACGCATCGCGAACTCGCGGAATTCCTTGACGAGACCCATGGGCTGGCTCCGGGGCGAGGGGCGGAAAGCGGCCAGTATCGCCCCTTAGGACGATTCGCTCAACGCCCCGCCACGGAGAACATCGCGAGCCTCGAGTTCGCCACGGAGGTGCTCGGCACGCAGGTGGTCTACGTGCTCGGCCACACGTCGTGCGGTGCCGTGGCCGCCGCCGCCAAGGGCGACCCCGTTCCCGGACAGATCTCCGCCCTCTTCCAGCACATCCGTCCCGCGATCCGCGCCGCGAAGGGCGATCCGGTGGTGGCCGTCCGCGAGAACGTGCGGATCCAGGCCCAGACGCTCGTCGAGGCTTCGACGGTGATCTCGTCGCTCGTCACCGCGGGGAAGGTCGTCGTCGCGGGCGGCATCTTCGATCTGGCCACCGGCCGGGTGGACCGGGTGCCCATCGACTAGCGGAACAGCCGCAGGCCCGTCCAGACGGCCGCCATGCCGAGGACGTTCGTGGCGAGGACGTACGCGAGGCCCGTCGCCACGCGTCCGTTGGCGAGCATCTCCGTCGACTGGAACGCGTAGCTCGAGTAGGTCGTGAACCCGCCGAGCAGGCCGACGAGGAGGATCACCTCCTGCTCCGTCGAGAGCGCCCGCGTCCGGGCGAGGGCGTAGATGACGCCGAACGCGAACGAGCCCGCGACGTTCACCCCGAGCGTGCCCCAGGGAAACGCTTCGCCGCAGAGCCGCACGGCCACCGCGCTGCATGCCGCCCGCAGGAGCGTGCCGACCGCGCCCGCGGCGGCGAGGAGCAGGGCGTTGACGACGGAGGTCATGGAAGAGGGAGCGCCCGGGGACGACGGATCTGGCGGGCATCATCCCAGACGGTGGTCGTCTGGGCACCCCGGCCCCGGTCGCGGCCGCAACCGGGGCAGTCTGGGCCGGCGCCGGGGTTCCGGGAAGAACGAACCCGCCGCTGCCGCGTGCGTATGAGGAGCGTGGCAACCAAGGAGGGTTTCATCATGGACGCGCATTTTCACGAGTATCTGGCGGCGGTGGCGGGCATGCAGGAGGTGTATGGCGAGCCGCAGGACGGCCAGCCGACCGAGTTCCACGACACGTCCACGACGCAGGCCGATCGGCCGCCGACCGCGGCGGTCGCCGCCCAGGCGTAGACGCGCACCGCGACCCGGCGGGAAGCGGCCGCGTTGCGAGGCGGCGCCCTGCCACGCGGTCCGCCGGTGAGCGGGTCGCGTCGCGGCACCGCCGCGCATCGCGGGGAGGCCGGCGTTCCGCGTCGGGCTCACCGCGATGCGCGACGCCCGCTCGGGTATTCTTCTCCGCGGCGGTCCGTGCCGGCACGGGGGCCGTTTGGTCCGATTTCCTGTCGTGGAGGAGAGCCATGAGCGAGCATACGTACAAGATGATCGAGCTGGTGGGTTCGTCGCACACGGGCATCGAGGCGGCGATCCGCAACGCGGTCGCGAAGGCGGCGGTCGACGAGAAGAACCTGCGGTGGCTCGAGGTTCTTGAAACCCGCTGCCACCTCGAGAACAACGCCATCGCCCACTGGCAGGTCAGGGTCAAGATCGGCGCCACGCTCGAGGACTGAGCGCGAGGTTCGCGAGTCGGTGCACGTCGTCGTGCCCGCCTGCGGCGGCGCCCCGGGCCCGGGACGCGCCTGTCTGCCTGGTGACGCATGCCCGCATCGAAACGGCCGCCGCGGGTGACCGCCGGCCTTCAAGCAGGTTTTCGTGCTTTCTTAAGCCTCGCGTCTGCGTGCCGCGGCCGCCCCCGCTACGGCCTTTCATGCAAAAAAGCAGCCGATAAACTGAAAACTTGTTTTCCTGAAGAAACTTTTTTTCCCCGGTTGGTTGACAGCGAACCGAACGACCTTTAATATGCGGCGGTTGGATGGGGGAGTCTTCTTCCCAGCCACCAATGCAGTTTTGAGCCGGCCGGCATCAGGAGAACACCCCGTGAAAAAATCACTTCTCTGGACCGTCGTGTTCGCGATCGCGACTTTGAGCGCGGGGCAGGCGAAAGCGGTAGACCAACTCTGGACCGGCAGTGTCAGCGACAACGTCAACACGGCAGGCAACTGGGTGGGTGGCAACCCGGATTTGTTCTCGTTTTACCCGATCGTCTTCGGCAGCAACGTCGTGGGTGGCACCATGGCGCTCCAGCCGTGGGTAACGACTGGGGGACTGTCTGTGACCAGTGGAGAGACGACACCCATCACGATCAACGGCGCCTTTTTCCTCTTTGGCAATGGCGGGCCGATTTCGTTGGCCGCCGGCGGCTCCGACCTCACCGTGAACCCGCAATGGTTGCAGGGGTGGGGTGATATTAATTTCGACGTCGGAGCGGGGCGTACGCTCACGATGAATGGTTCTCTCGGCGAAAATGGGGGTTGGGCAGGAAACGCCGGCCTCGTGAAGAATGGCGCGGGCACGGCGGTTCTGAACGCCGCGCCATTCACCACCGTGCAGACTGCTTCCACCGCCGGATACTACACGGGGCCTACCTCCATCAACGCAGGCACACTGAAAGTTACGTATGACGGCGGCAACAATGGTGGTGTCGGTACGCTCCCCGTCGGCAGTAGCATCACCGTGAGCTCCGGCGCCAACCTGCTGGCCACACAAAACGCTCTGGGTTACGGAAGCTCGCACGCTGGCGATACGCTGACGGTGAACAAAGGCGGCTCGCTCACCAGCGCTGCCGGAAGCGTGGTGTCCATGCCTTATGCCCTCAACGTCGTCGGCGGCACGATCGCCTCGGTGGACGGCGGCAACGTGTCTCTCGGATCTTTCTACTACGCGTCGACGTCGGGCACGTTCACTTCCGCCAGCGACGGAACAGCTGCCACGATCAGTGCCCAAAACTTCAATCTTCAGGGTGCGTCATTCAATGTCACCGACGGAGCCGGGGCGGTGGACCTGAGTGTCACCGGGAATCTGATCGGCGGCGCCTTGGTCAAGAACGGCGCCGGCGTCATGGCTCTCTCCGGGAGCAACAGTTACACCGGCGATACGACCGTCAACGGCGGCACCTTGCAAGTTGCTGGAGCGGGCTCATTGGGCGACCTCGTCTATGGCTATGGTGGAGCGATCACCATCGGCACTGGAGCGAACCTGAAAATGAGCAGCAGCGTTGGCCAGTCGCTTGCCGGTGTCATCAGCGGTGGCGGTTCGCTGACGATGGACGGTAACAGCCTTCTTATCCTCTCCGGCAGTGGCAACTCCTACACCGGCGGCACTCGGATCGACGGCGGCGCTGTGATGGGGCTTCGCGGCTCACTCGGCACCGGTCCGGTAGTGATCAACAATGGCGGCCTTCTCTACGTCAATGATCAGTGGGTTTTCAGCGGGTCGAACGGGTTCAATGTGTCCTACCCAAACCCGAGCTCGGTGACGGTGAATGCCGGCGGCAGCCTCGCATTCGACTACGGCAATGGCTACGCCAACGGTATCACGAACCTCTATCTCAACGGCGGCTCAGTCACGACTGGGAGCACGCAACAGCCGTATGGCGCCCTTTATCTCTACAACGGCAATGAGCAGATCACGGCTAGTGGTTCAGCCTTTTCCACGATCGCAGCCAACATCGCAGTCACCGGGAACAACAACTCGATCACCGTTGACGGCGGCAGTACGCTCAGCATGAGCGGCATCTTGAAGGATAACGGGGCGTGGGGAGCGGGCGGTTTCATCAAGTCCGGTGCGGGCACCTTCTACCTCTCCGGGAACAACACCTACTCCGGCGCGTCGACCGTCAGCGAGGGCATCCTCAAGTTCGCCAACGTGGCCGCGACGGGCAGCACCAGCGGGATCACCGTCAATAACGTGGGCAGCGTGTGGTTCGACCCCGGGACGGCCGGTGAGACGGTCACGACTCCGATCAGCTTGAGTGGCGACGGAGGCGGCAACGCCGCGCTCAATACCTACACTTCAGGCGGCCAGGTAACCTTCAGCGGCCCTGTCACGCTGACGAGTGACAGCCTTGTCCGTGCGCTTGGCGACAACGGCGTCATCAGCTTCACCAATGCCATCAGCGGGTCGGGTGCTCTTATCTTCGCAGGGTTTTCGGGTGGAGGGGGGACCAAAAACTTCATGATTCTCTCCGGCAGCAGCGACTTCACCGGCGCTCTCTCGGTGACCCCCTGGTATGCCAAAACCCAGGTCACGCTGAGCGGCGGAGATAACCGGCTGCCCACCACGGCATTGGTCGCTGTTCACGGCGTCGCTGGACAGCCTGGTGCTCTGGATCTGAATGGCAACAATCAGATGATCGGGGGCCTTACGGACTCCCAGGGATGGGGCGGTTTGGATGCTGGCGCGCGTACCGTCGTCAACACCAGCGGCACCCCGGTGACGCTGACCCTGAACGTCGCCTCCACGCAGTCGTCCGGCGTATCCATTGGTGGGGCTGATATCAACGGCACGGTGGGCAACAATCTCGCGC
>Ga0208864_1000173_pt1 | contig 20969 bp, 15 predicted proteins | sample CryBogmetaGMA05M_FD_184542 | JGI IMG/M metagenome (GOLD analysis project Ga0208864, IMG submission 184542) | Freshwater microbial communities from Crystal Bog, Wisconsin, USA - MA0.5M (SPAdes) | ecosystem: Environmental > Aquatic > Freshwater > Lake | place: Crystal Bog, Wisconsin, USA...
GCACGTGATTGTTTTTTCTCGCCAACTTTGACAAAGCGAGCCTCTTTGCGTAAGCGACTGCCCTTACATTCTGGGCAGATTTGTACATTTTGATAGCGTGATAATTCTTCGCGCACAGTCATCGAGTCTGTTTCGCGATAGCGCCTCTCGAAATTTGCCACGATACCTTCGAAGGCGTGTTCACGAACAGTATTTTTGCCGCGCTCGTTGATGTATTCAAAAGGAATGGTCACCTCACCCGAGCCTAACAGAATGAGATCTTGCTGTTTTTTGGAAAGCGTTTCAAAAGGCTTTTCTACATCAAAGCCACCATGCTTCGCAAGGGTCTGTAGCAGTTTGAAGTAAAACTGATTGCGTCGATCCCAGCCTTTAATTGCGCCAGAGGCAAGGGATAAATCGGGATGTGCCACGATGCGCTTTGGATCAAAGAAGGATTGATGACCAAGACCGTCGCATGATGGGCAAGCACCCATAGGATTATTAAAGGAGAAGAGGCGCGGCTCTAGCTCTTGTAAAGAGTATGAGCAAACTGGACAAGCAAATTTACTAGAGAAAATCATCTCTTTACCAGTATCCATATCAACAATCATGGCTTTACCGTCAGCTAAGCGTAGAGCCGTCTCGAAAGATTCTGCAAGACGTTGCTGAATATCAGGACGCACTTTAATGCGATCAACTACTACCTCAATAGAGTGCTTATCGTTTTTCTTAAGTGTTGGCAGTTGATCTACTTCAAAGATCTCTGCTTTTGCGGCGTTGGCTGTACCGCCACCAGAGCGTACGCGAAAGCGCACAAAGCCTTGTGCTTGCAGGTCTTGGAAGAGATCTACGAATTCTCCTTTGCGTTCGCTTACTACTGGAGCAAGAATCATGAGCTTCGTATCTTCTGGCATTGAAAGCACCGTATCAACCATTTGTGAAACACTTTGTGCTTCTAATGGAAGATCATGATCAGGGCAATGTGGTGTTCCAGCACGCGCAAACAATAAACGTAGGTAGTCATGAATTTCAGTAACAGTACCTACGGTCGAGCGCGGGTTATGACTCGTTGCTTTTTGCTCAATCGAGATTGCTGGCGAAAGACCTTCGATGGTATCGACGTCTGGTTTTTCCATCAGCTGTAAAAACTGACGTGCATATGCGGAAAGTGATTCGACATAGCGACGTTGGCCCTCTGCGTACAAAGTATCAAAGGCTAATGAGCTTTTGCCTGAACCAGATAAACCAGTGAGGACGACCAGTTTTTCTCTAGGAATGTCTAGATTGATGTTTTTGAGGTTGTGGGTGCGGGCACCACGGATTTTAATTTCGTTATTCATGATTTTTTAGCGTAACTTGTTAATATAGCGCTTTCCCATGAATCCTTCTGAACTTCGCTCTACTCTTGCCTTAGCAGGCATCTTTGGCCTCCGTATGCTAGGCCTTTTTTTGCTTTTGCCCGTTTTTAGTATTCATGCCGAAAACTTACCTGGCGGCGATCAAGCCTTCTTGATAGGGCTAGCATTGGGAATCTTCAATATTGTTCAGGCCTGCTTCCATATTCCCTTAGGCAGGCTTTCTGATCGAATTGGTCGCAAAAAGGTCGTTTTATGGGGGCTATCCTTGTTTGTTGCAGGAGCCCTAATTTGTGCCACTAAGGATGATTTGCTTTGGATCTCAATAGGAAGAGGTGTGATGGGTGCTGGAGCAATTTCTGCAGCGGTTTCTGCTTGGGTTGCTGATCTAACTCGGGAGCAGGTGCGTAGTCAAGCAATGGCTGTGATCGGCGCCAGTATTTCCCTATCATTTGCAGTTTCACTGGTTGTTGCTGCCCCGATTTACCGCATGATTAGTTTAAATGGGATGTTTTTAGTGCTAGCAGGCTTAGGTCTTGTAGCGATGGTAGTAGCCTATTTTATATTGCCAGATAACAAGCCTGAAGTTCAAGTGCAACAAGCTTCACTCAAAGTCGTATTTCTGCGCCCAGAGCTCATGCGTTTAAATATTGGAGTATTTGTATTAAATGCTACTCAAGTAGCAATGTTTTTAGTAGTACCCCGCTTATTGGAGCAAGCTGGATTTCCGCTTGCTTCACACTGGCAAATTTATCTTTCAGTCGTTTTGCTCTCTTTTGTATTTATGGTTCCGCTATTAATCTACGGCGAGAAAAAACAGCGCATACGCCTCGTCCTATTAATTGCCATCATTCTTCTCATCATTGCTGAGATCATCTTTACTCAAGCTTCTACAGTGACGTTAATCACGGCGGCATTACTAATTTATTTCGTAGGCTTTAACCTACTTGAGGCTCTGCAGCCCTCATTAGTTACCCGCTATGCAAAGGAATCTAAGGGCACTGCTTTAGGGGTTTACAACACTACCCAGTCAATTGGCCTATTTTCTGGTGCGCTTTTAGGAGGCTGGCTAATGGATAGCCATGGTAATTTATCGGTCTTTGTGATGGGTGCTGTGCTCCTAGTTTGCTGGCTTATAATTGCTTGGTCGATGGGCGAAGCGCCAACGAGAGTTACAGAATCAAAGGATGTAGCTTCATTGATTTAATTAAGCGATTAGTTTATTTTTAGTTGTAATAACAGTGGTATTTTTCTTCGGGAGACAACATGGCTTCGGTAAATAAGGTCATCATCGTAGGTAACGTAGGGCGTGATCCAGAAACACGCTATATGCCAAGCGGCGACGCCGTTACAAACATTTCAGTAGCAACATCTGATCGCTACAAAGATAAGCAAACTGGCGAAATGAAAGAAACCACAGAATGGCACCGTGTTGCATTCTTTGGCAAACTTGCAGAGATCGCTGGTCAGTACCTTAAAAAAGGTTCACAGGTTTATTGTGAAGGTCGTTTGCGTACGCGTAAATGGACTGATGCAAGCGGACAAGAAAAGTATTCTACCGAGATCGTTGCAGAAACTATGCAAATGCTTGGTGGTAAACCAGTTGGCGGAAGCGGCGATGGTGGCGAGAGCTATGCGCGCTCAAAGCCGGCTGAGCAGTCTGCTCCAGCAGCATCTAATGCCGCATCACTCGGTGCAATGGATGACGATATTCCGTTTTAAGTAATTCTCGTAATAGCAAAAACCCCTTCTAGGATTACCTACAAGGGGTTTTTATTTGCCCACCGAATGAATGACTTACTGTCTTGCATGACGAATATTCTCCGGCCAGGGCGAGTTATGATCCGTTCTAAATGGGTTGATATCTAATCCACCGCGTCTTGTATAGCGCGCATATACAGAAAGTTTCTCAGGTTTGCACTGGCGCTTAATGTCAGTGAATATCGTTTCCACACAATGCTCATGAAATTCATTTAACTGTCTAAAGCCAATCAAGTAGCGCAATAAACCTTCTTCTAGTATTGGACGCCCTTGATAGCGTATTTGTACGCTAGCCCAATCGGGCTGGCCAGTCACAGGACAGTTTGATTTGAGGAGATGAGACACCAAGCATTGCTCGATGGGGCCAAATGATTCATTCACACTAAGTAGGCTTGGGTCAGCTGGCATGCTTGGGTCTACCTCTATATCGAGGCGATCCATTAGGATGCCACCCATTTCCTGCATCCCTTTTTTAGAGATCAAATCAATTGGGTTGATTCGAGTAGTGATCTTGCTGCCGGCAACTGCGGATAAATCGGTGATTAGTCTTTCTTTAAGCGCATTCTCATCTTCAAAGCGTTCATTATTTAGGCTGTTGAGATAAAGCTTAAAAGATTTAGACTCAATCATGCTGGGAGAATCTGCGGGAATCTGAAATTCTGCCAATGCTATTTGCGGCTTACCTTTTTGATTCAGCCAGCTGAGCTCGAATGCGTTCCAAATATCAATGCCCACAAACGGCAAAGCTTGACCTTCTTTAAAGCCTAGTTTGCTACGATTTTCAGATCTTGGAATTGGAAATAGCAAACTCGGATCATATTGATCTGGGTATTGTGTAGATTCACCTAATGGAAGTGTTGCCATGAATGACTTTGTTTAGCTTTTGGGTTTATTCGATACACCAGATACAACATGGCCAGTTGGAGCTACTGAGGCAGCGGATTGGCAATGACCAGTTTGATCGTCAAAGAAAAAGTCTGGTTCGAATTCTCTTAAGAACTCGCTCTTCGATAAGCCACCTAAGAACATCGCTTCATCAACATCAATACCCCATGCCATAAGTGTGCGTATGGCGCGCTCATGTGCAGGTGCAGAGCGTGCAGTTACTAAGGCAGTACGAATGCGCATACCATTCTCACTAGTGGAGCGTTGCAGTCTATGCAGTGCTTCCAGCAAAGGTTTAAATGGACCTGGAGGCAATGGGATATCAACCTTTTTGCTTTCGTGATCTACAAAAGCCTCTAGCCCTTTTTTCTGAAACACTTGCTCAGCTTCATCAGAGAAAAGCACTGCGTCACCGTCAAATGCAATGCGAATTTCATTAGGGTGAGACTCTGCAGTTTTACTGGACTCAGGATAGACACGTGCTGCTGGAAAGCCTGCATCGATCGTAGCCCTCACATCATCTTCGTTAGCAGATAAAAAAAGGTTGGCGTGTAATGAGCGTAGGTAGTGATAAGGAGGGCGACCTCTTGTAAACACGCCGCGCTCGAGGTGCAGGCCATGATGTTCTGCAGAGCGAAAGACGCGCAAACCGCTGACTGGATCATTACGAGAGAGGATGACCACTTCTACGCGTTGCTCATCCTCATCATTAAAGGCCAAGAGTTTCTTTACCAGCGGAAATGCCACGCCTTTTTGAGCTGCTTCGCTAAGCCGCTCAAGCTGTAGCTTCATATAGGCACTGTCATCAGTAGATTCGAAGATGCGATTCTCTTCTTCGAAATCAAACAGGGCGCGCGATGAGATCGCAACGACGAGTTTTCCGGTGAGCGTGTATGACATTTACCTATTCAATCTTATTTTAGGAATAATCGATAAGCAGGATTACTGCTCTCATCCCAATGTGGGTAAGCCAATTTCACTAAAAAGTTTTGGAATTTCTTCTGTTCATTCTTGGGAACTTGAATACCGACCAAAATCCGACCGTAATCTGCACCATGGTTACGGTAATGGAACAAACTGATATTCCAGTTAGGTGCCATGCTAGTTAAGAACTTCATCAAAGCACCTGGGCGCTCCGGGAACTCAAAACGGTAGAGTAACTCATCTTTTGCAAGCGCAGAATGACCGCCCACCATATGACGTAAATGAGATTTTGCTAATTCATCATGTGTCAGATCAATAGTTGCAAACTTTGCTTTACGGAAATGTTTTGCAATCGCCTCACTATCCCCAGCCTTTTGTGTACTGATGCCAACAAAGATATGAGCTTCGCTTTGATCGCCAATACGGTAGTTAAATTCCGTAACATTGCGCTTACCGAGTAACTCGCAGAAGCGCTTGAAGGAACCGCGCTCTTCAGGAATGGTTACAGCAAAAATTGCTTCACGGAACTCACCAACATCAGCACGTTCTGCTACAAAACGCAGTCGGCTAAAGTTCATATTGGCTCCACAAGCAACGGCTACCAAGGTTTTTTTCTTAAGCCGTTTCTTTTCAACATACTTCTTCATGCCGGCAATAGCTAAGGCTCCAGCAGGTTCAAGGATGCTGCGGGTATCGGTAAAAACGTCGTTAATAGCAGCACAGATTTCATCGGTATCGACTATGACGATTTCATCAACAACTTTTTTACAGATCCGAAAGGTTTCTTTACCAACAAGTTTGACGGCAGTGCCATCAGAAAAAAGGCCCACATCTTTCATCTCAACGCGCTTACCCGCTTTGAGTGATTGGTTCATTGCATCAGAGTCAGAGGCTTGAACACCAATAACTTTTGTCTTTGGGCTCACTGCTTTGACATATTCACCAATGCCAGAAATTAAACCGCCACCACCAATGGCAACGAATACAGCATCGATTGGCTCTTGGTATTGTGCAAAAATTTCTTGGGCGATGGTGCCTTGTCCAGCGATCACATCTGGATCATCAAATGGATGAACAAAAGTCAGACCCCGTTTTTTACCTAAGAGCTCTGCATATTTGAAAGCATCGCTATAGGATTCACCATGCAGAATGATTTCTGTCCAAGAGCCACCTCTGGCTTTGACAGCATCAATCTTGACGCTGGGGGTAGTAATCGGCATCACAATGACTGCCTTGCATTTCATTTTGGCAGCGGCAAGGGCTACACCTTGAGCATGATTACCTGCGGAAGCTGCTATTACTCCGCGTTTTATGGCTAGTGGGGGTAAATGGGCCATCTTGTTATAGGCACCACGGAGTTTGAAGGAGAAAACCGGTTGGTTATCTTCCCTTTTGAGTAGGACCTGATTGCCTAATCGTTTGGTAAGTTCAGGGGCGAGCTGGAGCTCGGTTTCTCTGGCTACGTCATAGACGCGAGCCGATAAAATTTTCTTTAAATAGTTCGTTGCCATCCGATGAGCGTACCACGGATGGCTCCTAAGCCCTTAGATTTGCAAGGGTTTATGTCTTTGGGGAGCAGCTTTCGCCTTTTCCTGCCACTATCAGGTTCGCTCAATTAAAATGCTTATTTATCAAATATGTTGCTATGAATGCCCCATTAGCTTTGAACCAGTTGTTGGATGCTGAGGCGGATTCCCCCCGCCTTCGTGAAATTCCCTACAACTACACCTCCTTTTCTGATCGAGAGATTGTTATTCGCTTATTGGGCGAGGAGTCTTGGCGTGTTCTAAATGGCTTGCGTGGTGTTCGCCGAACTGGTCGTTCTGCCCGGATGCTATTTGAAATCCTTGGCGATATTTGGGTAGTTCAGCGCAATCCATTTTTGCAAGATGACTTATTAGATAGCCCACATCGTCGCAAACAATTAATCGATGCTCTTTGGCATCGTCTAGGGGAAGTTAAAAAACGCAATAGTGGTGACTCTGTTGAGCAAGTAGAAATCTTATTAAATGCGGCTTATCGTGCCGTTGAGAGTTTTGAAAATGGTTTTAAAGAAGTCGAACAAATTCGTAAACGTGCTCGCAAGGAATTAGGTCGTCACACTGCTGCTGACAATATTTGTTTTGATGGCGTGTCACGCGCTGCACATGTGACTGATGCAACCGATTGGCGCGTTGAGTTTCCTTTGGTTGTTCTAAAGCCCGATTACGAATCAGAAATTCCTGGCTTAGTTAAAGCATGTGTTGAGTTAGGTCTCACCATAATTCCTCGTGGAGGTGGTACTGGCTATACGGGTGGCGCTATTCCCCTGTACGCTATGTCTGCAGTCATTAATACTGAGAAGCTAGAACAAATTGATGGCGTAAAGAGCAAGCGCTTACCTGGCCTTGAGCTTGATGTGCCTACTATTTTTACTGGTGCGGGCGTTGTCACCCGTCGCGTAGCTGAAGCTGCAGAGCATGCTGGGTTAGTCTTTGCCGTCGATCCTACTTCTGCAGATGCAAGTTGTATTGGCGGCAATATTGCGATGAATGCTGGCGGCAAGAAGGCGGTTTTATGGGGTACGGCTCTAGATAACTTAGCAAGCTGGCGCATGGTTGATCCCCAAGGTAATTGGTTAGATGTTGAGCGTCTTGAACATAACCTTGGCAAGATTCATGATGTAGAAACTGTCCGCTTTCAACTCACTTGGTCTGATGGCAACAGCGAGCCTGGGCAACGTATTCTGAAAACAGAATTGTTAGAAGTTGAAGGCAAACGTTTTCGTAAAGAAGGTTTAGGTAAAGACGTTACTGATAAATTTTTATCTGGCTTACCTGGCGTACAAAAAGAAGGTTGCGATGGACTTATTACTAGCGCAACTTGGATATTGCATCGTATGCCCAAGCATATGCGTACTGTTTGTCTTGAGTTCTTTGGTCAGGCACGAGAAGCCATCCCGAGTATTGTTGAAATCAAAGCGTACTTAGACGGACTGAGTAAGCAGGGCGGCCCTATTTTGGCTGGTCTTGAACACTTAGATGATCGCTATCTACGCGCGGTTGGTTACTCTACAAAATCGAAGCGCAATAGTCTCCCTAAGATGGTATTAATTGGCGATATTGCTGGCGATGATGAAGCGGCAGTTGCAGCAGCTACTAGCGAAGTAGTGCGCATGGCAAACCTTCGCGTTGGAGAGGGATTTGTTGCAGTAAGTGCAGAAGCTCGTAAGAAATTCTGGTTAGATCGTGCGCGTACAGCCGCGATTGCTCGCCATACCAATGCCTTCAAGATTAATGAAGACGTCGTGATTCCTTTGCCGCGGATGGGCGAGTACACCGATGGCATTGACCGCATCAATATTGAGCTGTCTCTTAAAAATAAATTACAAGTCCTAGATGGTCTTGAATTATTCTTGAAAAAGAGCGCATTACCTTTGGGCAAGAGTGATGCTGAATACGAAATCCCAAGCGCTGAAATCTTGGGAGACCGAGTTCATCAGGCTCTCGAGCTGATAGCTAAGGTCCGCAATCGCTGGACAGAGTGGCTTACGCAGATGGACGCCTATTTCCCCCAGCTGCAAAATTACAGTTTGCGCTCTTCTTGGAAAGAAGAGGTACGCTCTGAGTTGCGTATTATTTTTGGCGGCCTTGCATTCGAGCCGATTCTGACTGAGTTAGAAGCAATTCACAAAAAAGTGTTACGTAAGCGTGTCTTTGTGGCTTTGCATATGCATGCTGGTGATGGCAACGTTCATACCAATATTCCTGTGAACTCTGATGACTATGAGATGTTGCAGGACGCTCATCGCGCAGTTGATCGAATTATGAAATTGGCTCGCTCATTAGATGGGGTTATTTCTGGTGAACATGGCATTGGTATTACTAAGCTTGAATATTTAACTGAGGCAGAATTAAAAGACTTCCGCAGTTATAAGAATCGTGTTGACCCTGAAGGACGCTTCAACAAAGGCAAGCTCATGCCACATGCTGATCTGAGCCTTGCATACACGCCCAGTTTTGGTTTGATGGGACATGAGTCGATCATCATGCAACAAAGCGATATTGGAGCGATTGCTGATAGCGTAAAAGATTGCTTGCGATGCGGTAAGTGCAAACCCGTTTGCGCTACCCATGTTCCTCGTGCTAATTTGCTATATAGCCCTCGTGACAAAATTTTAGCTACTTCATTACTAATAGAAGCTTTCTTATATGAAGAGCAAACCCGTCGTGGTGTTTCTATTCGTCATTGGGAAATGTTTGATGATGTGGCAGCACACTGCACCGTATGCCATAAGTGCTTGACACCTTGTCCCGTCAATATTGACTTTGGTGATGTCACCATGAATATGCGCAATCTCTTACGCAAGATGGGTCAGCAGCGTTTTAATCCTGGTACAGCAGCGTCAATGTTCTTCTTGAATGCCACAAGTCCTGAGACTATTCATTTAGCTCGCAAGACCATGATTGGTTGGGGTTATAAGCTTCAACGTTTGGGTAACGATGTTCTACGTAAGTTTGCTAAACAGCAAACTGCCCATCCTCCTGCAACAGTAGGTAAGCCTAGTATTAAGGAGCAGGTGATTTTCTTTGTGAATAAGAAGATGCCAGGCAACTTACCCAAGAAAACTGCTCGAGCGCTCTTAGACATTGAAGACGCAAATTATGTCCCCATTATTCGTGACCCTAAGACTACCTCTGCAGATACAGAAGCTGTATTTTATTTCCCAGGCTGTGGATCTGAACGTTTATTCTCACAAGTTGGTTTAGCTACTCAAGCCATGCTCTGGAACGTTGGTGTCCAAACCGTCTTGCCTCCAGGTTACCTATGCTGCGGCTATCCTCAGCGCGGTAATGGTGACTTTGACAAGGCTGAGAAGATGATTACTGACAACCGTGTGTTGTTTCATCGCGTAGCCAATACCTTGAACTACTTAGATATCAAAACGGTAGTCGTTTCTTGCGGTACTTGTTATGACCAATTGGCGGGTTACCAGTTTGAACAAATCTTTCCAGGCTGCCGGATTATTGATATTCATGAGTTTTTAGCAGAAAAAGGTGTCAAACTCTCTGGAGTGACGGGCGTGAAGTATATGTATCACGATCCGTGCCACTCCCCAATGAAGTTACAAGATCCTTTGAAGACCGTAAATGAGCTCATCCAGCTAGAAGATGGCAAGGCGATCCAAAAGAATGATCGTTGCTGTGGTGAGTCAGGAACCTTGGCGGTGACTCGTCCTGATATTTCTACTCAAGTGAGATTTCGTAAGCAGATTGAGATGGAAAAAGGCGCTGATGATTTGCGCAAGGGAAACTTCACTGGTGATGTGAAGGTACTGACAAGCTGCCCTTCTTGTTTACAAGGCCTTAGTCGCTTTGATGCAGATAGTGACACCACTGCAGATTACATCGTCGTTGAAATGGCCAACAAATTACTTGGTAAGAATTGGATGCAAGATTATGTAGCCAAGGCCAATCAAGGTGGTATAGAAAGGGTTCTTGTTTAATGATTCCTAATAATGTCGTGGTACACCAGCAATCTAAGGTCTTAGAACTCTCTTATGAGAATGGGAACACTTATCGTCTTCCTTTTGAGTTTTTGAGAGTGCTCTCCCCATCTGCTGAAGTTCAGGGCCATGGCCCAGGACAAGAAACTTTACAAACTGGTAAACGCGATGTCTTGATTGCCCATCTTGAACCGGTTGGGCATTATGCTTTAAAACCTAGTTTTTCAGATGGGCATGATTCAGGGCTGTATTCTTGGGATTACTTACAATTCTTGTGTGAGAACCAAGAGCAGTTGTGGAAAGAGCATTTGGATAGGCTAGCAACTGCAGGCCTTGATCGTGATGCACCTATGATTGTCGCTGGTAGCTCTTGTGGAAGTCACTAATGAGTAAAACCCATTTCGGTTATCAAAGTGTTGATGAGGCTGAAAAAGCCGGTAAGGTTGCTGAGGTTTTCCATTCAGTTGCGAGTAAATATGATGTGATGAATGACTTAATGTCATTTGGTTTGCATCGTATTTGGAAAAAAATGACTATTGCTCGAGCTAATATTCAGCCCGGACAAAAGGTGTTAGATATTGCTGGGGGTACGGGTGATCTTGCCGCAGCATTTGCAAAAGCTGCTGATTGGGGTTGTAATCCCGATGCACAAGTTTGGTTAAGCGATATCAATGCATCGATGTTAGGCGTAGGGCGTGATCGTTTATTAGATCAAGGCATGGCCTTACCGTGTGTGCAGTTTGATGCAGAAAAGATTCCATTCCCGAATAATCATTTTGATGCTGTCACCGTGGCATTTGGTTTGCGTAATATGACCCACAAGGAGGTGGCTTTAGGTGAGATGCGGCGCGTGATTAAGCCAGGCGGCCGCGTTTTAGTACTAGAATTCTCTAAACCCGATGCCTTTTTGCAACCTATATATGACACCTATTCATTTAAGGTTTTACCTTGGTTAGGTGAAAAAATTGCACAAGATTCAGAAAGCTATCGCTATCTAGCAGAATCTATACGGATGCACCCTGATTCGCAAACCCTCAAGGAAATGATGCTTGGGGTTGGTTTTGACGACGTGGAAACCCATAGGATGACTGGGGGTATCGTTGCCTTACATATTGGTATTAAATACTAGTAGTTGTATAGTTTTTAAGTTCTTAAAAACTAAGGTACTGTAGAAGTTATAAGAAGGGGTAAATAAAAATGAATCAACATTTTTTTAAAGCAGTTATATTAAGTTTCACTCTCATCTTTGCATCCATTTCTCATGTTGATGCTGCACGTTTGGGTGGCGGAAAAAGCATTGGGCGGGCACCTAGCGCTCCAATGCAAAAACAAGCTGCTCCAGTGCAAAAGCCAGCGCAACAAGCTCAGCCTGCTGCTCCAGCCCCAGCTCCTCAGGCTGCCCCTAGTCGCTTTGGTGGCATGGGCGGAATTTTGGGCGGATTAGCTGCAGGCTTAGGTATTGGTTATCTCTTATCTCACTTTGGTCTTGGTGAAGGAGCAGCCTCTCTAATCACTGGATTGTTAATTGCTATGTTGGCTGGGTTTGCCATCATGTTTGTTATAAGAAAATTACTTCCTGCAATGTCGGGCGCTGGACAAAATGCTAATGTGCCGAATTCTGGGATGCAACGTAGCAATCTCGAACAAGCTCCCAGACAAGAGCCTGCCTTTACGCCTGCAGCGAATGCCTTTGGCGGAGTAGGTGCTGAACCAGAGCCATTTCAGTCAACATTACCACCAGGCTTTGATCAGCGAGCCTTTTTGGAAAATGCAAAACAATACTTTTCGACCCTGCAAAAAGCTTGGGATCAGGGCGATCTCGTATCCTTACGTGAATTTACTACCCCCGACATGTTTGCCACAATTCAACAGGATTTGGCTGGTCGTGCCGATAGCGCTAACCAGACAGACGTCGTTAGTATTAATGCCCAACTGATTGGTATTGAGACGATAGACGCCCATTACTTCTGTAGCGTGCAGTTCAGCGGCATGATTCGTGAACAACCAGGAGCCCCGGCAAGCGAATTTTCTGAAATTTGGAATTTAAGTAAGCCGGTAGAAGGCCCTGGAGGCTGGGTACTAGCGGGTATCTCCCAGTTGGTTTAAGCTTTAGGTACTTTCCATTGGAAAACCCGCACTAGTGCGGGTTTTTTACACTCATGAACACGAATTTATCTTCTACCCATTCGATTGCTGCCAGCGCTGCTTGCCGCGGGATTAACCACATTTTGGGAAGTGAGTCTTGGGCATCTACTGAGCTTGCTAAGTATTCTGGTAAATCAATTCTTTTGCAGCTACCCCTTGGTGAACTCTGTTTTGAGATTAGTCCAGCGGGTTTACTAACAGCTTTGAAAGGTATTGATGCCCCATCGCTCACTTTAGAAGTATCTAGTAAAGCCTTGAGTGAGATCGCATCAAGCTCTGGTAGCTTACGCGAGCAAGCTTTCAAAGCGGTGAAGATTACTGGTGATGCAGACATGGCTCAACTAATAGGTCGCTTAGCTAGTCAACTACGCTGGGAGTATGAAGAGGATTTGGCGCGCCTAGTCGGTGATGCCCCTGCACACTTTGCTGTAAGACAAGGCAAGAAATTGGTTTCTGCTTCCCGCTCTGCCGCCAGTGATTTACTGAGTAATGTAGTTGAGTATGTGAGCGAAGAAAGAAAAGTCCTTGTAAATAAAAGAGACTTCGCTGTCCATAAATCCGAATTAAATGACTTACGTGAATCTATCGATCGTATGGAAAAACGTATTCAATTTCTAGAGCAAAAGGCTTAATAAATCGTGCGTCGAATTGCCCGTCTTTGCTTTATTTTCTTTACCGCTTGGCGTTATGGCTTATTACCACTCTTGCGCGATATTCTGAAGCCGGGAATTAGCAGGGGCTTTTTAACAGTGATTTGCTGGACTTCGCCTAGCGGAAACTTGCCTAGGGGTGAGCGTATTCGCCTGACACTAGAAGCCCTCGGCCCAATTTTTGTGAAGTTTGGACAAGTCCTGTCAACACGGCGAGATTTATTGCCAGAGGATATTGCTAATGAATTAGCAAAGCTTCAAGATCAAGTCCCACCATTTTCCAATGAAGAGTCACGCCGCATCATTGAAAAGGCCTTGGGACAGCCAATTGAAGAGGTCTTTGTTAGCTTTGACGCTACGCCAGTAGCAAGCGCCTCTGTTGCGCAGGTGCATTTTGGAGTCTTGCGTGCAACTGAAAAACATCCTGAATGGGATTGCAGGGCAGCTGCTATTAAAGTATTACGCCCTGGCATTCTGCCAGTGATTGAAGGCGACATCGCCTTGATGTATGACTTAGCAAAGATTATTGAAAAAAGTTCTGAAGATGGGCGTCGATTAAAACCTCGTGAAAATGTCGCTGAGTTTGATACCTACTTACATGATGAATTAGATTTGATGCGTGAGGCTTCTAATGCAAGCCAGTTGCGTAGACAGTTTGCTGATTCAAAGCAATTGATGATTCCAGAGATGTATTGGGATTTATGTCATACCAATGTCATTGTGATGGAAAGAATGTATGGCATTTCTATTGGTAGGACTGAAGAGTTACGTTCAGCTGGCGTTGACTTTAAAAAGCTAGCAGCCGATGGCGTAGAAATATTCTTCACTCAAGTATTTGAATACGGATTTTTCCATGCGGATATGCATCCCGGAAATATCATGATTAGCCTAGAGCCAGAAACTTTTGGGCGCTTTATTTCTTTAGACTTTGGAATTGTTGGCGCCTTGAGTGAGTCAGATAAAAATTATTTAGCGCTCAATTTCTTAGCGTTCTTCAATCGTGATTACCGTCGTGTTGCTGAGTTACATGTCGAGTCTGGATGGGTGCCCGCCGATACACGCGTTGAAGAATTAGAAGGCGCAGTACGTTCTGTTTGCGAGCCTTACTTTGATCGTCCGCTAAAAGAAATTTCTCTTGGCCTTGTGTTGCTACGCTTATTCCAAACATCGCGTCGCTTCAAGATAGAAATTCAGCCGCAGCTCACTTTATTACAAAAAACCCTTTTAAACGTTGAGGGGTTAGCTCGCCAATTGGACCCTGACCTTGACCTATGGAAAACTGCCAAGCCTATTTTGGAAAAATGGATCAGTAAGCAGTTAGGTTGGCGCGGATTAATTGATGGCTTGAAAGAAGAGGCGCCTTCGTGGGCCAAAATTTTGCCAACTTTCCCCCGTTTGATTGCTGATGCCCTGTCTCAGTCCCGCAATCAGACAAAAGACCAAAATGGCGAGTTAGAGGTTCTAAAGGCACTTTTGCTTGAAGAAAGGCGTACTCACCGTCTTGTAGTGGGTGCTTTGCTATTTGCTGGAGGCTTTTTGGCAGGAATTTTGATCATTAGCCTACGCATTTACTAGTCTTTCGCTACTTGGTCTCTAAACCGCTAAAATAGCGGGCTAGGCAGAACACATGAAAAAATACTTTATCGCAGGCATCCTTGTTTGGGCACCATTGTCGATCACCGTTTGGGTGATTGGATGGGGCTTAGGTTTGCTCGACGGTGTATTTGGTTCGGTAATGCACGCCATCATTCTGGTTCTGCCAACGGAGACTGCATTAGATGTTCAACATTTCCGTGACCTCCCGGGTGTTGGAGTCTTGATCGTTATTGCGGTCATTATGTTCACCGGATTGCTCGCGATTAGTTTTGCTGGTCAATGGTGGCTAAAGATTTGGGACAAGCTTGTTAATCGTATTCCGATTGTGCGTTCGATCTACTCGAGTGTTCAACAAGTTTCATCCACTTTATTTTCAGGGAGCGGTCAGGCATTTAGTAAGGCTCTGTTGATTCGTTACCCACACGCTGACTCTTGGGTGATTGCCTTTCAAACAGGTATCCCCGCAAGAGAAGTGACTGCTAAATTGGGCGAGGATTATGTCAACGTATTCCTGCCAACGACTCCAAACCCCACCTCTGGATTTTTCATGATTGTGCCGCGCGCACAAACAATTGAACTAGACATGAGTGTAGAGGAGGCTTTAAAACATATTGTTTCGATGGGTTCCGTACCCCCCAATAGCTCTTCTGGCTTGACTGCAGCTCAGTCGCCACACCCTTTTTGATTTATAGGAAATTTTATGTCGATGCGAAGCCATACCTGCGGACAGGTAACCGAATCACTGATTGGTAAAGAAGTCACCCTTGCCGGATGGGTTAATCGCCGCCGTGACCATGGAGGCGTGATCTTTATTGACCTGCGTGACCGCGAAGGTTTTGTGCAAGTAGTTTGTGATCCTGATCGCCCAGAGATGTTTGCCTTAGCTGAGCAAGTGCGTAGCGAGTTCTGTATTCAGATTAAAGGACTAGTGCGTGCACGTCCCGCTGGTACAGAGAACAATGATCTAGCAAGCGGCAAAGTAGAAATACTGTGTCATAGCCTGGTGATTTTGAATGCTTCTGTGACACCGCCGTTTCAGATTGATGATGAGAACTTATCAGAGACAACTCGCCTTACTCATCGTGTATTAGATTTGCGCCGTCCTCAAATGCAACAGAACTTGCGTTTGCGCTATAACGTGGCGATGGCATGCCGCCGTTATTTAGATGATGCTGGCTTTATCGATATCGAAACACCGATGTTGACTAAGAGTACGCCAGAAGGCGCCCGTGATTACTTGGTTCCTTCGCGTGTTCATGATGGCCAATTCTTTGCATTGCCACAGTCCCCACAGTTATTTAAGCAATTATTGATGGTGGCTGGCTTTGATCGTTACTACCAAATTACCAAATGCTTTCGTGATGAAGACTTACGTGCAGATCGTCAACCAGAATTTACCCAGATTGACTGTGAAACAGCATTCTTAAGTGAGTTAGAGATTCGAGAGCTCTTTGAAAACATGATTCGTCATATTTTTAAGAAGACGATGAATGTTGAATTGCCTAATCCATTCCCAACGATGTCCTACTCAGAAGGTATGGCGCGTTTTGGATCCGATAAGCCAGATTTACGTGTGAACTTCGAGTTTACGGAGTTGACCGATTTGATGAAAGACGTTGATTTCAAGGTCTTTTCAGGAGCCGCCAATCAAGAGGGCGGTCGCGTAGTGGGCTTATGTGTGCCGGGTGGTGCGGAGATTAGCCGTAGCGAAATTGATGACTACACCCAGTTCGTTAGTATCTATGGTGCTAAAGGCCTGGCCTGGATCAAAGTAAATTCTGTTGCTGAAGGCCGTAATGGTTTGCAATCTCCTATCGTTAAGAATTTGCATGATGCAGCTATCGAGGGAATCTTGAAGCGTACCGGTGCAAAAGACGGCGATATTATTTTCTTTGGGGCCGATAAAGAAAAAGTAGTGAATGACGCTATTGGTAATTTGCGTCTCCGCATTGGACATTCTGCTTGGGGTAAAGCGCATGGACTCTTTACAGAAGCTTGGAAGCCACTATGGGTAGTTGATTTCCCCATGTTTGATTACGATGAAGGTGAAGCGCGTTGGGTTGCCTGCCATCATCCGTTTACAAGCCCTAAAGACGAACATATGAAGTATTTGGAGTCTGATCCTGGCAAATGCTTAGCTAAAGCCTATGACATGGTGCTCAACGGTAGTGAAATCGGTGGTGGCTCTGTGCGTATTCACCAAGAGGCAGTTCAAAGCCAAGTATTTCGGGCGCTCAAGATTGATGCTGAAGAAGCGCAAGCGAAGTTTGGCTTCTTGTTGGATGCACTTCAATATGGCGCGCCTCCACACGGAGGCATTGCATTTGGTCTTGATCGTATCGTAACTATGATGACTGGTGCAGAATCTATCCGCGATGTGATTGCCTTCCCTAAAACACAACGTGCGCAATGCTTGTTAACACAGGCTCCTAGTCCAGTGGATGAGCGTCAGTTACGCGAATTACATATCCGTTTGCGCCAAGCCACACCAGCTGCTTAAAAAAATTCAGCAGCAGCCTTATCTTGAAAATCCCTATTTCGATTTTGGTGGTGATATATAAATCGAATGGGGATGTTTTATTGATAGAACGTGCCGATCGCTCTAACTTCTGGCAGTCTGTAACTGGTAGTCTTGATGTACCAAATGAGGATCTGGCATTAGCAGCTAGCCGCGAAGTATTTGAAGAAACAGGAATAGTGGTAGACCAACTTCCTGCCGGTGCGCTAGTCGATATGCATCATCAGATTGAGTATGAAATTTATCCAGGCTGGCGTTTTCGTTATGCCCCTGGCGTTACAAGGAATACAGAGCATTGGTTTGCTCTTCAGGTTCCAGAAATTACTCCCATTAAACTTGCCCCCCGAGAGCATGTGGCATATCAATGGCTTCCCTTCAAAGAAGCAGCCAAGAAATGTTTTTCTCCCAGCAATGGTGAGGCTATTCTGAAATTGTTCTCAGAAAATAAGGAATAAGATAAGGCGATGAGACATTCATCGGGGCACCATCACAGTAACGTTGATTCAAGAACGCCACAACGTGGTGATTGGCGAGTAATACGCGATCTTCTACCTTATCTTTTAGAGTATCGCTTCCGCGTCATAGTGGCTCTTAGCTGTTTAGTCGCAGCAAAAGTTGCCAACCTTGGTATTCCTATCTTGATGAAAGAGTTAATTGACTCTTTGGATATCAAGGCAAGCTCTCCTCAAGCATTGTTAGTTGTTCCTCTAGGCATCATCATTGCTTATGGCCTATTAAGAATATCTGCTTCCTTATTTACTGAGCTCCGTGAAGCATTATTTGCCAGGGTTACTCAGAATGCCGTGCGTAAGGTCGCACTTCAGGTATTTGAGCATCTACATTCTTTAGCGCTCAGCTTTCATCTGGCCAGACAGACCGGTGGAGTAAGTCGCGATATTGAGCGGGGCACGCGTGGGATACAGACACTTATTTCTTATTCGCTCTATAGTATTTTGCCAACTTTGATTGAGTTCTGTTTGGTACTTGGCTACTTTGCCTATTCCTACGATATTTGGTTTGCTGCAATTACTCTAACTGCTTTAATTTTCTATATTATTTTTACTATCGTTGTGACAGAGTGGCGCACCCATTATCGCCGCACTATGAACGATATGGATTCAAAGGCGAATCAGAAGGCAATTGATTCTTTATTAAATTTTGAGACCGTGAAATACTTTGGTAACGAAGCTTTTGAAGCTAGTCGGTATGACGAAAATCTGCTTCGCTATCAAACGGCTGCTGTAAAGTCCCAGAAGACTTTAGCGTTTCTTAATTTAGGCCAGCAAATCATTATTGCTGTCGGTTTGGTGCTAATTTTGTGGCGCGCTACGGCTGGAGTGGTTGATGGCACGATGACCTTAGGTGATCTTGTCTTGGTCAATACTCTGATGATTCAGCTTTACATACCACTGAATTTCTTGGGAGTCATTTATCGCGAGATCAAGCAGTCATTGACTGATATGGATCGGATGTTCTCCTTACTTAATACCGATAAAGAAATAGCAGACTCTCCAAATGCTAAGGTGTTGCATATTGCAAACTATGACCATGGGCCCGATGTCTGTTTTGAACATGTCTCGTTTCACTATGAAGCTAAACGTGAAATTCTCCGTGATGTGAGCTTTAATATTCCTGCCGGAACAATCACAGCCGTGGTTGGACAAAGTGGTGCAGGCAAGAGCACTTTGGCAAGATTACTATTTCGTTTTTATGATGTGCAGTCAGGAAAAATTTTAATTGATGGTCAAAATATCCAGGATGTAACGCAAAGTAGCTTACGTAAAACAATTGGTATCGTTCCGCAAGATACCGTCTTATTTAATGACACGATCGGCTACAACATTGCTTATGGCGATCCTTCAGCTTCGATTGAAGAGGTACAAGAGGCAGCTAGAGCAGCTCAAATTAATGACTTTATCAAGCGCCTACCAGATAGCTACCAAACTCAAGTGGGCGAAAGAGGCTTAAAACTTTCGGGTGGCGAGAAGCAGCGTGTCGCCATTGCCAGAACACTCTTGAAAAAGCCCGCGATGTTGATCTTTGACGAGGCCACGTCGGCCTTAGATTCGAAAACCGAAAGGGCTTTTCAAGAGGAATTGCTGAGTTTGGCTAAAAATCGTACTACTCTCATCATTGCCCATAGACTATCGACCATCGTTCACGCCGATCAAATTTTAGTCATGGATCATGGGCAGATTGTTGAACGTGGAACCCATCCAGAGTTGCTGGCTGCCAAGGGTAGATATTCTGAAATGTGGCAAATGCAAGAGCGGGCCGCACTTGATTAGAATAGCCGGATGACGCAGAAAACTACCAAGACTATCTCAACAGAGTCCATCTTAAAAAATGCCTTTGCTGCTGCTGTGGCTGTGGCCGATCCCCAAGTGATTGTTCCCCAATATTTAGCTAAGATTTTTCCTATTGGACAAGAGCCTAAGGGACGTTGCTTGGTAGTGGGGGCAGGCAAGGCAAGTGCTTCAATGGCTAGCGCATTAGAAACTTATGCAAAATCACATTGGTCTCAAGTAAAGCTTGAGGGGGTGGTCTTAACCCGCTATGGGCACGCATCACCTACTAGCTCCATTGAAATTATTGAAGCTGGTCATCCAGTGCCAGATCAAGCAGGCATGGATGGGGCGAAGAAAATCTATGCATTAACAAATCAATTGGAGTCCGGCGATGTATTGATTGCTTTGGTTTCTGGTGGCGGATCAAGTTTGTTGACTTTGCCTCAAGAGGGAATCTCCATTGATGATATGCGTAAGACTACGGAAGCACTCTTACGAAGTGGTGCACCGATTGAAGAGATGAATATTGTCCGCAAACATTTGTCGGCAATTTTGGGCGGTAATTTAGCAAGAGTTGCAATTGCTCGTGGTGCACGGGTAGAGGCATTGCTGATTTCTGATGTGACGGGTGATTCGCCAGCCGATATTGCTAGTGGGCCTTGTGCAGCCGATTATTCAACCTATCAAGATGCCTTAACTATCTTTGAAAAATACCATTTAGGAAAAGATGAGATCCCTACATCAGTATTAATGCACCTTAAAAAAGGCCTTGCTGGAGAAAAGCCTGAGACCTTAAAGGACTCTGATTTGGTCAACGCGCAAGTGGCAAATCATGTCATTGCAACGGCTTATAAGAGTTTAGAGGCTGCAGCTGACTATGTTCGTAATCAAGGATATGAACCCATTATTTTGGGTGACACGATCACAGGTGAGGCTCAAACTGTTGGCCTTACTCAGGCGCAATTGGCAAGAGAGCACCTATCTAAGAAAATAGACAAATCACTAGCCCTGATTTCTGGTGGTGAATGTACTGTCACTATTCCTGCGGGTGTTAAAGGGCGCGGTGGTCGATGTAGTGAATATTTACTCTCACTCTTTGCAGCCTCTAAAGATTTGCCTCATTTGGCAGCTCTCGCTGCAGATACCGATGGAATTGATGGTAGTGAAAAAAATGCGGGCGCGTGGTTTACGGGTAGCACTCGTAAGGCTGCAACCGATCAGGGTCTAGCAGCGGAGTCCTTCTTGGCTGCCCACGACTGCTATGGCTTCTTTGCAGAATTAGGGTCTTTGGTGGAAACTGGCCCTACACTGACGAATGTGAATGATTTCCGCATCATCTTGCTCGATAAATAAATATGTTTAATAACCCAACACGAATTGAAC
>Ga0208864_1000174_pt1 | contig 20957 bp, 18 predicted proteins | sample CryBogmetaGMA05M_FD_184542 | JGI IMG/M metagenome (GOLD analysis project Ga0208864, IMG submission 184542) | Freshwater microbial communities from Crystal Bog, Wisconsin, USA - MA0.5M (SPAdes) | ecosystem: Environmental > Aquatic > Freshwater > Lake | place: Crystal Bog, Wisconsin, USA...
ACCCAGCCCAAAGACAGACGAATCCAGCTCCAATCCCGCACAAGCCAAACCCAAAACAAGCCAACTGGCAGGGGGGTTGGTCTGGCAAAACATGGACCTCCATGGCGCACCAACACCGCAGCAACAGCGCCAGAATCGCCGATCCGCCCAGATCCTCAACCGCCTAGGGGCCAATCTGCTAGGCCAAGGAGCCCATTCCCAAGCCCCCTGGCAGATCGAGGGATGCGGATCGAGCCGCCAATGGATCGCGCTGCTGCAAGACCAGGGATGGCAGGTGAGGGGCCAACTTCGCGCCAGCGTGGCCAGCTTTGGCTTGGGAGCAAGCCTGCAGGTGGACGGACAGGGATGGACCCAGGTGCCCTTGGCGTTACCCATGCGCACGGGCCTGCTTGATGCTCACGGCAACGAACAGCAGACTCTTTTGCCCCACAGCTGCTTGGAGCTGGAGTTACGCCATGGAACCACCAGCATCGCGCTGCAGTACTACCAAGGCACCGAGGGCCTCTGCGGCTGGGAAGCCCTCAATGACCTCGATCGTCCCTGGCAAAACAATCGCCACAACGGCACGGTTCGCTACCTGGGAGAACCGTTCCTCAGCGACCAACTGCTGGCCGTCCTCGACCTCTGTGACTGGATGGCTCTGGTCCACAACGATCAATCCACCAGCATGCAGCTGCGCCGTGGGGGCTACGGAAGCCTGGGATTCTGCATTGACACCTCAGCCCTGCTGCAACAGGCAATGACCGGCCAGTGCGATTTGTACCCGGTGTTGCTCGGTGGCGTGTGGCGGGAACGCCTGCTGCGGTCCTCAGCCCACCTGCTTGAGCAGCTGGGGCCCGGTCTTTCAACCACCCACCAGCAGGCTGCCGGACGCTATGCCGAGGCCGTTGCCCAGATCCCCCTCGATGTCTCCCACCAAGGAAGCGCGTCCATCAACGGTGCCCAGCGGAGACTTCGGGCGTGCCTGCCTAGCTCCAGTCCCTTTGAACTGGTTCAGCAATGGAACCCTCCAAAATCGCCAGAATCGCCTGAATCACCTTGAGGCGGTACGTGGGGGCAAAGGGACCGATTGAACCGTTGTGGCCCATGCCCGGAATCCGAATCTGCTCCACGAAACCTTGGCGCTTGGCCTTGTTCCAATTGGAGAGAGGCAACAGGGGTGACCGGCCTGGATAGGCGAGCGGTCCCAAGGCGGCCACAGGATCTTTGGTACCTACGAGCATGTGGATGCGCTCCACTCCTTCCAACACCTGGTTGCCACTGAAGACACCGCAACAGGTCATGATTCGAACGGGAGCATGACAAATACGACGCAGGTAATCGGCAACACCAAGGGCCATCTCACCACCACCGCTATAGCCAAGCAACACCAATTCATGGCCTAGGTCATAGCCGAGTTCGCCTAGACGCAGGGAAATCTTGAGGGCCAACTCGTAGTTGAGGATTGGTCCATAACGACGATCCGAAGAAATACCCACCTTGATCACGTTGTTGCCCTGAACCAGCACGGCACACAACAACTGGACGAGCAGGGAAGGATGGTGTTCCTGCAAAGCAAACACCCGCTGCCAGAACCAGGCACTCCCGGCATCATCAATCAAAGCGCCGGGCATCACGGTGTAGGTTTCCAGGCCTCGAACGAGGCAAATGTCATCCGGCAGGCCTGCCTGAAGGGTGTCGAGAAATTCGGTGATGCGAGGGGGATGATCCCGCTCCACCTGATGGATCCCATCGAGATAGACCAGATAACGGCGATAGGAAGGCGATACGTCCTCCGCCGGATAAGCCGACGACTGCTCTAGCTCGTGATTGGCCTGGGCAAAGAACTCTGCAGGACGGGGCAACCCTTTGAGCCAGCCCTCCCAGAACGCGAATTGGGACACCAACGAGTAGATCCCAGCAATCGCAACCAACAGCACGACCAGCAAACTGCCCAATTGCAGCAACAGCAAGAAGTCAGCCCAAGACAGTTCTGCCCATAGCAATGCAGAGCTATGGCCAAGGATCAAGGCAATCGACAACAACGCCAGCGACAAGACAACTGCCATCCATCGACCAGACTTGCGTTGGATACGCTGCTGCAGCTTCCCAGGAAGGGTATTAGAAACCTGCGGGTTCAAAGACTGACTTCCGAAGCCAATTTGCTATAAGCCGTACGCCAAATCTGACGGAATTCAATCCAAACCAAAACAAGTGCCAAAACAAACCCAGGAGTGGTGAGCAGGAGCGACTCTCCATAACCCAATCCAAAACGGACATGCAAGAAGGTGATCACGTTGAGATGGACAAAAGCCCAGATCACTGCTGCAATCAGATCACCGATATAGGGGGCGGCCACCAAAATATAAGCAATAGCCGGAACAAGACAAGCACCAACCCCATTCATGAATATGGCAGGGTGAACGGGCCTAGAGGCATACAAGCCGAGCAAAACCATATCGCTCAGGTAGCAGAGCAGAAAAGCCAATGACAGCACAAGGCCGTCTAAAATCCACTGCCAAACGATCTGACGAACACTAAGACGATTGGCGAGAAGAGCAAAGATATGGGCTAGGGAAATTGATAAGCATACGAGCAGCACTAGACTGAGACCAAGGTCGGCATGGATCAACCAATTGCCCAGAACTGAGAGAAGATGCTCAACCTGGGCAAGGGAAGGTTCCACTAGCTTGATGTAATCAAAACCGAACTCAGGCAGACTTCAAGCGGGGACGATTCACAATCCAGATCACGTAAATGGAAAGAATCGCACAGTAGAAACACCAAGAGGAATTAAAGGTGGCGCTATAGGTGAACCAGGTGAGAAAGATCGAGAAGAAGATCAGTACCCCATAGAGCCTAACGGCCTTATCCCGAAGGGCCACAAGGGGAAGCACAATGAAGGCCCAGTACACCAACTCACCAACAGGCTCTGTGGTCACAAAATTGTGATAAACACTGTGAAGACTTGAAATGTCATAGAGCAGCCGGCCTGTTGACAGGGCCGGCTGCACCAATGGGGGATTAAACAGAACAGGGATATAGAAGGTAATCCCAAGCACAGTTGCCACAATGGCGACCCACTTCAAGCGGTTTCTAAGCCCAGCTGATTCATGCTTACGGGCAATGCAATAGGCACTCCACGGAATCCAGATCATCCAGAAGCAATAGGCAAAAAACAGAAAGCCAAGGGACGAAATTCGCGTGAGGGGCTCCACACTGCCGTGTTTTACCCCAATCCAGACGAAGCCCTCAACCAGCTGTTGGACCCCAAAGAAGAAGGGGGTCAATGCCAGGGGCACGTAATCAGGCTGATCGGTCTTGCGGGCGATATGGGTGGCATACAGGCCTAGCGGCATCAAGATCGCCGAGGCCGTAAAGCTGGCTGACGCTGAGAAACACATGGGTTTGAATCAGCTCAACGATGGATTAAACAGGTTTATAGGGCAAAAACAGAATTGTGCCAACGATGCCTTGCGCAGTCCGCAAAAGAACGCCACAAGGGCACACCGAGCCCTGATCAAGGAGCCAGCAAGGCCTCGGCCAACAGGTCCAAGGAGCGGGGATGGGCAATGAGCTGCCGGTGGGTCCATACCGGCATGGCTTGGCGGGGACCCACCGGCAAGGTGGCCCGCCAACCGGGAAAGACGGTGATATCGGTGGAACAGAAAAAACTCTTGCAGGCGAGCCCCTCCAAGCCAGAAGGGTCCCCGTTGAGGCGGCGCAGCAGGCGGCTGCCAACCTTCATGTCGGCGATGCCGGCCAAGAGCATCCGGGGCACCAATTGGGCAGCCAATGTCCCCCGCTGGGGACTACCCACGCACCAAAACCGGCGGGTACGGCTATGGCCGCCACGCCACTGGAGCCAGGTGCGGGCCACAACGCCACCCATGGAGAACCCAAGCAGATCAATGGGTTGATCGGGCCCAAAGCGCTCCTCGATCCCATCGCCCAGGCGTTGCGCCAGCACCTCAAGGGGTGGGAAGCCCAAACCATGGGGCAGATGGGGAATCCAAAGGTCCGGACGCCGCCCAGCCAAACGGGCCTCCAACCGGCGAAACAGTTCGGGGGTATCCCAAAGACCGTGCACAAGCACCAGGGGCGTCGTCTGCATGCTCCCCATAGTTAGGCCTTGTGGTAGGGGCCACCTTGCAGGATCGTCACCCCCCGATAGATCTGCTCCACCAATAGCAGCCGAGCAAGCTCGTGGGGAAACGTCATCGGCGAGAGACTGAGCATCACCATGGCCTTGGCCTTCAGCGAAGGGGCCAATCCCTCCGCCCCACCGATCACCAGGGCGATGCGATCGGAGGCCAGGCCATCAAGCCAATGGGCAAACCCCACCGAATCAAAATGGCGCCCCTCTTCAGTCAGAACCACGAGGCGCTCTCCGGGTAGTAGGAGGGCCCAGACGGCGTCAGCCTCTTTCTCAGGGGTGGAATCCTTGACTTCAACAATGCCCAGGCCAGGAAGCCGTTTGAGGTAGAGGGCAAGACCATCACTCACCCAACGCTTGCGGACTTTGCCCACGGCAATCACACGCAGCCGCGAGGGGTTGATCATGGCGTCAAGGGCTGCACTCGCCGAGATCCCGGCCTAGAAAGATCCTACGGACCCGTGCCTGTCACTCATGCCAGGATCGCGCCGTCTTGCTACCTACTGGAGAGCCGAGTTCTGGACGTTCTCAAGGCCATTGCAACCCAATTCCAGATTGGGGGCGTGATCATCAGCATCACCCCCCTGGGGGAGGGCAATGTGAATGAAACCTATCAAGTGACCTGCCAAGAGAACATCTTTCAGGACCAAATCCTGCAGGAGCAACTCCTGCGGCGCTATGTGATGCAACGCATCAACACAGCTGTCTTCCCCAGGCCTGAACTGGTGATGGCCAATATCAACGTGCTGGCCAACCACGTGGCCTCGCACCCCTTAGACAAAGATTGGGTGATGCCAACGGCGATTCCGATCCGCAATTCAGACCAAACCTGGCTGGAGCAAGAAGGCCAGTTCTGGCGCATGCTCACCTTTGTGGAGAACGCCCAGACGCTTCAAACCATCGGATCAACCCAGGAGGCCCAACAAGTTGGGCGCGCCCTAGGGGTGTTTCACCACTTGGTCAGTGATATCCCAACTGACGCGTTAGCCGATACCTTGCCGGGCTTCCATGTGACTCCTGGCTACTTCCAAACCTTTCAGAATGGGCTGGCAGAAGCCTTGGCAACCCCAAACGCCCCCATCTCTCAAGAGCTGGAAACCTGCCTGAAGTTTGTCGATCAGAGGGCTGGGCGGGTCGACGTGCTCGAAGCCGCCCTGGCCAGGGACGAACTTCAATCGAGGCCGATCCACGGCGACCCCAAGGTCAACAATGTGATGCTTTGCAGCACATCTGGGTGCGCCCTCGCCATGATCGACCTGGATACGGTCAAGCCAGGACTCGTGCACTATGACATCGGCGACTGTTGCCGATCTGGCTGCAATCGCCAGGGCGAAGAGTGCGAAGATATCAACGCAGTGTTCTTTGATCTAGGGCTATGCGAAGCCATTCTAGAGGGCTACCTCTCCGCCGCAAAAGGAACACTCAATAACCACGACTTTGACTACATCTACGACGCCATTCACCTGATCACCTTTGAATTGGGCCTGAGATTTCTAACCGACCATCTGGCGGGCAATGTCTATTTCAAGGTCAATCGTCCTGACCACAACCTCCATCGGGCCCAGGTGCAGTTCAAGCTGGTTGAAAGTATTGAACAACAGGAAAGCAGCATCCGCTCAATTGTGGAGCGATTGCGGCCTTGACCAACCCCATTCCAACCCAAACTAGCCCAGTCCTGCAATTTCAGCTGACTCCCTTCGATCCACTGCCTGTTGAATTCAATCTCAGCGTGGGGGGGCACATCGCTCGACCCAATGCTGAAACTATCCAGATTCATTACCAAATAACCGGCGACCTGAATGCCATAGTCATTCCCCAGAGAAAAAATCCACCAGTCCGTCGCGACGAACTCTGGACGACCACCTGCTTGGAATTATTCATCGGCGAAAAGGAAATGTCGCCCTATTGGGAGTTCAACCTATCCCCCAATGGGGACTGGAACATCTACAAGCTCAGTGCTTACAGAAGTAACCTCACTCCCGACCTGGCCTATCAAGACCTCGCCAGCACAATTCACAGCAAAGCCAATCAGCTCGAACTCCATTTGGCTTGTCCATTGCCAGCAGATCTGAAGACATGCCCCAACCTCGATGTTGCCATCTGCGCTGTGATTCAGCTCAAACAGGGACCCATCAGCTACTGGGCCCTCAACCACAGAGGATCGGAAGCGGATTTCCATCGCCGCGATGGCTTTCTCCTCTGCCTTTAGGCCGCCACCAAGGCCCCCCCCTCACGGTCACCAGCGGCGGTAGCGCTCAATCGCCACAAGCCCACCAAAACCCGGCACTGGAGCCTGGCATTTGCTTAGTTGTAAATGGATCGGGATCGCCCCATAGAGCTGCTCAACCAGGTCGAGAATGCGCTCGCTATAGAACTCAATGGTTTGACAGCGCAGCTCCCAGGCCTGGCGCTGCAGGACTGCAATCACTTGGCTGTAATCGAGGGTGTCCCCCAAGGCATCACTGCTGGCGATGGCGCTGCAGTCAACGCCAAGGCGGAGATCGAGTTCAAACCATTGACCCTCAAGTTGCTCAAAGGGGAGCACCCCCACGTGGCTCCAGAGCTTCAGCCCCCTCACATGGAGGCAATCGCGTTGAACGACCATGGCTAGGGGGCAACGGCCATGACTAAAGGGGGAGGGAGCGGTGCAGAAAAGCTCTGGCACCACTGGCGTAATCGGCGGCAATATGCCCCTCGCCCCGCAGGCGATAGCGGTAAGTGACCAAACCCTCCAAGCCCACGGGCCCCCGTGGCGGCAGGGTTTGGGTGCTGATGCCCACCTCGGCGCCGAAGCCGTAGCGGAAGCCATCGGCAAAGCGCGTGGAGCAATTGAGATAGACGCCGGCACTGTCCACGGAAGCCAAAAAGCGATCGGCCGAGGCCCCATCGGCCGTGCAGATGGCATCGGTATGGCGGGAGCCAAAGGCGCGAATGTGCTCGAGGGCAGCTTCGAGATCGGGCACCACCTTGATGGCAAGAATTAGGTCGGAGTACTCCGTCGCCCAGTCGTCCTCGGTGGCGGCATGGCTGACGCCAAGGGCGATTGCGGCCGCATCCCCCCGCAACTCCACCCCAGCGGCCGTGAAGGCCCCAACCACCATGGGCACAAACTCCCTAGAGATGGCCTGGTGCACCAACAGGGTTTCGATGGCATTGCAGGCCGCCGGGTATTGGGTTTTGGAATCCAGGGCCACCCGCAGGGCCAGGCTCAAATCGGCGGAGCGATCCACAAACAGGTGACAGACCCCATCGGCATGGCCCAGCACGGGAATGCGGGTGTTGTCTTGGATGAAGCGCACCAGCTCATTTGATCCCCTGGGAATAATCAGGTCCACCAGGCCATCCAGCTTCAGGAGGCCCAGGCTTTCCTCCCTGCTGGTGAGGAGCTCCAGGGCCTGGGGCGACACCTCACTGTTGGCCAGGCCCTGGCGCAGGGCCGAAAGAATCGCCGTGCAGCTCCGGTTGGCCTCCCGTCCGCCCTTGAGCAGGGCCCCATTGCCCGAGCGGATGGCGAGGGAGGCGATCTGCATGACCGCATCGGGGCGAGCTTCAAAAATCACCCCCAGAACCCCAAGGGGCACGGAGACCCGCTCCAACACCAGCCCCTCATCGAGTTCGCAATGGAGCTGCCGTTGGCCCAGCGGATCGGCCAAGGCCGCCACCTGGCGAACCCCGGCAATGGCTCCATCGAGCTTGGGGCCATCCAATTTGAGCCTGGCCACAAAGGCAGCAGGAAGGCCGTCAGCGGCGGCAGCGTCTAAATCAGCGACATTGGCCGCCAGGATTTCCGGGCGGGCAGCGTCGAGGGCATCAGCCATGGCCAGGACCGCCGCTTTGCGCTGGCCATCACTGCACTGACCCAAGGCCATGGCACTCCGGCGCACGCCAGCAGCGCGCTCGAGCAGGGCAGGACTGGGGTCCGGAACCGCCATCACTAAAGACGTCATCTCGCCATCATCCCAAGCCGTCCGGGAGCACGCGCTCCAGCGGGAAGCGGTCCAGCGCCAACTTGGCTGCGCCGAGGCGGCCTGCACCGTTGCCAAGCTGGCAGCGCTCCATCGCCAATCCTTCCCGGCTTACGGGGGAGACCCGCTGGGTGATCTCCTCCCAAGCCGCAGGCAAAAAATGGTGACTTGCCGCACTCAATCCCCCACCAATCAGCACCAACTCCGGTGTGAATTGATAGATCAAGGAACTCAAGCCAATCCCCAACAGCCGGCCGTAGCTGCGCCAAATCGCCTGGGCCCCAACCACCCCGGCATCAGCCTGCTCACACAACACAGCGGGATCCAAGGGGCTCAAGCGCCCCAATCCGGCAATGCTGCAGTACTGCTCTAAGGAGCCCCGGTTGCCGCTATGGCAAGGGGGGCCGTCGGGATTGATGCCAATCAAGCCAGGTTCAGGCGCCGCACCACTGCGGCCGGTAAACAGCTCACCCGCCAACAGCACCCCACCCCCCACACCGGTGCCCAGGGTGAGCAACAACACATCGGCAGCTTGCTGGGCAGCGCCCAACCAATGCTCACCAACCAGGGCGCAATTGGCGTCATTGGCGGTGGTCACCCGTCGATCGAGCTTGGGCTCAAGCCAATCAGCCAGGGGCACATCCAGCCAACCGGGCAGGTTGATGGCCACGCGGGCAATACGACCCCAGCGATCGCTGGGGCCGGGATGGCCAATGCCCACCCTGGTAGCCAGCCGATCGGGATCCAACTCCTGAACCGCCTCGGCAATCGCCATGGTGACGCCCCCTGGCATCGCCGGCTGGGGGGTGGGAATCTCCAAGGCCTGCACCAGGGAGCCATCGCAGCAAAATCGGCCCAGCTTGATCGCCGTACCACCGATATCAACACCAATCAGCTGGTCCTGCTCCATCGGATCGGCCGTTAAAAACGCAGGAAGAGTTGCAACTGGGCCCCTAACGCTCCCTGCCCGTCAATCGTTCCCTGGAGATTGATCAGTTCGGAAGCTTTGTAATTCAGGTTGAGCTGGGGGGGGATGTCTGAACGGTTGGGCGCCGCCAAGACCGAAGCATTAAAGCGTTCAGTGATGTCCAAGCCGATCTCGGAACCCAGCACCAATTGGGTCGGAAGCCTGCCCGAGCGTTGGGCAGCAACGGAATTCACAGTCGGATTGGCAAAGGTGGGGAAAAGGGCAAAGCTCACCCTCTGGCCAAGGGCATCACTCACGGTGCCGAGGATCGGAGAGAGAAGGGTTTGCCCCAGGGCTGTCGCCAGGGCGGCCCCAGCTTGACCGGCCGCAAGACCGGCCAGGGAGTTACCACCAATGAGGGCTAACAACCGTTCCTCGGACAGGGGCGGGGAACTGCGCAGGCGAAGGTTACGGGCAAGCTGATCCGCCGGACCACTCACGCTGATGTAGACCCGCACCAAATTGAGCTGATCCAAGGAGCTCAAGCTGCCCTGGGTAGCGAAATCGGTCAGGGAGGGCCCCAAGGGCGAACCAAGGGTGTTTCCTGGCAGCTTGAGGCTGTCGGAAACCCTGGTACGAAGAGCAATATCCAAGTAGGGGATCAGTCCCATCGACGGGGTGAAGACCGCCACGTTGGGGGTATCAGGATCCAAGCTGAAAGTGGTCGTAAACAGGTTGAGGCGTCCGCGCTTCAGCCTCACCACCCCTGATGCCGTCAGGGATGGGTCGAGCCGGCCATTCAGGCGCAGGGAACCTTCAGTGGCAAAACTGGCCAGGTTGGGAACGCCCACCGTCAGGTCAGGTCCCAGGCTGAAACGGAGGTCCTTGAATCCAAGGGCTGGGAAGCGCGGAACCAACGTCCCTACGGCCTCACTCGACAGGCTCGGGACGTCGGGGCCTAGGAGCACCAGGGGCTGGTCAAATGTCCAGCGGTCCTCCAGTAATTCAGCAACGGAGCCCACGGGTTTGCCCGCCCGCGCTGCAGGGGCCATTTCGCTCGGGGCCACATTGATGCTGCCATTGGAAATCGCCAATTGGCCGCCCATGGCCATGGCGTTGAGACTGCCCCCAATCTCCACCTCGCCATTGGCCAAGGCCTTGATGCGCGGCAGGCTGAAGGGCACAGCCTTGACCGTGATCCGGATGCCTGGGGCCCTGGTCTGTTGGGGGTTGGGGGCAATCGGATGGAGCAGGCCCAAGCTGCCCTGGGCCGTGATCAAGCCCGTGGAGCCAACGCGAGCGCTGAAGTTCTGAAGAACCAGCTGCTGGAAATCAAACAAGGCCAGGGCATCCACCGCCTCCACGCGCTGGCCAAAGCAGACGAGTTCCGCTCCCTGAACCCGGAAGAATCCATTGGCGATGGGGTCTTGCTGGCTGCCCCTCACCAACAGCTGCAGATCGAGACGCCCCCGCTTCCAATCCACCGAAGGTTCGGCAAGGCTGGTAAGGAACACCAGGCCGTCGTCGCGACTGGCCAGCCGCAGCTCAAGCCCCTGCTCAGCTGGATCGAGGGGAATGGTTCCCGCTAGGTCGAGGGTGTTCTTGACCCCGGCGCCATGCAAGGCGAGATCCAGCACAAGCCGATTGCCCTGCAAAATCACCGAGCCCCGTTGCAGGTCGAGGTCGGTGCTGCCAAGCCTGGCATCGCTGAGCCCAAGGGTCAGGCTGAATTGGGGCCGACGCCTGCCAAGGCCGTAAAGCCCCTCGGCCTGGAGACTGCCCCGCAGGCCAACGGGCACGGGCGTCAGCAGGGCGATCAGCGAGAGCGGCAGGGAGCTGATGCTGAAGTGGCCATCGCCTTGGGACAGGGGGCCCTGGAAACTGACAACAATCGGCTGCTCGGTGAGGGTTGAATCCCGGTCTTGGGTTGTGATCCACAGATGGGCCTTAGCCGCCAGATCGGCCCTGGCCGCCGCCAGGCTGGGTCCAGCCAAGGACAGATCGGCATCGATTTGGCCCCCAATCGCCTCGAGCCGTTGCAGGGGCGTGCGACTGAACTGGTCCTGTTGCAGGGCCGCTGCAACCCCTTGCTTGGCCGACGCCAGGAGGGCCAACTGCTGCTGCAGGGTTTTGCCAAGACTGTCGATGACGAGAAGGCCGATATCGCTGGCCCGCCCGGATGGGCCCGGGCCCAAGCCCTGCCATTGGGGCCAGGCGGCCACCAGCTGGCGCAGGAAACGATCAGACAGCTGACGGGCCTGAACCGTGGCCCGGAAGGGCCCCTGCCAGGTGCCGCGCCAATCGACCGTGAGGGCGCCACCATCGAGGGGATTGATCGATCCATGGGCCTGAAAGCGACGGTTGGCGTAGTGCCCCTGGATGGCCGCCGACCGGGCCCAGACCCCAAGGAAAACGGGCCGATCCAAGCTGGCAGTCCCCTGAAAGGCCAAGGGTTGGAAGGAGAGTTGGCCGCGGCCAGTCAGGGCTCCTTGGACAAATTGGGGCCGTCGTTTTGCGCCCACGGCCAACCACAAATCCGCCAGGGGCAGGTCCTTGGCTGTCCACTGGTAGAGCCGGGGCTTGCCCTGGAGGCTGAGGGATCCGCCCCCCCTCTGCAGGTTCACCGCGATCGGCACCCAACGGCGATCCAACCGGGCCGTCAGAAGCCCTGCCGGAGATGGGGCCAGGGGCTCCATGCGTAGGCGACCACCCCCGGCAGCATCGCCAAACCAATCGCCCACCCAGGATTCATCGAAGCCAAGGGGCCCGGCAACCGGCTGCTCCAAACGCAGCTGGAAATCTGGGATAAGGGCCGAAAGCGGACCACCCACCCGGCCTTGGGCAGACAACACCCCTTGCAGGGGGGCTCCAACCACGGGAGACAGGCGGGCCAAGGGGTAGCGCTCAAGCTCCCCATGGAGTTCGAGGTCGCCGGGGACCAGGCCCCGACCCGGCAGCAGGGCCAAAGGCAGGGAGCCCGTAACCTGCAGGTGCTGGCTCTGCAGGTGTTGCAGCTCCAGGATTTGATCCTGCCAAAGCAGGCTGGCCTGCCATGGCCCAAGGATGGGATTGCTGCGTTGCCCGGCCCGCACGGCCAAGACGGGTTTGCCCGGCGCCCCCGTCAACCGCACCGTGCCAGCCAAGGCATCGCGGGTCAGCCAAGTTGGCAAGGGCTGATCCGGCCGCAAATCCCTTGGATTGAGCTGCCAACGGCCCTGCCAATCCAGCTGGGGGACAAGCCGCCCCCCCCCACGCAGCCAGGAGGAACCCAATCGCAGCTGGGCTTGGTCCACCAGCAACAGCCCGCGCTTGGATTGCCCTATCTGCCAGTGGGCCCGCAAGGAGGCCTCACCCTTGAGCTTTTGCCTCTGCCGTTGCGATTGCGATTCCCACTGCCAGGGCGTCGGCTGAATCGACACCTGCTGACCCTGGCAAAGGGCCACCAGTTGGGGCACAACCAGGGATTGCGATTGGCCATTGGTTTGGCCATTGGTTTTTGGGGATGGACGCCAGCCCAACGCACCCAGCCGCACCCCCCCCTGGCAGCTGGGGCGCCCCGCCTGCCAAGTCCAATCCAAACTCCCATCCGCCTGGCCGCCCCACTGGCCGGGGTTTGCTTGAAGATTGCCTCCAACAGCCCGCTGAACAGCCCCCAGCTCCAGGTGATCCAGTCGTAACTGTCCCCTCCACTCGCGACGGTCCCAACGGCCAGCCGCATTGAGCGCCAGAGATCCAGCGCTACCAGCGCTGCCAGAGGCCCCGGGGGGGATCAGCCGGGTTTGCAGCTGAAGGGCACGACGGTGAACCTGGATCGCCAGGCGGCCATCCAGTCGGAGCGGAGTTGGGCTTTTGGACAAGACAACCTGGGCCCTCTGGCGCAGGCGGAAACGCAGCTCCAGCTTGGGCGGGGGCCCCGGGCCTACCCCCGGGCCCAGAACCCACCACTGCCCCTGGCGGTTGGGCTTGAGATCAGCCCTCACCCCCTCCAGGCTGATCTGAATAACCGGAAACCCCTGCCCAAGGCTGGCCAAGGGATCAAGGCTCACTCCGGCGCCAGTGGCGCTGAGGCTGGAACGATCAAAACGGCCCGGAGCCAGGCGCGTGGCACCAACCCTCAAACCACCCCAGCCCAGCCCCTGATAGGGACCCAAATGAAAGCGATGGCCCATCACCCGGGTCACCTGGCGCTCCAACACGGGCTTCCAGTGGGCATAGACCTTGTTCAGGGCCCGATCAAGAGCCCAATGGCCTAATCCCAGACCAATAGCCGTAACTCCAACAGCCACTGCTGTTGCGCCGATGGCCTTGGTGGATAGCCCGTTGCCGGGTTGGAACCCTTGCTCCGGCACCTAAGCCATCCCCCGGGGCCGTCCATGCCTGCGTTCAGAGCAATATAGGAACGTGTCCAGAGCTGAAGTGTGTCCGTGGCCGCTGATCCCATACTGTTTGTGGCCGGCCAATGGCTGGGAGCGGCCAGTGGGGTCTTGGCCCTTTGCACAGCGGCTGGATTCATCGCCCGCTGGGGGCTGCGTTTTCGCTTGGTGGGCGTCACGAGCTTCACCGCACTGCTGGCGATCTCCTGCCTGGCCTTTGCGGTGAGTTACACCCCCCGGGTGACCATTGAGGGGGCCGTGAGCGTGCCCGTCGTGTTCGACAACGGCAGCGATCTGGTGATTGCCGCTGCCTCCGCCGATCTCCCCCAGTCCGCCTTTGCCCCCACCGTGCAGCAGCTGGCCCAAAACATCCGCACCAGCGGCCGCAACTCAGAGAACGGACTGGTGCGCGTGCGCCTGCGCAGGGTGGAAGCCCAGCCGAGTGGGGGCAGTAAACCGGTGGTGCTGGCCGAAGCGACCCGCAGCCTGGCCACTGGCGCTGTCAGCCTGGATCAAGGCTGATGTCTCTGGTTCTGCCCCCCCACTTCAAATCCGAACTGCGGCAATTGGAAGGGGCTGGAATCGAGGGTTGGCAGCAGTTGGCTGATCTCCACGACGACGACCTGCGGCGCTTGGGCCGCAGTGGCGGGGCCAGCGAAGCCCGCTTGATCAAGCTGAGAGGTCAAGCCAGGTTGGTGGTGGAAGCAGGGGTTGAGCCTGCCGAAGCAGCCCTGTTGCTCTACGCAGGCATTGCCAACTGCCAGGGCCTAGCCCAGGCCAATCCCCATCAACTGCTGATCCAGATGGGACGGCTCCAGAGCAGTTTGACGGGCATGGCAGCCCCAAGGCTTGATCTCATTACCCTGCAAAGCTGGATACGGCGGGCCCAACTCCGCAGCGCCCGCCGGGCCACAAACTGACCCCTAGGGCCAGCCACGCTGCTGCCGGCGTCCCTGGAATGGAATCCTCTTGGGGCCGATCCCTTGGTCTCTCTAGCCCTAGCCCTGCCACCACAGTGTCCTCCACCCCGATGGAGAAACACACCCCGACCTCAGGCGTCGCTGGAATCGATCGGCCCTGGGCCAAGTAACGGCCCTAGGGCCTGGGGAGTTTCTGTTGCTGGCGCTGCTCTTTCGATCCTGTTGGCAAGCTCGGTGAGCATGGCCGCCGCCCAGGCCCAATCCCAACTGCTGGAATCGGTCAAACAAAACCCTGCCTTGGCGAAACAACTCTGCGCTGAGCTGCGCCAAATGAATGGCTCTGGCATCGCCTCCACCTCCAAGCAGGCCATCCAGACCATTGCCCAGCAACGACAACTGAGCTTCACCGACGCAGAAGTGCTCACCACCTACGTGGTGGGTCTCTACTGCCCGGATGTGCGCTGAGTGAGCGGCCAAGACAACTGGATGCGTTGTCGGGATGGCACCGGCCTTATTAGTCGGATCTGGACCCCCGCGGGGGATGGGCCGTGGCCGGCGCTATTGATGCGGCAGCCCTACGGACGGGCCATCGCTTCGACGGTCACCTATGCCCATCCGAGCTGGTACGCCCAGCATGGGTTTGTGGTGGTGGTGCAAGACGTCCGGGGCCAGGGCGCCTCCGAGGGCAATTTCCAAGGATTTGCCCAGGAAGCAATTGACGGGGCCGATGCGGTTCGGTGGGTACGCCAACTGCCCAGCTGCAATGGCCGGGTGGGCACCTATGGCTTCTCCTATCAGGGCCTGAGCCAACTCCTCAACGACGCGTCTGAGTGCGATGGCTTGGGCGATGGATTGGGCGATGGCTTACCCGATTGCCTTGCTCCGGCCATGGCAGGACTCGACGAACGCACCCACTGGGCCAGCGAGGGAGGCGCCCACTGGTGGGGCCTGGGCCTCGGCTGGGGCTTGCAACTGGCCGCCCAGCGCTGCCAGAGGCAAGGCGATGACGAAGGCTGGCAGGCGATCCGCAAATCCCTTGAGAGGGGCAGCTTCCTGGGCGAAGGCATGGCCTTGCTCGAGCGCCACGACCCCACGGGCATGGCCCTGGAGTGGCTGAGCCGCAATCCGGCAGATCCTGAGGGGTGGCGGGTTTACACCCCCCCGGCCGCCCTGCTGCGCAGGCCCATGTTGCTGCTGGGTGGCTGGCACGATCCCCACCTGGGCGGCGTGCTGGATCTCTGGCAACGCTCGCAGGCCGCCGGCGGATCCCCCCAACTGCGCATCGGCGCCTGGAGCCACCTGCACTGGCCGGGCGGCGCCGACTCCATGCAGCTGGCCTTCTTCCAACAGCACCTTCAAGGGATCGCCCCCAGCTACGAGCACACCGCCCCCCTGGCCCTGCAGGCCGAAGCCCATGGTCCCTGGCTTGTGCCAGCAGCAACTCTCCCAAAGGCCTGGAAGCTCCAGGGCCAAGCCCTGCTGGACAAGATTCAAGCCAGCCCAGAGGCGGCCCAGGAGGCAAACCCATCCGGCACCACAACCCCCGACCATGCCACCCGCCAGTTGGTGCATGATCCCTGGCGACCTGTCCCGGGGCGAGGGGGCCACCTCGATCTCAAACCCGGCCCTTGTGATCGCTCCGACCTCGACGAGCGCCTTGATGTGGCCTGCTTCACCAGTGCGCCCCTAGAAGCGCCTGAATTGCTACTGGGTCAATTCAGCCTGGAGATCACGATCAGCGCCGACCAGCCGGGCTTTGACCTGTGTGGCGCCCTCTCCGTGGTGAAAAAAGAGCAACCGATGAAGGTGCACCAGCTCTGCACCGGCGTGGCCCGCTTCCTTGGCAACGGATGCTTGCACGGCGAAACCAGGCTGCTCCAGCTCCAACCGGTGATGGCCAACCTGCAAGCCGGAGACCAAATCCGGCTATCCCTGGCGGCCTCGGCCTGGCCGCAGATTGCCCTCAACCCAGGCGATGGCTCGATGCCCCTCGGCGGCCCAAGCCCAAAACATCGGGTCATCACCCTCAGCCTCGAGCTCGCCACAAGCCAACTACGGCTGGAGCCCATCGTGCACCCAGGCCAACTTGAGGCAAACTGAGCCAAACTCTTAAAAACTCCAGGCATGCGGAGCCCCCTGCGCCCCTTCTCCAAGCCCTTTTTTGCGGCTGGGCTGCTGGCGACCAGCCTGGTCGGCAGCGCGTGCCTCGCCCCGATCAGCTTCGCCCAAACCAGCGCCCCTTCAAGCGCTGGTCCGAGTGCCCAGAGCGCTGCAGCGACGCCTCCCGCCCTGGGGGCTCCGGAGGCCCGCGCCGCTGCCAACGCCATCTTGGAGACCATCAAAAGGGGCGATGCCAATGCCCGCTACAACCAATTTTCCGATGAACTCAAGGCCGTAAGCAGCCCGCAAATGGTGCAAAACACCATGCGCACCCAGCCCAAATTGCTCAGTTGGAAGCTGCTGAGCGTCAACAAAGGTGTGCGCAACACCACGGTTGAAGCCAGCCTGACCACCACCAAGGGCCGCCGCGATGTCTTCATCGTGCTGAATGGGGCCGGCAAAATCGTGGGTTACCACTTCGATCGCGCCGACGAAGCCTCCAGCCAAGTGGCTCTCAATTTCGTCAAAAGTTTGAGCAGTGGCCAATACATCAGCGCCCGCAGCTTTTTGAGCCTCGACCTCCAAAAGGAGATCAGTCCTGAGCGCCTGCAGCAGAAATGGCAGGAATTACAGCAACTCACTGGCAACTTCGTGAAGGTAACCAAGGCCGTTGAAGCCAATTCCACCCCTACAGCCAAGCTCGTGATGGTGGTGACCCAGTTCAACCGCCTCACCGACAGTCTTTTTGTGATCCTCGATGCCCACAACACGATCACCGGCGTCGACTTCCCCATCGATCCCTCCAAACCCCAACCCGCCCAGTAATCAGCGAGCTTTGCTAAGGCCCACCACCTAGACCAGTTGGCGGGTCAAAAGCCGCCTAAGCTCTCGGCGAAAACGTAGCTGGTACATGGCCTTGCTCAGCCTCGATTGGATGGCGCAAGACGGCCAGCGGCTTGCCGAATGCAGGCACGATCATCCCTTTTCCATCCTTGGTCCCCAACCCCTGGATGCCGGGGGCTGGGTTGTGCGGGTGTGGATGCCCGAGGCCGAGCGGGTCGAATTGCTTGTGGGGGGCCAGTCGCTGCCCACCGAGACACCCAATCACCCCTGGGTCTTTGAAGCACAGCTGGCCACGAACCCAGGCAGTGGCTACCAAGTTCGGGTGCACCGTGGTGGCATCGAACACGTGCAGCACGATCCCTGGGCCCAACGCGAAGCGTGGATGGGCGAACTGGATCAGCTGCTGTTTGCCGAAGGAAACCACCACCACATTTGGCGCCGCATGGGTGCCCACCTGGGCGAGCAGGGCGGCATTGGGGGCGTTCAGTTTTGCCTCTGGGCCCCCAATGCCCGCAGCGTTTCCGTGCTCGGGGATTTCAATGGCTGGGATGGCCGCCACCACCCCATGCAATCGCGGGTTGGTGGCTGCTGGGAGCTGTTTATCCCAGGCCTAAAAGCCGGCCAGATCTACAAATACGAAATCCGGGCCCAGAACGGCCATTGCTATCAGAAGAGCGATCCCTACGGATTCCGCCACGAAGTGCGGCCCAACAACGGGTCGGTGGTGGAGGCGATTGCCAACTACAGCTGGAACGATGCCGGCTGGATGGACGAGCGCGACAGCTCCAACCCCCTGGATCAACCCATTTCGGTCTACGAAATGCACCTCGGCAGCTGGATGCATGCCAGCGCCGATCGTCCCTTCATCGAAGCCGATGGCACCCCGCGGCCACCGGTACCCGCCGCCGATCTCAAACCCGGCGCCCGGCTACTCACCTACCCGGAATTGGCCGATCGGGTGATTCCCTACGTGAAGGCTCGGGGCTTCACCCACATCGAGCTGATGCCGATCTCCGAGCATCCCTTCGATGGATCCTGGGGTTATCAGGTCACCGGTTGGTACGCGCCCACCAGCCGCTTTGGCTCCCCGAATGAATTTCGCGCCTTTGTGGAGCGCTGCCACGCGGAAGGGATTGGCGTGATCCTCGATTGGGTGCCGGGTCACTTTCCCAAAGATGCCCACGGCTTGGCCTTTTTTGATGGGGCCCATCTCTATGAGCATGCCGATCCCCGCATCGGCGAGCACAAGGAATGGGGCACACTTATTTTTAATTACAGCCGCAACGAAGTTCGCAACTTCCTGGTAGCCAATCTTGTCTATTGGTTCGAAGAATTCCACATCGACGGCATTCGGGTTGATGCGGTGGCCTCCATGCTCTACCGCGACTACCTCCGCCCCGATGGCGAATGGTTGGCCAATGACAATGGGGGCAGGGAAAACACCGAAGCGGTGACCTTCCTGCAGCAGGCCAACCACGTGCTGTTCCAGCACTTCCCTGGGGCCCTCTCAATTGCCGAAGAATCCACCACCTGGCCGATGGTGACCCAACCCACCAACATAGGCGGCCTGGGATTCAACCTCAAATGGAACATGGGCTGGATGCACGACATGCTCGATTACTTCGAGCTGGATCCGTGGTTCCGTCAGTTCCACCAGAACAATGTGACGTTCTCGATTTGGTATGCCTTTACCGAGAACTTCATGCTCGCCCTCAGCCACGACGAAGTCGTGCATGGCAAGAGCAGTTTGCTGCACAAAATGCCGGGCGACGACTGGCAAAAGTTTGCGAATGTGCGGGCCCTGCTGGCCTACATGTGGACGCACCCGGGCAAGAAAACCATCTTCATGGGCATGGAATTCGGCCAACGCTCCGAATGGAATGTGTGGGGTGATCTCCAATGGGAACTGCTCCAACACAGTGCCCATCAGGGCCTCCAGCTCCTGGTGGACGACCTCAACAGTTTCTACAAATCGGAGCGGGCCCTCTGGGGTGACGACTTCAGCGAATTCGGCTTCCAGTGGATTGATTGCAACGACAACCGCCACTCGATAATCAGCTTCATGCGCCGCGAGAGCACCACCGGCCGCTGGCTCGTGGTCGTGGCCAATTTCACCCCCCAAAGCCACTCCCATTACCGGGTGGGTGTGCCCCTTCCAGGCTTCTACGAAGAAGCGTTCAATACCGATGCGGAGCGCTACGGGGGCAGCAACCTGGGCAATCTCGGTGGCAAATTCACCGATGAGTGGGGCATCCACACCTACGAGAACTCCCTCGACCTCTGCCTCCCCCCTCTCTCCGTTCTGGTGTTCCGCCGGGATGAGAAGCGTAGCCATGGGATGCTCTCCCAGGTCTGTGACGAACCCGCGGAGACCACCAGCTGAGGCTCCAGGTTCTGGAGCTTTCTCAGGTAGGTTCGCCTCTGGCCTCATCGTTGCCCATGTCCGGAACCGCCCCCCTGCTGCTGCGCGCCGCCCGAGGTGAGCAGGTGGAGCGTCCTCCCGTTTGGATGATGCGCCAAGCCGGCCGTTACATGAAGGTGTATCGCGACCTACGCGATCGCCACCCCGGGTTCCGCGAGCGCTCAGAAAATCCCGATCTCTCCTATGAGATCTCGATGCAGCCCTTCCACGCCTTCAAGCCCGATGGCGTGATTCTATTTTCCGACATTCTCACGCCCCTGCCTGGGATAGGAATCGACTTCGACATCATCGAGAGCAAGGGCCCGATCATCGAGCCCGCCATTCGCTCCCAGGCCCAGGTTGATGCCCTGCGGCCCCTCAATCCAGCAGCAGCCCTTCCCTTTGTGGGTGAAGTGCTCGGCCGGCTGCGGGCCGATGTGGGCGACGAGGCTGCCGTTCTGGGATTTGTGGGGGCCCCTTGGACCCTGGCTGCCTACGCGGTGGAAGGCAAGAGCTCCAAGAACTACGCCGTCATCAAGGCGATGGCGTTCCAAGAGCCTGCAATGCTGCACCAATTGCTGGGCCATCTCGCCGATTCGATTGCCACCTACGTGCGCTACCAAATCGACTCCGGCGCCCAGGTGGTGCAACTGTTTGATTCCTGGGCCGGCCAGCTCTCCCCCGTTGATTACGACACCTTCGCCGCTCCCTACCAAAAGCGGGTGATCGACCAGGTCAAGGCCACCCACCCCGACACCCCCCTGATCCTTTACATCTCTGGCAGTGCTGGGGTGCTCGAACGCATGGGCCGCACCGGTGTCGACATCGTCTCCCTGGATTGGACCGTGGACATGGCCGAGGGCATCGCCCGGCTGCCCGAGGGCGTGGGCGTGCAGGGGAATGTGGACCCTGGCCTGCTGTTTGGCACCCCGGATGCCATCCGCGAGCGTATCTTTGATTGCGTGCGCAAGGCCAAGGGCCGTAAGCACATCCTCAACCTGGGCCACGGCATCCTGCCTGGCACCCCGGAAGACAACGCCAGGGTGTTCTTCGAAACCGGCAAGGCAGTCAATGAGCTGATGGGTGCTGCCGTTTGACGGCAAACCCAGGCCTACCCAGTGGAAGCCAAGTAACTGGAAGCCAAGCCAAAGCCCGAATCCTGATCACCGGAGCCAGTGGCTGCGTTGGCCAATACATCACCGAAGAGCTCTATCGCAACAGCGATGCCGATCTCTTGCTGTTGCTCCGCGATCCAGCCAAGCTTCAGGTGGTGTCTCCTCAGGATCCCAGGATCACCCTGCTGATTGGTGACC
>Ga0208864_1000175_pt1 | contig 20951 bp, 20 predicted proteins | sample CryBogmetaGMA05M_FD_184542 | JGI IMG/M metagenome (GOLD analysis project Ga0208864, IMG submission 184542) | Freshwater microbial communities from Crystal Bog, Wisconsin, USA - MA0.5M (SPAdes) | ecosystem: Environmental > Aquatic > Freshwater > Lake | place: Crystal Bog, Wisconsin, USA...
AGCCACCCCTCCCCAGGTCCTTCCGATCTTCATGGTACCCTCCCGCAACGACTGCCGGCGTTATCGTCCGACATGGCGGTCGGGCAGCCATTTTTGCGGCACAACCGGCACACCTTCCGCGATCGGATCCAAGGTCCGGCCGGTTCGCGCCGACCGGCGTTCCCGGACCGCGAAAAAGACCTGGCGACGGCAGACAACTCACCGTGGCTTGTGTAAACTCCTGCGGAATCGGCGACATTCTCGCGTCGATACCAGCCCTTTCGAGGGGGAGCTCCGTGGTGCAGCCTACCAACCACCGCAAGACGGCCTTCACGCTCGTCGAGCTGCTCGTGGTGATCGCGATCATCGCCACGCTCATCGGCCTGCTGCTGCCCGCCGTGCAATCCGCCCGCGAAGCGGCCCGGCGGATCAGCTGCCAAAACAACCTCAAGCAGCTCGGCATCGCCGCCCTGGGACATGCCAGCGCCCGCAAGGCATTTCCCCTCGGCCTCGAACTGCGGGACGGCTCGACGACCGCGAAGGCCACGTTTTTCATCCGCCTGCTCCCCTACCTGGAGGAGACCGCGTTGGCGCAGACGTGGGACTTCGTCGACTCCTCGAAGAACGCCAGCGCCGCCGCGGATGCGTCGCGAGCTGGTTCGATGGTCAAGGGCCTCGTCTGCCCGTCCGACCAGTTCCTCGAGAATCCGTTCGACCTGCCCGTCACCGGCGCGTCGTTCAGCCCGCCGCAGACGGCATCCGGCAACCCCTACGCCGGCAAGTATTCCGGCAGCAGTTATGCCGGCAACTACGGGGTGGGCGCGTACTACACGAGCTTCTCGGCGTTCCCCGTGATTCCCAATGGCATCCTCTTCATGACGGGCCCCGGCAAGGAACTGAAGACGTCGTCCGGAGGCGGTCAGCTGCACACCCTATCGGCCGATCATCAAAACCTGCCCCCCGTGAAGCCCGAGCAGGTCTCCGACGGAACCAGCAAGACGCTGCTCATGGGGGAAAAGTATCACCGCGATCCCGACTTCGACTCGTGGACCTCGGCGAACAGCGGGCTCAAGATGCATCAGTTCTCGGTCTGGGCGTGGGCCGGCGGCCGCAAAGGGTCCGCCATGCTGTTCGCCTCGTCGGCGGTGCCAATCAACAGCAGCGTCCGCACCCTGGCGCCGTCGAGCCCTTCCTCGCCGAACATCACCATCCAGGACAGCCGGATGAACGCCTGGGGCAGCGGTCATCCCGGTGGCGCCGGATTCGTGTTCGCCGACGGTTCGACCCGATTCCTCGCCGACTCGATCGAGCAGCTGACCTTGGCTTCGATCTCCACGAGGAACGGGTCCGAGGTCACCGCCTCCCCCGATTGATTCTCCCCCCGCCAGTTCGGTACCCGGCGATGACACACCCCACCAGCTTTCGCCGCCGCTTCGGCTTGCTGACGCTGATCGTGGTCTCGTTCGCTGGCTGCGGCGACTCGATCCGATTCGCGCCCGTGCGTGGCCAGGTGCTCGTCCGAGGTGAGCCTGCCCGGGCCGTTCGCGTGGAGTTTCATCCGGACTCGATAGACGGGACGCGCGGCCCCTCGTCGAGCGGCGAGACCGACGCCGAAGGCCGGTTCGCTCTGGCCTATGCGACCCCGTCGGCCACCGGACAGGGGGCAGCGGTCGGCAGGCACCGTGTCGTGCTCCGCGACCTCGCCCTGGCGGCCTCGGAAACGGGCCTGGGGGTCGCCGTGCGATTCGCCCCGGAGTACGCCAATCTCCTCGCGACCCCGCTGCGGGCCGACGTCAAGGCACTCGAGAAAGCCGCTGGCGAAGCCGTCGGCAACGACCTGGTGATCGAAGTCCCCTCGAACAAGGTGCGAACGCCATGAGCTCGACCGCTGCCGCCCACCGCCGTGGCTTCACGCTGGTGGAGCTCCTCGTGGTGATCGCGATCATCGCCACGCTGATCGGGCTCCTGCTGCCGGCCGTGCAGTCTGCCCGGGAGGCGGCGCGGCGGACGACGTGCGGCAACAACCTGCGGCAGCTCGGGCTCGCCTTCCTGGCCTACCACGATGCCCGCTCGATGTACCCGCCGGGCTTGAACGTGCCCGACCTCCTGCCGTCGAGCCCGCCGGTCACACTGAAGCTCACCGGCACCGCGCCCCCGATCCCCGGTCAGTTCGGGAACTTGTTCATCTTTTCGTTGCCCTTCGCGGAGCATTCGACGCTGTTCAACCAACTCGACCTGCGGACCTCGTCGGTGAGCAACGCCACCTCCGACTCGATCAATGCCCCCGGGGCCAAGCCCGTGTCGTACCTGGTCTGCCCGTCGGATTTCGTCCCCACCAACCCGATCACGTACCAGTCGAGCTTCTTTTCGGTCAACAGTTATGTCGGCAACGCCGGGGAGAATCACTGGGATTGGCTCAACGAGTCGCTCAATGCGACGCAGTGGTTCAACGGCATGTTCCAGATCAACCAGCGGCGGACGAGGAAGCACGTCAGCGACGGCCACTCGAAGACGATCATCGCGGGAGAGCGATACTCGAAAGACGACAACTTCGTCCAGGCTGCGGGCATGGCCTGCCTCGATCTTCCGAGTTGCCGGGGTTGGGCCTGGAACAACTCGCGGTCGGGTCTCGATCTTTTCGGCGGCTCCCGCGTGCCGGCGAACTGGACGATCCCCGCCAGCGGCCGCGGCAACGTGACCTTCAATCGCCTGCGCGTGCACGCCTTCGGGAGCGGCCACGGCGACATCTCCGGCTTCGTGATGGCCGACGGCAGCGTCCAGTTCCTCAAGCTCGACGGATCAGACACCGACTCCCTGACCCTGTTCCGCCGGCTGACGAACCCCGCTGACGGCCAGGTGGTAACGCTGCCATGAGAAACGGGCTCGGGCTGCGTGCGCGCTGGCCGGTCGCCGCGATCGCGGCCGCAGCAGCGATCGTGATCGCGGGCGGCTGCGGCCGGAGGCCGCCGCCGATGGTGGTCGCCGAGGGATCCGTCACGCTCGACGGCCGACCGCTTCCCAAAGTGCGGCTGGAGTTCGTGCCCACGTTCACCGGCTTCGGCGGCGAGCTACTCGCGACGGCCGAGGCGGGCGATGACGCCAGATTCCGCGTGATGAACGGGATTGGGGCTGGGCTGTGCGCCGGAACCTACAAGGTGACGGTGCACGAACTTCCACCGCCGGCCGACATGCAGGAGTATCGGGCCGACACACCTGCCCGACAGAAGGCGTACTACGCCGGATTGGTCAATCGGCCGATTCCGGAGCGCTACGGATCGCTCGCGACGACGCCGCTGGCGGTGGAGATCGTCCCGGGGACAACCGATTATCCGGTGGCGCTCGATCGCTGACATTCCGTGCCGGGCACGAGTCACGTCCGATCGGCGGCATGCTCCTCGGCGACCAGTTCGAGGTCGCTGGCCAGATACTTCACCGCGGCCGACGGCGCGAGGTTGAAGTAGACACGGCCCTGGGTCGCCCACCGTTCACCGTCGTGGATGAACTCGGCCGTGGCGGCACGGACCCGGGAGACCGCCTCGACCTCTTCCATGCCGCCTCCCTCCACCGCCTCGAAGCTCACTTCGATGGCGACGAGCGCCTTGAGCCGGCGGCTTTTCCGGTCGCGGGCGTAGAGCACGTCGTCGTCGAACTCGACGTCCACCCACCGCAGCCCCCGCGGCTTGCCGGTGGCCGCGGCTCGCTCGATGAACTTGGCCTCGAGGGGCTCCCGCTGGCGATGGAAGTCGCGCTGGGCGCGGGCGAGCCGCTCGGCCTGGCGGGCGGCCCTCAGCGGCCGCATGGCGATCATCGCCGCGGCACCGGCCACGGCGGCGATGCACATCGTGATCGCCGCATGCACGAGCAGATAGTCCATCGCAAGCCCTCCAGCGCGGCCCTTGGCCGACACCGATCAGTGTAGGTGGGCCGCGCCATCCGGCCAAATCACCATTCCCTCGTAGACTGTCGGCCCCACCCAGGAGAATCGCGATGCCCCGCCGCCCCGCCGCCGGACACCTCCCGCCCCTCGGGGCCCACCATTCCATCGCCGGCGGCTTCTGCCGGGCGGTCGACCGTGCGATCGAGACCGGCTGCGACTGCCTCCAGGTGTTCACCCGTAACATCAACCAGTGGGCCATGTCGCCGCTCGACGAGGCCGATGCCGATGCCTTCCGGGAGGCCGTCCGGGCGGCGGGACTGAAACTCGTGGTGGCGCACGACTCCTACCTGATCAACCCCGCGGCAGCCGATGCCTCTCTGCGGAAGAAGTCGATCGCCGCGCTGGCCGACGAAGTGCGGCGGGCCGACCGCCTGGGCATCCCCTGGGTGGTGGCCCATCCGGGCGCCGCCTGCGGGCAGCCGCTCGACGTGGCGGTCGCGCGGGCGGCGGCGGGCATCGCCGAGGCGCTGACGAAGACCCGTGGGCTCACCGCCGGCGTCCTCATCGAAACGACGGCGGGCCAGGGCTCGTGCCTCGGTGCCTCGTTCGAGGAGATCGGGACGATGCTCGACACGATCGACGCTGTCCCGGGCCTGACGAAGCGGGTGGGCGTGTGCCTCGACACCTGCCACGTGTTCGCGGCGGGCTACCCCCTGGCGCCGGCGGCGGCGCTCGACGAAACCCTCCGGGCGTTCGACCGGCACATCGGCCTGGCGCGTCTCAAGGTGATCCACGCCAACGACTCGAAGAAAGAGCTGGGCTCGCGGGTCGATCGCCACGAGGCGATCGGCAAGGGCAAGATCGGCCGCGAAGCCTTTCAACTGCTGCTCCGCCACCCCCGCCTCGCCGGCATCCCGATGATCCTGGAAACCCCCAAGGAAGGCCCGGACGGCAAGCCCTGCCCCAAGGTCGACCGCCGCAACCTTGCCACCCTCCGTCGGCTCCACGCGGCGGGATCCGCAGGTTGAAAACCTGCGGCCACTTCAGTACGACGGCCACTTCAGCACGACGGCCACTTCAGCACGACGGCCACTTGGAGAAGGTAGCTCGGAGCTGCCCATGCCCCGCGAGCCGGCGTTGCTGACCAGCGCAGCCAGGATGGCGGAGCGCAGTCAGCATCGAGCGAGCGCAGGGCAGGATGCCCGCAGCGAGCGTCCGGCGACGGGGCACGGGCAGCCCCGAGCGGCGCGGCGGCAAGGTCCCCATCGCTCACGCGATTGGGCTTCCTGACACGAACGTCCAGCGCTCACACCCCCATCGCTCACGCGATTGGGCTTCCTGACACGAACGTCCAGCGATCACATCCCCATCGCTGACGCGATTGGGCTTCCTGACCATGCGGCGGCCGGTCAGGCCTCGGGCGGGATCTCGCGGCCGTGCGGATCGGCGGCCCGCGCGTCCATGTCGGCCTCGAGCCGCTCCCGCATCGCGGCGCCGAGGTGGTGCTCCACCCATTCGGCCGGCGGGTGGAGGTGATCGAGCGGCAGGTCCGCGTGCCGGCCGAGCCATGCTTCCCAGAGGCGATGCGACCGCACGATGTTCTCCGCCTCGCGGCGGCCGGCCGGGGAAAGCCGCCACGACGATCCCTCGCGGGCGAGCTGGCCGCTGAGTTCCAGCCAGCGCACGACCAGCGACTCCTGCGGTGTCCGCGGCCGCGCGGCCGCGGGGTCGCCCGCTTCCTCGGCCCGCCACACGGTGGCGAGCCTGTCCTCGCGGGCTACCCGCCAGGCGAGTCGGAGGCGGGCGACGAAGCGTGCCAGCAGGCCCTCGTCGGGGGCGAACACCGCCGCCGCCGCATACACGAGGCCGAGCACCACCGCGATCATGCCCGAGGCGCTGGTGTGGAACTGCCAGGCGGCGAGATAGCCGACGCAGGCGGCCAGCGCCCCGATCCCCATGGCCAGGAGGGCCATGCGGTGCAGCCGGCGCGTGAGCAGCTCCGCCGCCGCGGCCGGCGCCACGAGCAGCGCGACCACGAGGACGGCCCCTACGGCGTCGAAGCTTGCCACCGTGGCCAGGGCCGTCGCGGCGAGCAGGCCGATGGTCACACCGCCGACGGGGATCCCCGCCGCCCGGGCGCCGGCCGGATCGAAGGCCGTGAACACCTGCAGTTTCCACGTGCCGGCCGCCGCGATCGCCAGGCCTGCGAGCACGATCGCGCCCGCGACGAACGCGCGCGGCACCTGCCAGCCCGCCAGCGGCACCGTGTCGAACGGCAGAAAGGCGAGTTCGCCATGCAGCACGCAGGCGGCGTCGAGGTGGGTGCCCGGCGGGGCGAGGCCCACGAGCAGCACCCCCGCCGCGAACAGCGTCGTAAACACGACCCCCGCGCCCGCGTCCTCCGAGAGGCCTCCGGCCGACCGCAGACCCTGCGTCAGCCAGACGGTGAGCAGCGCCGCCGCCACCGCCCCCAGGAACACGAGCGGTCCGCCCGCACGACCGCCGGCCAGCACGGCGACCGCGATCCCGGGCAGCACCGCATGGCTGATCGCATCGCCGACGAGACTCATCCGTCGGACCACGAGCAGGGTGCCCACGAGCCCGCACGAGGCCGCGATCACCGCCGCGGTGGCCATCGCCCAGCCATGGATTCCTCCGAGGGCCCACGCTGGATCAACGGACAACCAGGAGGTCACGGGCCGCCCTCCGCAGCGCCCGAGTTCCAGCCGGCCGCCGGAGCCCGCGGCGCGTCGGCCCGCCGCGCAATCCAGCCCCGCTGTGGTGCGGCGAGGAACGAGCATGCGAACACCGCCGCGGCGGCGAGCACCACCAAGGGGCCGGTGGCGAGGCCCGGGCGGGCCGCGCTCACCGCCACTCCCGCGACCGCCGCGGCCAGGCCGATCAGTCCGGCGAGCACCACCAGCGTGCCGACGCGGTCGGTCCAGAAGCGAGCGGCCACCGGCGGAATCACCACGAGCGCCGTCACGAGCACCGCCCCCACCGCCGGCAGGCCCGCCACCACCATCAGGGCCACGAGTCCCACGATCACGTAGTCGATCGCGGTCACCGGCCAGCCGGTGGCCGCCGCGAAGGCGGCGTCGAAGGCAACGAGCGTCGCCTCCTTGAGGACCGCGGCGACCACCGCCACCGCCACGACGGCCACGCCCCCGAGGAGCCAGGCATCCCGCGAGGTGAGCGCGGCGGTGTGGCCGAGGAGGAACTGCTCCAGCCCGGCGGAGTTGGCGAAGCCCCAGGCGGGCAGGCCCGACACCAGCGTGATCCCGAGGCCGAACGAGACGCCGATCACCAGCGCCGTCGCCGCGTCGTCGCGGGTGCGGGTGAACCGCCGCACGAGCACGAGCACCCCCAGGCCCGCACAGGCCGCGAGCAGCGCCCCGGCCAGGAGCGTGACCAGGTCGCGGCGGCCCGTCGCCAGGAACGCGCAGGCCACGCCGACGAGCGTCGCATGCGCCGCCGCATCGCCCGCCAGGGCCCGCTTTCTCAGCACGCAGAGGCTGCCGACCACTCCCGCCGCGAACCCGACCGCCCCCACGCCCAGCGCGACGACGAGCGTGTTGTGGGAGACGAGTTCGGCCGCCGCGGTCATGGCGTCCGCCCCCGCGCCGCGATGGCCTGGGCCAGATCGTCGAGCACGTCCACGTGCCCGGCATAGGTCCGCTGGAGATTGTCGGGCGTGAGCGTGTCGCTCGTGGGGCCCGCAGCCACCACGCGGCGGTCCACCAGCGCGACGCGATCGAACCACTCGGCGGCCGTCCGCAGGTCGTGGTGCACCACGACGACGAGGCGACCGTCCGCCTTGAGGTCGTCGAGCACGCCGAAGATCCGCTCCTGCGAGCGGACGTCCACGCCCGCCATCGGTTCGTCGAGAAAGTAGACATCGGCCTCCTGGGCGAGGGCCCGCGCCAGGAACACCCGCTGCTGCTGGCCCCCCGAGAGCCGGCCGATCTGCCGGGCGGCGACGTCGGCGAGCCCCACGCGATCGAGGCACTCGCGGGCGAGCCGCCGTTCCCGCTCCCCCGGCCGGCGGAACCAGCCGAGGCGGCCGTAGGTGCCCATCAGCACCACGTCCATGACGTTCACCGGAAAGTCCCAGTCCACCGTCTCCCGCTGCGGCACGTAGCCCACCCGGCCGCGGACGCGGGCGAGCGGTTCGCCGAAGAACAGCACCTCGCCCCCGACCAGCGGCACGAGGCCGAGCGCCGCCTTGAGCAGCGTGCTCTTGCCCGCGCCGTTCGGGCCGATGATCCCGAACAGGCACGGCTCGTCGATCACCAGATCCACGTTCCAGACGACCGGTCGCCGGCCGTAGGCGACCGTGACGTCGTGAAACTCGACGAGCGGCCGCGGGGATGTCGTCACGGCGTCTGCTCCTGGCGGCTCGCCGCAGGTTCCGCGAGCGCCGCCACGATCGTCGCCACGTTCGCCTCGAGCGCGGCCTCGAGCGTCTCGGCACCGCTCCCGGGTCCGCCGAGCGAATCGGAATAGAGCGTGCCCCCGAGGCCGACCTCGTGGCCGCGGGCCTGCGCGCCCTCGCGGAGCGCCGCCACGCTGCGGTCCGAGACGCTCGTCTCGATGAACACGGCGGGGATGCCCCGCGAGGCGACGAGTTCGACGAGCCGGTTGATGTCGGCGAGCCCCGCCTCGCTCTCGGTGCTCGTGCCCTGCACTCCCACGACCTCGACTGCATAGGCGCGGCCGAAGTAGCGGAAGGCGTCGTGGGCCGTGACGAGCACGCGGCGGCTCTCGGGAATGGCGGCGATCCGGGCCCGGAGACGCTCGTCGAGGGCCGCGAGCCGGGCGACGTAGTCCGCGGCGCGGCTGCGGTGCGCGTCGGCATGCGCCGGATCGGCCGCCGCGAGCGCCTCGGCCACCGGGGCCACGCCGTGGCTCCAGAGCCGGGCATCGAACCAGACGTGCGGATCGAAGAGCCCGCCGCCGACGGCGATCAGGTCGTCGGCGGGCAGCGCGTCGCCGACGAGGACCACCGGACGACTCCGGCCGAGCCGTTCCAAGAGGTCGGTGAGCTTCCCTTCCAAATGGAGGCCGCTGGCCACCACCAGGTCGGCCCCGGCGAGGCGATCGGCGTCCCGAGGCGTCGGCTTGTACGAGTGCGGATCGATGCCGGCCGCCATCAGGCAATCGACGGCCACCCGGTCGCCGCCCACCTGCCGGACGAGGTCGGCCACCACCGTCGTCGTGGCCACGACCCGCAGTGGCGCGCCGGCCGACGCCCGTGCGGAGGGCGCCCGTTCCCCGCAGCCCGTCGCCACGGCGAGAAGCCACCCCCCAACGGCCACCGCCGTCCAGAGGCCCGCGTGGGCCGGGGGCAGCATTCCGGGCATGGACCGCACCGCCCGATTTTTTGGAACGTCAAAAATCATTTTTTGAACCGTCAAAATCATACCCGGGACTCGCCGGCAGCGACAGCGCGACCGCGGTTTCGCCCGTTGCGGATTGTTCCGGCCACCGGCGCGTTGACCGTTTCACGTGGCAGACTTACGTTCGGGCAAGAGCGGCGGCGAGCGGGCCCGAGGGACCTGGCGATGGACTCGACCTACTTCAAGCGGTACCGGATGGAGGTGGACCTCTCGGTGCCGCGTTTCTCCCCGGCCCTGCCGGCCGACTACCGTCTCGTGCCCTGGAACGAGGCGGTGCTCGACATCCACGCCCGCACCAAGTTCCGGTCGTTTCGCGACGAGATCGACGCGGTCGTGTTTCCGTGCCTGGGCAACCTCGACGGCTGCCGGCGGCTGATGCGGGAAATCCGCAACAAGTCGGGGTTCCTACCCAACGCGACCTGGTTGATCGCCCATGGAGCCACACCCGAATCCCTCCAGTGGTGCGGGACGATTCAGGGGGTCGCGGAGCGCGGCGGGACGGGCATGATCCAGAACATCGGCGTGGTGCCCGGACATCGCGGGGTGGGGCTGGGCACGTGCCTGATCGAACGCTGCCTGGCGGGCTTCCGGATGCACGGCGTGCGGCGGGTGTCGCTCGAGGTCACGGCGGAAAACGCCGGGGCGGTCCGCCTCTACCAGCGGCTCGGCTTCCGCCGCGTGCGGACCGTGTACAAGGTGGTGGACGAAGCCGCCGTCATGGCCTAGTGTGCGGTGGCTCCGGGCCCTCGACGGGCGGCCGGCCATCCCCTGAAGGCATCCCGCGTTGAAGCAGTCGCTCCACTCGACCACCCTCGGCAACGGGATCACGATCGTCGGCGAGCACCTGCCCGAACTGGAGTCGGTCGCGGTCGCATTTCACGCGCCGGCCGGGGCCATCCACGACCCGCCGGGGCGATGCGGGCTGGCGACGGTGACCGGGGAGATGTGCCTGCGCGGCGCGGGCACGCGCGATAGCCGCCGGCTGGTGGAAGACCTCGAGTCGGCCGGCGTGCAGTGGGCGCAGGGTGTGTCGAGCACCCACATCAGCGTGTCGGGCGCGATGGTGGCCCGCCACCTGCCCGAGGTGCTCCCGATCTTCGCCGACATCCTTCGCCGCCCGCTGCTCCCCGCCGACGAGCTTCCCGCGGCGCGGCAGATGGTGCTGCAGAACCTTGCCGGCATCGAGGACGACCCGGCCCACCGCACGCTGGCCACGCTCCGCCGCCTCCAATCGCCCGCCCCCTGGGGCATGCCGACCGAGGGCGTGTCCGCCGAGGTCGAGGCGATCGAGATCGACGAGGTGCGCGGGTTCGTCGCCCGCCACCTGCAGCCGGACGGGATGATCGTGTCGGTCGCCGGCCGCATCGAGTGGGACGACCTCGTCCGCCGCGTGGAGACGCTGCTCGGCGACTGGCCCGCCACGGGCACGCCGCGCGTGGCCACCGGACCGCGTGGTCCGGCCGCGCTCCACGTCCCACACGACGCCCAGCAGACCCACATCGCGGTCGGCTGGCCACAGCCCCCCTACCGCGACGACGCCTCGCACGAGGCCACGGCCGCGCTGGCCGTCCTCGGCGGCGGGCCCAGCTCACGGTTCTTCACCGAGATCCGCGAGCGCCGCGCCCTCTGCTACACGGTCTCCGCCGGCTACCAGACCAGCCGCGACTTCGCCCATGCCGTCTGCTACTCGGGCACCTCGGCCGAGCGGGCCCAGGAGACGCTCGACGTGATGCTCGCCGAGATCGCCCGCCTGCCCGGCACGATCACCCGCGACGAGGTGGACCGCGTGAAGGCCCGGGCCAAGAGCGGCCTGATCATGCAGCAGGAGTCGAGCGCCGCCCGGGCCGGAGCCATTGCCCGGCAGTGGTATCACCTGGCGTCGCTGCGGACGCTCGGGGAGGAACTCGTCCGCTACGACCAGCTCGACGTCGCCGCGATCGAGGCCTGGCTGGAGGCCCACCCGCCCCGCGACCTGACCGTCGTGTCGCTCGGCCGCGAGCCCCTGGAGGTGCGTCATGCCCTTCCTGCATGAACGGCTCCCCAACGGCCTCGACGTGATCGCGGAGACGTCGGCGTCGGCCGTCTCCACGAGCGTGGGGTTCTTCGTGGCAACCGGTTCCCGCGACGAGACCGACGAGGTCTCCGGGGTCAGCCACTTCCTCGAACACATGGTCTTCAAGGGCACGGGCGAGATCAGCGGCGACGAGATCAACCATCGCTTCGACGCCATGGGGGCGAGCGCCAACGCGTTCACGAGCGAGGAAGACACCGTCTACTACGCGTCAGTCCTGCCCGAGCAACAGGACGAGGCGGTCGAACTGCTCGCGGCGATGATGCGACCGGCGCTCCGCGACTCCGATTTCGACACCGAGAAACTCGTCATCCTGGAAGAGATCCGGATGTACGACGATCAGCCGCCGTTCGGCGCCGACGATCGCTGCCGCGCGGCCTTCTTCGGCCCGCACCCGCTGGCGCGGAGCGTGCTCGGAACGGTCGAGTCGATCACGGCCCTGCCCGCGGCGGCGATGCGCGGCTACCACCGGCGGCGCTACTCGGCGGACGGCATCGTGCTGGCGGCCAGCGGGGCGATCGACTTCCCGGCTCTGGTGGAGTCGGCGAAGCGGCTCTGCGGCGACTGGGAACCGGCCGCGCCCGACCCGCGCCGCGTGCCGCAGCCTCCCCGCCTGGCCACCCGCCCGGGCACGGAACGGATCGTCAAGGCCAGTGCCGCGCTCGACTACGCCGTCTGGATGGTGGCGGGGCCGGATGAGTTTCACGCCGACCGCCACGCCGCCCGCGTGCTCGCGATGGCGCTCGGCGACTCCTCGGGCAGCCGGCTCTACTGGAGCATGGTTGACACCGGCGAGGCCGAGCACGCCGCCTGCCTCTACCAGGATTACCTCGACGCGGGCCTGTTCGTCACCCAGCTCTCCTGCGCTGCCGCCGACGTCGACGAGCTTCGCGACCGCATCGGGAAACTCTACGCGGCGGCCGCGGCCGAGGGCCTCGAGCGGGAGGAGTTCGAGCGGGCCCGCAACAAGCTCGCCAGCCGCGTCGTCCTCGGGGGCGAGAAGCCCCGCAGGCGGCTGTTCGACGTCGGCCTCGACTGGTCGCACGCCCACACCTACCGGTCGGTCGCCGACCAGCTTCGCCTCGTGGAGAACGTGACGCTCGACGACGTCCACCGGGTGCTCCAGGCCTGGCCGCTGGACGCCCCGGCGGCGGCGGTCATCGCCGGCCCCGAGGAAGTGGGCTGACCCCGCGGGCGACTTCCGCCTCTCTGCCGGGCGAGCCATAATCCCCGGCAGGAGTCCCGGCCTCCGGAACCCCGACGTCCGCAACCCGCTGGTGCCGCCGCCGATGATCGCCCCCCTGTTCGCCAACGCCAACCGCTGGCTGATCGCCCTGCCACCCATCTGGATGGTGGGGGCCGCCGCCGCCGCCACGCTCGTCGCCGCGCTGGCGGTCTACGGCCTGCTCCGGCTCGTGGCGCCGCGGCTCGCCGCCGAGGCGCGCGTCAGCCTCGGCGACGGGTTCCTCGGTCCACTCGCCTGGCTGCTGCTCGCCTACTCCGCCGCGGCCATCGCCTTCACGCCGCTGGTGCCGCTCGACCAAGTGACCCGGTCGCTCACGCGGCTCTGGTCGCGAAATGACTTCCAGCGCACGGTGTCGATCGAGCCCGGCGCAAAACTCGAGGAGATTTCGCTCGACCTCCGGCCCCAGGAACTCGCCGAACTGCGGCTGGAGAGCGATCAGCCGCTGCTCGTCCGCACGCAGCAGCCCGTGGAGGGCTACGCCCTCGCGAAGGAGGCCGAGGTGTCGCTGGCCGCGGGCACGCCCTGGTCGTGGACGAAGTCCGACGGGGCCACCAATCCGTTCGTGGGCCAGCGTGCCAAACTCGAGGCGAGCAACGATGGGAGCGGCCCGGCACGGCTCGCGATCGGCTGGCGGTTGGCAGCGGAGAATCCACAGGCCGGTGTCCTCCCCTGGACGTTCGTGACGCTGGCGGGCCTCGTGGCCGCCTACGCCCTCTTCCGGCTCGGCGCGCCACGAGTCGCCGCCATCGCCTCGGCCACCACGAAGGAGGCGATCGGTCAGCCGGTGTTCACGGTGGCGATCGTGGCGGGCATCGCCCTGCTCCTGGCCTTCATCGTGATCCCGTACAACACGTTCGGCGAAGACGTGAAGATGCTCAAGGACAGCGGCCTGACCTTGATCAAGGTGCTCGCCCTGCTGGTCGTGGTCTGGACGGCGAGCATCTCCGTCGCCGACGAGATCGAGGGCCGCACCGCCCTCACCGTGCTTTCCAAGCCGCTGGCCCGCTGGCAGTTCGTGCTCGGCAAGTTCGCCGGCCTGGCGCTGGTGGCCACGCTCGTGTTCCTGATCCTCGGCGGCGTGCTCCTCGCGACCACGAGCCTGAAGGTCGTGTACGACGCCCGCGAGGCGTCGAAGACCGACCCGCTCTGGCGGGACTGTGCCGAGGAGATGATCACGGTCGTACCCGGCCTCGTCCTCTCGCTGCTGGAGACCATCCTGATGGCGGCCGTGAGCCTGGCCGTCTCGACCCGGCTGGGCATGGTGCCGAACCTGATCATCTGCTTCACCGTCTACGCCCTCGGCCACCTCGTGCCGCTGATCGTGCAGTCGAGCGTCGGCAAGTTCGCGATCGTGCGGTTCTTCGGCAAGCTGATCGCCACGCTCCTGCCCGTGCTCGACCACTTCACGATCGAGGCCGCGGTGGTGGGCGGCACCCCCGTGCCCTGGGTGTACCTGGGCTGGGCCGCGCTCTACGCCGCGCTCTATTCGGCGCTCGCGCTGCTCGTGGCCCTGATCCTCTTCCAGGACCGCGACCTCGCCTGACGTGGCCGCAGGTTTTCAACCTGCGGAATCCTGCGTCGTGTGCGCTCCCCGCGGCGCCCTGCTCCCGCCCCGCTCAGCGGGTCAGGCCGGTGCGGGCCGCCACGCCCACCATCGAGGAGCCGTCCGTCGCGGTGCCCGGCATCGACCACCAGCCAGTCGTCGCCGACCGCATCGCCTGGGCCTCGGCCTTCCCGTCGAGGAACACCGTCACGCCCTTGCCGAGCCGCCGTTCGATCCGCGGCCCGAGTTCGACGCCGATCAGCCCCCACTCGGCGTTGTTGCCGAGAATCGTGCGGAGCTCGAGCGACTCGCGGCCGTCGCCACGGTCGTTGGAGACACCGACCTTGCCCATCCACCGATTGGGTCCCTCGGCGACCACGTGGGAGTCGGCCAGCATCCCGGCCGACACGTCGAACCGGGCGATCCGGCTGCGGAGTTCCGCGGTCAGCGGGACCGGCGGCGCGTCGCGGCCCACGGGCCCCTGCATGGCCACGGCGAGTTCCGGCATCCGCGCGAGGCTCTCCCGCTCCCGGGCGGCCGTGATCCGGTCCAGTTCGGCCGCGAGCGAGCCGGTCCCCTCGAAGTTGTCCAACCCGAAGCCGTCGAACTCGACCGGCGGTGAGGCCTGGCCGACGACGGCCAGGGCGGCGAGGGCAAACGTGGTGATGAAGCGGCGCATGGGCAGTCCCTGGGGCCGAATCCCTCCGTCGGTATCGGCACGCAAACCGCCGGGAAACAAGTCGTGAGAGACCGTTCCCATGCGGCGGATCACGCCGATCGACGCGGTTCTGCGGATCAGCCGGTCTTGCGATGGGGGAACATCGGGATCGTCGGGGCCCGCCCGACCGAGCCGGCACGGTCGCGGCCGAACCGCGTGCACTCCAGCGCGTCGAGCACGCGGGCGGCGATTTCCACCGCGGCCGCACCGGCCGCGGCGGTGACGAGCGGCGGCCGCCCCTCCCGGATCGCGGCGAGGAGGTCGTCGTGCTCGGAGGCGATCGCGTTGGCGTCGGCCACGGTCAGCGTCTCGAAGGGGAGAATCTCCGTGAAGAAGCGGTCCTTCATCACGGTCCGCTCGGCGGCCGGAACGGCGGCGGCGGTGAAGGCTCCCGCCCGCACGGCGGCGGATGGCGAAACGACCTCCACGGTCTTGGCGGTCAGGTCGCAGTGCAGCATGGCGTCGGCCGACCACAGGGAAACGGTGCGCCGCGCCGCCGGACTGATCCGCGACGCCGTCAGGTCGGCGACGAGTCCGGAGCCAAACACGAGCCGCGCCCGGACGACGTCCTCGAAGCCGCCGGTGGCCGCGATGCCCTGCGCCTCGACCCGCTCGAGCCGCCCCGGATCGAGCGACAGCACGAGGTCGATGTCGTGGATCATGAGATCGTGAACGACGCCCACATCGAGGGATCGGAAGGTAAACGGGGCCGTCCGTGTCGCCTCGATGAAGACCGGCGTACCGGCGCGTGCAGCCGCGGCCTGCCAGGCGGGATTGAATCGCTCCACGTGCCCCACGGCGACCGTCCGGCCGCAGCGGCGAGCCGCGATCACGATCGCCCGGGCATCCTCCACGCCGGCGGCGATCGGCTTCTCGACGAGCAAGTCGATCCCCGACTCGAGCAGCGGCACCGCCACGCCGGTGTGCAGGCCGGTCGGAGCCGCGACCACCGCGGCATCGACGAGGCCGACGAGGTCGCGCGGCTCCGCGAGGGCCTGGCAACCGTGGGCCGCCGCGATGCGGTCGCGGGATTCCGCCACCGGATCCACCACCGCCACGAGCTCGGCGTCGGCGCGAGCGGCCACGAGCCGCGCGTGAATCGCTCCGAGATGCCCGCAGCCGACGACCGCCATCCGGATCCGCTTCATGCCGCCTTCCTCCGTTCGCGGGCGCGGCCGTGCCGCCCCTGTTGCTGACGCTCCAGAAACTCGAGCAGCTCGTTGACCTGCGGCACGAGCATGCCCTGCGACCGCAGGATGTCTCGCGCCGGCTCGACGCCGACCTTGGCCCGATAGAGCAGTCGGTAGGCCTCCGAAATCGCCTCGATCACCGCCTGCGGAAACCCGCTGCGCCGCAGGGCCACCACGTTGATGCACCGCGGCCGCGCCGGCGATCCCTCGCAGAGCATGAACGGCGGCACGTCATGGAGCACGCGGGACAGCCCGGCCACGAAGGACCAGCCGCCGATCGTCGCCCAGTGGTGCACGGCCACCACGCCGGAGAGCGAGGCCCGGGACTGCACGCGGACATGGCCGCCGAGCAGCGTGCCGTTGGCGATGATCACGTGGTCGCCCACGTGGCAGTCGTGGGCCACGTGCGAGGCCGCCATCAGGAAGGTGTGGCTGCCGACCGAGGTCAGGCCCTCCTCCTTCTCGGTCGCCCGGTTGATGGTCACACCTTCCCGGATGATGGTGTCGTCGCCGATCTCGACCCGGGTGTCGGTGCCGCGATAGCTCACGTCCTGCGGCTCGCCGCCGATCACGCAGTTCGGAAAAATCCGGTTTCGCTCGCCGATCACCACCCGGCCGGAGATCGTCACGTGATTGGCGAGCACCGTGCCCCGGCCGATCGTCGCAGCCGCCGAGATCACGCAGTAGGCGCCGATGGTGACGTCGGCGGCGATTCGGGCGCCGTCCTCGACCACCGCCGTAGGATGGATCTGCGGCGGTCGCCCCACGGCACCGGCGACCGGATTCTGCTCGTCGTCGTGCTGATCGTGATCCGCCACGCAGCATCAGGCCGAGGCCCGCCTCCCTTGCCCCGCCGCGAGCCATGCGGCCATGGCCCCGTTGAGGCGGTGGCCGCTGCGCTTGCCGCGGACGTGCGCGTGCAGCGGTCGCCCCACGAGCGCCAGGTCGCCCACGAGATCGAGGACCTTGTGCCGCACGCATTCATCCGGCCAGCGGAGCACGTTGCCCACCGGCCCGTCCGGACCGAACACCAGCAGATCGCCGTATCCGACCGTCGTCGCCAACCCCGACTCCCGCAGCCGCGCCGCGTCGTCCTCCGAGATGAACGTCCGCGCCGCGGCGAGTTCGGCGCGGTACGCGGCCGGCGTGACCTCGAGGGCGAGGATCTGGCGGCCGATCGGCCCGGCGCCGTAGTCCAGTTCGTACTCCACCGACAGTCCAGCGAAACGAGGCGGCGACACCTCGACCCACGCCTCGTCGTCGCCGACACGAAAGGTCTCGTCGACGACGAGTGGCTCGGTCGGCACTCCCAGCGACTCGATGCCGGCGGCGTCGAGGGCTTCGACGAAGGCCTGCGACGAACCGTCGAGGCCGGGCAACTCCTCCGCATCGACCCGCACCGTGCAGCAGTCGATCCCCAGGCCGGCCAGGGCGCTCAGGGCGTGCTCCACCATCTCGAGCCGCGTGTCGGCCGCGGCCAGGTTCGTGCGGGCGGTCGCCTCCACCCGGCGGTCCACGGTGGCCGGAATGCGGACCGGACCAGCCCTGCCGGCCCGCTCGAACACGACCCCGGCGCCGGCCGGGGCCGGCACGAACTCGACCGTCACCGCGCGACCGCTCCAATAGCCGGTGCCGGACACCGAGACGGGACGGCGGATGGTCTGCTGGGTGCGCATGCGGGACGGGTGGAGGGTGTGAGACGGGCCCGGAGGGTCGTCGGCGACGCTCCCCCCGGGCCCGGTGCATCGACGTCGGCCCGGACGATCAGCGGAGCGGCTTGGGCTGCGCGGGCGGGGCCCCGGCGACGGCGGCGCCGTTGAGCATCCGCAGCACGTCGGGAGTGATGTCGATCTGCGGATCGTAGTAGACGATCGGCTTGGTGATGCTGCCGAGGATCCGGTTGCGGTCGGTCGCGTCGACCGGATCACCGTCGAAGCGGTGCACCACCGCGATGCCGTTGTCGCGAGCGAACTGGCTGACGGCCCGCTCGATCTCGTTGTAGACCTGGAGGTAGACCTTCGCCTCGCGGTCCATGAAGTCCTTCTTCTGGAGCTGGGCGTTGACGCTGAAGTCGCCCTGGGCCTTGGCCACCTCGGCCTCGAGCTTCTTGTACTCGGGCGTGCCCACGTTGAAGCCCTTGAGCTGCTCCATCAGGCCGTTGATCCGGTCGCGCTCGGCCTTGAGGGCGTTCTCGGCCTGCATCACCTCGTCCTTCATCTTGTCCATCGCCTGCTTGAAGCGGGTGTGGTTCTTGAAGATGTAGCCGACGTCGATCACGGCGACGTGCGCGGCCGGCCCCGCGGGCCGGGCGGCGGCCGGAGCGGCGGCCGGAGCCTGGGCGTGGATGGCGGTCTGCCCGAGGGCGGCGGCGACCGCGAGTGCGAAGATTGCCAGATGCCTGTTCACGGAATGCTCTCCTTGCTTGCGGAACGTGGGCCGGACCTGTGGCGTCCGGCCCGCCGAGGCGGCCGTCCGTGGCCGCCGGTATGCCGACGCGGGCGGGATGATGGCGGGACGAACCCGCTGACTCAAGGGCAACTTCCCAGCGGCCAGGCAGCCGGTTTTTGCCGGAGAATCCTCACCGAGGCGTTCGGCCGGGGGCGGCCGGGCCTCGCTTCCAGGGGCTAGCAACCTGTGCGAGAATCTCGGTCCCACTCCTCGACCGTCCCGGACGACCCCACCGTGCCGTCGCTCTTCGTGATCCAGGGCCGCAACCGCGGCACCCGCTTCGACCTCCAGGCCGACGAGGGGGCGATCAGCATCGGCCGCGAGGCCGGCAACGCGGTGCAGGTGGACGACAACGAGGTCTCCCGGCGGCATGCGGAGATTCGCCGGGTGGGCGAAGCCTACGTGCTCGGCGACCTCAAGAGTTCCAACGGAACGTTCGTCAACGACGTCCGCGCCGAGCGGGTGGAACTCGCCAGCGGCGATCGCATCCGCCTCGGCCGGACCGTCCTGATCTACGCCAAGGACGGCGACGACCCCCAGATGTTCGCGGCGGTGCACATCGTGCCCACCACCGAGGCCGGCGACGGCTCCCGGATCGTGCGGACGATGCGCGAGGACGACTCGATCGTGCTCGCCGCTCCAGAGGAGTCCCAGAACCGCTGGCTCGCCCGGGCCCGCAGCAACCTCCAGGTGATGTATCGCACGTCGCTGGCCGTGAGCCACACGCTCGACATCGACGAACTGCTCGGCCGGATCCTCCAACTCGTCTTCGAGTGGGTCGAAGCCGACCGCGGCTGCATCATGCTGCTCGATCCCCAGAGCCGCGAACTGCGGACGAAGGCCCGTCGCGACCGCAAGGCGGGTGACTCCGCCACGATGCAGATCAGCCGCACGATCCTCGACTACGTGCTCGACCACCACGAGGGCGTGCTGACCAGCGACGCCCAGGAGGACGACCGGTTCGCCGCCGGCAACAGCGTGGTGCGGACGGGGGTGCGGGAGGCGATCTGCGTGCCCATGCGGGGCCGCTACGACACCGTGGGGCTGATCTACGTGGACACGACCACACCTCTGATCGAGGCGGGCGATCAGGGGCAGCGGCGGTTCAGCGACGAGCACCTCAAGCTGATGATCGCGATCGGCCACCAGGCGGCCCTCGCCGTCGAGGACACCACCTACTACTCCGCGATGGTCCAGGCGGAGCGGCTGGCGGCGACCGGCCAGGCGATCGCCACGCTCTCCCACCACATCAAGAACATCCTCCAGGGAATCCGCGGGGGCAGCTACCTCGTGGAGATGGGCCTGGAGAACGACGACCTCGGCGTGCTCCGCAAGGGCTGGGACATCGTCCGCCGCAACCAGAACAAGATCTCGTCGCTGGTGATGGACATGCTCAGCTTCAGCAAGGAGCGCGAGCCCGACCCGCTGCCGACCGACCTCGCCGCCCTGATCGACGACATCGTCGAAACGGTCCAGCAGCGAGCCACCGAACTGGGCGCGACGATCCACTGGCGGCCCCCCACCGACCTGCCGCTGTTGCTCTTCGATCCTGCGGGGATGTCGCGGGCGGTTCTCAACGTGGTCACCAATGCCCTGGATGCCGTCGAGGGCCGCGAGCATGCCGCGGTGACGATCTCCGCCACCGCCGACCGCGATGCCGGGGTCGCCCGGATCACCGTGTCCGACAACGGCGCCGGGATGTCACCCGAAACGCTCGCCGAGATCTTCACGCTCTTCGTTTCGACCAAGGGCTCGAAGGGCACCGGCCTGGGGCTGACGGTGAGCCGCAAGATCCTCCGCGAGCATGGCGGCGACATCCACGCCTCCAGCCGGGTCGGCGAAGGGAGCACGTTCGTCCTCGAGTTTCCACTGCAGACGGCGGAGAACACGGGCGCCGCGACCGCGGCCACCAGTCCGGGCACGCCGCCCCGCGGGACGCCCCCATGACTGGCCAGCCGCCGGCCGGCGGGGCGGGCGAGCCGCCGGCGATCTCGGCCGTGGTGATCACGAAGAACGCCGAGCGGCACCTCCCGGCGGTGCTGGAATCGGTCGCCTTCTGCGCCGAGCGCTTGGTGCTCGACTCCGGGTCCACCGACGCCACGCTGGACATCGCGCGGGTCGCCGGGGCCAGGGTCGAGCATCAGGAGTTCCTCGGCTACGGCCCGCAGAAGAGGCGGGCGGTGGACCTCGCCCATCACGACTGGATCCTGTCACTCGACGCCGACGAAGTACTCGACGACGAGGCCCGGCGGGCCGTGCCCGCGGCGGCGCTCGGCGATCCCGCCGCCTGCTATGCGCTCCGCCGCCGCACCTTCGTCGGCCGCCGCGAGGTCCGCCACGGACCATGGAGCGACGACCGCGTGGTCCGGCTGTTCAACCGCCGCACCGCCTCGTTCAAGCCGCTTCCCGTCCACGAGGAAGTGGAGGCGGCGCGACCCCCGATCCTCCTCCCCGGGTCGATCCTGCACTACAGCTACTCG
>Ga0208864_1000178_pt1 | contig 20672 bp, 18 predicted proteins | sample CryBogmetaGMA05M_FD_184542 | JGI IMG/M metagenome (GOLD analysis project Ga0208864, IMG submission 184542) | Freshwater microbial communities from Crystal Bog, Wisconsin, USA - MA0.5M (SPAdes) | ecosystem: Environmental > Aquatic > Freshwater > Lake | place: Crystal Bog, Wisconsin, USA...
TCTTTTCTGCCTTCGCAATTCCGCCAACGCTGTCCGGAATGACTTCGCCATCGCGGAATTTGCACCAGAGATTTCCGACTTGGGCGCTGCTCCAATCGGTGAAATAACTTACGCTGTAAGCGGTTCCCATAATCTGTTCAAAGTTTCGTTGCAATATATCGAGCGGGATTTCCGGATAGATAACTTGGCGAACTTGATATGTAGGTTCAATCTTAAGTTCGTATTGATAAACAATTCCACCTAACCCAAGGCCGACTACCAACGCATTAAATGCTGGGTTGGTGCGATCAATATGTCGAAGTTCTCCCTCGGCAGTGACGAGGTCAAGCGAAAGAACTTGATTAGCGAGATTGTGGTTCTTAATTCCAGAACCATGTGTTCCGGTCGAAACAGAGCCTGCAATTGAAATATGTGGAAGTGAAGCAAGATTATTGAGCGCCCAACCTAGATCATGAAGAACTGGTGCTAATTCGCCGTAAGTGAGGCCAGCCGCCACGCGGACAGTTTTCTTTGTCTCATCTACTTCGATTGTCTTTGGCATCTTTGCGAGGTTGATTGCAAAGCTGCTGGTATTTGCAATCTCGTTAAAGCAGTGCGCAGTACCGCGTGCACGAATCTTTTGATGAGTACGAACTAACTCCTGAAGTTCAGCAATCGATACTGGTTGCAAGAATGCGCGCTCATTAAAGTCAACGTTCTTGCTCCAGTTCTGCATTATTTACTCAGACCGGTACATGCGGGCTTTGGGCCACCATTGGGATTGCCGTAGCGGTGATAGGTGATTGCAACCGACTGTTCAATTAACCAACGCGGGGTTTCAATATCGCCACGCTGCGCAATCGGGCGGTGATCTACTGAAACTCCCTTCTGTAGCTCTTCAAGAATTGGAGGCTTGCTCGACGCTAACCAACGCACACGTGAGTACTTGTCTTTTACATCACTGAGGTCGGTCGTAAAGATGACCTTTGCGCCTGTTGTTTCAGCAATGTGGTGAATGAGAGATTTTTCAGCCTGGGTTGTCGATTCATCAACAACCACCACAATGGGCGCGACGTAATGGCGATAGCGCTGGAAGTTTTTCTCAACAACTAATCCACTTCGATCAATCGCTTTTGAACCAACTTTTGCCCACCAGGTATTGACGCCAAATATTGCCGCTTCAAGATTGGTGACTCTCGGCCAATTGCGAAGTGTGTTGACGTAGTTCAGTCCACCAGCTTTTGCATTGGGGCCAACTGCAGATTTCTTCCAGCCACCGAACGGTTGTCGATTAACAATTGCACCGGTGATGCCGCGGTTAACATAAAGATTTCCAGCTTCGATGCGATCAATCCACTCTTCACACTCTTTCTCATCAAGAGATTGAATGCCGGCTGTTAAACCAAAGTCGGTCTCGTTCTGCCATGTAATTGCAGTATCGAAATTTGGTGCTTCAATCACTGCAAGGACTGGACCAAACCATTCGTTGCGATGCGACCACGACCCTGCTTTGACTCCGAGCTTTACACCAGGACGCCACATCAAGCCCGCGTTATCTAATTGTTTTGGTTCGACTAACCATATTTCTCCTGCATCAAGCTGAGTCAACGCACGAGTAAGAGCATTCTCAGATGCGCGAATAATTGGTCCCACTGTTGTTGAGAAGTCCCAACCAGCACCTACATGAAGTGACTCGACCGCATCTTTGAGTTGGCGAACAAATGCAGGATCCTTGTAGATATGTGTATCGACAATCGCTATCGATGCCGCTGAACACTTTTGTCCTGCGTGGCCAAATGCGGATTGCACCAAATCCTTTACAGCGGCATCAATGTCAGCACATGCTGAAATAAGAACTGCATTCTTTCCACTGGTTTCTGCCATCAAATTGATTTCAGGGCGCCATGAAGTAAAGAGAGCTGCGGTATCAAATGATCCAGTCAGGATTAAGCCATCAATTCCAGGATGCGTAACTAAGTACTTCCCATTTTCGTCATCGCGCATCGGCAAAAATTGCAATACATCTTGCGGAACTCCGCCGGCCCAAAGATGGCTCACGATTTCCCATGCGGTCGCAACAGTCTCTGGCGCTGGTTTGAGAATGACAGTGTTTCCTGCGGCCAGCGCGGCACATACTCCACCCATAGGAATTGCATATGGGAAATTCCATGGTGGAACTACAAGAATTGTTCCAAGCGGTGTTGATTCACCGAAATTCTGGGCAGTTGTTGCATAGAAACGAGCAAAGTCGATTGCTTCTGCGACTTCAGGATCTGCTTCGGCAACAGTCTTTCCGGCATCTCGAGACATCACAGCGATCGTTTCTGTTGTTGCCTTCGCCATTACTTCGGCAGCTTTAAAGAGAATATCGGTGCGCTCTTGGATTGAAAGCGCGCTCCACTTTTCCTGCGCCTTCTGCGCAGTTGCAATTGCGGTATCTACATCTTTGGCGGAACCAACTGAGTAGTGATACCAAACTTTTCCGTTATCAGAAGGATCGCTTCCCTCTTCTTGTTCTTTCGTAAAGATTTCCTTGCCATTGATAACAAGTGGGATTTCCTGGTCCTTGATTGCGCGAACCTTCTTGATTGCCTTAGTAACTGATTCGATGAATTGCGGTTCGGTTGGATCAGCGTTGGGTTCATTTTCAAATGTCTGACCAGTGAGTTGAGCATGGTCTACATGGCGAAGGGATTCCGTTGTGATGCTATGTCGCTCAGCAATTGATTTAAGGAATCGATTCTCTTGTTCCTTAAACTTCGCTGGATTCTTCGAAATTTCAAAAGCTGCCTTCAAATAATTCTCATCTGAAGTATTTTCATCGAGGCGGCGAACCAAATAGGCAACTGCAGCTGCGAAATCGTCTTTGCGCGTAACTGGTGCGTAGAGCAATACTGGCTGGCCTGCGCGAGTTACAGCTAGCGCTTCCGCATTAGCCATTCCTTCAAGCATCTCGATATCAATCTGATCAGAAACTCCGCGCGAATTTGCAACTTCAATCGCCCATGTCATGTGGAACAAGTTATGTGAAGCAATACCAATACGCACTGCCTTCGAATGTTCAGGTCGAAGCGCAGCATCAATAAGACGTACATAAGAGGCGTCCACATCTGACTTCGAACGATAAGGCGCAGGGCTCCAGCCATGTAGTTCGGCCTCGGCCCGTTCCATTGCAAGGTTTGCACCTTTTACTAAACGCACCTTGATGGTTCCACCACTTCGTTGATAGCGCTTCTTCGACCATTCGACTAGTTGACCAAAGAAGTGGTGTGCCTCAGGAAGGTAAGCCTGTAGAACGATTCCTGCCTTCATGCCTGCGAATTCATCCTCATCAAGTACGCGCATAAATGCAGCAACTGTCATCGGAAGATCTCGGTATTCCTCCATATCGAGGTTTACAAATACACCGTGTTGCTGTGCTTCACGATAGAGAATTCGCATCTTTTCAGAGACACGGTTAATAGATCCATCAATATCGATAATAATGAGCTGAGCAACAATCGATGAAAGTTTCACTGAAATGTAATTCACTTCAGGTCGGCGCATCATCTCAAGAATTGATTGGAAACGAAGTTCAGCTTCATGATCACCAAGCACTGCTTCACCTAATACGTTGATGTTGAGTGCAATACCTTTACTGACGCGCTTTCCCATGTGCTTAGAAAGCTTTTCTGATTCTGATGCGAGGATGAGATCTTTGGAAAGTGCACGAACTCTTTGGTGAACTGCGGCAACAACAGGAGACGGCAGCGCATGCGAAAGAACTCCAATTGCATGTAAACCAATTCCATTCAGTGGGCCGAATCCCGTAATGCTCGCTTTCTTTGCAGCGCGGCGGAAGATTCGCGAAGAAGATTTCACAGAAGAAATACGCATCACTTCATCGGTTAAAGTGATGGTTGCTTCAATTGCTTTTGGATCTTTAAAGAGGCGGGCCACGCGCTTGCGATTAGCTTTTTCACGACGATCACGTAATTTATCTGACTGAGCCATTAACTCTTTGGTGCGTGCAATCGCGGTAGTTGCGAGCTGGTCTAACGCTGCATCTGTCTCAAAGATTGAAGCCATTTAGCAAGGTTATCAAGGGTTAATTCACTTTGCTCACCCTACAAATATGAGATTAATAAGCGTAAGATTCAGATATGAATAATGAAAGCGCCGACGTGACATCCGCTAAACCAAAGCGCATCCACGACCAAGCGCCTTCTGAAATGTTCGCTGAATTTATGAAGTCCGGATGGACTCCATCAGATCTCCACGACATTCAGCCTATTGACGTTGTGACATATGCATTTTCTCGTCGCCAAGTTTTATCTGACGCCTTCAAGGGTCTTCGTCTTGTACTGCCTGCCGGTGGTTTCAAAGTTCGCGCTAATGACACCGATTACAACTACCGACCACATAGCGCCTTTGTCTATTACAGCGGTGTCCAAGGCGCCGATTCAACAGCCGATGCAGTTCTAGTTCTCGAGCCATCAGGCGATACCCATATTTCTTACTTGTATATGAACCCTCGATCCACTCGCGATACCGATGCGTTCTATCGCGATGCCAAGTACGGCGAACTTTGGGTCGGACGTCGCTTTACTCTTGCTGAAGCAAAAGCGCGTTACCAAATCGAAACCCGTCATCTCTCCGAACTAGAAGCAATTTTAGGTGACGGCAAAGAGACTCTTACATTGCGAGATATCGACGAAGCAGTCGAGAAACACATTAGGAAGCATGATCGTGAAGAAGAGTTTGAAATATTCGTTTCCGAGCAACGATTCTGTAAAGATGAGTATGAAATCCGCGAACTCCAACGCGCAGTAGATGCAACTGCACTCGGTTTCAGTGATGTCATCGCGGCCATTCCCGCTGCTATTGAAACTCCACGTGGAGAACGCGTACTCGACGGAGCTTTCTATGGTCGAGCTCGAATTCTAGGAAATGATTTGGGTTACAACACAATTATCGGAGCAGGTTCACATGCTTGTGTACTTCACTGGATTCGCAACGATGGCGATGTTCGCAAAGGCGAATTAGTACTCGTCGATGCCGGCGTTGAGATGGAATCTTTCTACACCGCTGATATCACGCGCACATTGCCGGTTAACGGAAAGTTTTCTCCTGCTCAGCGCGCCCTTTACATGCTTGTTTATGAGTCACAGCTCGCCGGGTTTGCAGCAATCAAACCTGGTGTTCTCTTCTCTGAAATAAATCGTGCTTGCCAAGAAGTCTTGGCAAAGGGCCTTGCTGATATGGGAGTTCTCACTGTTTCTGCAGAAGAATCGATGAAGCCAGAAGTTGGTTTGCACCGTCGCTGGACGCTTCACGGTGTCAGCCATCACTTAGGTCTTGATGTACACGACTGCGCAGATGCACGACGCGAAATTTATCGTGATGGACCACTTCGTGAAGGAATGGTGCTCACTGTTGAACCTGGTCTCTATATTCAACCGGATGACGAACTCTTTGCTCCCGAATACCGCGGGATCGGAATTCGTATCGAAGACGATGTCTTAGTAACAGCAGACGGATGTCGTAATCTCTCTGAAAATATTCCGCGCCATCCAGATGAAATTGAAAAGTGGATGAAGGGCGTTCTAGGACGCTAAAGCTAGACCGGCAGCAACTGCGGCAATTGATAAACCGAATGTAAGGCCGATATTTATTGCTGTGCGCCTACGGAATGGAAGCTCGCGTTCGACATCTAACATAAATGCAGACCATGTTGTAAATGCTCCGCAGAATCCCATGACAAAGTAATTATTGTGTGCATAACCCAGGAAGAACGAGCCAATTACGTTAACGATTAAAATTCCGGCAGGAAATACATATTTGGCACGGAAGAATTTATCGATTAAGTATCGAAGCGGTGCGCCAAGCCCTGCACCGAGAATAAATGGAATCAGTCTCATTTCTTCACCCACGGCTTAACAAGTTTGAGAATGAGGATACTCACGAGCAATGATTCCACGGCTTGGGCAATTCCACTTATGAAAGATGCTTGGTGAAGCAGAAATGCAAATGAAGATAGCGTTGTAAAACCACCGGCAAATCCTGTGATCCAGAAGAGTCGTTGACGTTGAGTTGGCTTGGCTCGATAGGCCACGAAACCAGCGATCAGCACTCCCAATTGATTCACCAGAAATACTCCGATGGTGGTTGAAGAGAGTGATTCGATGAATTGCCAACGCAGTATCGAACCGATGATTCCACCGATTGCTACGAGCAGAACGTCAAACAGAGTTATGCCCACTTCTTTGTTGATTTAAAGAGAGTTGTAATCACACTGATAATTAGTGAAGCAAAGAGGGCTGACCAGAAGCCAGTGACATCTAACTTTGAACTCCAGCGCGCAGTAAGCGACAACATTGATGCATTCACCACAAAGAGGAAGAGACCAAAGGTCACAATTGATACTGGGAAAGTAAGCACCTTGATGATGGATCCAAAGATGCTATTTATCAGCCCAAATAGCAGCGCTACCCAGAGATAAGTTCCGACCCCACCATGAACAGTGATTCCAGGAACGACGAGAGTTGCAATCCACATTGAAAATGCGAGAACTACCCATCGAATCAGAATCATTAGTCGCGCTTTTCTCGCTTAAGCAACCCAGCGAACATACGTGCTGGATCGTACTTAATATCAACAACGCGCTCCTTCATTGGAATGATTGCGTTATCTGTAATGCGGATATGTTCTGGGCAAACCTCAGTACAGCACTTTGTGATGTTACACATTCCGAGTCCATGCTCTTCTTGTGCAGTGCGCTTGCGGTTCTTCAACTTATCAAGTGGGTGCATATCAAGCTCTGCGATGCGGATAAAGAATCGTGGGCCAGCAAATGACTTCTTATTCTCTTCGTGATCGCGGATTACGTGACATGTGTTCTGACATAAGAAACACTCGATGCACTTGCGGAACTCTTGGCTGCGCTCGACATCGATCTGTTCCATACGCGCTTCACCTGGAGCAAGCTCTTGTGGGTGTTCGTATGCCGGAATCTCCATCGCCTTCTTGTAGTTGAAAGAGACGTCAGTGACGAGATCCTTAATAATTGGGAATGCGCGAAGTGGCGTCACAGTAATGGTTTCATCCTCATCAAATGAAGCAACCTGTGTCATGCATGCAAGACGCGGCTTTCCGTTGATCTCCATAGAACAAGATCCACACTTGCCAGCCTTACAGTTCCAACGAACTGCAAGATCGCCCATTTGTGTTGCTTGAACACGGTGAATGACGTCGAGAACAACTTCGCCCTCGTTGACATCTACCTGTACATCTTTGAGACCGCCATCAGTTGCGTCTCCTCGCCAGATGCGAAGATTAAGTTTGCGTGCCATTAGTTGGAACCGCCTTTCGCAATTTCTTCCGGTGTCATGTACTTCTCGAGTTCGTGTACATCAAAGAGATCGAAGAGCTCCTTTGGCAACATCGGCAATTGCTGCGCCTTGATGTTGACTTGGTTGCCGTCGAATGATGCGATGTGATTGACCTGGCGCCACTTGTTATTCATGCCAGGGAAATCATCGCGAGTGTGGCCGCCACGTGACTCTTCACGAAGTAGCGCAGACTTTGCAGTTGATTCCGCAACTAACAACATATTGTCGAGGTCAAATGCCAAGTGGAATCCTGGGTTGAACTTACGCCCACCAGATACTGCAACGTTCTTACTGCGAGCGCGAATGTCTGCAATCTTTGCGATTGCTTCCTCGATCTCAGAACGTATGCGGATGATTCCGACCAAGTTATGTGTAACTTCCTGAAGTTCAGCATGGAGTGAATATGAATTCTCTCCACCTTCGCGACTAAATGGAGCTTCAATGCGATCGGCTGCTGCCTTGATTGTTGAATCAGAAACTGGGTTTGCACCACTCTTCTTCACATATTCAGCTGCACCCGCACCTGCGCGACGACCAAATACCAAAAGGTCAGTCAATGAATTTCCACCGAGACGGTTTGAACCGTGCATTCCGCCAGCAACTTCACCTGCTGCGAAGAGTCCTGGAACTCCGACTGCGGCTGCAGAATCTGGTTCTACTTCGACGCCACCCATGACGTAGTGACAGGTTGGGCCGACTTCCATCGCTTCTTTGGTGATATCTACACCAGCAAGTTCATAGAACTGGTGCCACATAGATGGAAGGCGCTTCTTAATAACTTCAGCTGGGATGCGCTTTGAAACATCGAGGAATACTCCGCCATGTTCTGTTCCGCGTCCTGCCTTTACTTCTGAGTTAATCGCGCGCGCTACTTCATCGCGTGGAAGAAGTTCTGGCGGACGACGGTTATTGTCCTGATCTTCATACCAACGATCTGCTTCAGCTTCGTTATCTGCGTACTTATCCTTAAATACATCTGGGATGTACTTAAACATAAAGCGTTCGCCTTCTGAGTTGGTAAGGATTCCACCTTCACCACGAACGGATTCGGTAACGAGAATTCCGCGCACTGATGGTGGCCAGACCATTCCTGTTGGGTGGAACTGCAAGAACTCCATATCTACCAGGTTTGCACCAGCCTTAAGAGCAAGTGCATGTCCGTCGCCGGTTCCTTCCCAAGAGTTAGAAGTAATCTTGAAAGTCTTTCCGACTCCACCTGTTGCAATTACAACAGCTGGTGCTTCAAAGAGAATCTCTTCGCCGGTCTCGCGCCAGTAACCATAAGCGCCAGCGATCTTGCCATTCTCCTTAAGAATTTCCGTAATGGTGCATTCTGCAAAGACTTTAATCTTTGATTCCATGTCGCCGAATTCGCGACCATCTTTCTGCTGCAACTGAACAATCTTCTGTTGCATCGTGCGGATAAGTTCTAGACCGGTGCGATCGCCAACGTGCGCAAGGCGTGGGTATTCGTGTCCACCGAAGTTACGTTGTGAAATCTTTCCTTCTTTTGTGCGATCAAAGAGAGCGCCCCATGTTTCGAGTTCCCAGATGCGATCTGGTGCTTCTTTGGCATGAAGTTCTGCCATGCGATAGTGGTTAAGGAATTTTCCACCGCGCATTGTGTCGCGGAAGTGAACCATCCAATTGTCATTGTCATTGACGTTACCCATTGATGCCGCGGCTCCGCCTTCGGCCATAACAGTGTGGGCCTTTCCAAAGAGTGACTTACAGATGATGGCAACGCTGAGGCCGGCTTCGCGCGCTTCAACAGCTGCGCGAAGGCCTGCTCCACCTGCACCAATTACTAGTACGTCGTACTTATGTCGTTGTAATGTCATGGTGATCAGTACCCTTTAGAAGAAGTAGAAATTTGTAAGGGCGCCAGAAGCGACCGCGCGGACATAGATATCAGCAGATGCAACGCCGAAGAGTGAAACCCAAGCGAACTGCTGGTGATAGTGATTCAACACCGAAACTCGAGTCCACAACTTGTAACGAAGTGGGTGCTTCGAGAAGTGCTTCAAACGTCCACCGATTGTGTGGCGACATGTGTGGCATGAAGCTGAGTAACCCCACAACAATGTTGCGTTAGCAAGAAGAACGAGCGAACCAACGCTCATGTGGCCCCACTGTCCTTCTGCATTCTTAAAGGAAAGGATTGCATCAATAGAGAGAAGTACGTTAAATACCAAACCTGCATAGAAGAACCAGCGGTGCGCATTCTGCATAATGAGAGGTGCGCGAGTTTCGCCTGTGTACTTTTCGTGAGGTTCTGCAACTGCACATGCAGGTGGTGACATCCAGAATGAACGGTAGTAAGCCTTGCGGTAGTAGTAACACGTCATACGGAAACCGAGTGGGAAGATCAAAATAAATAGCGCTGGTGAAATCACCATTCCAAAGATTGCAATTGTTCCGATGGGGGTTCCGAGGAGTGAGGAACCCTTAACGCATGCAGTCGAAAGACATGGTGAATAGAAAGGAGAGATCAGCGGTTCTGCGTAGTAGTTCGCATTTTCAAAGGCGCGGAACGTTGCGTAGATGATGAATGAAATCAGAACCGAGAATGTAATCAGCGGTTCAATCCACCACTTATCAGTACGTAGAGTGCGCTCTTTAATCTTGGCGCGTGTTGGAGAAAAAACTCCGGACATATCTGCTCCCCTAAATTTCCCAGTGCTGGGTTTTACTAATGAGAGAAGTGTGCGCTTACCCGCGCAAAGTCGCTAGGCGATGCCCCTCGTATGGCTTATGAAGTCAGCCACAAGATGAGCCGAAAATGCGAAACCCGCCACAGTTTTAGTTCGAAGGCTTTCGCTTCCGAACCGTCTCACTGAGGCGGGTTTTGCTTTAAGCGCGGAGGACGTGGGATTTGAACCCACGAAGGTTTCCCTTGCCGGTTTTCAAGACCGGTGCACTCGGCCGCTATGCGAGTCCTCCGTGGGAGAGATTACCCGAAATCGGCTTCTTCGAAAAATCGTAGATTTATTACGCTGGAAGTTCGAGCAATTGCTCGATGATGATTGCAACACCATCTTCTTCACAAGGACCAGCGATGCCCTTTGCATGTTGTGGACCTTCGGGATGGCCATCAGCCATTGCAAATGATCGTCCACACCATTCGAGCATTGAGAAATCATTTGGGTTGTCACCAAATGAAACACAGTCAGCTGCTTCTATTCCGTGACGTGCTGCAATCTTTGCAAGGGTCATTCCTTTAGAAACACCGAGTGCGGAAATTTCAAGAAGCGAATCTGAAGGGTTTGAATGAGTAACAGTCACAACTCCTTCAAGTTCAATTCTTGCGATATCTAACATTTCATCTGAAGAAAGCTCTTGTTGCGAACAACGAGCCAACAACTTGAGCGCTGGAGATGTAATTACTTCTTCAATGGAATCGACGCCGATATTGTCGAGACCGACATCCCATCGTGGAATATAAGCTTTTTCGCGATGGAAGTAATTATGCGATTCAACTGCAAATGAAATTTGTGGAATCGCTTTACGCAATCGCTTTACAGTTTCAATTTGCGCATCAGCTGGAATGAGCCACTCTTCAAGGACTTTATCGTTATGCAAGTCGTACAACATTGCACCATTGCCACAGATAGCCTTGCCGATACCAAACGCTTCTTTGATTTCCGGCATCCAACGCGGTGGGCGGCCCGTCACAAAGTAAATTTCGACTCCCATTGAATGCGCCTTACGGAAGGCATCAATAGTGCGCTGTGTGATATCGCCGTAATGCGCGACAATTGTTCCGTCGAGATCCGATGCGATTAACTTTGGGCGGCGATTGCTCACACAAGCTCGAATTTCTTCATTCCGAGGAATGGTTGAAGAGCAGCAGGAACATTTACAGTTCCATCGGCATTTTGGTGGTTCTCTAAAATCGCAACAATCATGCGGGGAATCGCCACCAATGTTCCATTGAGCGTCGCGATCGCCTTGGTGCCATCGGCATCCTTGTAACGAATATTGAGGCGACGTGCCTGGAATTCAGTGCAGTTAGAAGTACTTGTTACCTCGCGATAAGCACCTTGTGTTGGTACCCAGGCTTCGATATCAAATTTACGTGTTGCTGAAGAACCAAGATCACCTGACGCGACATCAATGACGCGGAATGGGATCTCCATTGAAGTAAGGAAATCTTTCTCCCATTGAAGAAGGCGCTTATGTTCTTCCTTTGCATCTTCTGGCTTACAGAATGTAAACATTTCGACTTTATCAAATTGGTGAACGCGAATAATTCCGCGGGTATCTTTTCCGTAAGTTCCCGCTTCACGACGGAAACAAGATGAGTAACCGGCGTAGCGAAGTGGCAATTTATCGGCGGGCAAAATTTCATCCATATGCATCGCAGCAAGTGGCACTTCTGATGTACCGACAAGATAGACATCGTCTTTCTCGATGCGATACACATTCTCTGCAGCTTGTCCCAAGAATCCAGTGCCTTCCATCGCGGCAGGGTTTACCAATACCGGCGGGATTACAGGTGAAAAACCATTCTTGAGTGCGCTCTGGATTGCGTAATTAACTAGTGCAAATTCGAGAAGTGCGCCGGCTCCAGTTAAATAATATGAACGAGAACCTGCAACTTTTGCGCCGCGCTCGGTATCAATTGCACCAAGCAACTTACCGAGTTCTACGTGATCTTTTGGTTCAAATCCATCTTTGGTGAAATCGCGCGGAGTACCTACGTGCTCGATAGTTACGAAATCTTCTTCGCCACCGATTGGGGCATCGGTATCAAGTAAGTTTGAAAGCTGCAGAATCAACTGCTTTGCCTGTTCTTCAACTTCTGCACGCTTGGCATCAGCAGCTTTGACTTTATCCGCTAACTCTTTTGCATTAGCAAGAAGTGCTGCCTTTTCATCACCTTTCGCAGCACCAACGCTCTTGGAGAGCACATTCTGTTCTTGGCGCAGAGTTTCAAATTCGCTGACTGCTTTTCTCTTGATCTCATCAATCGCAATGATTTGGTCGACGAGTTCAACGTTTTCACCGCGACCTTTTTGAGATGCACGGACGACATCAGGGTTCTCGCGTAGGAACTTGATATCAATCATGAACGTGCCTCTCGTGGGTAGGAACCTAAGAATCTAATGTCATCGCAGATAGTGCGTAGCTCTTCAATCGACTTTCCAACGGAATCGTCTTTGATATGGCCTTCGACATCAATGATGAAATGGTAGTGACCAAGCTCGCGACCGGTTGGACGTGACTGAATGAATGTCAGGTTGACGTCATGTTTTGCGAAGACCTGAAGGATTTCCAAGAGCGCACCCGCATGGTCGATATCGATAAAGACCGCCATCGAGGTGCGATCGTTGCCGGTTGGCTCGGGGATCCAGCCTGGCTTCTGCGCGCAAATAAATCTGGTTACCGCCCCGGCGTTATCGCCAATATTGTCTTGGCGAATTTCTAGACCGAAATGATCAGCCGCAGCACTTGATGCAATTGCGGCATCGAGTTCGCCTTTACTCACTGCTTCCGCTGCGGCAGATGTTGAATTGGTCGAAACAATCTCAGCGTGAGGATAGTTCGCTGCAATGTAATCGCGACATTGAGATTCTGCATGTGGGTGGGTACCGATGCGATTAATTGTTGTAGCGCCAGGCTTTGTCATAAATGCGAATGTCACCGGCAGCGTTACTTCGCCAGCGATAGTGAGCGCATCACCTGTAGCAAGTTCGTCTAACGTGCGAGCGACAACACCTTCGACAGAATTTTCAATTGGAACAAGTGCAAACTGTGCTTCGCCTTTACGAACTGCATCAAGCGCAGCAGTGACATTTGCATAAGGAATCTTCACATCGGAATCGCATGTAATCTTCTTAAGAGCCGCTTCAGTAAAAGTGCCGACGGGGCCCAAATAGGCGAATGTCTGGCTTTCTGCGGTGCTCACTGGTTAAGGATACCCGAGTACCTCGCGTGCATGTGACGGCTTATTTGTGATGAGAATATCGACGCCTAACTTTGCGCAGAGCTTGATATCTGCATCCTCATCAACAGTCCAGACATTGAGGGATCGACCAAGCTTCTTAATTCGTTCAGCCCTTATTGGTTCTTCGCGTAATTCATTAATTCCGGGTCCAATAGTTTTTGCGGAAGATAATTTCGCCTGAAACCATGGAGTGTTCTTATGCATCAGAAAAGTTGTTGCAACCTTAGGATCTAAGCGCTTCATTTTTTCAATTGCTAACCAACTAAATGACATCACCGACAGATTAATCTTTTCAGCGCCCTTAGTTGCATGGATGGTTTCTACAACCACTTCTTCAATTCGATTTCCTGAAAAGACTGGGTGTTTTGTCTCAATCAAAACACCTTTCTTATTCTTCACAGCAAATGAAAGAAATTCATCGAGCGTCATCACTTGCGGATAAGCACGCGATACCTCTTTATATGTCATTTCAGCAATGAGACCAGAGTTGCCCGCTCGCTCAAGCATTGAGGCGTTATGCCATAGGACGGGAACTTCATCTTTCGTTAACCGGACATCGCATTCAAAGCCATCGGCACCTTGAGCAACTGCACCTTCATATGCAGCCAGAGTTAGCTCGGGAAAGTCAGCGCTAGCTCCGCGGTGCGCATAGATCAACATGAGACCGAGAGTAGCAAAGAGATTAGGCTTAGCCTCATGAGCCGGCTCTTCTTCGCAACATCTGCGCGATCTGCAGTTGGCCTCGTTCGAAATGGAAATGAAGATAGCGCTCTTGCCTCGCCTCATCTCATTGCCGTTGCTGATGGAATGGGCGGTCACGCTGCAGGAGAAGTTGCATCCAAAATTGCAATCACAACATTGGAACAATCTGCTTCTGTATTTACCAACCCTGATATTGACCACGAATCTGCAGATGATCTCTTTTTAAATTCAATTCATGTTATTGATGGCGAGATCAAGAGCGCGGTCAATGAAAACCCACAATTAAGCGGGATGGGAACGACTTTCACATCTCTATTTCTACGTGGCTCAGATATTGCACTTCTTCACATTGGAGATTCGCGCGCCTACCGTTTACGTGGAAATTCATTCGACCAACTCAGCGTTGATCACACGGTCATTCAAGAGTTGCTGAATGCTGGAACAATCAGCGAATCTGAAGTCTCTACTCACCCCCAGCGCTCAGTTCTGACTCAAGTACTTATGGGCGAAGGAAGCCTCGAAGTTCCATTACCCATCTTCGAAGGAAAAATTAAGGATCGCTATCTAGTATGCAGCGACGGTTTGAGTTCAGTTCTCTCCGATAAAGAGATTAAGTCCCTCATTAAAGGTAAGGATCGGAACGACGCAGTGGCTGCCCTTATCGATGCGACCTATATCAATGGCGCACCAGATAATGTGACTGTAGTAATTGCGGATATTGTCGAAGAACCAGTACCTGAAAATTTCGAGAAGATTGGAGCAGCTCAGTGATGAACTCATTGCTCGGCGGTCGTTATCTTCTCGGTGAAATGATCGGCACCGGCGGAATGGCCGATGTCTACATTGCACAGGACCAACGACTATCTCGTGAAGTCGCCATCAAAATTTTGCGTAGCGATTTAGCAAAAGATCCATCATTCGTAGCGCGCTTTCGTAAAGAAGCTAAGGCTGCGGCCGGGCTTAATAACCCCGCCATTGTTGCTGTTTACGATTCTGGTGAAGAACCAGCTCCCTACATTGTTATGGAATTAGTTTCTGGTCGAACTCTTCGCGAAATAGTTCACAACGGGGAACGGCTTCCACTTCATCGCGCACTTGAAATCGCTGAAGGAATTTTGACTGGCCTTGAGTATTCACACGCACGTCAAATTGTTCACCGCGATATCAAACCTGCGAACGTCATGATCACCGACAGTGGTGACGTAAAGGTGATGGACTTTGGAATTGCTCGTGCGATGGATGATCTTGGTGCAACGCTGACAAGTACCTGGAACGTAGTTGGCACTGCTCAATATCTTTCGCCTGAACAAGCTGTCGGCGAACCAGCAGATTTACGGAGTGATATTTACTCAACAGGCTGTCTACTCTTTGAATTACTTACAGGACAACCGCCATTTACTGGAGAAACTCCCGTCTCTATTGCATTTCAACATGCGTCGAGCGTTGCACCACTCGTTCGTACGATTCAACCTGACCTCCCCGAAGGAATTGAAACAGTTCTTGCTGTTGCGCTCTCCAAGAAACCTGAAGATCGTTATCAAAGTGCACAAGCAATGCTTGATGACATCGCCAAGGTTCGCGCCGGTGAAGCAGTAACCACAAAGATTGCTAAGAAACCTTTATTCTCTCGGCGTTCAGCGCTAATTCTTGGCGGCTCTTTCTTCGCAGCTATTGCAATCTCAATTACTGGATTTATTCTCAGTGGAAGTATGTCTAGCAATCAGCCACAGGTACCTAATGTTGTTGGCCTCAGCGAAGATATGGCTCGTGCGCTGCTCTCTGATTACTCCGTAACAATTAAGCATGCCCACGATGGTGCGATTCCAAAAGATCGCGTTGCCAGCCAAATTCCTTTGGCAACGACACATGCCAAACCCGGTTCTTCTGTTGTTCTTACGATTTCCGACGGCCCTGGTGATGCAATTGTTCCGGATGGCCTAATAGGTATGTCTCTCATTGACGCACGTTCTGCACTCACATCAGTAGGTCTTCTCGTTTCGCAAACTATTGCAACTCCTTCGGATCAGGCTCAAGGAACTGTTTTAGATGTCAATCCACCTGTCGGTTCTGTAACAACTGCCGGAAGTTCCGTTGTTCTCACCATTGCAAGTGGTGAAGTAACTGTTCCTAATCTCATTGGAGTTGAAGGAATTCAGGCTAAGACACTTCTCATTCAAGCCGGCTTCCTTATTAAGGAATTCAATGATTACGACTCGACTCAACCAATTGGAGTTGTTATTCGACAAGCGCCAGATCCTGGCACTACGCAGACAATTGGTAAATCAGTAACTATTACGATTAATAAGCAGCCGTAATTCCAGACATTACAAATTAATGCGAAGTACCTACGACAGGAGAAAGTCCTATTGCTCGCTTAGGTGCCTCGATATCTCCGCACTTCACTAACCAATTCGCAAGCATCAGATGGCCGTGTTCTGTTAATACTGATTCTGGGTGGAACTGCACGCCTTCGATTGGCAGAGTTGCGTGACGCATTGACATCACAACACCAGATTCGGTTGATCCAGTTATTTCTAATACTGCCGGCACTGTGTCTCGTTCAACTGCCAGTGAGTGATAACGAGTTGCCGTAAATGGAGAGGGAAGATTCGCAAGAACTCCGGAACCGTTATGAATTACTTGTGAAGTTTTTCCGTGAAGTAATTCAGGGGCACGCGACACGGTTGCTCCGAATGCTTCGCCAATAGCTTGGTGGCCCAGACACACACCAAAGAGTGGAATTGAATTTTCAGCGCAGTAACTAATCATCGCAATACTGACACCAGCTTTATCTGGTGTTCCAGGACCTGGAGAAATAAGTACTCCGTCATATTTAGCTGCCTCGCTCGCTTCAACTTCATCATTGCGAACTACGGTGCATTCCGCGCCTAATTGCTGCAGGTATTGCACCAAATTGAAGACGAAGGAGTCATAGTTATCGATGACGAGGATTCGAGCCATGCCGTAATTGTGCTGTAACCTAGGCTCCATGCCAAAGTCGAAATTGCGTAAGAAGGTCGTAGAGCGCCACGCTCACGAAGAACAGCATCACATCGAAGAAGAATCACCTCTTCTCGAGTCACCATCGTGGCTCGCTCCAGTGATGGTCGCTAACTTCCTTATTGGCTTGCTATGGATCGTTATCTTCTACGTCAGCCAGACTGCTTATCCAATTCCAGGAATTGGCGCATGGAACATGATTATCGGCTTCAGCTTTATTGCAGTTGGTTTTAGTCTCGCAACTAAGTGGCGCTAGTTCTACACTTCCAGTTATGAAGCTGGTACTTGCAACAATCTCGTACCTAATTACTATCTTTGCATTAGTACTCCTCGCAATCCGAGTACGTCAATTAATTGCAATTTATAAGAAACAACAACCGGATCCGACTCGAAGTAACGATAAATCTGCGCGCTTCAAGAATATGCTCAAAGAAGTTTTGGGCCATACCAAGATGCTCAACTTCACCGGCACTGGAATCGCACACTGGTTTGTGATGATTGGTTTTGGTGCGCTTTTTGGAACCCTCGTTACTGCATATGGTCAAGTAATCAATCCAGAATTTGCACTTCCGATTATCGGACATTTTGTTGGCTACGAATTTTTTGCTGAATTAATTGCGGCGTTGACGGGCGTTGGAATCGTTACTCTGATTGGAATCCGTCAAGTAACTCGCTTTCGAATGCTTAATCGCTTTAGCGGTTCTGGAATGGGCAAGGCCTATTACGTCGAAGCGACAATCCTCGCTGTTGTTTTCTGTGTCATTGCCCTTCGTGGATTAGAAGGCGCACTTGCCGGAGAAAGACAATGGAATTGGCATTACGCAATATCGTGGCCAGCAGTCCTTGCATTTAACTCAATGTCAGTAGCTTCAATCAAGAACGCAATCATTATTGTTGCTGCCGTAAAGATTATTGTTTCGATGGCGTGGTTTATCGTCATTGCTTCAAACTTAACGATGGGTATTGCTTGGCACCGATTCTTGGCATTCTTCAATATCTATTACAAGCGCAATATTGATAAGCCGGCACTTGGTGCGCTTCCCGAAATGCTCTCCAAGGGCCAGCCGATTAACTTTGAAGATCCTGCCGAAGATGATGTCTTTGGTTTAGGTACCCGCGGTGATATCTCATGGAAGGGCTTGCTGGATATGACCAGCTGCACCGAGTGTGGCCGTTGCCAATCTCAATGCCCTGCTTGGCATACCGATAAGCCACTTTCACCAAAGTTATTGATTATGGCGATGCGCGATCACGCGATGGCTAAAGTCGTTGAAACCGAGAACCTCGTTGGCGAAAACGCTCCAATTGCTCTCGATGTTTTGTGGTCATGTACTTCCTGTGGAGCATGCGTCAATGAATGTCCGGTCGATATCGAACACGTCGATCACATCGTCAATATGCGCCGCTTCCAAGTTCTCGTTGAATCAGAATTTCCTGCTGAACTCGGCGGAACTTTCCGCAATCTCGAGAAGTCTGGCAACCCTTGGGGTGCGAATAAACAAGATCGTGAAAGCTGGATCGCCGAATGCGACTTCCCGGTCCGTGTTGTCACCGGTGAACTTCCTGAAGAAGTTGAATATTTATTCTGGGTTGGCTGCGCAGGTGCTTATGAGGATCGCGCCAAGAAGACCACAAAGGCTGTTGCTGAATTGCTTCACATGGCTGGAGTTAACTTTGCAGTGCTTGGAAAGCGCGAAACCTGTACCGGAGACCCAGCACGTCGTTCAGGAAATGAATTTCTCTATCAAATTCTTTCGCGCGAAAATATTGAAACTTTTAAAGAGGCATTTGGAAATCGCGGAGTTAAGAAAGTCGTTGTTACCTGCCCTCACTGCTTTACAACAATCGGTAAGGATTACGCGCAGAGCGGGTATGAACTTCAGATGCTTCACCACACTCAACTTCTCAATACTTTGGTGAAGGAAGGAAAGTTAAAGACTTCACCTCATAAGGCAGATCAGAAAATTACCTTCCACGATCCGTGCTATCTCGGTCGCCATAATCAAATTTATGTACCGCCTCGCGAACTTCTTGAAGCATCAGGTTGCGATATCGAAGAGATGCCACGTAACCAAGAACGCTCATTCTGCTGCGGTGGTGGCGGTGGGCGCATGTGGATGGAAGAGAAGATCGGCACTCGCATCAATCTCAATCGCGTCGATGAAGCTATCGATACCGGAGCTTCTGAAGTCGCAGTCGCATGTCCGTTCTGCCGCATCATGGTCGGCGACGGAATGGTGGCGCGTCAATCCGACGTCGAGGTTCTTGATGTTGCACAAGTTTTACTTCGCAATATTAAGTCGTAATTTCGAGATGCAAACCCGCCGCTAACTTTCGCTCGATACTAAACCCGCCGCTAACAATCGCGGCTAGGGTTTGTATCTCGCTGAATTACTTTCTCGTTGAGAGTAAAACTTTTGTAATTACTGCGCCGGTGATGAGGCCGCCGAGGTGTGCGTGCCAATCGACGCCGCCGACTGTGAAGCCGAGTACGAAGTTGAGCGCGATGATGACGTAGGTGCTCTTTACATCGGCGCCGATTCTTCGCCCGATTACGATCCAAGCGCCGAAGAGGCCGAAGACAGCTCCTGATGCACCGATTGAGTAACCGTTATGACCCATAAAGAACGCCGAAGTAAGTGATGCGCCGATTAAAGATACAAAGAAGACAATCAAGAACTTTGCTCGACCTAATAACGCTTCGACGGGAGTACCAAGTGAGTGCAGCGCAATCATGTTAAATGCCAAGTGGATTGGCAGTGCACTCGAGTTGTCGTGAATGAGCGCGACAGTGACAAGGCGATACCACTCATTAGTGATCTTCAGTAGATCGAAACTATAAAGTGCAAAAGTTCCGATGATTCCTGAATCCAGGAGTTCCCACAAATAGAAAGCACAGATGACGGTAATCAGCGATAGAACTGCTGAACGCGACTTCATGCGCTGCATGATTTAGGCGATTGTGACGCTATTGATTACAACCGGTGTCACAGGCTTATCTTGTGCACCTGTTGGAGTTGAACCAATCTTGTCGACGACAGCTTGTGATGCTACATCTTTTACTTCACCAAAAATTGTGTGCTTACGGTTGAGCCATGTTGTTGGCGCAACTGTGATGAAGAACTGTGAACCATTTGTTCCTGGTCCTGAGTTCGCCATCGCAAGAATGTATGGGCGATCAAATTGAAGTTCGCCATGGAATTCATCTGCGAATTGATATCCCGGTCCGCCGAAGCCCTGACCGAGTGGATCTCCACCTTGGATCATGAATCCACTAATGACGCGGTGGAAAACTGTGCCGTCATACAACTTCTCGTTCGACTTCTTACCTGTTGCAGGATGAGTCCACTCTTTTGTACCTGTTGCAAGGCCGACAAAGTTTTCAACTGTCTTTGGCGCATGGTTTGGGAAGAGTTCAATGACGATATCGCCAAGAGTTGTGTGGAGAGTTGCTGTTGATGACATATCTATTCCAATCGAGTGATAGTAAAAATCCCGCCACATGTGACGGGAACGTTGACTGCGAAGCAGTCACGCAAGTTACCTTGAGTGGAGACCAGGGGAATCGAACCCCTAACCCCCGCCTTGCAAAGGCGGTGCTCTACCAATTGAGCTAGGTCCCCGTATTAGAACGGGTGGGCCCAGGTGGACTTGAACCACCGACCTCTTCC
>Ga0208864_1000179_pt1 | contig 20523 bp, 19 predicted proteins | sample CryBogmetaGMA05M_FD_184542 | JGI IMG/M metagenome (GOLD analysis project Ga0208864, IMG submission 184542) | Freshwater microbial communities from Crystal Bog, Wisconsin, USA - MA0.5M (SPAdes) | ecosystem: Environmental > Aquatic > Freshwater > Lake | place: Crystal Bog, Wisconsin, USA...
GGAGGCAGAAAACCGATGCCCCCCAGCCCCATCTTCAACAGGGCCGTCAGGGGTGTGAGCGGAGCCGGTGGCGGGCTGGCCAGGGTGAGGCTGGGGAGCTCCGGCGGCGGTGCGGTGCCGGAGCGGGCGATGGCCAGCAGCCCCTCCACAAACGGGCCGAACAGAAAGTTGTTGATGAACCCGAGCAGCTCGTGGAAGCCCACCACGGCCAGGCCGGTGGCGAGTCCCACCAGGGCGGCCCAGGCCAGCAGATTCCACTGGTAGGGCAGCCCCCGGCCCTCGGCGGTCGACTGGAGCGCCGGGACAGTGCTGGCTTCAGGCCTCGGGCCGGACGGTTGCAAAGATCTCCTCCAGGATCTCGCCGGCTCCCTGGGCCCGCAGGGCTTCGGCCAGGGCGATGCCGATCGCTTCGGGGTCCTGCTGGGGACCACGGCGTTCGTCGCGGATCAGGCGCTGGCCGTCGAGGCTGGCCACCATGCCGGTCAGCACGAGATCCTCACCTTCGAAGGCGCTGTGCACCCCGATCGGCACCTGGCAACCGCCCTCCAGCTGGCGCAGAAACGCCCGTTCGGCCAGGCAGCGGCGGGCCGTGGGCAGATGCTCCAGCACCTTGATCTGTTCCAGCACCCGGCTGTCGCCCTGGCGGCATTCGATGCCAAGGGCCCCCTGGCCCACCGCGTGCAGGGAGATCGACGGATCGATCAGCTCATGGATGCGCTCGCCCAGGCCGAGCCGTCCCAGCCCGGCGGCGGCCAGGATCAGGCAATCGAATTCCCCGGAATCCAGCTTCTCGAGGCGGGTGATCACGTTGCCGCGCACATCCTTGAAGACGAGATGGGGGAAGTGGTGGCGCAGCTGGGCCAGGCGCCGCAGCGAGCTGGTGCCCACCACGGCCCCCTCGGGCAGGGTGGCGAGGGTCTTGTCCTGGTGCTTGGCGTGCACCACCAGTGCATCGGCCGGGTTCTCCCGCTCGGTGATGCAGCCCAGCATCAGGCCCTCCGGCAGGTTGGTGGGCAGGTCCTTGAGGCTGTGGACGGCGATGTCGGCCCGGTCCACCAGCATCTGGGCCTCCAGTTCCTTGGTGAACAGGCCCTTGTCACCGATCTTGGCCAGGGCCACATCGAGGATCTTGTCCCCCTGGGTGGCCATGGCCTCGATGCTGATCTCCAGGCCCGCATGGGCCCTGGCCAGTTCGTCGCGCACCCAGTGGGTCTGCACCATGGCCAGCTGGCTGCGGCGGGAGGCGATGCGCAGTTGGGAAGCGGCCATCAGAAACGTTGGGGGGCAGCGGCAGCCGCCGAATCACAGCCTCCCAGCCTAGGCACTGGCGGGGCCGCACCTTCCGGCGGCCGCGAAGATGGTGAGCGGCAGCGGGCCCCAGGTGTCTTCGGCGTCAGGTTCGGCGACGCTGTGGCCGGTGATCAGCAGACCTTCGCCCAGGCCGCTTTCGCGCCGCACCAGGAAGCGGCCACTGCGCTGGTTGCCCTTGAGAAACACCGGACCTTCGATGGCAGCCAGGGTCTCGCCGGCCGGATCCAGCTCCAGGGGCGGCCAGCCGAGGGCCTCCTCGGTGGCGCGCAGGGCGGCAACGGCGGCTTCGGCCGAGGCGGCCATCACCCCCACCGTGAACCATTCGCAACGCGCGAGCTGGGGCTGCAGCTCCTGGCGAAGCGCCTCCTGCTCAGCGGTTGACAGCGATGGGGCGGAGCGCAGTCCCCGCAGGGAAAGCAGTGAGCAGGGGGCTTCAGCCATGGGGGGAGAGGGGGTGAGGAGTCGGGGCCGGCCGGCGGTGCTGGTGCCGCTCCCAGACCGTGAGACCGGCCAGGCAGAAGCTCAGCCACCCATAGCCGAGGGCCGCACCGGCGGCGATGTCGGTGAGCCAGTGGGCCCGCACGTAGAGCGTGCTCAGCCACACCAGGCCCACCCACAGGCTCGAGAGCAGGAACAGGGGTTTCCGCAGACGGGGATAGTGGGCAGCCAGCAGATAGCAGGTGAGGAAATAGAACACCACTGAGCCGGCGGCATGGCCGCTGGGGAAACTGCGGCCTGAGATGTTCTCCAGCAGCCGATGGGAGGGGCGGCGGCGATCGAACAGGGGCTTGAGCAACCGATCCACGATCACCAGGATGCCGGCCGTGCCCGCAACCAGGCAGATCAGATCGGCCCAGAAGCGTTTGATGGCCAGAAAGATCAGCATCGCCAGCACCAGCACGGCCGTGAAATGCACGCCGCTCAGTTCGTAGATCCTCAGCACGGGGGCGGCCAGCCAGGGGGGGATCAGCTGGTGCACCCAATCCAGCACCGCCATGTCAAAGGGGGGGCGGCGCGTGGCGGCCAGCTGGGGGCCGAACAAGGCCAGGCAGCCGGCCGTGAACAGGGTGAAGCCGAGCCGCCAGGGCCCCAGCGTCACCAGCCATTGCCGCACCAGAGATCGGATCAGGGTGGGGGAGGGAAGCCTGGCCATCAGGGTCGGGCCAGCTCCCGCAGCCGGCCGATCGGCAGCCGCACCAGCCGGTGGGCATCGCTGCGCTGCAGCACCAGCCCATCGCCGGGGCCGAGGCCGAAGTCCTGCAGTTCGACCTGGCTGCCCAGCAGCAGCACAGTGCCGTCCGTGGGCGAGGGGCCCAGGGCTTCGCCGGCTTTTGTGGCGCTGCTCACGAACAGCACCGGCCGGCCGCTGTAGTAAACGACGCTATAGCGCTTGTAGCCCACCACAAGCAGGGGTTCGCCGGCCCTGGCCAGCTGGCCGGCGCTGCGGGCCAGCTGGCGGATCGGCAGCTGGCGTTCCCGGTCGAGCACCGGCACCAGCACGGGAACCACCAGGGCCAGCACGGCGGCGAAGCTGGCGGCGTTGGCGATCCAGAACTGGGGGATCCCCGGACCCCTGGACGGGCGGGCCAGCTGCAGCACCAGGGCCAGGGCCCCAAGGGCCAGGGGCAGGGCGAGCAGCAGCGGCAGATGGGCAGCGCCCACCGCCGCGGCGAAGCCCGGATAGGACGGATCGGAGTGCAGAAAGCGGGGTGCGACGGCGGCGGCCACCGCCATCAGCGCCAGCAGCAGGGCGTTCAGCCCGGCGCTGAGGCGTAGGCCTGCCACTTTCCCCGCGCTGCGGTCTCCGCTTGCGGAGGCTTCCGGCACCGGCTGGAACAGCAGACCCACCAGCAGGGCCCCTGCGGGCAGGGAGGGCAGGATGTAGCCGGGCAGTTTGGTGGCGGCGCTGGAGAAGAAGGCCACAATCAGCACCAGCCAGAGCAGGGCCAGCAGCGGCAGGTCGAGGGCGGAGCGGGGCTGGCGCCAGCGGCAGAGCTGCCAGAAGCGCAGCCGGGCGATCGCCAGCGGCAGATAGAGCGACCAGGGGAGCAGCAGTAATACCAGCCAGGGCAGGTAGAACCAGGGCGGCCCTGGGTGGGCGTAGAGCACCGAGGTGAAACGCTCCAGGTTGCTGAAGCCGAGGAAGCGGCTGATGAAGGTGCTGCCGTTGGCCTGGGTGGCCAGGACGTACCACGGCCCAGCCACACCGACGAAAAGGGCGGCCATGGGCAGCCAGGGCAGGCTCCGCAGCTGCTGCAGCAGCTGACCCTTGAGCAGCAGGAAGGCACCGATAACCAGGGCTGGCAGCAGCAGCCCCACCGGTCCCTTGGCCAGCACCGCCACGGCGGCGAACAACGCCATGGCGCCATGGCCCAGACGCTGCAGGCCGGGGCGTTCCGGGCTGCCCCAGGCCAGGGCGAAGCCCAGCAGCGAGAGGCTGATACCGCTGGCAAGAAACATGTCGGTCACGGAGGACCGCCCCCAGCCCACCCAGCCGGGACTGAGCACCAGCAGGCTGGCGCAGAGGCTGGCGCGGCCCAGGCTGCGGCGGCTCCCTTCGCCGGCAGGGGCGAGCAGCAGCACCACGGCGAACAGGGCCAGGGCGGTGAAGGTGGCGGCCAGGGCGGCGGGCAGGCGGGCGGCCCACTCGCTCACCCCGAACAGGCGGAAGCTGAGCCCCACCATCCAATAGCCCCACACCGGGTAGTCGAAGAAGGTGGTGCCGTTCCAGCGGGGGGTGATCCAGTCACCGCTGCGCAGCATCTGTCGCGGCACCTCGACGAACAGGCCCTCGGTCTTGTCCATCAGCCCGAGCCCGCCCAGATGGTTGAAGAAGGCGACCAGGGAGAGGCCGATGAGGCCGAGCAGGGCCACCCCTACGGGGCGCCGCGAATCCGCGGCCAGCCAGGAATGGAGGCGTTGCATCGGCTGAACTTACGGGGTGTTCCAGACGAACCTGCTGCTGGCGGCATAGTTCCAGACAAACACCACAACAATGCCCGCCAACTGGGCCCAGACCGTATCGCGCGCCACGAAGCTGTAGTAGGCGGCCGCCAGGCCCACATTGGCCAGCGCCGGCAGGGAAGCCACCAGCAGGAACTTCAGGAGGCCGCGCAGCAGGGGCAAGCCGCTGAGGCGCTGAAAGCGGAAGGTCAGGGCATTGTTGATCAGGTAGTTCGAGGTGGCGGCGATCACCACCGCCAGCGGCAGGGCCCGCTCGAAGCTCAGCTGGTCGCCCAGCATCAGCAGATGGGTGGCGAGCAGCTGCACCACGACACCGCTGCCGCCCACCAGGGCGAAGCTGATCGCCCGCCGCGGCAGAAGCCGGAAGCTGAGGCTGTGCAGGATCGAGATCAGGAAATCCCAGAAGACTGCCAGATCCAGCTTGGAGCGGCCATAGCTTCTGGGCTGAAAGATCAGGGGGATCTCGGTGGTGCGCAGCCGGCCGCGGCTGACGGCCAGCAGTTCGTAGAGGAATTTGAAACCGTTCACATCCACGGCCCGGATCAGCGGCAGCAGCGGGTCGAGGCGCAGCACAAAGAAGCCGCTCATGAAATCGCTGAGCTGGTCGTAGGAGCGGGGCAGGCTGAAGCGGGCCACGGCATTGGCCCAGGTGGAGCCCGTTTCGCGCCGGCCGCTGAGGCCCCGGATCCGGGCGTCGCCATGGAAACGGCTGCCGATCACCAGGTCCGCGTCCTTCTGCTGCAGGGTCTCGATCGCCCGTAGCACCGCGGCCGGTTCGTGCTGGCCGTCGCTGTCCATCACCACGGCCAGGTCGCCGGTGGCATCCAGAAGCCCCTCCTTGATGGCGCTCGCCAGCCCGGAGCGGCCGACACGCCGGATCAGCCGTAGGCAGTTGTCCTGGCGGGCCAGGTCCCGGACCAGCTCGGTGGTGCCATCACTGGAGTCGTCATCGACCACCAGGATTTCCAGATTGAAGTGGTGCTGAAGCGCCAACAGCTGGCTCAGCAGCGGCTCGATGTTTCCCCGCTCGTTGTAGGTGGGCAGCACGATCGAGACGCGCATGGCCGATGGCACTCCTGCAGCAGGCGGCAAAGACTGGCCGCCGGCGGGCTGAACCTAGTCCGGAGCTGGGCCCATGGCGGACCCGGCAGCCTGCGGACGGCTACTTGATGTACTCCTTGAGCACCCCGTTGCGGTTGGGGTGGCGCAGCTTGCGCAGGGCCTTGGCCTCGATCTGACGGATGCGCTCCCGGGTCACGTCGAAGATCTGGCCGATCTCCTCGAGGGTCTTCATGCGGCCATCATCCAGGCCGTAGCGCAGCCGCAGCACGTCCCTCTCCCGGGGGCTGAGGGTGGCGAGGACCCCTTCGAGATCCTCCCGCAGCAGATTCTTGGCCACATCCTGCTCCGGATTTTCGATATCCGCTTCGATGAAGTCGCCCAGCCTGGAATCTTCCTCCTTACCGATGGGGGTTTCCAGGGAGATCGGCAGCTGGGCTGATTTGGCAATGAAGCGCAGCTTTTCAATCGTCATCTCCATGCTCTCGGCGATCTCCTCTTCCGTGGGTTTGCGTCCGAACTCCTGGGACAGGGTTTTGGTGGTCTTCTTGATGCGGGAGATGGTTTCGTAGAGGTGCACCGGCAGGCGGATGGTGCGGCTCTGATCGGCGATCGCCCGGGTGATGGCCTGGCGAATCCACCAAGTGGCATAGGTGGAGAATTTGTAGCCTTTTTCGTGGTCGAACTTCTCGGCGGCACGAATCAGACCGAGGCTGCCTTCCTGGATCAGGTCCTGGAAGGAGAGGCCTCGGTTCATGTATTTCTTGGCGATCGAAACCACCAGGCGCAGGTTGGACTGCACCATCTTTTCCTTGGCCCGCCGACCAAGCATCAGGCGCCGCCTGAACTTGATCAGGGGCATGTCCACCAGTGCGGCCCATTCCTTGGTGTCTGGGTGGTGGCCTTTGTCGGCTTCGAACTGGCTGGCTAGCTCCTCCAGTTGCAGCAGGTCGGCAATCTTGCGGGCCAGCTCGATCTCCTCATCGGGACGCAGGAGGCGGATTCGGCCGATTTCCTGCAGGTACACCCGGATGGAATCCTCGGTGTAGACGCCCTTAGGCCCCACCTTGATGCTGGCCAGCGCCTTGGCGGCCTTCGCGTCCTTCTTGCTGACGGCGGTGTCCCCGCTCACTTCACCATCGCCGTCGCCGTCCATCCCGTCGTTGCCACCCGCCGCCGCCAGCAGGGCGTCCGCTGCCGCATCCAGGTTCACCGCTGCGCTGGCTGCCGGATCGGTGGAGGCGGCTGGTTTTGTTTTTGCTTTGCCGGCCTTGCCGGTGGGGCTGGTCGTCTTGGCGGTGGCCTTGGCTTTGGCCGTCGTCGCTGCCTTCGCGGCCGGGGCTGCCGCTAGCGCTTCCGTGTCGCCGACCTCGCTGGAGGCGGCGGCTGCCTTGCGTCGGGTCGTGCTGGATTTCGGCTTCACGCTCACCACTTCACCGGACTTATTCACAGTGGCGAGAATTTCAATGGCGACCTTCGGCTTGGCGGCGGCGGGGCTCATGGGACAGGTTGCAGGGAGGATCGGGAGGACGGCGCGCTGGGTTCTGGCTGGGACCGGGGCGGTGCGGCGGGCGCCCGCGGTTGGCTGGTGGTGGTGGCGGCTGGAGTTAACGGCTGCGGCTGGGGTCTGCGGCTGGGGGCTGCGGAGGCCACCGGCGAATTCCACTGGTGGCTGGCTGTTCCCGAGGGAACTGCAGCCGATGGAGCTTCTGCCGAGAGAACTTCTGCGGGCGGTTGAGGCGGGGGGTGGGGCCAACCTGAAGACCGGGCGGAAGCTGGCGATACGGTTTTACGGGCAATCCGGCGAAAGCCGGGAGTGGGGCAAAAACCGTGGGAGCAGCGACGTGTGAGCGGCGCAGTCCGTTGGACCGACGTCCTGGGCAGGAGCCCGGGACAGTGTTCGCCACGGCGGCCTTGCTGCGTGATCGCGCAGGGAGCCAGGGGAAGGGATGGACAGAAATGAACGGGGCCTTGTGGCCTGGAATGCGGGGTTGGTGGCGGTGGCGTGGGCCAGGACAGTGCTGTCAGGGGTGGTCGCAGACCGGAGGGCTCGATGGCGCGCTCGACTGGTCTTCCCTGTGGACGGAACTCTGTCCGGTTCCGACGGCACCCGGATGGTGTGCCCAACAACGCCATCTTAGGAATACGTTGAGACGTTTGCAAGATTGACGCCCGGCGTGCCCAGCAGTCCAGCGAGTGGCCTGGCCCGTTCGGAGCCGCCCGTCTGGGTTGAGGTGTGGCTTGAGGCCGGGCGGGAGGGCCGCGCCTTCACCTACGCCAATCCCGATCGACTGGCCCTGGCAGTGGGCGATCTGGTGCAGGTGCCGCTGCAGGGGCGCCGCCATGCCGGGTTGGTGGTGGACTGCCCCCCGCAGCCGCCGGCCGGGCTGGAGGCCAGGGCGCTGCGGCCGGTGGAGCGACTGCTGCAGAGCGCCGCCGTGGAGCCCGGTTGGCAGCGGCTGATCACCGAGGTGGCCGCCGCCTGCCACACCAGCGGTTTCCGTACCCTCAGGAGCGTGTTGCCCCCCGGCTGGCTGGGCCAGCGCCCCAGGCGGGCCAGTGTCAAGGCCCGCCAGCTCTGGTTGATTCGGCGCGCCGCCGGGGCTGATGGCGCCCAGGTCAGCCCTGGGGAGGCGGAGATCACCCGCCGCCAGCAATCCCTGCTGGACCATCTCGATGCCCACGGCGGCCAGCGGCTACTGCGGGATCTGGTGGGAGTGGACGGCTTCGCTCGCGGGCTGGTCGCGGCGCTTGAGGCCCGTGGCTTGCTGAGCCGGGAACCCCAGGTCGGCGGGGCTGCCGTAGCCCCAGGGCCAGCCCCGCCACCGCTGGAGGCGGCCCGCAGCCCCAGCCCCGCCCAGGCCGAGGTGATCGCCGCCATCGCCGCCGCCCCACCCGGCCAGGCCTTGCTGGTCTGGGGGGTGACCGGAGCTGGCAAAACTGAGGTTTATCTGCAGGCCGCCGCCGCCGAGCTGGCCCGGGGCCGCAGTGTGCTGATGCTGGCTCCGGAAATCGGCCTGATCCCCCAGCTGCTGGATCGCTGCCGGGCCCGTTTCGGCCCCAAGGTTCTCGAGTACCACAGCGGTATGGGCGACGGGGAGCGGGTGGCCGCCTGGCGGGCCTGCCTGGAGGCTGGCGCCGCCGCTGAGGCGCGGGTGGCGGTTGGGACCCGCTCGGCGGTGTTTCTTCCCCTGGAGCGGCTGGGCCTGATCGTTCTCGACGAGGAACACGACAGCTCCTGGAAGCAGGAGAGTCCGATGCCCTGCTACCACGCCCGCGATGTGGCCCGACTGCGGGCCGCCCTGGTGGGGGCTCGCCTGGTGCTGGGCAGCGCCACCCCCTCCCTCGAAACCTGGCTGAGCTGTCAGGGCGCCCAGGCCGACACCCGGCTGCTGCGCCTGCCGGAGCGCATCGGCAGCCGCCCCCTGCCAGCTGTGCGGCTGGTGGACATGCGGCTGGAGCTGGCTGAGGGCCATCGCCGCCTGATCAGTCGTGCGTTGATGGGACGGCTGCAGCAGCTGCAGGAGCGGGGCGAGCAGGCGGTCGTGCTGGTGCCGAGGCGTGGTTACCGCTCCTTTCTCAGCTGCCGCAGCTGCGGCGAAGCCGTGCGCTGCCCCCATTGCGATGTCTCCCTCACGGTGCACCGCCAGCGCAGTGGCCTGGAATGGTTGCGCTGCCATTGGTGCGATCACCGTCAGGAGCTGGAGCAGCGCTGCGGTAGTTGTGGCTCCACCGCCTTCAAGCCCTTCGGAGCCGGCACCCAGCGGGTGATGGAACAACTGGCCGCCGAGCTGGAGGGATTGAGGCTGTTGCGTTTCGATGCCGATACGACCAGGGGCCGGGATGGTCACCGGCGCCTGCTGGAACGGTTCGCCGCCGGTGAGGCCGATGTGCTTGTGGGCACCCAGATGCTGGCCAAGGGCATGGACCTGCCCAGGGTCACCCTGGCGGCGGTCCTGGCGGCCGATGGCCTGCTGCACCGTCCGGATCTGCGCGCCTCCGAGACTTGTCTGCAGCTGCTGTTGCAGCTGGCCGGCCGGGCCGGCCGCGGCGAGCGTCCCGGCGAGGTGCTCGTGCAGACCTACTGCCCTGACCATCCGGTCATCCGCCACCTGGTGGATGGGCGCTATGGCCAGTTTCTTGGGGAGGAGCTGCAGCTGCGGCGCCAGGGGGGGCTGGTGCCCTTCTCCCGGGCCGTTCTGCTGCGCCTGGCCGGCCTCTCCGCCAGCGCCACGGCTACGGCGGCCGCGACCCTGGTGGAGCACATCCGGCCGCAGCTGGAGGCCCACGGGTGGTGTGTGATCGGACCGGCCCCGGCCCCGATCGCCCGGGTGGCCGGCCGCAGCCGCTGGCAGGTGCTGTTGCATGGACCCCGTCCCCACCCCGCGGCTGGGGAGGTGGCCCGCCTGCCCCTGCCGCCGGAGGCGGAGCTGCGCCAGTTGCTGCCCCAGGGGATCTCCCTGGCGATTGATCCCGATCCGCTCCAGCTCTGAGCGGCGACGGTTCAGGCCGGCAGCTCCGGCAGGCCGAAGCCGAGCCGCTGACGGATCCGCTGCAGGGCCAGCACGACCACCAGGGCGATGCCGATCAGCAGGCCCCCGACGCCGAGGGGACTCCAGCGCCAGCAGTGAAGTTCCAGCCGGTTGATCCGGCCTCCCTGCAGGGGCCAGAGGATGCCGCCGTGGCCGCTCCCCTGGAGACTGCCCACCGGCCAGGGGCGGACCGGCCGGGGTTCGGCCCGTCGCACCGCCCGCTCGCGGACCGGTGTCAGGCGTACCGCCAGATCCAGCCCATTCTCCTCCGGCAGGCCTGAGAGGTCGAGCCGGATCAGCAGGCGCTGGCGTACCCCCACCAGCCAGTTGTCCTCCTGGAGCTCCAGGCTGGGGGCCGGCAGCCGCACCCCCGCCAGGGCTGCCCCTTTCTCCAGGCTGGCGGTGAGGGCCTCGAGGGCCGCCGCCGCCGGCAGCAAGGGCGTGCGCAGGTTGAGGCTGCCGGCATCGCCAGCCGGGGCCTTCTGGAAGGGACCGGAGGCCGTGAGTTCCGTCGCCAGACGCCGCTGCCAGGGGGTGATCTGGCCGGAGGTGCTCCGCAACTGCTGTGCCACCCGCAGTCGGCCCGGCCCCTGGAATTCCAGATCGGTGCGCACTTCCATGCAGCCGCCCAGCAGACCGGCCAGCAGCAGGATCGCCAGCAACACCCCCACAAGGGCAGCGAAGCCAAGTGGGGCCTGGGTTGGGCCCACCGGCGGCGGCGGCGGCGCCGGCGGCCCCCGCCGGCTGCGGCGCCGGCCGGGCGAGGGGCCGACCCGCTCCAGGATCTCGGCGCCGCCCTGATCCGGCATCGTGATCGACCAGCGCCGCGGGCGCTGCAGGGCCGGGGCCTCCAGCACCAGCAGCAGATCCCTCGCCTGGGCCCGCAGCTGGGGGTCGGGGCAGCGGCTCAGCGAACGGCAGCAGCTGGCGGCCTGGTCGGTCTGCCCCTGCCCCATCAGGGCCGTGGCCATCAGCAGCCGCACCCCGGCGCCGGTGCTCGTCGCCGGGGGGTGTTGGCTGGCCAGGGGCTCCAGCAACCGCAGCACCTGGCCGTAGTCGCCCCGCTCCAGCGCCCGGCGGGCCGTCTCCAGGGGAGCGGCCACGGCGGCGTCCGGGGGGGCGTCAGCCATGCAGCTGGCGGCTGCTGCCCACCACCATGGTGCCGATGCCGGAGTTGGTGAACACCTCCAGCAGCAGGGAATGGGCCACCCGGCCATCAACGATGTGGGCTGCGGAAACCCCTTGGGCCAGGGCCCGGATGCAGCACTCGGTCTTGGGGGTCATGCCCCCCTCGACCACGCCGCTGGCTATCAGCTCACGGGCCTGGCTGAGGCTGATCTGACGGATCAGGGAGCCGGGATCCTGCCGGTCCATGAGGATGCCGGGGGTGTCGGTGAGCAGGATCAGCTTCTCAGCGTCAAGCGCAGCCGCGATCTCGCCGGCCACCGTGTCGGCATTGATGTTGTGGGCGAGTCCTTCGGCGTCGGGGGCCACACTCGAGATCACCGGGATGTAACCGTTCGCCAGCAGGGGGGCCAGTACTGACGGGTCCACCGAAGCCACTTCGCCCACCAGCCCATGGCTGCCGTCGCCCCAGGGGCGTGCCTGGACCAGGCCGCCATCGCAGCCGGCCAGCCCCACCGCCTTGCCGCCCACCCGGTTGAGGCCGTTGACGATCTGTTTGTTGACCCGGCCCACCAGCACCATCTCCACCACGTCCATTGTCTCGGCATCGGTCACCCTGAGCCCTTCGCGAAACTGCGGTTCGATCGCCAGCCGACCCAGCCACTCATTGATCTCCGGCCCGCCGCCATGCACCACCACCGGTTGCACCCCGACGCAGGCGAGCAGGGCCAGGTCACGGAAGACCGCCTCCCGCAGATCGGCACGCACCATCGCCGCGCCGCCGTATTTCACAACAATGCGACGGCCGGCGAAGCGCTGGATGTAGGGCAGCGCCTCACTGAGCACCGATACCCGCAGGTTGTCGGCGTCGCCGACGACCTGCTGTCCAGAGCCGGCATGGTCGGGGCTGGACCGGTCGGGGCTGGGTTGGCTGGAGTTGGACACGGCGGCTGGGGATGGCGCAGGGTCAGGGGGCGGGCTGTTCGGCGGCTGGGGGGTCAGTCCGATGGCAGGAGGCTGAGGCTGAGGCGGCCGGCGCCGGCCTGGCTCAGCTCCGCCCGAAGGTCGGGCCCGAAGAAGCGACCCAGCCGATCCTGGCGGTCCTGCCAGCGCTGGAAGTCGACCCCATGGGTTTCGAACAGCAGGCGCAGGCCGTAGCGGCCGCCGTGCTCAAGTTCCTCGATCGCCACCAGCTGGGGCGGGGCGTCGTCGTCCCAGAGCTTCAGGGCTTCGAGGGAGCTTTCCAGGTGGGCCTTCTGGCCGTAGCGCCAGCGGGTGACGTCGGTCAGCAGCTTGCGCAGCGGTTCGCTGGCTGGCTGCTGGCGCAGTTCCTTCAGGGTCGGTGCGGGGGTGAGGCGCTCCGCCGGCGGCAATTCCGACGACTTGAGTGCCAGGCCGCCCAGCAGGATCGGGATGCCATAGAAGATAGTCGGAAGGCTGAGGTTGGGGCTGTCGGTCGCGTAGGCGATCGAGCCGATCACGGTGAGGACGGCGCCGGCCACGGTGACCAGGCTGCCAGGGGACAAGAGATCTTGCATCGGAGCATCCTCCTGCAGCAGGGGCCAGGATGGGGCGGTACCCCATACCCTTCGGCACCCGGCACGCTCCCGGGCCACCCCATCTCCCGCCCATGTCTGAGCAGCCCAGTGATCCGCCAGCCCAGCCGCCGAACACTCGAGCAAGCGATTCCGCCAGGAAACCTCCAGCCTCATCACCCCTCGATCCGCCGGATCCCCAGGACAGCGCCGCGGTCGCTGCTGGCTCGGCCGTGCCTCCGGTGACACCCGATCTTGGGGAAGCGAGCACCGGCGAGCTGCTTGAGCAGCTGCGCCAGGACCGCCTCTGGCTGTTGCGCCAGCTCGACAGCGGCCGCTGGTCGGAGTGGCGCCTGGATCTGGCTGCCCTGGAGCGGGAGCTGGGCCAGCTGCTCGACCAGATCGACGAGCGGCGCGGCGTCTCCTGATCGGCCCCGCGGCGGCAGCTCAGAAGGGGATGTCGTCGTCGCCGGCGACCAGGTCGTCCGGCACCAGGGGGGAGGTGTTCCACACCGGCGCCGCTGCCGCGCCCGCTCCGCCGGCTGCAGCTTCGACCGTGCCGGTGCCGGCCGGAGCGCCCGCAGTGGCCTGCTGGCGGCCTGGCCCCGGCAACGGGGCAGGCTGCCGCCGGGGCTGCGGGCTGGCCATGGCGGACGGGCCGGCGCCTGCTGTTGCTGCGGCGGCCGGGGGGGCACTGAGCTGGCCGCCGCCAACGGGGTGTAGCCGGGAGAGGGTCAGTTCCGCCCGTTTCTCCTTCACGCCGTCCTGCCGGGCGACGGTGTTCATGCGCAGGCGTCCCTCCAGGACGAGGCGCTGACCCACCTGCACCCGGTTCTGCAGGTCCTGGGCGAGATTGCCCCAGCCCACCACCTTCAGTTGACCGGGGGGATCCTCCGGCCGCAAGCCATCGATCCGGACGGTCATCTCCGCCACGGGGGTCTGGTTGTCCTGGGTGTAGCGCACCTGGGGCGCCTCCAGCACCTCCCCCTCAAGCAAGCAGTGATTCACGCCCCACCATTGGAATGGAGTGCCCATCCTGATGCACGGTCCCGCTTTTCACCAGGGCGCCCCCGGGTTGCCGCCGCGGTTGTGGATGGTCGCCGGCACCGGCGAGGGACCGCGCCTGGCGGCGGCCCTGCTCGGCCGTGGCTGGCGCCTGCGGGTGAGCGTGGTCACTGAGGCGGCCACCGGCGCCTACGCCCCCCATCCGCACCTGGAGCTGGTGGCCGGTGCCATCGCCGGTGACGGGGGCGTGGCCGAGATCCTGGCGCGGGCCGCGGCGGCGGCCCAGCCCTTTCGCTGGCTGATCGATGCCAGCCATCCCTTCGCCAGCGAGATCAGCGCCAGCCTGGCGCGGGTCTGCGGGGCGGCGGCCCAGCCGTTGCTGCGGCTGGAGCGCCCCCGGCTGGCCGGCCCCGGGGTGCATTCCATCGCCGGCTTCACCGACCTGCGGGGCCTGTGTCGCGAAGGCGAGAGGGTGCTCCTGGCCATCGGCGGCCGGCACCTCGCCACGGCGGTGGCCTGCCTGCCGGGGGCACTGCTTCATTGCCGCATCCTGCCGGGGGCTCCGGCCCTGCGTCAGGCGATGGCGGCGGGCCTGGCATCCGCTCGGGTGGCCTGCCTGCGGCCAGGGGTGGATGGGGCGGCGGATCCCCGGATCGAACGGGCCCTTTGCCAGCAATGGGGGATTGAGACGGTGATCTGCCGCGGCTCCGGGGCCGCTCCCCAGCTCCACTGGCAACGGATCGGCGCGGAGCTTGGGTTGCGGCTGCTGCTGCTCGAGCGGCCGGCCGTGCCCGACTCCGTGGAGGGCCTCAGCTTCGAGGCCCTGTTGGAACGGGTGGGCAAGCCGGCCAGGGAAGCACCGCAGGCCGGTGGCGGCCCGCTCAGCCCAGGTGCCGGGCCACCAGCTCCTGCAGGGAGCCCTGGGGACGGGGGCCGAGCTGGGTGACAACCTGGCCGGCGCAGAGGGAACCGAGCCGGCCGCAGCGTTCCAGCGGTTCGCCGCGGGTGTAGCCGTGCAGGAATCCGGCGGCGTAGAGGTCGCCGGCGCCGGTGGTGTCCACCAGATCGCCGAGCCGGTAGGGCTCGATCGCCAGTTGTTCGTCGCCGCTGAGAATCACCGAACCCTGCTCGCTGCGGGTGAGGGCGGCCACCTTGCAGCGGCCCCGCACCTGGTCGGCGGCGGCCTCGAAGCTGTCGGCCTTGTAGAGGGAGGTGATCTCCATCTCATTGGCGAACAGGATGTCGACATGGCCATCGACCAGCTCCAGGAAGCTGTCGCGATGGCGGTCCACGCAGAAGGCGTCGGAGAGGGAGAGGGCCACCTGGCCGCCGCTGGCGCGGGCGGCTTCGGCGGCGGCGATGAAGGCCCGCTTGGCCTCCTCGCTGTCCCAGAGGTATCCCTCGAGATAAAGGACGCTGGCCTGGCGCACCAGGTCGAGGTCGAGATCCTGCGAATCCAGGCCCACCGAGGCACCGAGGTAGGTGCACATGGTGCGCTGGGCATCCGGAGTGACCAGGATCAGGCAGCGGGCTGTCGAGGGGCCGCTGCTGGCGGCGGGAGTGTCGAAACGGGCGCCGACCGAGCGGATGTCGTGGGCGAAGATCGCCCCCAGCTGGTCGTCACGCACCCGGCCGATGAAGCCGGCCCTGCCGCCCAGCTGGGCGATGCCGGCGAGGGTGTTGGCGGCTGAGCCGCCGGAGGTTTCCAGGCCCGGTCCGACGCTGGCGTAGAGCCGTTCGGCCTGGCTCTCATCGATCAGGGCCATGGTGCCCTTGGTGAGGCCGTGGTCGTCGAGGAAGCGTTCGTCGGCCTGGACGAGGACATCGACGATGGCGTTGCCGATGCCGACCACATCAAGCGTCTTGTTGGATGGGCTGGTCATCGGGGCGGTGGCGGTAGGGAACGGTGGGGGAGGGCGGCTGATCGCCGGGGCGCTTCAGGCGCTGAGCAGGGCCCGTTTGGGGCCGTGGATCGGATCCTCGACCACGATCGTCTGGTCGCGCTGGGCACCGAGGGAAACGATGGCGATCGGCACCTCCATCAGTTCGGCCAGGAAGCGCAGATAGGCCATGGCCGTGGCCGGCAGATCCTCCAGCGTGCGGCATTCCGCCGTGGAGCACTGCCAGCCGGGCAGGTTCTGGTAGATCGGCTGGCAGCGGGCGAAGTCTTCGGCGCTGCTCGGGAAATGGTCGATGCGCTGGCCGTCGAGGTCGTAGGCGACGCACACCTGGATCTCATCGAGTTCATCGAGCACATCCAGTTTGGTGATCGCCAGGCAGTCAAGGCCGTTGACCTCGACGGCGTAGCGGCCGATGACGCCATCGAACCAGCCACAGCGACGGCGCCGGCCGGTGGTGGTGCCGAACTCACCGCCCCGGTCGCAGAGATGGTCGTTGAGGCTGCCCTCCAGTTCGGTGGGGAAGGGACCTTCGCCGACGCGGGTGGTGTAGGCCTTTGCCACGCCGATCACCCGGTCGATCAGGGTGGGACCAACCCCGGCCCCGATGCAGGCGCCGCCACTCACCGGGTTCGAGGAGGTGACATACGGGTAGGTGCCGTGGTCGAGGTCGAGGAGGGTTCCCTGCGCTCCCTCAAACAGAATGTTCTTGCGGGCCCTGGCGGCCTCGTGGATGGTGCGGGTGCAGTCGACGACATGGGGGGCCAGGCGCCGGCCGTAGGCGGCGTACTCCTCGATCACCTGCTCCACATCCAGGGGATCGAGGCCGTAGACCTTTTGCAGCAGGTCGTTCTTCTCGGCGATCGGGCCGGCCAGGCGCTCCCGCAGCCGCTTTGCGTCCAGCAGGTCGATCACCCGGATGCCGTTGCGCTCCGACTTGTCGGCATAGGTGGGACCGATCCCCCGGCCGGTGGTGCCGATGCGGCGATCGCCGCGGCGCTGTTCCATCGCCTGGTCAAGCAGGCGGTGGTAGGGCATCGTCACGTGGGCTGTGGAGGCCAACTTCAGCCCGGCCACATCGATGCCGAAGTCGATCAGGGTATCGACCTCGCCGAGCATCACCCGGGGGTCCACCACTGTGCCGGAGCCGATCAGGCAGATGGTGTCCGGGTAGAGGATGCCGGAGGGAATCAGGTGCAGCTTCAGCACTCTGTCGTCGACCACGATCGTGTGGCCGGCATTGACGCCGCCCTGGTAACGGACAACGACGTCGGCGGAACGGCTCAGCAGATCGGTGATCTTCCCCTTCCCTTCGTCGCCCCACTGCGCACCGATGACGACAACGTTGGCCAAGGACACAGCGGCCCGGAGCCGCTTCAGAGCACAAGGATGGAGCCTCTCAGATGGAGGGGCCCTTCGTCAAAGAACAAAGTCAGTTCTTGACCGATTCACGCCCCTCGCTGCCCCCTTCATGGCCTGAGATCTGCAAGCCCCTCCGCCGCTGATCTCGATCGGGCCGGGGCAGATCCGCCTGGTTTCAGGTGCCCCGCACCACGGAGGCTTCAGCCTTCTTGAGTTCCTTTTCGAGCCGGTTGCGCAGGCTGTCGGGCAGGGGCCGGTTGGCGTAGTTGGCGTAGTGACCGGCCAGGGAGTTCATGGCCGTCTGCATGGTGGTGAACGACGCCAGGCCGTTGACATCGTGGCGGGGGCGATAGCGGGCCGTGTAGGCGTTGATCAGGGCGCGGGCCTCGCCCTCGGAGGCGGCCCGGGCGGGATCGTCCTGTTCCAGACCGATGGTGCCCAGCAGGCTCTGGGCGACATGGACCGTGTCGTCGACGTAATTGCCACTGATGCCTGCGGCGCTGCTGCTGCTGCAGGCGGTGAGGCCCAGGCAGAGGCAGAGGCCCAGGGCCAGCAGGGGCCGCAGCAGCCTCTGGGCCAGGTCCCTGGCGACTTGGGGCAGGGTCCGGCTCAGGGGGGCGGCCATGGGGTCAGGGCATCTTGGCCTGATCCTAGGTGGGGCCCCTCGCCGCGGCCCAGGGGCTGCCTGTTCAGTCGGGATCGTGCCCCAGCCGCTGATGGCGCAGCCGTCCGACCAGCAGGTCCACCACGGTGGCGGCCGGCAGGTCCTCTTTGTTGCCGCTGGCCCGTTCCACCAGTTCCACCTGGGCATCGGCGGCGCCGCGGCCCACCACCAAACGCCAGGGGATGCCGATCAGGTCGGCATCCTTGAACTTGACCCCGGCCCGCTCGGCCCTGTCGTCCAGCAAGGCGTCGACCCCGGCCTCCCTCAGCTCCTGGTAGAGCCGTTCGGCCAGCTCCACCTGGTTGCTGTCCTGCGCGCTGGCGATGACGACGATCACCTCGAAGGGGGCGATCGGCACCGGCCAGCGGATGCCGTCGCTGTCGTGGCTCTGCTCCACCGCCGCCTGGGCCAGCCGGGACACGCCGATGCCATAGCAGCCCATCCAGAGGGCCTCATCCACCCCCGCCTCGTTGGTGAAGCGGGCCTGCAGGGCCTCGGAATACTTGCGGCCAAGCTGGAAGATATGGCCCACCTCGATGCCCCGGGCCGCCTCCAGCTTTTGGGCGGGGTCGTGGCAGCAGCGATCCCCGGCCTGGGCGGACCGCAGATCGGCGGCCTCGGGCCTGCCACCGATCTCCTCCCAGCTGGCTCCCAGCAGATGGGTGTCGCTGCGGTTGGCGCCACAGACGAACCGCTCCAGCTCCAGGGCCGTGGGGTCGGCCAGCCGCAGGAAATTCGGATTCCAGTGGGGATCTTGCGGTTCAGCCTGTCCGGAGGCGTCCACGGGCCGGAGGACCGAGTCGGCCAGATGGGGGCCCATGGAGCCGAAGGGCAGGGGGGCCAGGCCGGCGGCCGCCAGCTGCTCGGCACTGAGCGGTGTCAGCTCCAGCAGGGCGCCGGCTGAGCCACAGCGCGCGCTCACCGCATTGGCGAGCTTCACCTCGTTGAGTTGTTGGTCTCCGCGCAGGCTCACCAGCACCGGCTGCACCGATTGATCGGCGAAGCGCGCCAGCAGCACCAGCACCTTCACGGTCTGGCAGGGTTTCAGGCCGTGGCCGCTGCAGAGTGCCTCGATGCTGCTCTGGCCGGGGGTGGCCAGCTCGGCCATGGCGGTGGCGGCGAGCGGGATGGCCGCGGCGGCGAGTGAGACGGCCCGCTCCTGGTTGGCGGCGTAGCGGTCGTCCGGGCTGGTCAGGATCAGATCCTCACCGGCGTCGGCGGTGACCATGAATTCCTGGCTGGCGGAACCACCGATGGCACCGCTGTCGGCTTCCACAGCCACAGCCCGCAGGCCACAGCGATTGAAAATACGCCGGTAGGCGCCATCCATGTCGGCATAGGTCTGGCGCAGCGATTCTTCATCCGCATGGAAGGAATAGGCATCCTTCATGATGAATTCGCGGCCCCTCATCAGCCCGAACCGGGGTCGGATTTCGTCTCGGAATTTAGTCTGGATCTGATAGAGGGAGGCAGGCAACTGACGATAGGAACGCAGCAGATCAGCAGCCAGGGAGGTGATCACTTCCTCATGGGTGGGTCCCAGGCCGAGTTCCCTGCCCTGACGATCCGTCAGGTGGAACATGATCCCCTCGCCATCGGTGTAGCCCGCCCAGCGCCCGCTGCGTTGCCACAGCTCGGCGGGTTGCAGCTGGGGCAGCAGGGTTTCCAGGCTGCCGACGGCGTTCATCTCCTCGCGGACAATCGTCGAGATCTTTTGAAGTACCCGCCACATCAGCGGCAGGTAGGCGTAGATGCCCGAGGAAATACGACGGATGTATCCACCTCTCAACAGCAGCTTGTGGGATGCAATCTCGGCTTCAGCCGGGTCATCCCGCAGCGTCACCAGCAGCAGGCGGGAGACGCGCATGGCAGGGCCCAGAAAACCAGTGGTGACGCTATCACCGGCCCTTCCGCCAAGAGCCGGTGCTGCCGGGGCCCCCGGCCGGTATCCGCATCAATCGAGAACTTCTGCTAAGGTCCGGCACTGATTCCAGTCCGTCCAACGGTTGTCTCATGTTTGCTCGCCCGGGTCAGTCAGGTTTCGTGGCCCCTGCGGCCGGACCTGCCGGATCCGCCGTGCCTTTCGGATCCGCCGGCCCCGTGGGGTCTGAGGCCCCGCCGGGATTCGCCTCGGGGGGGATCTCCGCAGCCATGGCGGCTGGAATCCAGGTGGGCGCTGATGGCTCCGATGGCGGCGACGCCGCCGCCGATGCCCTGATCGGCATCGACGTGGTGCAGAAGTCGTTGAACCGTTCGCGGGCGTCCGTCTACCGCTACACCAATACCGACCCCCGCAATCTCAACCCCCCCTTCAACCCCCGCAAGCTCAATCCGGAGTACCGCAGCGATCAGAAGGATCCGTTGCTGTTTCACCCCAACGAGGTCGCCCGCTTCGCCCGCGATGTCCTGAGGATCAAGGAGGTCACGGTGGAGGTACTCAACTCTCCGTCAACCGCCACCCAGCAGCTTCTCGGCGCGATCCTTGATGAGTTGCGCGCCATCCGCCAGCGACTTGATGCCATCGATGGCCTGCCCACCGATCTGAATGCCCACCGGCAGCAGAGCAAGTCGCGGCCGGCGGCCTGAAACCACTGCCGATCTCTCCGGGGACTGTCAGAATTAGACGTCTGTTCCTGTATCAGCTGCCGCCGGTTCTGCCGTGCCGGTCCCCCGCCCATGCCCCCCGTTGCTGTGACCCCCTCTGCTGATGGCCTTGAGCAGAGTGCTGCCGAGTCCAGCGAGGACCCTGACAGTCCTCGCCCCGATGCCCTGATTGGCGGCCGCAGCCGCTCCCCGCTCCGGTTCCGTCCCAGGCCCCTGGCGGCAATCCCCTCGGCAGACCCCACAGTTGCCTCCCCGGTTCTCTGCGTCGCACCAGCGCCTCTGAGCCCAGTGCCGTTCCCCTCGGCTTCTCACCGGCAAGACAGTGGCGACCAGAATGAATGGCTGGCCCAACCGCTGGCCTGGTTGGCCGGTGGGGCCCTCGCCCTCGTCACCCTGATCGTTCCCCTGGCCTCGGTGATCGGCGACCGATCCCTCGGCGGTGGCGGCCAACCCCCGCCCCCTTC
>Ga0208864_1000180_pt1 | contig 20383 bp, 14 predicted proteins | sample CryBogmetaGMA05M_FD_184542 | JGI IMG/M metagenome (GOLD analysis project Ga0208864, IMG submission 184542) | Freshwater microbial communities from Crystal Bog, Wisconsin, USA - MA0.5M (SPAdes) | ecosystem: Environmental > Aquatic > Freshwater > Lake | place: Crystal Bog, Wisconsin, USA...
GGCTGGCTGGGATGGCACGGCGGGGGGGGCACGCACCGCGGCGGCAGCGCCCGGGGCTCGCCGCACTGGTGCAGGGGCTCGAGCGGAGCCGACCAGTCGGCCCAGGAGTCGGTGCGCGGCTTGAGCATCCGCGCGAGGATCTTCTCGGCGTTCTTGCCCGTCGTGTCGTTGGGGAGCATCCGCTTGTCGAGCTGCCAGTTCGGCGACCGCGTCGACGTGCTCTCGAGCAACGACTTCTCGCGGGCCGCCTCCGTGCGGCCCGCACGGAGGCGGCCCGCACGCTCGGCATCGCGGGCCGCGGCGGCGGCGCGCGGGGCATCCGCACCGGCCGACGCGCCGGCCGGGCCGGCCACGGGCTCGTCGGCAGCCCCGTCGACCGACTCGGCGGCGGCGTGGAGGGGGCAGGTGGCCAGCGCGGCCAGGAGCGCGACGGCCAGCGGGCCGTGCGGGAGCCGACGGTGCCGTAGGTGCTCGGGTAGCATGGTGGAATCCTCCGCCACCACCATCGGCTCGGGCGGATCATCCGCTGGAGGGAGGCCGCCGCGAACGAGTCCCGTCGGGGGCACGCCCGGCAAGCGGCGCAGGCTCGGAAAACGGGGTAGCCCGGGATCCGACGTGCGGGCGACGATGCGGTCCGCCGGGCCCGCCGCCCCACGACACTCCAGCGGAGACATCCCCGCATGCCCGAGCCTTCCGCGCTCGCCGCCGACGCACTCCTCGATCGGCTCGCCGACGCCGGTCGACGGGTCGTCGTCGTCGCCGCCGGCGGCGGTGCGGCCGCGATCCCGGCGCTCGTCGCCACGCCGGGCGCGAGCCGCGTCGTCGTCGAGGCGATCGTGCCCTACGCGCGCGAGTCGGTCGACCGCTGGCTCGGCGGACGGCAGGAGAGCTACTGCTCGTCACGGGCGGCGCGGCGGCTGGCGATGATGGCCTGGCAGCGGGCCCGGAGCCTCGGTGCCGCCGCCGAGACGGCCGTGGGCGTGGCGGCGACGGCGAGCCTCCGCTCGCGGGAGCCGAAGCGGGGCGACCACCGCGTCGTCGTCGCGGTGCAGTCGCTCGAGTCCACGAGCGTGGCCACGCTCGTGCTGGCGAAGGACGCGCGGTCGCGGGGAGAGGAGGAGACGGTCGCGGCGGCGCTGCTGCTCGACCGGCTGGGAACGCACGTCGGCGGCGGCGGGCCGGAGTCGCGGCCCGCGGCGGCCTCGCTGCTCGACGGCGGCGGCGGGCCGGCGCTGCTCGCGGGCGAGCGGGTGGAGGTGGAGGCGGCCGAGCCGCCGGCGGCATGGCGCGACCTCCTCGCGGGCACGCGCCGGTGCGCGGCCGCCGCCCGCAGGCAGGGGGAGCAGCCCCGCCCTCCGGCGCCGGGCCTGCTCATCTTCCCGGGCTCCTTCGATCCGCTGCACGAAGGGCACCTGCGGATGGCGCTCATCGCCGAGGAGATCGCGGAGCGGCCGCTCGCCTTCGAACTGTCGGTGGCCAACGTCGACAAGCCGGCGCTCGACTACCTGGAGCTTTCCCGCCGCACCGCCCAGTTCTCCGACCGCCCGCTCTGGCTCACGGCGGCGGCCACGTTCGTCGAGAAGCTCGAACTGTTTCCGGAGGCCACGTTCGTCATGGGGGCCGACACGTTCGTGCGGCTGGCCGACCCGCGGTATTACGGCGGTTCGGCCGCGGCCGCCGCCGACGCGGCGCGACGGATCGCGACCGGCGCCCGCGGCCTGATCGTCTTCGGCCGCGAGCGCGACGGCGTCTTCGCGGAGCCGGCCAGGCTCGACGTGCCCGCCCCGCTCCGCGACGTGGCCTACTGCGTCTCGGAGCGGGAGTTCCGGATGGACGTGTCGAGCACCGCCCTCCGCCGGCAGGCGCGGGAGGACGCCTGAGCGGAGGCGCTCGCGGCCGGCCCGTACGACCCGGCGGCGTTCGCCCGCGGGAAAAAAGGGCGGAGGACGATTTTCAACGGGCGGCTGCTAAACTTCCGCCGAGGCGGTCAGCCGCAGCCGACAATTTTCGAGGAGCAAGCCCATGAGTTCCGCGTCCCCCGTCGCCCAGAACGCCACGCCGTCGCCCGCCTCGCCTCCCTGGCCCGGCACGCGGTCGGCGGGCACCGCCCGACTGGAGATCGGCGGCCGCGTCACGGAACTGCCGGCCGTCGTCGGCACCGAGGGGGAGGTCGGGATCGACATCGCCAAGCTGCGGAGCGCCACCGGCGCGGTGACGCTCGACGAGGGCTTCGTCAACACCGGTTCCACCACCAGCGCCATCACCTTCCTCGACGGCGAGAAGGGCATCCTGCGCTACCGCGGCTATCCCATCGAGGTGCTCGCGGAGCGGTGCGATTTCGTCGAGGTGGCCTTCCTCCTCATCTACGGCCACCTGCCCTCCGCGGCGGAACTCGACTCCTTCCGGCTGTCGCTCTCACACCACACGATGATCCACGAGGACATGCGGAGCTTCTACAACGGCTTCCCGCGCGACGCCCACCCGATGGCGATCCTCGGCAGCGTCGTGGGCGCGCTCTCGACCTTCTACCAGGACTCGCTCGACGTGCGCGACCCGCGGCAGGTGGAGGTGAGCGTGCACCGCCTGCTGGCCAAGCTGCCCACGATCGCGGCCTACAGCCACAAGAAGTCGATCGGCCAGCCGCTGATCTACCCGCGCAACGACCTCTCCTACTGCGAAAACTTCCTGCAGATGATGTTCGCGGTGCCCTGCGAGGAATACCACTGCGATCCCGACTTCGCCGACGCCCTCGACATGCTGCTGATCGTGCACGCCGACCACGAGCAGAATTGCTCCACCTCCACGGTGCGGATGGTGGGCTCGAGCGACGCGAACCTCTTCGCGAGCATCTCGGCCGGCATCTCCGCCCTCTGGGGGCCGCTCCACGGCGGCGCCAACCAGGCCTGCGTGGAGATGCTCGAAAAGATCGGCGCCGACGGCGGCAACGTGAAGAAGTACGTCGACCTGGCCAAGAAGAAGGACTCCGGCTTCCGCCTGATGGGCTTCGGCCACCGCGTCTACAAGAATTACGACCCCCGCGCGAAGCTCATCAAGGCCACCTGCGACAAGCTGCTCGCCAAGCTCTCCCGCCGCGACCCGATCTTCGACATCGCGCAGCAGCTCGAGGAGGTGGCGTTGGCCGACGAATACTTCATCGAGCGGAAGCTCTACCCCAACGTCGACTTCTATTCCGGCGTGATCTACCGGGCGATGGGGATTCCGGTGCAGATGTTCACCGTGCTCTTCGCGATGGGCCGTCTGCCCGGCTGGATCGCCCACTGGATCGAGATGCACCACTCGCCCACCAAGAAGATCTGCCGGCCGCGGCAGATCTACACCGGCGAGACGCTGCGTGAGTTCCTGCCGATCACGAAGCGGTGAGCGGCCTCGGCGGCGCGGGCTTTCGCTGGTGACGCGCCCGATCCCGCCATGGTGGCGCCCGGGGCCGCCCGTCACCCCGCTCGCCGGACGTTCGCTTCCGGCCTGTGTTGCTTGATTCCAGGCCCGAGGGGCCTGGAATGTCGCTCCCGCGAATCGAAGTGAATTCGATTCGCTCCGCTGGGCCTTCAGCTCACTCGGAGCCGGCTGCGCTCCGGCATCCTGCCTGCGCTTGCCGCCTACGCCGTCTCACGGGGCGACGGGCGGCCCCTTCACCGGATTGAGGACGGGACGCCCAAGCGGCGGGCGCGATCGACGAGTGCAAACCCAGGATCTCGAGGCGAGGGGTGCCGGCGAACGCTTCCCGAGTGGAGGCCGCCGCGGCCGAACGAGGAGACTTTTGCCGGCCCCCCTCGCCGTTGATTCACCGACACGGTTCGCGCTTCCGTGCGCGCGTCTGACGGTGACGCCCGGATTGATGTGGCCTGCACGTCGACGTGCAGCGGTCATCGCTACCGCTTCCCGCGGAAGAACTCCGTGAGGATCCGCCCGCACTCGTCGGCCATCACGTGGCCGACGTGGTCGACGCGGTGGTTGAGCCGCGGGTCGTCGAAGAGCTTGTAGAGGGATTCCACGGCGCCCGCCTTGGGGTCGGCGGCCCCCCACACGACCACCGGCACGCGGGCCTGCAGGATCGCGCCGGCGCACATCGGGCAGGGCTCGAGCGTGACGTAGAGCACGCAGCCCTCGAGCCGCCACGATCCCAGCGCCGCGGCCGCCTGCGTCAGGGCGATCATCTCGGCGTGGGCCGTGGGGTCGCCGAGCTGCTCGCGCTGGTTGTGGGCGCTGGCCACGACCCGCCCCGCGGCGACGACGACCGCCCCCACGGGCACCTCATCCTCGGCCGCGGCGGCCCGCGCCTCCTCGAGCGCCAGCCGCATCCACCGCAGGTGCGGCTGTCCGCCCGGCAGCCCGACGGAGAGATCGGCGTCGATGTCGTCGGCGGGATCGTCGGCCGGATCGTCGGTGAAGCCGTGCATCGGGAACTCGCGGGGCGTGCCTCCCTGACCGCGAAGGCCGTCGCGGACCGCCGCGCGACCGCGGAATCGATCGCGCCGGGGGACGCGGATCCGGGCGGCCGCCCGGCGGGAAGGGAATGAACGCAGCGTACTCGACCGTGAAAAAAGTGCATCCCGTCGCCGCGCAGGGCTTCACGATCCGGCCGCCCGACCTCCGCACGACCCCGGCCGACACCGCCACGAGGCCCGCCCGACGCCCCGCCGTTTGGGGCCGTCACGGGCATCGGGTACGCTGTCCCGCAGTCACCCGCCCCAGGCGTCACCGCCTCGTCCAGACGTCACCGTTTCCCGAAGGACGCCCATGGATCCCACGCTCCTCCTGCTCCGCTGGGCCCACATCCTCGCCGCCATCGTGGCGATGGGGGGCCTCGTGTTCGCCCGGTTCGCGCTTCTGCCCGCGGTGTCCGAACTCGACGAGGAGACGCAGCAGCGGTTCCACGACCGCGTCCGGCGCAGCTGGCTGCCCTGGGTGATCGGCGCGATCACCGTGCTCCTCGCCAGTGGCCTGGCCAACTTCCTCCTCTTCAACACCCGCGTGAAGGCGGAAGGGTGGGCGGACGGCATGTGGATGCGGCAGACCAGCTACCACGCCCTCTTCGGCCTGAAGTTCCTCATGGCCATGGTGGCGTTCTACTTCGCCAGCGCCCTCGTCGGCCGCGGCGCCGGCTCGCAGTGGGTGCGTGACGACCGGGCCAAGTGGCTCGCCGTGACGCTCGGCCTGACCACGGGCGTGGTGCTGCTCTCCGGCTGGATGCGGCAGCTGCACACCGGACCGAACCTCGTGGGATCGGGAGTGAGAATCGATGCGTCCGCAGCCGGCGACCGTCGGTTCTCGGGCGACGGCGAAGGGGACGAGGGGGACGAGCGCTACCGCGACGGCAACGCCGGATGGCGGTTCCGCCAGCGTGGCCCCGGGGGCGAGGAGCGCGGCCGCGAGGACGGCGCCGCCCCCGCGCCGGCGGCGACCGACGCTCCGGCAGCTGTGCCTGCGCCGGCTCCGGTGGCTGTGCCTGCGCCGGCTCCGGTGGCTGTGCCTGCGCCGGCTCCGGCAGCTCCGGCTGTGCCTGTGCCGGCCCAGTAGCGGTCACCGACGCCCGAGCCACGCGCCCCAGTCACGCGACGACGCCCCAGGGACACTCCCATGGACAAGAAGGACAAGAAACGGCTCGAGGTGCTGCAGCAGAAGATCGCGAAGCTGCAGGGGCTGCTCGCCGCGGCGAAGAAGCAGCCCGACGATCCCGCCGAGGTGCCCAAGCTCGAGCGCGAACTCGCCGCCGCCCACGCCGAACTGGCCGCGCTCAAGAAGTCCTGACCGCCGGGAACGTGACCGCCGTGGCCCTGCCCGCATTCCTCGCCAGGCTCTTCAGCGGGTCGTCGCGCGTCGATCTCTGGAGCCGCTACGAGCGGCTGCGCGAGAGCGTCAGCGGCACGATGTCGAAGTTCTACAAGGTCCGCGACCGGGTCAGCGGCGAGGTGCGCGGCCTGAAGATCGTCGATCGGGCGAAGACCGATCCGATCGAGGGCCGCTACAAGGCGCTCGGCAAGCCGTCCGAGGGGGAGATCGGCAGCCGTATCCAGGGGCCCAACGTCGCCCGCACGCTCGAGTGGGGCGTCTCCACCGGCGACGACTCCTACATCCTCATGGAGTTCATCGACGGCACGCTCCTCCACACGCTGCTCTCCTCGCGCAAGGCCCTCGAGCCCGCCCAGCGGCTCGACTTCGTGCGGCAGGCCGCCGCGGCCATCGCCACCGTGCACAAGGCGGGCTTCGTCCACCGCGACATCTGCCCGCGCAACTTCATGGTCCGGCCCGACGGCCGGATCGTGCTCTTCGACTTCGGCCTCACCGTGCCCGACAAGCCGCAGTTCCTCCGCCCTGGCAACCGCATCGGCACGCCGAGCTACATGGCCCCCGAGGTGGTGCGACGCTACCAGGTCGACCGGCGGCTCGACGTGTTTTCCTTCGGGGTCACGGCCTACGAGATCTGCACGCTCGAGCTCCCCTGGCCGCGGTCCCCCGGGGCGAAGGGGGCGCTGCGGCACGACACGCCGCCGCAGGACATCCGCGACTTCTGGCCCCAGATCCCGCCGGCGCTGGCCGACGCGATCATGGCCTGCATCGCCGCCGAGCCGTCACGGCGGCCCGAATCGATGGAGAAGTTCCTCGAGGCGATCGAGGACGTGCAGCTCTGACCCCCGCCGGGGGGCACGCGTCGCACGCGTGTCGCCGGCACGTGCCGCGGCCTGCCGGAAGCGGGGCGGCCTTGAAGCGGGACGGCGTTGCCCCTAATCTGTGCGGTGGATCGGTGCCCCTCACCTCACTCAAGCCCCCAGCCAGGATCACTCCCATGACCATGGACAAGAGCCTCCGCGTCCGCAAGGGTTCCTCGAGCGTTCGCGGCGTGCTCACCCGCGGCGAGCGGATCATCAAGCTCAAGGAGCAGGAGCGCTGGGCGGAGGGCCGCAGCCCGCTGGGGCTGCCGAAGGTGCGGGTGCTGAAGGCGGCGCTGAAGAAAAAGAAGAAGGCCAAGGAGGAGGGTGACGCGGCCGCCGGCGGCGCCAAGCCCGCCGCGAAGGCCGCCGCCCCGGCCGCGAAGAAGAAGTAGGCCGACGCGACCAGGCGTCGATCCGGGGCGGGATCGCCCCCGCGCGTGCCCGTGCCGGTCATCCGCGCGTGCCCGTGCCGGTCATCCGCGCGTGCCCGTGCCGGTCATCCGCGCGTGCCCGTGCCGGTCATCCGCGCGTGCCCGTGCCGGTCATCCGCGCGTGCCCGTGCCGGTTATCCGCGCGTGCCCGTGCCGGTCAGCCGCGCGGCGCGAGTGCCGCGGCGACGCGTGCCGCGGCCGTCTGACCCGAGCCGATCACCTGCGGGATGCCAACCCCCTCGTAGGCCGCGCCGGCGACCGCCAGGCCGGCATGTGCCGCCACGAGGCGATCGATCCTCGCCACGCGCCGGGCGTGGCCGACGGTGTACTGCGGCATCGCCCCCCGCCAGCGGTCGACCTGCACCACGAGCGGTGTGCCCCTCACCCCGAGCATGTCGCCGAGTTCCCGCCGCACGAGGTTCACGAGCGTCTCGTCGTCAAGCTCCATCGCCGCCGGGTCGAGCGCGCCCCCGACGAACGAGCGCATCAGCACGCCCCCGGGCGGGGCCCGGTGGGGGAACTTCCGGCTCGTGAAGCTCACCGCGAGGAGCCGCCGGCCCGCCACGCGGGGCACGACCATGCCCGCCGCGTCGAGCGGATGCGCGACGTCGTCGCGACGGAACCCGAGCGACACGATCGCCGAGCCGGCGTACTCGATCGCCGCGAGCTCGTCGGCGAGCGCGGCGTCGCAACCGCGGATCGCGGCCGCCGCCGCGCCGGCCGGGGTGGCGAGGATCACCGCGTCGGCGTCGATCGCGACGGGCACGGCGGCCGCGTCGCCGGGCCGAGCCGGCGCGAGCCCGACCGTCCAGCCCCCGTCCGGCCGCGGGGCGACCGCGGTGGCTGCGGCGTGGAGCCGGGCGACGCCGAGCTCGTCGAGCCGCGCCGAGAGTCGGAGCGGCAGCGTTTCCATGCCCGCGGCGAGCGTGAGGAATTGCCCGTAGCGGGCCCCGGCGGCGGTGCCCTCCGCGCCGCTCCGCCGTCCGCGGCGCACCTCGCCGGCCCAGAGGCTGCCGTCACGGCGTTCCATCGCGAAAAAATCGCCGCACGCCGCCGCCATCGAAAGGCGGGCCGGATCCGCCGTCCAGATCCCCGCCGCCAGCGGCTGCACGAGCCGCTCGAAGGCCTCGCGGCCGAGTCGCCGCACCGCGAAGCTCTCCAGCGACTCGTCCTCCACCGCCGCCGAGCGGGCGGGCACGAATCGCTCCGCCAGCACCCGCAGCCGCGCCGCCGGCGAGAGCAGCGACGTCGTGAGCAGGCTGCCGATCCGGCCCGGCGCGAGCAGCCGGAAGCCCGCGGGCACGGGGTGGGTGCGACCGCCGTAAAAGACGAGCGCCCGCCGCACCGCCGGATCGACGCCGACGAACTCGTCGGCCAGCCCGAGTCGCTCGGCCAGGTCGACCGCCTCGGGCCGCGCCGCCAGGAAGCTGTCGGCCGACCGCTCCACCACCCAGCCGTCGCGTCGCGTCGTCGCCACCACGCCCCCGACGCGGCCGGCCGGCTCGACGAGGGTGACGCGCCGGCCCGCGGCCCCCGGACGATCCGTCCGCACGAGCGCCTCCGCGGCCGCGAGGCCCGCCAGTCCTGCGCCGACGACGACGACATGGGGCGGAGGGAGGGCTGCCATGCGACTCACCGGGCTGGAAGGACGACCGCCGGAACCGCGCTGCGGCTGGAAACCGAGGTTTTGTCCGCACGCGGCACACGCGCGGGCTGCCGTTCCGCTCCCTGCCAGCATGCTCCCGCAGGCCGAGGAAAAAAAGGGGCGGGGCGTCACACTGGGGACCGCAGGCGGTCGGGGCGGAGGGAGAAGGCCGTGTCCGGAAGGCCGCCGATCTGATCTGGACTCCCGATCCGGAGCCTCCTACCCTCCCGCCGCATCGACCCTTGACCCGTTCGTTTCCAAGGAGGGTTCTTTCGTGGCCACGCTGCGGTGCCTTTCGCTCCCGGTTTCACGATCCTTGCTCTGTGTCGCGGCCGGCGCCGCGTGTGCGGGAGTCCTCCATGCGGGCGAGCCTCCGGCGGGTGGCCCCCGGCCGCCGATGCGGCTCCCGCGTTGGATCGAGTCGATCGGCGAGCCCCATGCCGCGACCACCGCTCCGGCGTCGGGCCGGCAGCCCTCCGCGACCACGCGGCCCCTCGCGTCCACCGTCGTGCCCGCCGCGGCCGAGCAGCCGATGCCGCCGGCGACGTTCGTCGCCGACACCGCGCCCCGCGACGACGTGAAGCCGTCCCCGGCGGTGCTCCGTCAGTCGAAGTCGCAGGGCACGGACCTCTCGGCGCGGCAGGCCGCCGAATGGACCGATCTCGTGCCGACCGCGGCCCCGGCCTCCGGAACGGCCGCCACGCCGGCCACGGACACCACCGGCAAATCCGCACCGGCCACCGACGCCGGCGGACTGAAGAAGTGGCTGACCGACCGCGTGGGCACGCTGCCCCGGCCGCTCGCCAAGCCCCCGGCCCCGCTCGACGCGACCGACGCCAAGCCCGTGGCCGAATCGGCGAACGCCCCGACCGACGTCGCCGCCGACGCGGCGACGCCCGCCGCCAAGCCCACGGTGACCGCCCCGGTGGCGGCCACCCCCGACGAGATGCCGACGCTGTCGATCGACCCGGCCAGCTTCCGGGGCGTACACCCCGGCCGCACCACCCGCGAGGAGCTGCAGGCCGGCTGGGGCCCGGGCGAGTCGTTCACCCGTGAGGACGGCAGCCGCGGCTTCTTCTGGAAGATCGAGCCCTTCGAGCGGGTCGAGATCACGCTCGAGGGCGACGTCGTGACGGCGATCCGCATCAAGCTGGCCGAGCCCGCGGCCGTCGCCGAACTGGCCAAGCAGCTCGAGATCGCCGACCTGCGGACCGTCTCGATCCTCGACGAGCAGGGCGTCTCCATCGGCGAGGTCTTCCCCGAGCGGGGCGTCATCTTCAGCGTCAAGCCGGGCACGCAGTCGGCGACGGCGGTGATGATCGAAGCGCTCGACCCCGAGTCGTTCGTGCTGCGGGCCGAAGGGGAGATGGAGGAGTGCGGCCCCTACGCCGCGGCCGACCTCGAGTATGCGATCCAGATCGACCCGCGGCACATCCGCGCCCACCGGCTGCTGATGGTGCTGATGAGCGACCAGGGCCGGTGGCAGCGGGCCCTGGAACTGGCGGCGGCCGCCGAGCGCATCGATCCGACCGACGTCTGGACGCGGCTCAAGCGGGCCGGCATCCTGCTCGCGCTCGACCGCACCGAGGAGGCACGGGCCACGGTGGAGGCGGTGAAGGCCACCCCGAACGCCCCGCCGCTGGTGGCCGCGCAGGCCGAGCGGCTCCTCGGCCGCATCGAGATGAGCCGCGCGACGCCCGACTACCAGAAGGCCGTCGAGCACTTCGCCGAGGCGATCCGCCGTTCGTCGACGCTGCTCTCCAAGCGGGCGCCGGCGGTGCAGCAGGCGGCCCGCGAGATCATGCTCGACGCCCATCTTGGCACGGCCCAGTCGATCGCCAAGGGCACGTGGCAGCAGAAGAGCCGCGTGATCCCCAAGTGGATGAGCCGCAGCGAGGCGGTCGTCGCCGAATGCAAGGCCGAGCCCGAGGTGGTCGAGACGCTCGAGCTGCAGCTCTGTCGCGGGGCGTTGGCCGTCGCGGCCGGCTCCGCCGACTCCGTCGAACCGCTCCCCTGGGTGAAGCGGCTGCTCGAGCTACGGGACCGGATGGGAGCGCACGTGAAGGATCCCTGGCGTCGTCGGCAGATCGACTGGCAGGTCGGCCAGGGACTCCTCGACGCCATCGCGGCCGCACAGCTCCGCGGCGATTCCTCCGACATGCTCGACAACGCGACCCTCACGGCCGCCTACCTCGAGCGTGGCGGGGAGCAGCGCGAACTCACCGACGAGGAGCGGCACGACGTCGGCACGCTGAACTTCCGCATCGGCATCATGCACAGCCTGCAGCATGGCGACCACGCCACGGCGGTGACCTGGTTCGACCGCGTCATCCCGCTCTGGGACGACAACCCGCGGCTCCAGGAGGAGGCCAAGGACGCCGGCCATCTCGGCGAGTCGTACGTGAGCATGGCGATCTCCTACTGGCAGGTGGGCCGCCGCGAGGATGCGATGGCGTTGAGCCGTCGCGGCGTCGACCTCATGATCGCCGCCGTCGACGCGCGGCAGATGGAGGAGCGGGCCCTGGCCGTCGCCTACGGCAACCTCTCGACGATGTACGCCGAGGAGGGGGACGAGACGAAGTCGCAGACCTACGCCGAGCTGGCCAGCCGCGCCGAGGCGTCGGGCACGATCGTGAAGTGACACGGTGACACGGTGACACGGCCCGGGTCAACGGCGGCCGCCGGCCACGCCCCTCCCGCGGGGCGCCGGGGCGGCGCCGCCCCGGGAGCATCCGGGGCTCACAGCACGCTTTCGAGCAGCAGGCGCATCTTGCGCAGCTCGGCGGTCTGATCGACGTCGGGCAGCGGCGGCATGTGGGCGCACAGGCCGCGCTTGTAGCCGGCGCCGCGCAGCTGGTTGACCAGCTTCCCGTACTCGATGTTGCCCTGGCCGATCCGCACCTGGAAGGCGTCGGGCTTCGTGTCCCGCAGGTGCACGTGGCAGACGTACTTGATGATCGGCTCCCACGACGCCTGCTTCTTGTGGCCGTAGAGGAAGTGGCTGGGGTCGAGGGTGACGCCGAGCCCCGGCACGTTGCGGCACAGCGACGCGGTCGTCTCCGCGTCCTGCGTCATCCGGCCGGCGGTCGTCTTCACGCCCACCACCACGCCGAGGTTGGTCGCGATCGCCACCATGCGGCGGAGCCGCTCGATCTCGCCGTTGAAGGGCGTGCCGATCTCCGAGGCGTCGACCACCATCGTCACCACGGCCAGCGATTTGGCCAGCCGGCAGCAGGCCGTGAACCGGTCGTAGAGCTCGGGCGTCTCGGGCGCCGAGAAGGAGATCGCCACGGGGCGGAGGCGTTGCAGGTCGCTGCAGGCCGCGATCGCCGCCTCGTGGTCGGCGGCCACGCCGCCGGGCTGGAGGTGCGGCCCGCCCTCGTGGACGTCGAGCTCCACCGCCGTGAACTCGAGTTCCGCCAGCCGCTCCATCGCCTTCGACAGCGGCAGGTCGGGAAAACACTCCGTGCTGACACAGACGAACACGTCGCCACACTCCTCTCGATCATGCTCCGGCCGCGGGGCACGCCGGCCGTCTCGGCCGCCGCCACCGGCGCGGCCGGCTCCGAATCCCCGCAACCATACCGGTCGCCGTGGAAAACTGGCAACTTGCCCGTCCGCCGCAGCTCGCCCCTACACTGGATCAGGGCGATCCGCGGTCGACCCGGATCGTCGCCGCGGCCCGCCAGGAGGAACCAGCCATGTCGATCGAAACCACCGCGCCGCCGACCCGGATCATCCTCGAACAGCCCGGGGGCTGGGGACGCTTCAGCACACGGATCGCCTGGACGGTCGCGGGACTCGCGATCCTGGCGGCGATCGCGAGCGCCGGGGCCAACGCCCAGTACTTCCAGCGGGATTCCCGCGTGGTCGAGAAATACCACTCCCTCGCGCGGGAGGCCCCGGCCAAGGTCGCGATCGTCGACGTCGCGGGGGCCATCATGACGGGCAGCGGCTTCGCCAAGGCGCAGCTCGACCACATCGCCGACGACGAGGCCGTGAAGGCGATCGTGCTGCGGGTCGACTCCCCGGGCGGCACCGTCAGCGGCAGCGACGAGATCCACTACCGGCTCTCGGCCCTGGCGCGGAAGCGCGATCTGCCGGTCGTGGTGAGCATGGGGGGCATCGCCGCCAGCGGCGGCTACTACGTGGCGATGGCCAACGGGGGCCGCGAGGACGTGATCTTCGCCGAGCCGGCCACGCTCACGGGCTCGATCGGCGTGATCATCCCCCACTACGACCTCTCGAAGCTGATGAAGAAGCTCGACGTGGCCGACGACTCGGTGGCCAGCGGGCCGCTCAAGGAGATGCTCAGCGCGACGAAAGAGCGGCCGCCGGAGCTGGCGGAGCGGGAGCGGAAGATCCTCCAGGCGCTCGTCGACGAGATGTTCGCCCGCTTCAAGTCGATCGTCAGGGAGGGCCGCCCCAAGCTCGACGACGAGAAGCTCGCGGCCGTCGCCACCGGCCAGATCTTCACGGCGCAGCAGGCGCTCGACGCCGGCCTCGTCGACCGGGTGGGCTTCCTCGAGGACGCGGTGAAGCGGGCCGTCGAACTGGCGGGGCTCACCGAGGGCACGGCCCGCGTGGTCCGCTACTCCCGTCCCCGTGGCCTCCTCGACGGCCTGCTCGACGGCGGCCTCACGGCCCGCTCGCGGACCATGGAGACGACGGTCCTCGAGGCGTTCGCCGACTGGACGACGCCGCGGGCCTGGTACATCTGCAGCTGGTGGCCGGCGCTCGTGGCCGGACGGTAGCCGCCGGAGCGGCCCTCTCCCGAGGAGCCGCGTCGATGAAGCTCCAGCCGGGTGCGCCGCGGAGAGTATGATCCGCGGCTCGCCGGCGGCCGTTTTCCCCCCGAACCATTCCCATGCATCGCGTCGTCATCACGGGTTCCGCGGGCTACCTCGGCAGCCGGCTCGTGGAGGCGTTGAAGGGCCGGGGATGCGCGGTGCTGGGCGTCGACATGCGGCCGCGCGCGGGGCAGGCGCTCGACCGGTTCGTGCAATGCGACATCTGCGATCCGACGCTGCCGGAGACGATTCGAGACTTCGGTGCCGACACGATCATTCACGCCGCGTTCGTGGTGACGCCGCTGCACGACACGCGCGAGACGCGGCGGGTCAACGTCGAGGGGACACGCAACGTGCTGCGGGCCGCGGCGACGGCGGGGCCGGCGCGGCTGATGGTGATGTCGAGCGCGACGGCCTACGGAGCATGGCCCGACAATCCCCGGCCGCTCGACGAAGACCATCCCCTGCGGGCCAGGCATGAGTTTCCCTACGCGGCCGACAAGGTCGCGGTCGAAGGGCTGCTGACGGCCTTCGCCGCGGAGCATCCCGCGATGGCCGTGAGTTGCGTGCGGCCGTGCATCGTCGGCGGGCCGGCGATGGACAATTATCTGGGCCGGGCGATGTTCGACTCGAGATTCATGGTCCAGCTCAGCGGGCACGACCAGCCGTACCAGCTGCTGCACGAAGACGACCTGGTCGCGGCGGTCGTGGCGATCCTGGCCGGCGACGGCCGCGGGGCGTTCAACGTCGCCCCGGCCGACGCCGTGCGCGTCAGCGAGCTGGGCCGACGACGCGGCCGGCGGGTGATGCGGATTCCGTTCGCGTTCTGCTGGCTGCTCGTGTGGATCGGCTGGACGCTGCGGCTGCCGCGGCCCGCGACGCCGCCGGGCTACCTGTACTTCCTCCGCTACCCGTGGGTCATTCGCTCGCGGCGCCTGCGCGACGAGCTGGGTTTTCACTTCCGCCACACCACGGCCGAGACGATGGAGGGCATGATTCAGCTTCGTGAGCGACAGGCCGGCGCGACGGTCGCCCCGCGACCACCGGTGCGGGCCGACACGACCGCCGTCGAAGCGGAGACGGCCGTGGTGCGCTGACATGCGTGCGCTGACATGCGTGCGGGGCGCCGCGTGGCGCGGGCGCGACGTCCGCCCCACGGGCAGCCGGCAGGCTTTCACAGGCGCACCGCCACTGCGACCGCGAAAACCTCAGGTTTTCAGCCGGAGAAAAATCCCCCGGGGACTTTTCCAACGGGCAGCCCGCCCGCGGCACTGCGGCCGGCGGCACTGCGGCCGGCGGCACTGCGGCCGGCGGCACTGCGGCCGGAGACGCTATCGGCCGGCGGCACTATCGGCCGGCGGCGCTATCGGCCGGAGGAACTGCGGGCCGGCGGATGAGCTCGAAATCGCCGAGCCTCGGTCGCCGGGTGCGGAGCCAGTAGGCGGCCACGGTGGCGTGCCAGTTGTTGACGATCGCGCCGCCGGACGTCTTGTACCAGTTCGTGCAGCCGCCGTTCCAGGCGGTCTTGTCCAGCGCCGCCTGCTGGCCGCGATCGAACCGCTCGACGACGTCGTGCCGCACGTCGATCGCCTGAACGCCCCGTCGCCGCATCGCCCGCACACAGCCGAGCAGATAATGCACCTGGCATTCGATCATCATGACGATCGAGTTGTGGCCGAGGTTGGTGTTGGGCCCGTAGAGCATGAAGAAGTTCGGAAAGCCCGGCGTCATCAGGCCCAGGTAGGTGCGGGGCCGGCCGGGCCAGGCGTCTTCGAGCCGCCGTCCGTCGCGGCCGCGAACGGCGATCGGCGACAGGAAACGACCGGCCTCGAAGCCGGTGGCCAGCACGATCGCATCCACCCGCCGCTCGCCGCCGGCCGTGACGATCGAGTCGGCCGTGATCCGCGTGATCGGGTCGGTGACCAGTTCGACGTCGTCGCGGTGCAGGGCCTGCAGGTAGCGATCGGACAAGAGCACGCGCTTGCAGCCGGCCTCGTACTCGGGAATCAGCCGCCCGCGCAGGGGCTCGGCGATGCGACTGCGCATGCGATGCCGCAGCTGGAAGGCCAGGCAGCGGTTGACGAACCCCCGTCTGCGGAGAAACGCGAACCGCAGCTCGTGCTCGAGGTAGAGTCGCGCCCGATGCACCCGCGCCCGTCCCGGCACGTGCGCGAACATCCAGCGGGCGACCCGCGAATAGCGGCGGTTGTTCAGCGGGCTGATCCAGTTCGGCGTGCGCTGAAACACGAAGGTCCGCCGCGCCTGCTCGGCCACGGGCGGAATCAGCTGCACGGCGCTGGCCGCGTTGCCGATCACCGCCACCGCCCGGCCCACGAGCGAGCAGTCGTGGTTCCAGCGGGCCGAGTGAAACATCGGCCCCTGGAAATCGTCGAGCCCCGGCAGCGCGGGAATCGCCGGCCGCTGCAGCTGTCCGACCGCGCTGACGACGACGTCGGCCTCGATCGTCTCGCCGCGATCGGTCCGCACCGTCCACGCGGCCCGCGCGTCGTCGTAGACGGCTTCGATCACGGCGGTGCCGAACTCGACGTGGCGGCGGACGTCGAACCGATCCGCGCAGTCGCGAACATAGTCGAGGATTTCCGACTGCGGGGCGAACAAGTGCGTCCAGTCGTACTTGGGCGCGAATGAGTAGCAGTAGAGAAACGAGGGAATGTCGCAGGCCGCGCCGGGATACGTGTTGTGCAGCCACGTTCCGCCCACGTCGTCCGACTTCTCGAAGATCCGCACCGCGGTGCAGCCCGACTGCTTCAGTCGAATCGCCAGGCAGATGCCGGCCATGCCCGCGCCGATGATCACGACGCGCGGACCGGGCGAAGCGGCGCTGGTGCTGGTCGCGAGTGGGTGCATGGAGAAGCCGGCCGGACGAAGACGCCCGCGGCCGCGGAGCCATCTCACCACGCCGGCCGCGAGGCCGCAAGCCGGAGGAGGGGACCGCGGCCGGTCATGCTTCTTCGTCCGTCGTGTCCGACGATCGCCGCCCGCGCACCGTGCTCGATCTCGATGTCGAGCAGCGTTGCAAACTTCACGCCCCGGCACTTGCCGGATTAGAATGCCCGAATAGAACCGTGCCGGCGGGAGTTCCCGGCCGGCTCCGTGGCCGGAGCATGCGTGCGGGACACCCCCGACCGGCAGGCCGTGGCGAAAGTGCGGCGGACGGTGGCATTGATGGGGCCCGGGTGAGCCGACCCGCGGCGACTGAACGACGGCGAGCGAGCTACGGCACGTCCAAGGCGACGCTCGCCTCGCGCGGTCCCCGGGAATCACCCATGAACTCCGCAGGCCTTCCGATCGCGATGCCGGTGACAGGGTTCTCTCGGGCCACGGCCGGCCGGTTGCCGGCGCTCGGGATCGCGATGCTCACCACGCTCTTCATGCCCGCGGCCGCCGCGCGGGCCGACGGCCCCGAGGACAACATCCCGGCGAACGTGCGGCCGATCCCGCCCGTCGGCATCGAACTCGACGAGCCCACGACCCGCCGGCTCCTCGACGCCGCGGCTGCGCTCGCCCGCGAGACCGCGGCGGCGCAGGGGGCGGACGCCGACCGGGCGCAGGTGGGCGTCTTCGCGCGGGCCGTGCGGCTCGCGGTCGAGGACCGCTTCCTCTACTCGCCCAAGGAGGTCGAGCAGGCCGAGCGGCTCCTGGCGCTCGGCAGGGAGCGGCTCGCGGTGCTGCGCGGCGGAGCTTCCGGGGCCCGGCTCGTCGTGCCCGGCGACGCGGCGGCGACCGGCCCGCGGCCCGCCGTCGGCGGCTTCCGCTCGCGGATCGACGGCTCCATCCAGCCCTACGGCCTCGTCCTCCCCGCCGGCTTCGATCCGGCCGACCCGCGGCCGCGTCGGCTCGACGTCTGGCTCCACGGCCGCGGCGAGAAGACGAGCGAGGTCGCCTTCCTCACACAACGGCTCGGCGGCACGGGGGAGATCACGCCCCCCGACACGATCGTGCTCCACCCCTACGGCCGCTATTCGAATGCCTACAAGTTCGCCGGCGAGACCGACGTGCTCGAGGCGATCGACCACGTGCGGTCGCTCCTGCCGGTCGACGCGGACCGGATCGTGATCCGCGGCTTCTCCATGGGGGGCGCGGGCTGCTGGCAGTTCGCCGTGCATCATCCGGGCACCTGGCTGGCGGCCACGCCGGGGGCCGGCTTCGCCGAGACCCGTGAGTTCCTCCGCGTTTTCCAGGGGCAGGAGTTCACGCCCACGGCGGCCCAGGCCCGGCTCCTCCACTGGTACGACTGCCCCGACTGGGCCGACAACCTCCGTCACCTCCCCACGATCGCCTACAGCGGCGAGATCGACCGGCAGAAGCAGGCCGCCGACGTCATGGTGGCCGCGTGCACGAGCCGCGGCTTCGGGATCCCGCACGTCATCGCCCCGCAGACCGGCCACTCGATCCATCCCGACTCGAAGGCCGAGATCGAGGCCTTCCTCGCGCGGGCCGCGGAGCGGGGCCGCCCCGCCGCGCCCCGGGAGATCGACTTCACCACGTACACGCTCCGCTACCCGCGGCACACCTGGCTCACGCTCACCGGCCTCGGCGCGCACTGGCAGCCGGCGCGGGTCAGGGCGGCCGTGCGGTCGCCCCGCGCGATCGAGATCGACGCGACGAACGTCACCGCCCTCGAGATCGACGTTCCGGCCGGCGCGGGCCTCGTGGCATCCGGCCAGCCCGTCACCGTCACGGTGCAGGGCGGCGGCGCCGACACGGCCGCGATCGACGTCGCGGCCGCCGCCGACGGCCGGCTCCGCGCCGCGTTCCACACGATCGACGGCACGTGGCGGCTCGCGACCGACGCCACCACCGACGCGGCGGGCCTCCGCAAGCGGCCGGGCCTGCAGGGACCGATCGACGACGCATTCATGGACGCCTTCGTGTTCGTGGGGCCCGCGGCCTCCGGCTCCACGACACCCCCGTCGCCGACCGATGCCTGGGCCGCCGCGGAGTTCGCCCATGCGAAGGGGGAGTGGCGGCGGCATTTCCGCGGCGACGTCGTGGAGCGGACGGCCGACTCCCTCACCGCCGCCGACGTCGCCACGAAGCACCTCGTGCTCTTCGGCACGCCCGAGTCGAATCCGCTGATCGCGCAGCTGCTCCCGCGGCTGCCGGTGCGGCGCGACGGCGCCGACTGGGCGATCGGCGCGGTGCGGGCCCCCGCCGCCACGAGCCTGCCGGTGCTCGTCTATCCCAATCCGCTCAATCCCGCCCGCTACGTCGTGCTCAACAGCGGCTTCACGTTCCGCGAATACGCCTACCTCAACAACGCGCGGCAGATCCCGATGCTGCCCGACTGGGCGCTCGTGAGCGCGGTGGAGGGCCGCGACAGCCAGCTGCCGGGCCGCATCCTCGCCGAAGGCTTCTTCGACGAACGCTGGCAGGCGAAGTGACACGCCGGCCGCACGGCGTGCGCCGTGCGCGGCCCTGCCCGCGGCCGCGCGGCACGCACGCCGTGGGCGGATCGCCGATCGCGCCGCCTCACGCCGGCTCGTCGCCGTGCGGCGGCGGGCCGCGGTCCACCACGATCCGTCCCGCGGCGGCGATCGCCGACAGGTCGGCGGCGGAGAGCCGGCGGCCGGCGGCCCGGGCCAGCGCCATGCGGCACCAGGCGTCGGCGGAGGTCACCGTGTCGTCGTCGCCCGCCGCGTCGGCATGGTGCGCCACGGCGAGCACGCCCACGAGGTCGCGCACGTCGGCCGTCAGCTGTCCCGCGAGGAGGTGCCGCTCCGCGAGGTCACGGCCGAGCCGACGGATCGCCCGGTCGATCCGCCCGGAGGCTCTGGCGAGCCCGCGACGCGCGGCCCGGGCGTGTGCGCGCAGCCCCCGGTCGAGCAGGTCGCGGTCGGCCGCAGGCGGCGTGCGGACGAGCCGGCCCACGCGCCAGGCCAGCCAGCCGACGGCCCGCGCCGCGGGGGCCGACGGGGCGCGACCACGGCCTCCCCTGCCGGCGAGCGGATGGTGCCGGCAGAGCCCCTTGAACATCGCCAGGCCGAGCAGGTCGCTCTCCCCCTCGTAGACCGTGACGGCGAAGTGGTCGTGGAAGGAGTCGCCGAGCGGGTGGCCGACGAGGAAGGCCCGGCCGCCGTGCACGCCGAGGGCGTCGATGGCCGCCGCGCGGACGCACTCGCCGGCGATCACCTTCGCCGCGATCGCCTCGAGCTCCCCCGATTGGCTGGCGTCGATCGCCGTCGCGGCCCAGGCGGCGAGCGCGTCACAGGCGATCGTGGCGGCCGCGATCCGGCCCAGCCGCCCCTGTACGAGCTCCCGCGACGCGATCGGCCGGCCCCACGTGCTCCGCACGAGCGCGTGATCGCGGGCCTGACCGAGCAGCAGCCGCAGCGTGCCCGCGGCCTGGGCGGCGAGGGTCACGCGGCCGCGATTGAGGCCGTGCCAGACGATCCGCATGCCGTCGGCCGCCCGCTCGCCGGCCGGCGGCCCGGGATCCAGCAGGTCGGCCTCGTCGATCGGAAACGCGTCGAACTCGAGCGCGGCGTTGTGGGCGTGCTTGAGCGGATGGAGCGGGTAGTGCCGCAGGCGGAACTCGGGCGTGTCGGCGTCGGGCAGCCGCACGAGCGCGACCACGGGCCGACCGTCGTGCAGCGCGAGCACCTTCGCGAGCCGGCCGTGCGCGGCGCCCGTGATGAACATCTTCGTGCCGGAGAGCAGCAGCCGGCCGTCGCGGCGGACGAGCCGCGTCGTGACGGCATGGAGGTCGCAGCCCGCGTCGGGCTCGGTGGCCGCGAAGACGGAAAGCGGCCCGCCGCGGGCGAGCGCCGGCAGGTGGCGGCGCCGCTGCTCGTCGCTGCCGAAGGCGACGAGGGAGGCCACGGC
>Ga0208864_1000181_pt1 | contig 20375 bp, 17 predicted proteins | sample CryBogmetaGMA05M_FD_184542 | JGI IMG/M metagenome (GOLD analysis project Ga0208864, IMG submission 184542) | Freshwater microbial communities from Crystal Bog, Wisconsin, USA - MA0.5M (SPAdes) | ecosystem: Environmental > Aquatic > Freshwater > Lake | place: Crystal Bog, Wisconsin, USA...
TTGTTTATCAATATGAGTTAAAGATTGAACCCACTTATAAAATCCGCCAAGTAATTTATCCAGAGATTCCTTTAGATGTTCTACAACGTAACTTCGATCAAATCATGGGAACTGCATACAGCGTCAGCTACTTCACTGATTGGAGCAGCGCTCAAGTTGGCAACCTTTGGTGCAAATTCCGGGACAATGAAGTGATTCCTGAAAGCGTCGGCGGAAGTTCTAAGGCAGATAAGAAGTACCACCCGATTCCTTCAGTAGATCCAGTTGCATGCACTGAACAACTTGGTGCGGAAGGGGATTGGCATGATCGACTCTCTCATTTCAAACTCGAATTCACACCGAGTGTTGGTGAAGAGATTCAGAGTGAATTCTTTATTGACCGCAAAGATGCTTCAGCTGCAATCGAAGCAGTCGCACAACTGGGAGCAGAGATAACTCCGCTTCTTTGGATTACAGAACTACGAACAATCGCTGCAGATAACCTCTGGCTCAGTGGTGCTTTTGAAAGAGATACTTTGGCTATCCACTTCACCTGGAAGAAAGACGATGCGATCTATCCAATGATCGCAAAGGTTGAAGCTGCCCTTCGCCCCTTTAATTACCGCCCACATTGGGGCAAGGTATTTACAGCAGATGCCAGGTACCTAGAGGGCGTCTATCCGAAGATCAATGAATTTAAAGCTCTCGTCGAAGCGCTCGACCCCACCAAGAAATTTCAAAATTCATTTACCCGCTCAGTATTTCGCTGATACACCAGTCGAATACCCCTAATCCGGCGCGGTAGACTTCACCTGCAACTCGGAGACGTCGCATAGCCCGGTCGAGTGCGCCTCACTGCTAACGAGGTAAGGGGTTAAACCCTTCAGGAGTTCAAATCTCCTCGTCTCCGCCAGGTTTCGCCTGGCCCAATAAGCCTCTCTATAACAATTCGGTAAAGAATTGGCCAACCCCTCCCAAAGCCCATTTTTCTATGATTGACTCTCGCCACTGGAGATTTGGATCGATCTAAAAAAGTAGTACTTTTGGGGAAGTCCATATGCAGCGCTTGTTTGGATCGATCTAAACAAGCAACCCTCGATATAAGGAGAAATAGATGCTCGGAAAAAAGAAGCTAGCTGTAGCTGCTGTCTTGTCTGCGATCGCCCTTGGAACATCACAGGTGCAGGTTGCGAATGCGGCTGTAACAGGAAAGATCGAAGTGTTCTCTTGGTGGACTTCAGGTTCTGAGAGTGCAGCTCTCAACACCATCCTCAACTCACTTCAGAAGTCAAACCCAGGTCTCAAGATCGTAAACGCTGCTGTTGCAGGTGGAGCTGGTACAAATGCAAAGCAGGTTCTTGCTACTCGTTTGGCAGCTGGAGATACACCAGAGACATGGCAGACGCACCCAGGAGGAGATCTGAAGGGTTATGTTGACCAGAAGTCTGTAAAGGACATCACCGCTCTTTACAAGTCACAAGCTTGGGGCAAGGTCACTCCTAAGGCTCTTGTTGATTCAATGTCATACAACGGCAAGACCTATTCAGTCCTTACAGGTGTACACCGTGCAAACGTTCTATGGACAAACAAGGCTGCGCTTGCTAAGGCTGGTGTAACACTTGGTGCATCATCAACATGGGCAGACATTGCCGCAGCTGCTCCAAAGATCAAGGCTGCAGGAATTGCCCCAGTATGTCTTGGCGACAAGGATATTTGGACTGCTGCAATGATTCTCGAAAACCTTTTGGTTGGCGAATTAGGCGCAACTGAATACAACAACCTTGCTGCTGGTAAGGCATCATGGTCAGATCCAAAGGTTGCAGCAGTTGTTGATCACTTCAACACATTCGTTTCATGGGCTAACACCGATCACAAGTCACTCGACTGGACAGGTGCAGTTGCTGCACTTGCCAACGGAACTTGTGCGATGAACTTCATGGGTGACTGGGCATACGGCGAACTTCTTGTAAAGCAGAAGAAGGTTGACGGAGTTGACTTTGGTTACACAATTGTTGGATCAAATCCAAATACATTCATCACTGTTGGCGATTCATTCGTTATCGGTGCAAAGTCAAAGAATCCAGCTGCTGCAGAGGCATTCCTCAAGGCAATCATGGATCCAAAGGTTCAGATTGCATTCGCTAAGGCAAAGGGTTCATCCCCATTCCGTACCGATGTAAGCACTGCAACACTCGGTAAGTATCAGCAAGGTGCGGCGAAGACACTTGCGACCGGCACATTGGTTGCGTCTCTCGTTCATGGCCAGCAGCTTGTTCCTGCAGCAACAGGTCAAGCATTCTCAGATGGTGTAACACTCCTTGAAGGCAATCAGGATGCTGCAGCATTTGGTAAGGCAATGGATGCAGCTGTAAAGGGCTAATCAGTAAGTAACAAAGGTGTTGCGGGTTTCATTTGAGGGGCCCGCAACACCTCTACTCAATAAAATTAATCAGCATAGGAGAGAAAATTGGCAGTCAAGAACTTAAAGCGGAGATTTAATTTCTCTCCTGCTGCGATTGCTCTCATGCCAAGTTTTATTCTTGTTTTCATCTTTGTTTATGTTTTCATTGCATACACAATTCGCATTTCAATCTCAAAGAATTGGATGCCTGGCCTTCAGGATTTCAAAACCACTGATCCTTGGTATGAGAACTACCACACCTTAGTAAGCGCTGGGCGCTTTCAGGCAGATATCCGAAACACAATAGTTTTCACAGCGCTCTTTTTATTGATCGCCGTTATTGCTGGATTGCTCTTGGCAATCGCAGTCTCAAATATGGGTCGAAGTAAGGTTTTCTTCCGAAATCTTTTCATTATGCCGTATGCGGTCTCATTCATCGTTACCGGTGTAATTTGGAGATGGATCTTCAACCCAGTTTCGGGCGTCAATTTACTTTTTCAATATTCCGGAATTAATTCACTATACAAGACCACTTTTGGAGCCGAGCTACACCCCGACTGGATGGGCTCAGCCGATGTAGTTGGAAATATGAATGGTTTACTGGAACACCTCATTCCTGGCGGAACATTCCTCCAGGTGCAGATGGGTATCCCACTCGCACTACTCCCTGTCATCTTTGCAGCTGCTTGGCAGCTGTGCGGTTTCGCCATGGCTATGTTTCTTGCGGGTCTGACTTCAATTCCTCATGAATTACGCGAAGCCGCTGCAATTGATCGTGCAAGTGGATTCCGCTACTACCGATCTATTGCTCTTCCATCACTGATTCCAATGGGAATCACAACTGTTGTAATTCTGACCTCAACCTCACTTAAAATTTTCGACTTGATTTATGCAATGTCCGGTAGTGGCGTGGGCTTCTCGACCGATATGCCGGGAATCTATGTCTACGAAACGATGTATAAAGCCCTTCGATATCCTCTTGGTGCTGCCGCTTCAGTCTTTATGTTGATCGGCGTTTGCATCGTTGTCCTGCCATACCTACTTAAGTTCAGTAAGGCGAATGAAGAATGAACACATCAACAATTCCAAGCATCGTTGGATCCAGTAAGCGCTCCAAAAGAGTGCAATTTTTCCTCCTCTGCCTTTTCATACCTCTTTTTACCATCCCCTTCTATGTTGTATTAAGCGCATCATTCAAGACGAGCCAAGGCGCAGATGTCACTACTATGTGGAAATTGCCTGCCGAATGGACTACCTCTGGCATTTCTAAAGCCTGGGAAGCGTTAAGCGGTAATTTTAAGAATTCCTTATTCATGGTTATTCCCGCCGTAGCGATCTCCTCACTCATCGGATCGTTTAATGGGTTTATTCTCTCTAAGTACAAGTTCAAATTTAGCAATACGATTTTTACTTTAATGCTGGTTGGAATGTTTATTCCGTATCAAACCATTCTTATTCCAATGGTGAGGTTCCTTCAATTAGTCCATCTCTATGGAACTCTTCCCGGCTTGGCCTTGGTTCACATTATTTATGGAATTCCCATTACCACACTTATGTTCCGAAATTTCTATGTCTCAGTACCGAAGGCACTCGTCGAAGCAGCTTCTATTGACGGCGCGGGACTTCTAAAAACATTCTTCCGAATTATTTTGCCACTTTCCATACCAGGTTTTGTTGTTGCTGGAATTTATCAATTTACCAACATTTGGAATGATTTCCTTTTCGGTATTGTGACAATTCCAAATCCTGTGAATCAACCTGTAACCGCAGCTCTGAATAATCTGTCGGGTACTCAGACAGTTGACTGGAATGTGTTGATGGCAGGATCGCTCATTGCCGCACTCCCTACCGCAATAATCTACTTACTTCTTGGACGATACTACATTCAAGGACTCACAGCAGGTTCGGTGAAATAGTAGCCATGCCTACCCAAGTATGTATTAATTAAGAATTCTAGACGTCACAATTCAAGGTTCGAGTAGAAAGGCATGGTTGGAGTTATGAGTTCAAGAATTACATTGAAAGATATCGCTTCTAAGTCCGGCTACTCTCGCTCGACCGTTTCCTTAGTTATGCAGAACAATCCAGTTGTTGCAGAGGATACTCGAATTGCAGTTCAGCAAACTGCAGAAGAATTGGGTTATGTTTACAACCGCGCAGCAGCGAGCTTGCGCAGTAAGCAATCTGGAATTTTTGGTCTTGTTGTCTCCAATGTCTCCAACCCATTCTTCGGCGAAATGATTTTAGGTATCGAGAAAGTCCTAGGCCAGAGTGAACGAACTGTTTTGCTTGGTCAACATTCAGAAGATGGCCAAAGTCAAGAAAGAATGATTAAGACGATGCTCGAAGCTCGCGTTGATGGCCTACTTTTGGTTGCAACGAGAGATACTTCAAAATCTATATTCAATTTACTTAATCGTTGGGAAATACCTACAGTCTTGATTACTCGTCGCATCAAAGGCTCTAAAGCATTTTATGTTGGTCCTAACAACATTGAGCTGGCTGAAAAAGCAACCGATCACCTCTTCGAACATAAGCGTAATCGAATTGCATTTATTGGCGGTCAAGTTGATTCTCAAGTTCACGATGAGCGATTGAAGGGCGTAATTAAGTCTGCAGCAAATCATGGATTCGCAGCACAAGAAGTTGAAGTTGCAGGTCTAAATTCGACCCGTGAAGGTGGATACAAACTTACGAAAGAGCTAATTTCCAAAGGACACAAAGGATTGGGAATTCTCGCATATAACGACATTGTTGCATTCGGGGCGATGGCCGCGCTTCGAGATGCCAATATTGAAATTGGGAAAGATATCTCCATCATTGGTTTTGATGATGTTGTAGCAGCAAAGTACGAATATCCGGCGCTCACTTCTGTGCATCTTGAGCCTGCTCTCATGGGCGAACTTGCGGCAGAAACCATTCTAAAGTTGGCATCTGGCGAGCAGAAGGCTAAACGAGAAATTATTTTGGAAGGCCATTTAATTATTCGACAAAGCTGCGGCTGCAATATCAATAAGGGGAAAATAAAATGAGATGGGCTTTGATTGGCGCAAGTGATATTGCAGCGACTCGAGTAATTCCAGCAATTCAAGAGGCGGGAGATGAAGTCTATGGTGTTATGAGTTCTAGCGCTGATCGTGCTGCCTCATATGCAAGCGCAAACGGAATTGATCACTCGACTACTAGCCTCGATGAACTTCTCGCCTGGCCAGTTGATGCTGTTTACATATCGACCACTAATGAACTACACGCTCAGCAAGCAATCGCAGCAGCAAAAGCTGGGAAACATATTTTGTGCGAGAAGCCAATCGCCATCAATGTTTCCGATGGCAAGGCGATGCTTCAAGCAGCAAGAGAAAATGGGGTAGTTTTTGCAACAAATCACCACATTCGAACTTCCGGAGTCCACCAGAAGATTCGCGAAATTGTTCAATCCGGTCAACTTGGCGATCTATACCTTGTGCGAATCAATCATGCTGTAGCTCTTCCTGAGCGCCTTCAGGGATGGCGCCTAACGGGCGGCAACAAGGGAGCCGGAGTAATTCTCGATATTACTGTCCACAATATAGACACACTTCGTGCGGCGCTCGGTAGCGACATTGTTGAAGTTACCGCACTTGCTGCAACAAATGGTCTAGCGAAAGATGGAATTGAAGATACTTCCAATTGCACATTTCGCTTTGCTAATGGAGTTATTGCAAACACTTCAGAGTGCTTCCTGGTTCCGTTTAATACAACCACTTTTGAAATTCACGGATCCAAAGGGTCACTTGTTGCGACAGGAGTAATGACTCAGGATCCAACTGGTGAAATTGTGCTCACCAATGCCGCAGGCAGTAAAACCATCGAAGTTTCAGATCGCGAAAATCTCTATGTAAAAACCATTAAGCAATTCCAGAATGCAATTGCTGGCAAGGGTGAGCCTTTAGCGACTGGTGAAGATGGATTTGCCTCGATGCAAGGAGCAATTGCTGCTTTGAAATCTGCGAAGGAAAAGCGGACAGTACAGATCTCAGAGGTCTCATAAGTGAGCAATAAGAGCGTTCCAGTAATTTCTCGCGAAGAAGCCGCAAAGCTTATTCCGAGCAATTCTGTTGTAACCATTTCCTCTTCATCTGCATTAGGTTGCCCAGACCTGGTACTCAAGGGAATTGGTGAACGCTTTGACAAAGAATCTCAACCAACAAATATCACTTTTGTGAGTCCCATCGCTGCCGGTGATATGTATGGCGTAAAAGGAATTGATCATGTGTCGAAAAAGGGGTTGATTTCTAAAATCATAGGTGGCTCATATCCCAGTGGCCCATCTAGCTTTGAACCTCCACTTATCCGTCAACTCATTGCCAGCGAAGATATTGATGCATACAACTTGCCAAGTGGAGTTATTTTCCAAATGCATCGTGCCGGAGCTGCCCGCCAACCTGGTGTGCTCACAAAAGTCGGATTAGATACTTTCATTGATCCACGTATTTCTGGTGGAGCACTCAATCAACGCACACCCAAGAATTTAGTTTCCGTAGAAGATTTCAAGAACGATGAGTGGCTCTTCTACCCTGCAATCAAACCCGATGTTGCAATTATCCGTGCAACCACCGCGGATGAGCACGGAAACCTCACCTATGAACATGAGGGTTCGCCATTGGGTGCACTTGATCAGGCATTTGCTGCTCACAATCGCGGCGGAATTGTTATCGCTCAAGTAAAGCGAATTGTGAAAGCAGGTGAACTTGATCCCAAGGTAGTTCGCGTTCCAGGAATTCTTGTTGATTATGTCGTGATAGATCCTGATCAAATGCAGACAACGATGACTCCATATGATCCCGCTCTCTCTGGTGAGAAAGTTGAAGCCCCAAGCGATGTAGATCCGCTCGAGTATTCATTGGAAACTCTGATCGCGCGCCGCGCTGCTCGCGAATTATCAAATGGATGGATTGTTAACCTTGGTTTTGGAATCTCAGCAGCAGTTCCACGAGCTTTAGCCGAGAAGGATTCAGATTCAGGCGTCTCTTGGGTGATTGAGCAAGGTGCGGTTGGTGGAGTACCACTCACAGGTTTTGCCTTTGGATGTGCGATGAATCCTGATGCGATTATGCAGAGCGTTGATCAATTCACCTTGCTTCAGGGTGCAGGTTTCAACGCAGCGATGCTCTCATTCCTTGAAGTAGATCAATTTGGAAATGTAAATGTCTCAGATCTTCCAGGTCGCTCCCATGTAACAGCCGGAGTAGGTGGATTTGCGGATATTACTTCGAGCGCTCCGATCATTGTATTTAGTGGGTATTTCACTGCGGGCAAGAAGAATGTAGAAATTTCTCCTAACGGATTAAATATTAAGGAAGACGGAAAGATTTCCAAATTCGTTGAGAATGTCTCTCAAATTACCTTCAGTGGCTCACGAGCCATCAAAAATGGCCAAAAAGTATTTTATATAACTGAACGATGCGTCATTCAACTTACAAAAGATGGACTTATGGTCATCGAGATTGCGCCAGGAGTAAATCTTGAGGAAGACATTTTGAAGAGATCTGAATTTCCACTTCTCGTCTCTCCAAATTTAAAGCTCACAGATCACGAAATTTACAAGGAAGTGGCGGTAAGAAAATGAGCGATTTTGTAACACTTATCGTTGATCAAGATGTGGCAACTATTACTTTGAATCGTCCAGAGAAGCGCAACAGTCTCACACCAGAGATGCTCGAAGAACTCGAAAGCGTAGTTGCAAAAGTTGGATCGATCCAAGACATTAGATTTGTCGTCATTACAGGAGCGGGGGAGAAGGCATTTAGCACTGGCGCCGACCTCGCTGCATTTTCCTCACTTGGATTTGATGGTGTTCGTAAGAATTGGGTCCCAGAGGGTCATCGAATTTTTAGGCGAATTGCCCGTCTCCCACAAGTATCAATTGCACTACTCAACGGAGATGTTTTCGGAGGCGGGCTTGAACTCGCACTCGCATGTGATTTCCGAATTGCAATTGACTCAATCTCACTTGGTTTTCCGGAAGGAAAAATTGGCACTATCCCTGGATGGGCAGGTACAACTCGTGCTGTGGATCTCATTGGTCTTAATCGTGCAAAGTTCATGATTCTTACCGGAAAATCAATTTCCGCTTCGCAAGCGCGTGAGTGGGGATTAGTCAACGAAATTGCACCGAAAGAGAGCATCGGAAATTGCATTGCCTCTTTTCTTGAGGATCTTTCGCATGTTAGTCCAATGGCCCAACAAATTTCGAAGCAATTAATGTCCACCTTCGAAAATACAAACAATGCTGAAGTCTTAGAAGCATTTGCTGGCGCACTCAGCAATGTTACTGAGGATTTTAAAGAAGGTGTCACAGCTTTTAAAGAAAAACGACCAGCCAAGTTCACAGGGAGATAGAAATGTCCACAATCGAAAATATTCAATACAAGATGTTGATTGACGGAAATTCTGTCGATGCAATTTCCGGCAAGCGCTTTGAGCGTCAGAGCCCTGGCCACAATGCCATTGTTGGAAATTACCCAGAAGGTGGAGTAGCTGATGCCGAGTTAGCTATTGCATCTGCCCGAAAGGCCTTTGATAAAGGTGAGTGGCCAAAGCTAAGCGGTGCTGCTCGCGCAAAGGCGCTTCGTAAGGTTGCAGAATTAATTGCCCGCGATGTTGAAAAACTTGCTCGCGTTGAAGCTCTTGAAAGTGGCAAGCCGATCGCGCAAGCACGTGGCGAAATGAGCGCTACAGCTGATATTTGGTACTACGCAGCAACGCTGGCGCAGCATTCTTACGGAGACTCACATAATGCTTTGGGAAATGATTACTTGGGCATCATTGTGAAAGAACCAATTGGTGTAGTCGGCATGATCACACCTTGGAACTTTCCACTACTTATCGTGAGCCAAAAACTTCCATTTGCAATGGCAGTTGGTTGCACTGCCGTAGTGAAGCCAAGTGAAATGACCTCTGGTACCACCCTTATGTTGGGTGAATACATCAAAGAGGCGGGCATTCCCGATGGCGTTGTGAATATCGTGACTGGCGACGGTGTTGTTGGCGCGCACCTGGCAGAACATCGCGATGTAGACATGATCACATTCACGGGCTCGACTGAAGTGGGTAAGAAGGTAATGGCAGCAGCTGCCAAAACTGTAAAGAAAGTTGAACTAGAGCTAGGTGGAAAGAACCCACAGATTGTTATGGCAGATGCAGATCTAGAGGCAGCAGCAGATGCTGTTGTCTTTGGCGTTTATTTCAACCAGGGCGAATGCTGTAACTCTGGAAGTCGAATTTTGGTTCAGCGCTCCATCGTTAAGAAATTCATGGAGATTGTTACTGAGAAAGCAAAGCGCGTTAGCGTCGGCGATCCATTAGATTCAAATGTACTTGTAGGTGCGATTGCAAGTGATGAGCAATTAGCAACTATCGAGCGTTACGTAGCTGAAGGCAAGAAAGATGGTGCGACACTTGTCATGGGTGGATCGACCATGAAAACAGAGGAGGGTCGATACTTCGAACCTACAATTTTCACTGGAGTCACCGCTGAAATGTCAATCGCTAAAGAAGAAATCTTTGGCCCAGTACTTTCTGTACTTGAGTTCGACACAGTTGAAGATGCAATCGATCTTGCAAATTCGACTCTTTACGGTCTCTCATCTGGAATTTGGACTGAGAACATCAACGATGCAGTTGTTTTTGCGAAGGGCGTTCGTGCCGGAACCGTCTGGGTAAATTGCTGGATGGATGGATGGCCAGAGATGAGCTTTGGTGGCTACGGCGAATCAGGTCTCGGTCGCGAACTCGGTCGCCATGCCGTGGACGAGTTCACCGAGCTAAAAACAATCGCTATTCATACAGGAAAACGAAAGGATTGGCTTAAGTGAGCAATCTTAAAAATGGAGTCGTAGTACCTGAAGCCCTTAAAGGCGATGCACTAAAAGCCCTTCAAGTATTTGATGTCAAAGTTCGCCGCCTTTCCGAGAGCCATCCTGATTATTTCCCACTCTATACAGAGGGTGGAAAGTGGAAACATGGCAAAGAGACTTGGACTAATTGGTGCGAAGGATTTCTTGGTGGCCAAATGTGGATTCTTGCTGATCACATTGATGAGAAGTTTTGGCGTCCAAAAGCTGAGCACTATTCAAACCTTCTCAAAGGTCGTGAATTTGACCGTGAAGTGCACGATCTCGGATTTACTTTCTGGCCTACCTGGAAGAAGTGGTACAACAAAACAAGCGATGCTTCACTTAATGACGTATTAATTCAGGCTGGCAAGACCATGTCTATGCGCTTTAATGAGAAAGCTGGATTCTTACGCTCATTCCTTGCGGAGGACAGCACATTTATCGACATCATGATGAACGTTGGAATCATTTATTACGCAGCCCAGCAATCTAAGGATGATGATGTACTGCGTAAGGTCACTACACACGTTCTTCAAACTCGACGACACATGGTCCGTGGTGATGGAAGTACTACGCACGAAGGAATTTTCGATCTCGAAACTGGAGTTTTTCTCCGTCAGACAACCCAACAAGGCTGGCGCGATGATTCATCGTGGGCACGCGGTCAAGCTTGGGCGCTCTATGGTTTTGGAACTTGTTATGCATTTACCGGCGATAAGCGCCTATTGGAAGTTGCGCAAGCGACCGCGGATTTCTTTATTGAGCGCACCGGAGATCAATTTGTTCCTCCCAACGATTGGGAAGAGTCAAATCCATTAATGGAATATGAATCATCTGCAGGCTCAATTACCGCTAGCGGACTGCTCCAATTGAGCCAATTGGTAGATAACGCTGAGGATGCTCAGAGATACGCAAACTATGCCTTCAAAATGATCGCCAAACTCTGTACGCCCGAATTTCTCGCCACCCCAGAAGAAGATTGGGAAGGAGTTCTCAAACATGGTAGCTATCACGAGATGAAGCGCTTAGGAGTAGATGAGAGCGTTATGTGGGGCGAGTACTTCTTCGCCGAGGCTTTAGACAAAGTTCTCGGTGGTAAGTGGATTGCAACAGAGAGATAACTGAAATAAAACCATGGGCCAAATAATTAAAACGGATATCGCCATCATCGGTTCAGGCATGGGTGGCGGCATGGCGGCTCGCGCTCTTGCTGAAGCCGGGAAGAAAGTTTTAATTATTGAGCGCGGATATCGTCTTCCTCAAGAAGAGCAGAACTGGGATCCAAAATCTGTATTTCTAGATGGTCGATATAAGAATGCTGGCCATTGGATCGATGGATCAAATCAAGAGACTTTTGTTCCTGGTGTCCACTACTACGTTGGTGGAAATACCAAAGTTTATGGCGCAAGTCTGATTCGCTTCCGGGAAGAAGATTTCAGTGGTTTTAAAGCTGCGGAAGGCGACTCTCCGAAGTGGCCATTCTCGTACGCAGACCTCGAGCCTTATTACACAAAGGCAGAGCAGTACCTAAAAGTTCACGGAACCCCGGGTGCAGATTTCACAGAACCATGGCGCACTGGCTCTTATCCATTTCCCGCTTTGGACCACGAGCCATTTGTTGAAAACTTTGCCCAATCCTTAACTAAGCAAGGCTTGCACCCTTATCAAATGTCAATGGGCGTAGATTTTGGCCCTGGTGGGAAATGTATTCGCTGCGCAACTTGCGATGGTTTTCCCTGCAAAGTAAAGGCAAAAAGTGATGCAGAAACATGCGGAGTGGATCCTGCTCTTGCGACAGGAAATGCGAGCCTACTTGAAGGCGTAACTATTACCCGATTGGTTCATGATGCATCCGGTAAGCGAATAGTTAAAGCAGTCGGAAGAAAAAATAATGAAGAGATCGAGATAGAAGCTAATACTTTTATTGTTTCCTGCGGTGCAGCAAATTCAGCAGCGCTTCTGTTGAATTCTAAATCAGAGAAACACTCGAATGGACTATCAAATTCAAACGGATTGGTCGGCCGCAATTGGATGGTTCATAATGCTACTTTCATGGTTGGTTTCAACCCATTCAAGCGGAATACCTCAATCTTTCAAAAAACACTCTCATTTAATGATTGGTATCTCAATAGCCCATCCGGTTTTGGATTGGGAAATGTTCAAATGCTAGGCAAATTGCAAGCTGAGATGTTTAAGGGTGCCAAGCCATGGATCCCCACCTTTATTCTTAAATTTTTCGCTAAGCACACCATAGATCTCTATATTGAATCGGAAGATCTTCCAGAACTCGATAATCGTGTGACAACTACACCGCAAGGAGAAGTTGTGATCAATTGGAAGGCAAATAATTTAAAGGCACATTCACAATTGGTGAAAAATACAAAGAAAGCTGTACGCAAAGCTGGCTTCCCCTTTGTCTTTACCGATCGAATGGGAATTGAAACCAATTCCCACATGTGTGGAACTCTTGTGGCGGGTAATGATCCTCAAACTTCAGTACTCAATGCCTACTGTCGGACTCATGAAATAGAAAATTTGTATGTGGTGGACTCCTCCTTCTTCCCATCATCTGGCGCCGCCAACCCCGCACTCACGATCGCGGCCCAGGCAATCCGAGTATCTACTGAAGGGGGAATAGCGTGAAGAGCTTTGGCGATCTGGTTTTAGAAGAGAAGAAATTGGCTGAAGCACCTTGGGATCAGGTCAATACCGTGGCCCTCGGCGAAACATTGAGAAGAATCGCTGAAGATCAAAATTTGAGCGTTGCTATTGCAGTGTTCTTTAAAGGCCAAAGAATTTACCAGGTAGGCCTTCCCGGCACAGCTGTATTAAATGATGAATGGATCATGCGGAAAGTGCACTCGGTTGAGATGACAAAACACTCATCTCTGGCATTGCGAGCAAAGGCAGATGCTCTAGGCATTCAAGAAGAAGAGTTTGGATTCAATTCTGGTCACCTGGCGATTTGTGGTGGTGGCTATCCACTCTTAACAAATGGTGAATTAGTGGGAATCGCGATTACCTCAGGACTGCCACACGAAACTGATCACAACTTAATTATTGAAGCATTAACGGAGTTTAGAAAAGAGATGACATGGTAGACGAGAAATATTGGAGTACTCAGAAAGTAATTCCAGTAGTAGTTATTAAAGATGCTGATCGTGCAGTTGGCTTGGCTAGAACTCTTGTGACGGTCGGTTCACCAAAGATTGAAATCACATTGCGAACACCTGCTGCATTGGATGCGATTAAGCGAATCGCCCAAGAAGTCCCCGAAGCAGAAGTCGGCGCAGGAACAGTACTAAATCCTGCACTGGCCGATGCAGCAATTGCAGCAGGAGCCAAATTCTTAGTCTCGCCAGGATCAACTTCTACACTTATTGACCACCTTCTATCTACTGGAACCCCATTCTTGCCGGGTTGCGCCACGGTCTCCGAAGCCATGCGTTTAATTGAATATGGAATTCCTGTTGCAAAATTTTTCCCAGCAGAAGAATCTGGTGGGGCGCCCTTTTTGAAAGGTCTATCTACCGTTTTGCAATCAATAAAGTTCTGCCCAACTGGCGGGATTAATAAATCGAATTATATGAACTATCTGGAGCTCCCCAATGTTCTCTGCGTTGGTGGTTCTTGGATCGCACCAGGCCCCGCAATTGAGGCAGGCGCATGGGATGAAATTGCCGAATTGGCAGCACAGGTTTAAGGAAAACGAGAGGAAAAACAATGGAAAACAAGGGAAAATACTCATACATCATCGTCGGAGCCGGAGCAGCAGGTTGTGTGGTTGCTAATCGCCTCAGCGAAGATCCCAACAACACCGTGCTACTTCTTGAAGCAGGCGGTAAGGACTGGAACCCATTGATCCACGTCCCGATTGGCTTTACCAAGCTCACAACTCCAGACGTGAACTGGGGATTTAGCACAGTGCCTCAGCCACAAATGAATGACCGCGAAATGTGGTACCCACAAGGCAGAACTCTTGGTGGGAGTACATCGATCAACGCGATGATCTACATTCGTGGCAATAAAGAGGATTATGACAAGTGGGAGGCGCTAGGTAATAAGGGTTGGGGATATGAAGATGTTCTCCGTTATTTCCGCAAATCTGAAAATAATGAACGCCTCAATAATAAGTACCATGGCATTGGCGGTGACATGAATGTCACACAACAAACACAGTCCAACCCTCTTACTCGTGCCTTTGTTAGATCAGCACAGGAAGTTGGCCTTGATTTTAATCAGGATGTTAATGGGGCACGTCAAGATGGTGTGACTTTCTACGATGTCACACAACGTAATGTTCGTCGTGAATCTTCAGCAACAGCGTTTTTAAATCCTGCAAAATCGCGCAAGAATCTCACTGTTCTTACTCGTTCACAAGGCACACGTATCATCATAGAAAATGGTCGAGCTGTTGGACTTGAATTTGTTCAAGGCAAGAAGAAGTGCGTTGCTTATGTTGAAAAAGAAGTAATTCTTTCTGGTGGCGCAGTTAATTCTCCAAAACTTTTGATGCTCTCAGGCATCGGACCAGCTGACGAGCTTCGTGCTGCAAGTGTTGAGGTTGTTCACGATCTCCCAGGCGTCGGTAAGAATTTCCAAGATCATATGGATGTTTACATCACAGCTGAGACGGCTCCAGTGAGTTACAACATGGAGGACCGCCCTGATCGCGCAATCCGCCATGGAATCCAATATCTGCTATACAAGACTGGCCCAGTTACAGCATGCGTTGCTGAGGCAGGTGCATTTATTCGCAGCAGCGATAAAGTCGACTCACCCGATATTCAGATTCACTGCCTCCCTGCATATGTAATCGATCATGGTCGCAAGCGCGTTAAAGGCCACGGAATCACCATCAATACCTGCAATTTGCGTCCAAAGAGCATCGGAACGGTCAAGCTTCGCAGCTCTGACCCAACTGCACACCCATTGATTGATCCAAACTTCTGCGGTGATGCAGAAGGTTATGACTGGAGGATTTCAATGGAGGGGTTCAAGTGGGGCCGCAAAATTCTCAACGCTGAGGCGTTTAAGCCGTTCATCAAGAAGGAATTTATGCCAGGCGTAGATATCCAAGATGAGAACGCAGTTCGTAAGTACATTAAAGAGTGGTCTAAAACTGACTATCACCCAGTGGGTTCTTGCAAAATGGGTGATGACGAAATGGCGGTTGTCGACACTCAACTTCGAGTTCATGGACTCAAAGGTCTACGCGTAATCGATGCATCGATCATGCCAACTTTGATCAGCGGAAATACTCAAGCTCCTTCAATCATGATCGGTGAAAAGGGCGCTGCAATAATTTTGGCCGGAAAAGTTATCTAGTACAAACTAAGTGAATCGTTAGGAAAAAATGAAGATCAAGAGTGCAAAAGAATGTAAGTACGACATCGTCTCATTGGGTGAAGTTATGCTGCGGTTAGATCCAATGGATACACGCATTCGCACCGCACGCCGATTTAACGCTTACGAAGGCGGCGGAGAATATAACGTCGCTCGCGGCCTTCGTAAGTGTTTTGGTCTACGAGGTGCAATTGTCACAGCGCTTGCAGATAATGAAATCGGACATTTGATAGAAGATTTCATGATGACTGGTGGCCTAGATCTTCAGTACGTGCAGTGGAAGAAATACGATGGGATTGGCCGATCAGTTCGTAATGGTTTGAATTTCACAGAACGCGGCTATGGAGTGCGAGGTGCTGTCGGAGTCAGCGATCGAGGAAATACTGCTATCTCCCAGATGAAGCCAGAAGATATCGATTGGGATGCATTCTTTGCACAAGGAGTTCGCTGGCTCCACACGGGGGGAATTTTCGCAGCACTTTCTGAGTCAACCGCATCAGTTGCTGAAGCAGCAATGAAAGCTGCTCATAAGTATGGCACTTTGGTTTCCTACGACCTTAACTACCGCCCATCACTCTGGGCAGATATTGGTGGAGTGACTCAAGCTCAAAAGGTCAATCGAGAACTCGCCAAGTATGTAGATGTGATGATTGGCAACGAAGAAGATTTCACTGCATCCCTTGGCTTGGAAGTCGAAGGTGTGGATGAAAATCTAACCGACTTAGATACAGCAGGTTTCAAAAAGATGATTGAACGGGCAAGTTCTGAATTCCCAAATTTCCAGGTGATTGCAACCACCCTGCGAGGAGTTAAATCTGCAAGCAGAAATGATTGGGCGGCCATCGCCTGGTCACGCGAATCCGGATTCGCTGAATCCATCCAACGTACAGATTTGGAGATCTTTGATCGCGTCGGCGGCGGAGATTCATTTGCATCCGGACTTATCTACGGGCTTCTTGAAATCGGCGATCTTCAGAGTGCGGTTGAATATGGAGCGGCACATGGCGCTCTGGCTATGACTACCCCTGGAGATACTACGATGGCTACTTTGGCAGAGGTTCAGAAACTAGCCGGTGGTGGCAGCGCGCGAGTCGTACGCTAAGAACCCTGTAAACTGCCTCCTGCAACTCGGAGACGTCGCATAGCCCGGTCGAGTGCGCCTCACTGCTAACGAGGTAAGGTGTTAAAGCCTTCAGGAGTTCAAATCTCCTCGTCTCCGCAAAATTTACTTAGGAAATGTCACCTGCAAGCGATACCCGTGCCCAGGTGCAGAATCAATCTCTTTACTGCCATTCAGAATTCCAACCCACGAATCAATAATCGCTGAACCCACTCCGGCAGTTGCCGCTTCAACAGCAATCCCCGGACCATCATCCGAAATAATGATGTCGGTAACGCCTTCAGCACTTGTTGTAACACTGATTTGAACTCGGTGAGCAGGACCATGAACGAGAGCATTCAACATAGCTTGCTCAATGATGCGAAAAATTCCGAGAAGTAATTCTGATTCCAGTTTCTCCGTTAACGCATCAATCTTTAAAGAAACTTCCATCGTTGCCATATATTGTTCTAACAAAATCTCCAGCGCAGATTGAAGGGTTCCGGCTTCTAGATTGGGAGTAAGAATCTGAATTAAATCTCTAAGGTCTGCAGCGCGAGTATTTTCAAGACGTTGAATGGCCCTCTCGATCACCTCATTTACTTCTGGCGATGCCTGTCCCGAAATAGATTTCAGCTTCATTCCTACGACCATCAAATCAGACTGAACTCGGTCGTGTAGGAATTGCGAAGTATGACGACGCAATCTTTCATCAGATTGAATCAGCCCTTCACGCTCAGATTCCAACTTTCCGACCAACTTTGTAGCCAGATCGAGTCGATCGGAAATCTTTCGTTCGGCACGGTGCATCAGGGCAAGGGCAAATAGGACCAGTAAGAGGGAGGCAATAAAAATGTTTTTAGACAACGCAAGGATGGTCTTATCAACATATCCGAGCTTTTCGTTCAAGAACTTATTGATAAGCGGGAGATAGAGGAGATTCAAGTACTGAAAGAAGACCACTTCAAGGACATAAGCAATCGTGCTCTTGCTACTCCAAAACCTAAAGCGCGTCACCAATATCGAACCTAAAGAAAAAATAATCGCTGGGATGGCTGACGCGAGTAGAACGAGCCCTCCGGCTCTCCAGCGTTCTGGACCAGCAGGCAGATAGGCAACTACACGGATGTATCGAGAGAAATAAAATGAGAAGAAGAAGAGAAAGAGCAGATAAGGATTGTATGGATATGGGCCAATTAGCTTGATGAACTTTCTAATTCTTGCGGCCATCAAGACATCCTCATAAGTTCCATATATTTAAGTACGGCAGCCGTCTTTAAATCGTCACTATCTTTAGCATTAGGCAACAAAACTGCATATGCACGAGAAAGCTCCTTGCGAACATACGAGTAACTCAAACCCAATTGTTCGGCGATATCTTGGGGGCTCTTGCTTTGCACGCTCAAAGACATGATTGAACGCTGTCTAGGTGTCAGAGCAAAGAAAACCGAAACTTCCGCTTCTTTGGTATTCGTATCTTCTTCAAGTACTTCTTCCCAGTTTCCTTTTCCTGTTGCAGTCGCTCTTAATACTTTTGTGTAATCCTCAATATTCATTTCAGCAGATTTGTTGAAGAATGACCAGCCCGCTCTCATGGACTTTGGAACACGATTCACCATAGGTCTTACTGAGAATTGTGAATAAATGACAATCCCGATGTACTCATTAATATTTCGTAGCGCGATTCCGAGTTCAATTCCATTTAAACCATTTTGATCAAGTGCAAAATCCACGAGAGCAACATCTGCTTTACGAACTAAGTTTCGATCAATCACTTCATCCGCCCCAGCAAAGCTTCCGAGCATCTCAATGTCGCCTGATGAGGCGAGCATTTTGCCGAGGATATTTCTTAATGCTGGATCATTCTCAATATAGAGAAGTCTCGTTGCGCGCATATCTAAGTCTGACATAAGAGGAGTAAAGCACGGAGATTGTGTGTCACAACTGTTCTCTTTTGGCGATGAAAGTCTCCGCGTAACCGAGCAATCAATTAAATCAGGTTGGATTTCTCTATGAGAAAACTACCCTTCAGGTCAAAAACGCAAAAAACAATTTTATCTCGAGCCTATTTCTTGAGTATTACAGTTTCCTTATTATTTGTCGCACTAATTCCAATTAATGGCGCTAGTGCGACGGATGGAAAAATCTATTGGGTAGTTCAAACTGCAGGTGATAGGAATAATATTGGTGCCGCAGATTTAACAGGTGCAAATATTTCAGAAAACTACATTTCTGGATTAGTCAATTTCAACACCACAGCTTGGAGCGATGGATCCATATTAATTTATGGCGAATATGTATATTGGACATCAAAAAACAAGATACTTCGTGCAAAAAAAGATGCTAGTGGTTCTATTGAAACTATTTATGAAGATTCAATCAAGAACTTGAATATTCATGGATTAGCGAGAGATGCAAACCATTTATATTGGTCAACGGAGGGAGACAACGTTTCACGGAATGGCGCTATAGGCAGATCGAATTTGGACGGATCCGAAGCAAACCCAAGATTCATTGAAGGAACATCTATTAACCACAACCATGACAATGGTGAACAATCCAGTTTATTCGTTACCTCTAATTACATATATTGGACAAACTTTTTTGGCGGAACAATTGGTAGAGCCACAATTGATGGCCTAAACGTAAATCGTTCATTTATATCCGATCCAGTTGGCTCTCCAAGTAGCGTCTGGGTTACCGGTAGTTATATTTATTGGGCGGCTCCTGATGCTCACGCAATCGGACGCGCAAATCTCGATGGATCAAGTAAGAACGCTAACTTCATTTCACTCGGTACAGGTTATACCTTAAGCATTTTCGTAACTGATGAATATATTTACTGGAGTATTTGGGATTCCACAATTGGGCGGGCTGCCGTTTCGGGAGGTTCAATTAATTCAAACTTTATTGTTCTCGGTTCCGGGCGTGCAATGGGTGTAGTCGTTGACTTTCCAGCACCCGTTCCAACGCCCTCTCTGACAATTGATCCAGTCGCAGCTGCAAAGGCAGCAGCCGAAGCGCGTGCTCGTGAGGTGGAGGTAGCAAAAACTAAAATTAAAAGCGTTCTCTCTTCAGGAAAGCCGCTAACTGCAGATCAGTTACTTAAGGCAGATATATACGGTGTCACGGCGAAAAATATTGATTTGGTTAATGCCGATATCGCCAAACTCTCCGATGATCAAAAGACGGATATAGCCGCAGTTGAAAAGGTTGTATTTAAATATGCAACGGTTGACAAGGTTGCAAACCATTCGCCCTTGAGTATGCAGGATCTGGCATCTGTTGGCTTGGTATCTGCCGAATCAAAGTACAAGGGTTCAATCTCTATCGCACTAAAGAGCTTGCCAAGTGAGAGTCTTGATACTTACGAGAAAATTAGCGCCGCAGTTGCTGCCGTTGAGAAGAAATATGCAGATCGCAAAGCGGCACTAGCTGCTTTGAAGTTACGCATCAAGACTGGGCCTAAGGCGGGCTAACTTATTGAGGATGAGGCATTGGCTAAGTCGAGGATAGACTTGGCCAATGTCCACATTCAAAGTAGCAATTGTCGGTGCAGGTCCTGCCGGCTACTTTGCAGCGCAAGCGCTGCAGAATCTTCAGACTGATGAACTTCAATTCACAATCGACATGATCGAACGTCTGCCAACCCCATGGGGCTTGGTGCGAAGTGGTG
>Ga0208864_1000182_pt1 | contig 20369 bp, 13 predicted proteins | sample CryBogmetaGMA05M_FD_184542 | JGI IMG/M metagenome (GOLD analysis project Ga0208864, IMG submission 184542) | Freshwater microbial communities from Crystal Bog, Wisconsin, USA - MA0.5M (SPAdes) | ecosystem: Environmental > Aquatic > Freshwater > Lake | place: Crystal Bog, Wisconsin, USA...
ACAAGGGGCGTGATCAGGGCGCCGATGTTGGTGCCCGAGTTGAAGATCCCCGTCGCCAGGGCCCGCTCCTTCTTCGGAAACCATTCCGACACCGCCTTGATCGAGGCGGGGAAGTTGCCCGCCTCGCCGAGGCCGAGGATCACCCGCGAGAGGGCCAGGCCGGCCGCGGCCCCGCCGAGCAGCAGCACCTGCGGCGGGTCGATCGACACCGTCGGCAGCCGCAGCCACGGAAACTTGTCGGCGAAGGCGTGAGCCATCGCCCCGATGCTCCACACGACCACGGCGATCGTGAACCCGGCCCGCACGCCGATCCGGTCGATGATCCGGCCCGAGAGCAACAGGCCGATCGCGTAGGCGGCCTGGAAGCTGAACACGATCGCGGCGTAATCCCGCTCGTTGAAGCTGAACTCCCCGGCGAGGGTCGGCTTGAGGATGCCGATCACCTGGCGGTCGATGTAGTTGATCGCCGCCGCAGCGAACAGCATCGCACACACCGTCCACCGCACGCCCCACCCCTTCGGCGCGTCGGCCGATGCTCCAGACAACTGCATGATGCGCTCCTCGTGTCCCCGGAAAGTCCCCAGAGCCTACCTGCCGGCACGAAGACTACAATGTTGAAATGCTCAGCCAGGAAACCCTCGAAACCTACCGCCGGATGACGCCCGGGGAGCGGCTTGCGCTCGCCCTGCGGATGTCCCAGGAAAATATTCCGGCTCTCTTCGAGGGCACTCCGGAAGAGGTGGACCGGCGATTCGAGATGCTGGCCCGTGAAAACGATGAGCGCAACCAAAACATGCTGGCCGCTTTCGCCCGATGCCAAAAGAATCTCCGCCTTCAGTGGGACCGCGAGCACGTCTGGCATGCCTTCACGCAGATGCAGGAGTATGAACCACTCCTGATCGAGCGGGGCGAGGGCTGCTGGCTCGTCGATGCCGACGGCAACCGCTACCTCGATGGCTCGGCCAGCATGTGGTGCAACGTGCACGGCCACCGGCATCCCCGCCTCGACGCCGCCCTCGTGGCCCAGGCGGGCAGAGTGGCCCACACCACGAACCTCGGCCTCTCGAACTCCACCACCGTCGAGTTCGCCCGCCGGCTCGTCGAGATCGCGCCGCCCGGCCTCGAGAAGGTGTTCTTTTCGGGCGACGGCTCGAGCGCGATCGAGGCCGCTCTGAAGATGGCCTTCCAATACTGGCGGCAGGCGGCCCCGCCGAAGCCCGCCCGCACGCGGTTCGTGGCCATCGGCGAGGCCTACCACGGCGACACGCTCGGCGCCATCGGTGTGGGCGGCGTCGATCGCTTCACGGCGCTGTTTCAGCCGCTCACCTTCGAGGCGATCCGCGTGCCATCGCCGGGCGGCCCGTGCCCGGCGACGGGCAGCCCGCCGCCGTCGCTCGCCGACGCCCTCGCCGCGGTGGAGCGGGTCTTCACGGCACACGCCGGCACGATCGCTGCGCTCGTCATGGAGCCGCTCGTGCAGATGGCGGCCGGGATCTACGTGCACCCGCCGGGCTTCCTTCGCGGCGTCGCCGACCTCTGCCAGAAGCACGACGTGCTCCTGATCCTCGACGAAGTGGCCACCGGCTTCGGCCGCACCGGCACGATGTTCGCCTGCGAGCAGGAAGCCGTGTCGCCCGACTTCCTCTGCCTCGCCAAGGGGCTCACCGCCGGCTACATCCCGATGGCGGCCACACTCACCACGCCGCGGGTCTGGAACGCGTTTCTGGGCACGCACGCCGACCAGCGGACCTTCTTTCACGGCCACACCTACGGCGGCAACCCGCTGGCCGCGGCGGTGGGCCTCGAATCGCTCGCGATCTTCCGCGACGACCGCGTGCTCGACGCGCTCCCGCCGAAGATCGCGCGGCTCCGCGAGCACGGGGAGCGGCTCGCGCGGCTCGACCACGTGGGGGCGGTGCGGCAGTGCGGGCTGGTGCTCGGGCTCGACCTCGTGGCCGACAAGGCGACGGGCCTGGGCTACCCGTGGCAGGAACGGCGGGGGGCGCGGGCCTGCCTGGCCGCCCGCAAGCACGGGGCGCTCCTGCGGCAGCTTGGCGACACGGTCGTGGTGATGCCGCCGCTGGCGATCACGCTGGACGAGCTCGACCTCCTGATGGCGGCGACGGAACGCGGCATCCGGGACACGACCATGCCTCAGGAAGCGTAACGGCGTAAGCCGTACGATCGCACGACGCCGGACTCGGCCACTGTCCAAAAAGTGGGTGCAGGTTTTCAACCTGCACAAGACAACCCTCGTGGGTGCAGGTTTTGAACCTGCACAATCACCCCCGGCGTGATTCACCGCAGGTTGAAAACCTGCGGCCACTTGAAAACCGGCGGACACGACATGCAAGCGGCCACTTCAGAGACCGGCGGCCGCTGGTCACTGCACGACCGACTTGCTGCCTTCGGTCGAGCCGCCGATCGGCGCCCCCTCCGGCAGCGGCCGGCCCGCCGTCGGGATGCCGAGGCGGTGCAGTTCCTCGCGCACCTGCCGGTAGGCGGCGAAGCTGTCGGGATAGCACCAGAGCGTGATCGTGGTGTCGGGCTTCACGCCGCCGAGCACGCCGCGAAATCGCGACGGCGACCGCAGCGCCTCCGCCACCGGCTCGCCCACCACCGCCTCCGCGGGCCGCACCACCCATTCCCGCGACCGCACCAGGATCTGGCCCCGGGCCTGATCGATCTTGGTCTCGATCACGTAGTCGAGCGCGAAGCCCTGGATCGGGCCCACCGTCTCGATCTTCGCCGACAGGTCCGCGATCGAGCCGGCGTGCCGCTGCGTGTTGCGCTTGGCGAGTTCGAAGAGTTCCTCGAGCGGGATGTAGGCGATCCGGTCGCCCGCGAGCCGGAAATGGATCTCCTCGCCGTTCACAGTCCGGCCGATGGGCGTCGGATAGGCGAGCACCTCGGCCGTGGACGCCTTCTGGTGCTGGAGCGCCTCGGCCTCGAGCGTGCACTTCTGGATCATCTCCTCGAGCTGCCGGCGCTTCGCGGCCCGCTCGGCCTCGGCCACCTTCGCCGCATCGGTTGCCTGCTTCCTCCGCTCCACCTCCACCTTGGCCGCCGACACCGCCGTGGCGAGCTGCAGCCGCGCACTCGACGCCCCGTCGATCGCGGCCTGCACCATCTGCGTCTGGGCCTGGAGGTCTTGGATTTCGCTCTCTGCCGACGTCAGCGTGTGCTCCCGCTCCTCGACTTCCGTCTCCAGGGCCCCGTGGTCCGCGGCCGGAGGGGCCTGCGAAGCGGCGTCGAGCGAGATCTTCTGCACGCGTGCTCCCACGACCATCACGAGGATGATGAGGATGCCGACGATGTTGGTGATGACGTCGAGGAAGGAGTCTTGCCCCGCCGTCAGATCCTCTTCCTGCCTGGGTCGTGCCATCGCGTGCTCCGCTCAGCGCCGGGGAAAGAGTCCGCCGGTGCGATCCACCGGCGGCAGGTTGCGGACCTTGTCCTTGAGCTCGCTCCGCCGCGTGTCGAGGCCGCTGTCGGCGAGCAGCTTTTCCAAGTCCTCGCGGCGGGCGACGCCGTCGGGCGTGGCCGAGAGCACGAGTTCCGGCTTCCAGTACATCCGGTCACCGGCCAGTCCCCAGCGGCCCACCGCCACGTGCACTTCGCGAACGAGCAGATCGACCGAGTCGATCGTGTGGGTGCCGATCGGAATCCGCGACTGCACGCGGCCGCCGTCGGCCAGGATGCGAAACTCGCTGGCAGCGCACTCGACCTTGATCGGCCGCGTGAGCGGCACCGGCGTCTCCATCGTGGCGAGGCTCGCCCAGTTGCTACCGCGCTTGCCGGCCAGCGACGCTGTCATGCTGGCCGAGGCGCCCGATGCCCCGGTCCCGGCCGACGCGCCGCCGCCACTCTGCGCGAGGCCAGGCATCGAGGGCCCGCTGCCGCCACCGCCACCTCCGGCTGACCCGGCGCCACCGGCGGAGGCCCCCGCGCTACCGCCGGATGAGCCGCCGCCCGATCCACCGGCGGCACCACCCGACGCCGCTGCCATGCCCGATGCACTCGCAGCACCGCCGGCCGAGGCCCCGCCCGACGCGCCCGTCGAGCCCTCACCGGCGCCGTTCGCCGCGAGGCCATCAGCGGCCGTCCCCTCGCTTCCGCGAGAGGCTCCATCGAAGCCGCCTCGGGCCAGCGAGCCGCCGCCCTCGCTCGCGCCGGCGCCGGCACCAGGACCACCGGGTCCCGGCGCACCGCCGGGGCCTGTCCCCGCGCTGCCGCCAGGGCCATCGTGAAGGCCACCGTCACCTGGGCCGCCCGATCCCCCGGCGGCCACGCCTCCGCCGCCAGGACCACCGGAGTAGAACTTCGAGGGGCCCGCGTAGCGGTTGCCGAGGATCGCGTCGCCCCCTGCACCACCGACGAGCCCGCCGTCGCCACGGTCGTCACCGGCGGCGCTGAAGCCCCGACCGGGCGGGCCACCGGCACGGTCGCCGGCCTGCTCTTCGGTCCACTCGAACCGCGACTGATCGCCGAGCACGGTCGGGCCGCTGTTCGACACGACGCCGCCGCGGGTCGTCGCGGCGCGATACTGCGTGGCCGGCTTCGTCTTCTTCGGCGGCCGCACCTGCGCGAGCCACTCCAGCCGCCGCCGCGCCTCCTCCACCGCGCGGAGCTCCGCGTCGGCGAGGGCGGCATCACGCGGCGGATAGCTGATCGTCCAGTCCTCGTCCACGAACTGGTAGCCGAACTCGCTGCCCCACGACTGGATCGATTCGCGGGCGGCGTAATACGCCATCACGCCCGACGGCCGCACGAGGAGCAGGGGATAGGGCTGCACGTTCGGGTCGCCCGACTCACCCGGCTGCCGCGCGATGTGCTCGCGGGCGGCCCGCAGGGCGCTGGCCAGCGGATTACCCGGCCCCGGCGGCCCCTCGAAATCGGCGGGGCCGAACCGGATTCCTTCCGGCTGCAGAAACACACCGTCGATGCAGCACTCGATGTACAGCGGCCGGCGGTGCGTTCCATTGGCGCCCTCGTAGGGCACCACCGCATAGGCCGGCGGCTTGTCGGCCAGCCGCTCCTTCGCCTCGTCGTAGGCCTTGCGGGCCTCGGTGAGCTTCCGCTCGAGTTCCAGGATCGTGCGGTCGTCGGCCGTGGCGACCTCGCTCTCGAGCGCCTCGACGATCCGAGCCAGCGCGTCGAGCTCGTCGGCAAGCTGCCGGGCGTTCTCCTCCGTGCCCGCCAGCTGCATCCGGGCCTTGGCCAGATCCTCGGCCGTGCGATCCCGCATCGTCTTCACATGGTCGATCCGCCAGCCGAGTTCCTCGCGGGCCAGCTCCAGCTCCTGCCGCGCCGCATCCGCGGCCGCGGCCGCGGCGGCCCGCGCCTGCTCGGCGGCCGCGATCCCCGCCTGCTTCGCCGAGCGGCTGAAGATCACCAGCACGACGAGCAGCGACCCCATCGTGCAGAGGAGCACGGCGAGAAAGGGAAACAGGGAGACTGTCGGGCCCGACTGGGCACGGGCTCGGCTCATGCGGCCTTTCCGGTGCGACGGAGGGCGTGGGTATCGCGGCCCTGATCGGCGGCGCGGGCGGCGAGCAACTGGACCGCGGCGGCCAGGGTGGTGAGCGTCTCCTCGAAGCGGCCCGTGGACGACAGCGTGGCAAGATTGGCATCGAGCGACCGCTCGAGCGCCGCGATGTCGCGGGTGGCCTCGACCACCCCGGCGATCGCGGTCGTCTGCCGCTCGATCGCATCATGCCGGGCCTCGAGCCCGCGCACCGCCTCTGCGAGCGAGGCTGCCGCCGTGACCCAGCGATCCTCGCGGCGGGCCGCAAGTTCGTCCTGCGTGCGGGCGAACGACTCCGCCCACGCCCCGAGGCTCTTGTCGAGCGCGGCGGACAACGACGCCTGGAGCGTGCTGCCGCTCTCGTCGAGCAGCTGGCGCACACCCGCCGCCGCGGTCCGCTCGAGCGACGACCAGGCCTGCTCCTGCGCCTCGAGCAGCCGGGCCGTGCCGCGGCCGAGCGTCTCGCCGAGCCGCGCGACGGCCAGCGCCGTGCCGTCGCCGCCGCCGATCGACTGGAACCGGCCGGCCAGCGCCACCCACGCCGCGTCGTCCACCGAGGCGAGCAACGCCTGCTCGTAGCGGTCGATGACGAACTGCAGGAACATGAGAATCATCGACAGCGCCAGAGCCGTCGCGGTCGTGTCGAACGCCGTGCCGAGGCCGGCAACCACGCCCGAAATGTTGTCGAGCTGCGTCGGTGACAGACAGGCGATGGCCTCGGTGATGCCGATCACCGTCCCGAGAAAGCCCATGATCGGAATCGCCCAGATCACGAACCGCACGAGTCCGTAGCCCTGCGAGGCACGGGCGGCGTCGAGATCCGAGAGATACTTGAGGTGGTTCTCGAGGTCGTCGGCGGAGCCGGTGCGAACGACGAAGTCGAGCGCCTCGCGGAGCCGCCGCGGCAGGTAGCCCGACGCCCCGGCAGGGATGGAGGCGACACAGGCCGGCGCCTCGGCGGGATCCACGCCTCCGTCCACGACCGGCTCCAGGAGCGGCTCGCCGACTTGCCGCCGCTGGCGGATCAGGTTGCCGGCATGCAACGCCAGGAAGGCGATCCCCACGCAGAACATCGCCGTCTCGACGTACTCCACCCAGTGGCCTGCCAGGTAGCGGATCACCAGCGTGTTGGTGATCACGCCACCGTGAATCAGCGCGAAGAAGGCGAACGACATCGCGCCGCCCCAGAGCAGGGGCGACCGCATCAACTGGGTGGAGATGGCGTTGAGCTTCGACACCGGAGAACTCCCGAGGCGGTTCGAGGAAGGCAGCGCGGCAGCGGCAGCGCCGCCCTTTCGATCCTCTCCATCGTCATGTCTTGCCCAGGCGATTGAACCGAAACATCCTTCTGCACGAAACGTCAGTGAGGCCGGCCATCGGGGCAGGAAGGGCAAGCGGCGCAGGCTCGCCGACCGGCTCGCGCAGTGGCCTTGCCTGACCACCGAGAGCCCCCCTACCTTCCAGGCCCTGTCCAGTTCCGCCGGAGAACGCGCCGTGAGCGTCACCCCGTCTCAGCCCGCCCCGGTCCATCGGCTGGCGACCGCCTGGCCGCTGGTGCTCCTGGCCGCGGCGATCCTGCTCGGCTCGCGGGAACTCGCCGCCCAACGGGCCGGCAGGCCGATCCCGGAGGCCTCGGGCCTTTGGATCTCCGACACTCCCGTGGACGAGGCCCGCCGGCTGCTCGTGGTCGTCGATTCCGCGACCCGGCATGCCGCCGTCTACCACCTCGACAACGCCACCGGCTCCCTTCAGCTCAAGAGTTCCCGTGACCTCAGCTGGGATCTGCTCGTGGACGATTTCAACGCCCAGGAGCCCCGCCCCGCGGCGCTCAAGCGGCTGATCCAGGCCGGCGCCCCGACGGCGGGCGAGGGGGGGAGTCGCTGACCCCGACCCCGTGTCGGCCGGCAGGCTCTGCCGGCGGTGACGCCTGCACCGCCCGTGGCGGTTGGGGGTAGAATGCGCGGTCGGTTTCGTCGAAACACGAAGTGGGCTCGTGGGTCGAGCCCCGCCCCGCGGGAAGCACGGCAGCCATGGCTGGAAAGTTCCTGTCGCTCGAGGAAGCGGCTCGCCATCTCGGCGTAACGATCGACGAGATCAATCGCCTCGTCGACCGCAAGAAACTGTTTCCGATGCGCGACGGCGCCACGGTGAAGTTTCGGCTCGACGACATCGAGCGGGTGGCGGCCGAGACGGCCGACGAGGTATCCGCCGACGGCAGCGGCCTGTCGCTTGACCTCGACCTGTCGTCGCCCGGGCTCGGTGGCGGCTCGGCGGCGGGCAGCGGACTCGACGACCTCGTGATCGACGACGCCCCGGAGGAGAACGGGTCGATCTTCGGCGACACCGCGAGCGGGGCACCCTCGCGGACGATCGTCCAGCCCAGGGGCGACGACGACGCCGTCGGTGGCGACGACCTCATCCTCGGCGACGCGGGCAGCGCCCTGGCGAGTTCCGACCTCGAAATCGACTCGATCATCGAAGCCTCGTCGCCGGCGCTGGGGCAGGGGGCCGCGCCGAGCGGCACCGACTCCAACGTGGTCGGCGGCTCGGGCACGCTGTCGATCGACCTCGGGTCGGGTTCGATGGGCGGGCTGTCCGGCCCCGCGGCCGCGGCACTCTCCGGCGCGATCGGAGAGAGCGGCCTGTCACTCGAAGGCGACATCGCGGGCTCCGGCGTGAGGCTCGAAGGCTCGGGCCTCGACCTCGGCGGCTCGGGGATCGCCCTGGGCTCCGGAATCGCGTTGGGCTCGGGCATCGGTGGCGGATCGGGGGTCGGCTCTGGAATCGGCTCCGGCGTCGGGTCCGGCATCGGCGCCGGGGTGGACGACGTGGGTGGCCTCGGTGGCGACGCCTTCGAACTCGGCGACGCCACCACCGACGACGAGAGCGCGTCGGTCGTGATCTCGACCGAAGACTCCGGCGATTCGAGCTTCTTCGGCACGGTCTCCGATGACTCGGGGTCGGTGTCGCTGGAAGACTCGGCCGCGGCCGCGGCGCTCGTCCCTGGCGACGACTACCTCGAAGGGGCGGTGGGCCCTCCGTTCAGTGTTTTGCAGATCGTGGGCCTCGTCTGCTGCACGCTCTTCCTGCTGACCGCGGCGCTGGTGATGATCGACCTCGTCTGGTCGATTCGCGCCCCGGCGGGCGTGCCGATTTCGAGCCCGCTGCTCAAGGCGCTCACCGATCTGTTCTCCTGGCGGTAGTCGGCCCCGGCGGTCAGACCCCGCCCGCCTGCTACAATTCGGCGTTCCTCCTGCCGTTGGAGCCCGCCGAGTGCCCCATCCTGCCCTCCCGTCTGTCGTCGCCATGGCGTCGCCGGTCGCCCGTGGCCTGCTGCTGGTCGCGACCGTGGTGGCAGCGGGCTGTGAGCCCGCGGCGGCGATCCGGCCTGGTGACATCCGCACCTACACGATCACCAAGGACGCGGAGCCGGTAGCGGCCCCCGCCACCGCACCTGCGAGCCCGAGCCCCCCACCGGCCGCTGCCGCGGCCCGCGACGCGGCAGTCCGTTACGAGGTGCCCGAGGGCTGGAACGACGGCGGCGCCTCCGGGATGCGACTGGCCACGCTCTTCATCGGTGAGCCGGCCGACAAGCGGGAAGTGACGATCATCCCGGCATCGGGCACGCTCGAGAGCAACGTCGAACGCTGGCAGGGGCAACTCGATGCCGACGCGAATGCCGGTGACCTCGCGACCAAGGCCCGCGAGGCGATCGCGGCAGCCGAAGCGATCGACGTCGCCGGCGTCGCCGCGAAGATCGTGCTCCTCCGCGACGCGGCGGCCACCGCCGGCTCGGAAGGCCAGGCGATCCTCGCCGCCGTGATTCCCCTCGACGACAAGCGGTCGCTATTCGTGAAGTTCAAGGGCGACGCGGTCGTCGCGGCCCGCGAGCGGGAGCGATTCGCCCGGTTCGTGTCGTCGATCCGCTGGCAGGAGTAGCACACGCCGTGGCCACAGGAAGCCTCGCCTTCGACGCCGATTCCCTCGCCCCCCGGGCGGAGACCGGCGGCCTCCCCTGGCGGCTGCTCCGCGCCGCGGGGTCGCTGAAGATCACGGTGGTGATGTTCCTCGCCGCCACGTTCCTGCTCCTCGTGGGCACGCTCGCCCAAGACGAGAAGAACCTCCCCGAGGTGAAGGCCGAATACTTCAACAGCTGGCTCGCCCGCGTGCCGTTCGCCGACTTCCTGCCGGTCACGGTGTTCGGCGAGACGCATGTGCCGGGCTGGTTCCCCTTTCCGGGCGGCGCCACGATCGGCCTGATCATGCTCGTCAACCTGATCGCGGCGAAGGTCACGCGGTTCCACGTGGCCGCCCACGGCAAGCGGCTGCTCTGGGGCACGATCGTCTCGATCATCGGCGGCCTCCTGACCGCCGGGGTGATCCTCACCGGCCACCGCACCGACGGCCTCCAGGGGCGGCCCCCGGTGGACTACGAAACCGTTTGGCGGATGGTGCAGATCGGCGGCGCGGTGCTCGCGGGCGCGCTCGGCACGGCCGCGTGGCTCGCCCGCCGGCGGCTGCTCGCGGGCACGCTCTGGGCGGCGACGGTGGCGGTCGGCACGCTCGTGGTGCTCACGATCGCGGGGGGCGAGTCGTGGCGGATGAACGACCCGGGGCTGCGGATCATGTGGCAGTTGATCCAGTCGAGCGTGGCCGCGGTGGTGCTGCTGGCTGGGCTCGTGCTGGTGTTCGGCGTCCGTGGCGGAAACGTGCTGATCCACGTGGCGGTCGGCCTGCTGATGGTCGGGCAGTTTCTGTTCGGCGACCGGCAGATCGAGGAGCGGATCTCGCTCGTGGAAGGGGAGTCGACGAGCGTCGCCTACCGCACCGACGAGACCGAGCTGGCCGTGATCGACCCGAGCGACCCGGCCGACGACCACGTGACCGCGATCTCGGGCCGGCTGCTCGCCGCTCGGGCGGGCGGCGCCGCGATCGCGGTCGAGGCTCTGCCATTCGACATCCGCGTGGTGAGCTGGTTCCCCAACTCCAGCGTGATCCGCGTGGGCCCGGTGGCGCCGAACCCCGCGACGGCGGGCCTCGGCCGGCAGTGGCTCGCCGACGGCCGGCCGCCCGAAGGGGGCGCGTCGTCGCGGTCCAACATCGCCTCGGCCTACGTGCAGCTCGTGGAGCGGGGCACCGGCCGCGACCTCGGCACCTACCTCGTCTCGCAGTTCCTCAACGACCAGGCCCGCATCTTCATGGGAGGCGGTGGCGACGAGTGCGACACCGTCGAGGCGGGGGGCACGACGTGGCGGCTGGCCCTGCGGTTTCGCCGCGAGCAGAAGCCCTACAGCGTGACCCTCGACGACGTCCGCCGAATCGACTACTCCGCCAGTTCGACCCCGCGCGACTATTCGTCGTACGTCACCTTCACCGACCGGGCCACGAAGGCCGAGCAGAAGGGCCGCATCTGGATGAACAATCCCGTCCGCTACCGGGGCGAGACCTTCTACCAGAGCCAGTATTCGCAGGTCGATCTCGGCGGCGGACGCACCGGCGAGATGACCGGCCTGCAGGTGGTGGAAAACGCGGGCTGGCTGATCCCCTACGTCGCCTGCGTGCTCGCCTTCTGGGGCATGCTCGCCCACTTCGGCCTCACGTTCGTGCGGTTCGCCGATCGCCACGAACGGTCGGCGGCCACGGCGGCCAAGCTGGGCGGCGGCTGGCTCGCGCCGGCGCTCGGGCTCGCGGTCGTGGCCGCGGCGGTACTCCCGCGGCTCAGCGAGCGGCCGACCGCGGCGGGCGCCTTCGACTGGCGGGCCGCCGGGGCGCTTCCCGTGATGCACGAAGGCCGCGTGAAGCCGCTCGACACCGTGGCCCGCAACACGCTCCAGCTGCTCGGCAACCGCACGAGCGTGAAGCTCCCCGACGACGTGCCGCAGGGGCCGCGGGGGACCGTGTCGGCCACGCAGTGGCTGCTCGCCCTGATGGCCGGCAGCGACTGGGTGGCCGCCGCGCCTGTGTTCCGAATCGACGCCTTCGAGGTGCTCGACCTGTTCGACATCACCCGTCGGCAGGGACATCGCTACTCGGCGGCGGAGCTGGAGAAGGGCCGGGACGCCCTGCGGAAGCAGCTCGAGCCGGTGCGGGCCACGCCGCCGGAGCAGCGGTCGTTCGTGCAGAAGAAGCTCCTCGAGCTCGAACAGAAGCTGATGGCCTACGACCTCGTTCGCTTCGCCTACGACACGCCGGCGATGCCGCGGCCGAGCGGGGAAGGGGAGGAGGCCCGCCGCGAACTCTTCGAGCAGGTCCGCCGGCTCGTGCAGGGCGCGCGAATGATCACCGACAACCATCCGCCGGCCGCGATCCCTCCCGTGGAAGCGGCGCCGACCGACGGCAGCGGGGGCCCGGCCGCAGCGTGGCAGGCGCTCTACCCGGCCGTGGTCACGGCGCTCGTGGGCCGCGTGCTCGACGGCCGCGAAGGACAGCCCGCCTTCCGTCTCAATCCCGCGGTCCTCCCGTTCACCGACCTGCTCGCCAAGGTCGATGGACCGGCGGCCGAGTTCAACTCCGCCGTCGCGGCCTACCGCCGCGCCACCGCCGACCTGCCTGCCGTGCAGGAGTCGGCGGGCAAGGCCGCGTTCGAAGCCTGGCTCAACGCCTTCAACCCGACCGACACCGCGAAGTGGCTCTACGTGCTCGCCACGGTGCTCTGCTTCGCGAGCTTCCTCGTGGGGCAGGCGCGGCTCAACCGCTTCATCTGGTGGATGCTCGTCGGCACGCTCGTGCTCCACACCTTCGCGCTGGCCGCGCGGATCTGGCTCACCGGCCGGCCGCCCGTGGTCAACCTCTACTCCTCGGCGGTGTTCATCGGCTGGGCCTGCGTGCTCGCCGGCCTCGGGCTCGAGTCGCTCTACCGGCTGGGCATCGGCAACCTCGTCGCCGCGCTCAGCGGCGGCCTCACGCTGATGGTGGCCTACGGGCTCGACTCGGGCGACACGATGCACGTGCTCCAGGCGGTGCTCGACACGCAGTTCTGGCTCTCCACGCACGTGGTCACGGTCACGCTCGGCTACGGGGCCACGTTCCTCGCCGGCCTGCTCGGTACCTGCTCGATCGTGCAGGCGCTCTGGGCGCGGCTGGCGGGCCATGCCGCCGTCCACCCGGGCGACCGCGAGATCCAAGACCGCCTCTACCGGATGACCTACGGCGTGGTCTGCTTCGCGCTCTTCTTCAGCTTCATCGGCACGGTGCTCGGCGGCCTCTGGGCCGACGACTCCTGGGGCCGGTTCTGGGGCTGGGACCCCAAGGAAAACGGCGCGCTGATGATCGTGCTCTGGAACGCGGCCGTGCTCCATGCCCGCTGGGACCGCTGGATCGGGCCGCGCGGCTTCGCCCTCTTCACGATCGGGGGCAACATCGTCACCGCCTGGAGCTGGTTCGGCACCAACCAGCTCGGCATCGGGCTCCACAGCTACGGCTTCACCAGCGGCGTGCTGATGCTGCTGGCCGGCTACGTGGCCAGCCAGTTGCTTCTGATCGCCGCCGGCCTGCTCTTCACCGGGCCCGTCACGGCACCGGCCGCCAGCGGCCGCCGCTGAATCGGCGGACGACGACCGCAGCGGCGTCGGCCTCGACGGCGAGCGCCCCCGCGCGGCCGGTCTGGAGCACGGCGGCGCCGCCGGCCGCAGAGGCATAGGCATCGCGGACGAGCGGCCACGACCGCCCCTCGGCGCCGCTCACGAGCACGACGCCCGGCTCCGTGGCGGCGGCCACGTCGGGGGGCAGGCTCGTGATGCTGCCGTGGTGCGGCGCGACGAGCACGTCGCAGCGATCGGGGTCGGCGGCCACGAACCGGGCGAGGGCCGGGCCCTCGAGATCGCCGGTGAGCAGCCAGCGACGGCCCGCTGCCTCGATGGCCATCACCAGGCTCGCCTCATTGTCGGTGCCGGCGCCGTTCGCGCCCGCCGCCGGATGGAGCACCCGCACGCGGCACTGCCGATCGACGGCGAACGAGTCGCCGGCCCGCACGACCCGCAGAGGAATGCCGCGGTCGCGAATGGCCGTGAGCACCGCCCGCGCGGCCGGCGCGGAACTGGCCAGCAGCGGCTCGGTGACCACCACCTCGCCGACGCTGAACCGCTCGAGCAGCTCGGGCACGGCGTTGAAGTGATCGACGTCGGCGTGGGAGATCACCAGATGGTGAATCGTCCGCGTCCGCTCACTCCAGAGCACGGCCGCCAGCGATCGGCAGGCCGCCGCCGGGGCGCCGAGCCGCCCGGCGTCGAACACGAGCGTGCGGCCGGTCGGCGTGGTGAACACGATCCCGCAGCCATGCCCCATGGCCGCCATCACGCTCCGCAGGCCGGCGGGCCGCGTCGCCACGACGCCCCCGAGCCCCTCCGCCACGAGCCCGATCGCGATCCACGCCCCCGCGACCACCGCCCAGGTGCGCGGCCGCCTGAGCGCCTCCGGCCGAAACCAGAGCAGTGCCGCGGTGAGCACCGCATACCAGCCGGCGACCCACCAGTCCGGCGGCCCGACCACCCAGCAATGACCCCCGGGCACCCGGGCCGACCAGTGCACCACGGCCGAGATGGAGGCCAGCATGCCGTCGCACACGGCGCCACACCACGAGGCCAGTGTGGTGGAAACGACCGACAGCCCGAGGCAGAGAAACCCCCACACCATCGCCAGGGCGACGAGCGGCGCCACGATCACGTTGACGACGAGCCCCACGAGGCTCACCACGTGAAAGCGGGACGCGACCAGCGGCAGCGTGACGAGCCAGACCGCGGCCCCGGCGGCGAAGCCTGCCCAGCACTGCCAGGCGACCGAGCGGGCCAGGCGTTCGGCCGGCGAGCGGCTGCGGTCGATCAGCCGGTCGATCGGATCGTCGGACGTCCGCCCGGAGGGCAGCGCGGCGGCGATGCCGACGAGCACGGCAGTCGAGAGGAAGGAGAGCTGGGCGCCGGCGCCGAGCACGTCGGCCGGCCGCAGCGCGAGCACCACGATCGCCGCCACGGCGAGGGCGTTGATCGCGGGCGACTTGCGGCCGGCGGCGGCGGCGAGGCACGACAGCCAGACGAGCAGGGTGGCCCGAAGCACGGGTGTCTCGGCCCGCACGAGGAGCATGTAGAGCCCCGTCACCACAGCCACGGCGACAAGCGCCGCGCCGCGGGGCACCACGGCGAGCCTGAGCAGCTTGAAGAGCGCCAGCGCCAGCAGGCCGACGTGGAGCCCCGAAATGGAAAGAATGTGGATCGTGCCGGTGGCGAGGAAGTCGTCGGCCTCGTCGCGGGGCAGCGACTCGCGGCTGCCGAGGAGGAGCGCCGCGGCGAGCGGGGCGCGGGCTGGCGCGAGGTGGCTCTCGAGCACGGCCAGCCCACGGGCGCGCACGCCCTCGATCCACCGACCGAAGGCGAACGGGCCGGCCGGCTTCGCGAGCCGAATGCTCCGGGCCGACGCCACGCGCACGATCGACAGGCAGCGGTGCGCCCGGGCACGGGCCCGAAAATCGAACTCGCCGGGGTTGAGGGCAGGGGAGGGCCGCAGCCCGCGGCCGAGAATCCGGACGCGGTCGCCCACGCCGAGCGGAGGCGGGCTTCCATCCACGATCACCGCCGCGTGGCCCGACGCCGGCTGCCAGCGGCTCCCGACCCGACGCGCCTCGACGCGCACCACGCACTCGCTCGACGGCCCGATCGCCGCCGCCCGCCGCGGATCCCCGCTGGCCGGCAGTTCGCGAAACGCCTGCTCGATGCTCCCGCGGATGGACACCGGCGCGGGCGATTCGGTCAGCTGCCAGGCGAGGTCGTCGCGACGAAAGAGGTCGAACCTCGCCTCCGCCCACGCGGCCCCGCAGGCGGCGATCGCCAGGCCGAGCGACACGACGGCCACGCGGCCACGCCCGAGCCACGCGGCCACGGCCCAGGCCACGAGCCCGGCCACCGCCACACCCCAGCAGGCCACCGCCAGACTTTCCCCCGGCCAGACATCCACGAGCCGAATCGATCCGCACCCGCCGGCCAGACACGCCGCGGCCACGACGGCCGGCCGGGCCGGCAGAGGCTCGTGGCGCCGCTGCCCGACCACCCAGCCGACCGCCTCCCGGAGCGGTGAACTGCCGGTCCACGATGCGGCCGGCACGATCGACACGGTCAGGGTGGTGATGGCCTGTCGGGCCGTCGTGATACTCATGACGTCAGGTCCGTGCGCCGCGGCTGGCGAGGCCGGCAGGCCCCTACTCTGTATGGCGAGCGCCGCGGCCGGCAGGGGCAATCGGGGCCTTGGCCGCCGGACCAATGCGGGCTGGCGGGCCACACGGTATTCTGGTTTCGTACGGGGGAGGACGGTCTTCCCGCCGCCCTGTGTCGCAGTCAGAAAGAGTCGCCGATGCCCGCGTTTCCCGTCGCCCGTGCCGCCGTCGCCACCTTCCTTTTCGCCCTCGCCCCGCTCATATCCCGTGCCGAGGCTCCGGCCGATGTGCCGCTCGAGCCGATCTTCAACGGCCGCGATCTGACCGGGTGGACGCCCGACGCCGGGCCGTTCTGGCGCGTCGAGAACGGCGTGCTCATCGGTGAGAACGACGCCGCCCAGACCGGCTCGATGCTTCACACCGATCGCGCGTATGGCGACGTCGTCGTCGAGGCCGACTGCCGCTTCTCCGGCGAGATCGACAGCGGCATCATGCTCCGGAAGCCGGAGCTGCAGGTGCAGATCGGGATCTCGCGCAGCCTGAAGCGCGACATGACCTGCTCCTTCTACAACGGCAAGTATCCCGAGGAGGCCCGGGCGCCGCGTGCGGCCGACCTGCTCAAGCCCGACGACTGGAACCGCATCCGCGTGGAAGCCAAGGGCAACACCTTCACCGTCTGGCTCAACGGCGAGCAGGTCTCGAGTTACACGAACGACAAGTACGCCGAGCCGGCCCCGATCGGACTGCAGATCCACAAGGGGCTGCCGATGAAGGTCGAGTTCAAAAACATCCGCGCCTGCGCCCTCTGAACACACACCACACGCCAAGCCCCTCATCCGGAGTCGCCCCCATGCCCACGCCCGTGCGTTTCGATCCGACCCGCCGCGCCTTCGTCGAGCAGGCCCTGACTCTCGCCGGCGTCGCCCTCGCCGGCACGTCGGCCCGCGCCGCGGCGGAGACCGCCGCGCCCGCCAAGGCCTCTCAGAAACTCCGCGTGGCCGTCGTCGGCACCAACGGCCGCGGCGGAAACCACATCCAGGGCTGGATCGCGAACCCCGACGCCGAGCTCGTCGCGATCTGCGACTGCGATCCGGCCGCCTACGACAAACACGGCAAGAAGTTCGAGAAGCTCGACCGCGCTCCCAAATACGTCAAGGACATCCGGGCGCTCCTCGACCGCAAGGACATCGACATCGTCTCGATCGCCACGCCCAACCACTGGCACGCGCTCATGGCCGTGTGGGCGATGCAGGCCGGCAAGGACGTCTATCTCGAGAAGCCCTGCAGCCACAACGTGGAAGAGGGCCGGGTGATCACCCAGTGGGCCCGGAAGCTCGGCCGCATCTGCCAGATGGGCGTGCAGAGCCGGAGCATGTCGGGCACCCGGACGATGATGGAGTTCGTGAAGTCCGGGAAGCTCGGCCCGGTGAAGGCGGCCCACGCGATCTGCTTCCGGCCCCGCGAGAGCATCGGCCTCGTGGACACACCCGCCCCGCTCCCGCCGGGCCTCGATTTCGACCTCTGGGCAGGCCCGGCGCCCGCGGTCGTCCCGGTCCGCAAGAAGCTCCACTACGACTGGCACTGGAACCACGTCACCGGCAACGGCGACCTCGGCAATCAGAATCCCCACGAGCTCGACAAGTGCCGCTGGGCGCTCGGCAAGCAGGAGCTCCCCAAGCGCGTGGTGAGCCTGGGCGGCCGGCTGGGCTACCTCGACAACGGCGACGTGGCCAACAGCCAGGTGACGATCTTCCAGTGGGACGACGCGATCCTGGTCTCCGACGTTCGCGGCCTGCCGATCAAGACGCCGGTGACCCTCGGGCTGAAGACCGCCAACCCGCTGGAGAAGGCCACGGCGGTGATCTACGGCACCGAAGGCTTCGTGGTCTGCCCCAACTACACCTCGGCGGTGGCCTTCGACTACGACGGCCACGAGCTCGGCAAGTGGAGCGGCGGCAGCGACGACCAGCACTACGCCAACTTCGTCGCGGCGGTGAAGAGCCGGCGGCACCAGGATCTCCACCTCGACATCGAGGACGGCCACCTCTCGAGCGCGCTGGCGCATCTCGGCAACGTGTCGTGGGCCCTCGGCCAGCCGGTGCCGCTCGAAGCCCGGCCGACGCTCGCGGCCGACGACCCGCGGGTCAAGGCCTCGCTCGACACCTTCCAGGGCTATCTGAAGGACAACGCCGTGGACGTCTCGAAGACGCGGCTGATGCTGGGCCGCGAACTCGCCATCGACCCTGCGACGGAGAAGTCTTCGGACGCCGAGGCGAACCGGCTCTTCACCCGCGACTACCGCAAGGGCTACGAACTGCCGCGGGTGTGACCCGCGTCACTCGCGATGCCCGCGTCGGTCCCCATCGCTCACGCGATTGGGCTTCCCGATCCAGGAAGCGTAACCGCGTAAGCGGTACGATCGTCCGGTCCAGAAAGCGTAACCGCGTAAGCGGTACGATCGCCCGATCCAGGAAGCGTAACCGCGTAAGCGGTACGATCGAAGCTCACGTGCGAGCCGTGAGCGCCGCCGCGACGACGTCGGCGAATCCGGCGGCCTCGAGATCGCTGCGGATCGCGGCGACGTCGGCGGCTCCGGCCGGCTGGAGCGGCAGCCGCACGGTGCCGGAGTCGATGCCCTTGACCGCCATCACGGCCTTCGACGCCCGCAGGTAGCCGTGGCGGGCGAGCACGTCCACGAGCCGCACGAGCGCCAGCTGCGCCTCCCGGGCCCGCGGCATGTCGCCCGCCTCGAAGGCCGCGATCACCTGGCGGGCGCGGGGCGCGGCGAAGTTGTAGGTGCTGCCGATCCCGCCGGCGGCCCCGAGCACGAGGCCCGCGGTCAGCGCCTCGTCGCAGCCCCAGTAGCCGCGAAACCGTCCACCGCCAGCCGCCACGCAGCGCTCGAACTCGACGATGTCGGGCGAGGAGTGCTTGACGCCCGCGAGCGTGGGAATCCGGTGGGCATGCTGCTCGAGGATCGCGCTCGGACGGAGCGTGACGCCGGTGAGCTGGGAGATGTCGTAGTAGTAGAAGGGTGTGGCCGGAGCGGCGGCGGCGATGTCGGCGAGCGACGCCGCGAGGTCGGCCAGTGTGGCCGGCTTGAAGAAGGACGGCGCCATCGCCGAGATCGCCGCCACGCCCAGGCCGTTGGCGTGGGCGGCGAGCGTCACCGCGTCGGCGATCGCGGAGGCCCCCACGTGCACCATCAGCTTGAGGCCGTGCGTGCGGGCCGGCTCGACCCAGGCCTCGGCCAGGGCCATCCGCTCGGCCACGGTGAGCGACAGCGATTCGCCCGTCGTGCCCCCGACGAACACCCCATCCACGCCGCTCGCTGCCAGGTGGGCCGCCAGGCGGGGAATCGGCTCGGGCGTGAGCCTGCCGGCGGTGTCGAAGGGCGTGTAGGTGGCGGCGATGATTTCGATCATCGCCCCACTATACCCTGCGTCGGCCTCTGTACCGACCGTGCGAAACGTCCATGCTGGGCCGGACCTGGGGGCAAGACCGCTTCCGCGGAGGGACGAGCATGACGGGCAACGAATCGGGTGACCCCTCCCCAGTTTCTTTACCAGTGCTCATGAGAGAGGAGGGGAACAATCCGCCTGGTGTGTCGAAGGGAGGGGCGCAGCCCCGACCGGAGCCGCACCACGCGACGCTGGCGGGATCGCGCCTTCGCCGTCCCCCAGCCGTCATCGCCTTCAGAAGCATCGCCATCACGAGCTGGCTGGTGCGATCTCGTGCAAGTCCACGACAAAGGGGATTCTTCTTCCAAGCTTCACCCGACGACCTGCCCGCGATCGCCATCCACAGTCTCTGACGGCATTCCATGCCACCGTGCGGAAGGCCCGCGAGCAGAGTGGTTTCAAGGCCGGTCTGCGCCAACGAGAAAAGTCCGGCCCTGAGCGTGGATAGCAAGCTCCTCGGCACGTCGCAGCGAGCGTCGCATCCAGCCCGGCCAGTCCCGGCTGTTGCTCCTCGTGATCCGCCCGGCTCGGCCGACGCTTGCCGAAGTGCCATGGGCCGACCTATCCTTCAGCGCAGAAGACGGGAAAGCTCACGGTCCGAGCGATCTCTAAAGCAGGCTTAGCCTATGCCAACAGGCTGGCGGAGAAGTCGCCCAACGGAACGCTGTTTCGGCGGGCGCTGCCTCGTCGGCGTGTCCTGCGGAAGTGGAAAGAGTTTCTACAAGAGCAAGAGGTTCAAGGCTTGAGCCGATGGCTTCGGAGAAGCGGCGATACGTTTGTAGAGAGAAATCGCAAGGGCGAGGCTCAGAGGTTCCTCGGGCATTCCTATGCAGCCCTCGCGACAAGGCGCTATCTCGATCAAACTTTGATGATGGAAATACCCGATCGTCCGCCTCCTTTGCGATGAGGCAAGTCATGCACTCAAGGTCGTAGAACGTGAAGAAGCAGTACCGCCGGATCATGCTGGGTAAGCAGAGCAAGCACGCCGACGAGTGCTTTGCCGGCAACTTTATCGGCGCCGACTTCGACCTCGTTGAAGACTTGACCGGCAAACTGCCGGACTCCTGGCGTGAGTTCAACCAGTTTTACGTTCCCAAGATGGTGGCGGCGGAGAACTGACCTGCCCCCATGAATGGAACCAGTGTCTATCACCAGGGTAGACCTGCCAAGGGATCGCCCCTGTCCGCTTGGTGAGGCGTAGCCGAACCGAGCGGACTGGGGCGACGCGACTCCGGGGCCGGGG
>Ga0208864_1000183_pt1 | contig 20336 bp, 14 predicted proteins | sample CryBogmetaGMA05M_FD_184542 | JGI IMG/M metagenome (GOLD analysis project Ga0208864, IMG submission 184542) | Freshwater microbial communities from Crystal Bog, Wisconsin, USA - MA0.5M (SPAdes) | ecosystem: Environmental > Aquatic > Freshwater > Lake | place: Crystal Bog, Wisconsin, USA...
AATGGGCTCGTCATGCTGCTCATGGTATTCACGACACGCATGGGGAAAGCTGACCGGCGGGGGTCGTCCTCCGACCCGCGCCCACATGGGGATATGTGACGTCTTTGGGCGGCGCACGCCAGACGACTCTCTCCGCCGCCGCGGCCCGAACTCCGTGGACGTCGAAACCTGGGCAAGCCCGGCGATCCAGGAAGGACGTGGGTGAGCCGACTAGTGGCAGGGCCGGCGGCTGATCGACCGGCAGATCCGGACCCGATACGAGGGCCATGGGCGCGAAGCCGTGCCCGGTCCCTGGAGCCTCGCCACCATGTCGCGCCCCTTCGCCTCCGCCGGCTACCGTGCGGCCCTCATCGTCCTCGCCGTCGCCGGGCTCGCCGCCGCGGCCGACACGGCGTCCCGCACCTCGGCTGCGAAGCCCGCCGCCGGAGCGGCCCCGGCGGCCGCGAAGCCTCCGGCTCCGAAGAAGCCGGTCTTGCTGCCGGGCACTGGATCGCTCGTCAAGAACGTCGTCGACGACTTCGAGGACGAGAAGTGGACGTGGCGCTACAACCATCCCAAGAGCTCGGAGGAGCAGGATAAGCGGATGCGCGGGCCACTGGGCAAGAGCACGAACAACCGCTGGTTCGAAGGTCCCAAGCGGGGCACTCCCGACGTGGTCAAGCGAGTCGCGGTCCCTGCCCCAGGCCTCGAGGGGAGCGAGCACGGCCTCTTGATCGCCACGCTCCATGGCGGCATCCCGGGCCGCATCACCAATACGATGCAGCAGGATGACCTGATCTACAACCTCTCGAAGTTCACCGGCCGGAGCATGTCGGTAGCCGACAGCCCCAGCATTACGGTGCGGGTCTACATGCCGCCGTTCGAGCAGTGGGAGAATCGTTCCGGGCCGAGCTTCGGCTTCCGCGCCGGCTGCTTCACCCACGCGATCATTACCGGCGACGACCACCCCGACGAGGGCCGCTTCGGCCTCGAGGAGTATTGGCCGGGCATGTTCATCTGCTTCGAGAGCAGCCACTCCGGCAAGTTCAAGGAGGACGGCGCCTACATCCGCGTCCGCAGCGGCCGCAACGGCGGCGAGATCCGCGGCCCGCGGATCGAGCAGCTCGGCTGGTGGACGCTCGGCATGTCGTTCACGCCTGACGGCATGGTGCACTACTTCGCGAGTCCCGGCGTGGACGAGCTGACGATGGACGACCACATCACGTCGCAGTTCCCCTACAGCTACCGGACGGAACTCGTGAAGACGTTCTTCTTCAACGTCTGCACGCAGGACGACGGCCGCACCTGGAGCACGCCCTGGGTGATCGACGATCCGAAGGTCTACTTCGTGAAGCGTCCGCAGATGGCGACGTCGAAGTCCACCCGCCGCTGAGGCTTCACCCGGGCGAGTGAACCTGGCGCAGGTCGAGTCACATGATCCGCGCGTCGTGGCGTGCCCCGCAGCCGAATCGGTGACATGCTCGAAGCCGGCGGCACTTGTGAGTACTCATCTCCAACGGAATGTCGACGTCCGGCGTCCACAAGTGTCACCGGCTTCTGCGCGTGCCCCCGATCCGGCTGCTCGTCCGGTCTCTGATTCAAAATGGGAACGATGATGATGGAGCGGGGCTGCCTGTGTCCTGCTGACCAGGGCTGAACTCAGCGAGGGGCTGACCGTGCCCCGAGAGCCGGGCTATGGGAGCAAGCGCAGGCAGGATGCCGAAGCGCAGCGGACATGCAGAGAGCGTCGGGCAGGATGCCCGACGCGAACGTCCGGCGACGGGGTGCGGCCAGCCCCTCGCGGCGGGTAGGCCCAGCGGGCAGAGATCCCCGCAGGTTGAAAACCTGCGGCCACGTGGCGGCGGGCGACCGTCACTGGCCGACGCGGACGACGTCGCAGACAGGCGCGAGAGCGGCGGCGAGGCCGTCGCGCGGCCCGCTCACGCTGACCCCATCGGGGCCGCGGCGGGCGATCACGCACTCGTAGGTTCGGCCCATGTCGCTACCCCGGCCCTCGAGCCGCACCCGCCAGCCGTCGCTCGTCGGCGTCCACGTGCCCTCGGCGAACCGGCCGGCCGACGTGAACACCCATGAGCGGATGAGCTGGCTCTCAGGATCCCAGCCGATGATCTCCGTCACCTCCCTGTCGGCCAGCTCCGCCTCGGGCAGCAGCGCGGGAATGCCCGCCGCCGCCGCGCCGGCCGCGGCCAGACTCGACACCGCGTGCGCTCGAACCAGGAAGCCGCGACCGGCACTCCAGAAACACCGCGTCCGGACCTCGGTTCTCGGATCGGTGTGTTCCCACGCGCCCACCAGCCATTCCAGCTGTTCGAGCGGCCGGCCAGCGTGCGCTGCCGCAGGATCATCCGACTCGCGGACGCTGTCGAGCATCCAGCGGCCGTCCTGACGCACCATCACGGCCGAGAACCGGCTCCCGGCCCGGGTGCCGTCACCAAATCTGACGGTCGAACTGCCGTCCACCACGGCGACGTCGGCTCGGACCGGCCGGATCGCCTGGACGTCGATGTCGATGGCCGCGTCGTCGTCCGCCGTAAACAGGGATGCGAAGACGTCTCGCACCGCGTCCCGGCCCGACGTGGTCTCGCCCGTATCGAGATCGAGGTTCTCCCCCTGCGTGGTCCAGTGGGATGCGACCGCCGCGATGTCGTGGCGGTTGAAATCGCGGCCGTAGTCGCGGAGCGCCATCTCCACCTCGGCCCGCAGGCCGTGCGCCCGATCGGCGGTGGTGGCCGGCAGCCGCCGCGGAGCGGCAGCGCGGGCCGCGACGCCACGCGCCGTGCGATACGGTCGAGGCGCGGCGATGACGATCGGCACGGGGCCGGCCGCACCACGGGACGACCGCGGCTCGAGTTCGGGCTCCACCCGCGCGGCACTGATGCGGGCCTCGTTGAGGGCAGACGAGCAGCCTCCGGCCATGACGGCCATGACAGCCACCCCGAGCACTCCATGCGTCAGAGCCCGCTGGATCACGATGCAACCTCCCTGGTCGTGAACCCGACCGCCTCGACACCGCGTCACGACGGACGGTCGATCTCAGGGTACCCGGTCCACAGCCGATCGGACAGTCACTTCGCCTCGGCGGTCACGCCGGGAAAGTCGTCGGTCCGAAACGGGGTCAGCGGCAGGCCCGAGGTCGAGTACATGTTGCAGACCGGGTTGTCGGCCCAGGCGTAGCGGACCGCGACGGGCTCGGCCACCGCCTCGCTCCAGACCTCGATCCGGCCGTCGTCGCGGATCTTGGCCTTGGCCGGCACGAACTTCCGGTCGCCGCCCGAGATGGTGAACCCGATCGGTTCGTTCACGTCGAAGGGCCGCCAGCCCTTTCCGCCGTTGGCGACATGGTCGAAGGCGAGCACAATCTTCGCCCCGTCCTTCTCCATCCCCTTGTAGAGCGGGCTCCGGCAGGCGATGCCCGGCCGCTTGTACGTCTCGGCGAGCGCCCATCGAGCGAGCCTCTTGGCCACGTCCTGCTTGTTCATGGGGTGGATGTCCTTGCCCTCTCCCAGGCCGATGATCACCGCCTCGCCGGTGGCGGGTAGGGCCTTCATGGTCATCGTCTGAGCCTCGCGGAGCTCGGCCCAGTCGCTCTCGCCGGGCTCCGACTTCTCGGCTTTGAAGTCGGCCAACTGCACCCAGTAGAAGGGAAAGTCGCCGAGCCCCCACTCCTCCCGCCAGGTCTTGATCATGAACGGGAACAGCTCGCGATACTGGTAGGCGCGGCCGGCGTTGGACTCGCCCTGATACCAGATCGCCCCCTTGATCCCGTAGCCGATCGAGGGCGTGAGCACGCCCGAATGGATGTTGCCGGGGCGAGCGTTGCCCTTCATGCGGGCGTCGGGGTGCTGCGGCTTGCCCCCCGGTTCTCCCTTGCCCTCCGCCTTCGCCTTCTCGGCCGCCTGCTTCCAGTCGGCCATCTTCTTCTCGAACTCCGCCGTGGCGTTGTCGTAGTTGGCCTCCTCCTTCACCCAGCGGTCATGGATCGCCTTGAGAACGGGATGGGCCGCGAGCTTCTCCCGCTTCACCCAGGCTTCGGCGGCACTGCCGCCCCACGCGTTGTCGATCAGGCCCACCGGCACGCCGAGCGTCTGGTGGAGCTGCCGGCCGAAGTAGTAGCCGACCGCGGAGAAGTCGCCGACCGTCTCGGGTGAGCAGACCTGCCACTTCCCGTTGAAGTTCCCCTGGGGCTCCTGCGTGCCCACCTGGGGCACCGACACGAAGCGGATGCGCGGGAAGGTCGCCGCCGCCTTTTCGAGATCGGCGTCGTTGGCCTGGTTCACGGACCACTGCATGTTGGACTGGCCGGAGCAGACCCAGACCTCGCCCACGAGCACGTCCGCGAAGGTCACGGTGTTCTTGCCCTTGACCACGAGCGTGTGGGGGCCGCCGTACTCCTGGACCGGATCGAGGAACACCTCCCAGGCACCGTCGGCGGCCGCCGTCGCCCCCTTCGTCTGACCGGCGAAGGACACGGTCACTCCCTCGCCGGGATCCGCCTTGCCCCAGACTCGGTTCTTGATGCCCTGCTGCACCACCATGTGGTCGCCGAACATGTTGTTGAGCGACACGTCGCCCCGGGCCGCGGTGGCGGCGCAGAGCAGGATGGCGGCGAGGGTGAAGCGGACGCGGACCATGGCGCGGGTCTCCGGAGCGTGAGCGTGGAACGATTCCTCCCACCGCGAAGGATATCGACGCGGGACGATGCCGGAAACCCTCGGCCGGGTCGCGACGGCTTCTCGCGTCGCGCCCCGGCGCAGGGTATCGTGTTCCCGCCGACCCCGAGTCCAGGAGCAGTGCCATGAAGGACGACACGAACCACGCCCACGACGACGACCGGAGCCATTCGTCCGCCGAAGCCGGCGAGAAGGCGTCCACCACGTCCGCGGTCGCCATTCCGCTGGTGGCCCTGGGACTGCTCGCCGCCGCCGTCTGGCTCGGCTCAGTGCCCGCGCCCCGGCCGGAACAGGCCCCGGTGGCGACGGACCAGCCGGTGGCCCTCGCCAGCGATCCGTTGCCGTCGTGGACCGACGGGCCGGCGAAGAAGGCGATCCTCGACTTCGTCGCGGCCGTGACCACCGAATCGGCCTCGACGTTCGTGCCCCGGGCGGAGCGGATCGCAGTCTTCGACCACGATGGCACGCTCGTCTGCGAGAAGCCAGTGATCCACGGCATGTTCCTCGTGGACCGGGTCAAGGAGATGGTCGACCGGCGGCCGGAACTGGCCCACGAAGAGCCCTATGCCACGCTCCTCACCGGCGACCTCGAGTTCATCCGCCGCCTGGGCAAGAAGTTCTTCGCCGACCTGACGTTTTCGACCCTCGCCGGCGTTCCGGAGGAGAAGCTCGAGGCCGAGGCCCGCGACTTCATCCGCACCGCCCGCCACCCGGTGTTCGACGTGCCCCTCGGCGACGTCGCCTACCAGCCGATGAAGGAACTGATCTCGCTGCTCCGGGCCCGGGGCTTCGACGTCTGGATCTGCTCCGGCAGCGGCGTGCACTTCATGCGGCCCGCCGCCGAGATCTGGTACGGCATCCCCCCGGACCACGTGATCGCCTCCCGGCCGCTCACCGAGCTCCGGGAGGTCGAGGAGCCGTCACCGGCGACGGAACGGCACCCCAACCGCCGCCTCGACCTCGTCGTGCTCCCGCAACTCCAGGTGCTCAACGACGAGGAGCGAAAGCCGGTGAGCATCGGCGAGCACATCGGCCGGCGGCCGATTCTCGCGGTCGGCAACGTGGGCACCACCGGTGATATCGAGATGCTCCGCTGGTCGCAATCGGGCGACCGGCCGAGTCTCCAACTGCTCGTGCTCCACGACGACGCCGAGCGGGAGATGGCCTATGGCGAGCCGCTCAACGAGTCGCTCGACGCGGCCGCGAAGTATGGCTGGCAGGTGGTGCGGATTGCCGAGGATTGGAAGCGGGTGTTCGCGAAGCCCCTCGCGAAGAAGTCGGCGGCCCCCGCCGCGGCCACCGCACCGCCCGTGAAGGGTCCAGCGGTTCCTGCCTCCGTGCCTCAGGCCCCGGCCGAGACGACCACGCCCCCGGCAGAAGCCGGTCCACCTCCGACCAAGTGGGAAGAGGAGATCGCCGCCTACGAGAAGCTCGATCGCGAAGCCCCCGTCACGCCCGGCGGCGTCGTCTTGCTCGGGTCGTCGAACATCCGGATGTGGACCACGCTCGCCGATGACTTCCCCGGCATGAACGTCGTGAACCGCGGCGTCGGCGGCTGCCGTCTCGTGGAACTCGCCGAGTTCGCGCCCCGGCTCGTGGCGGCGACGAAGCCCCGCGTGATCGTGGTGGGGGCGGGCACCAACGACGTCAATGCCGGCACCCCCACCGCCGAGATCCGCGGCGCGTTCGATCGACTCGTCGATACCCTCCGCCACGACCATCCCGACGCGACGATCGCGTTTCTGGCGATCTCCCCAACGGTGAAACGGTGGGAGCAACTCGATCGCCAGATGGAGGCCAATGCGGCGATCAAGGCGTCGATCGACGCGCGACGTGACGCGAAGTTGGTCTATCTCGACGCCAACGCCGCGTTCCTCGGTGCCGACGGCCGGCCCGCGCCGGAGTGCTTCCTCGACGACCTTCAGCACCCCAGCACGATCGGCAATGCCCGGCGGGCGGAGCTGCTGCGGCCGCTGCTCAAAGACCTGCTCGCGGCCCCTTGAGGACACCCTCGAGGCCCCGAAATCGCCACAGGCCAGCTCCCGTGTCCGTTCGACCGGTCCGATTGTCGGGGTCATGACGGCGGCACGGCCGCGGGATCGCGGCTCTCACCGGAAACAAGGAAAGCCTTAAAACAAAGGCTTTTCTGTCGCTTCTTCTCCCGGGTCGCGTGCCGCCGACCAGGGGGTTTTGCGAAAAACGGATTTTGGCCGATCAGGTCCCTTGAAAGCCGGATTAGTCAACGTAATCTATCCAACTTATCAGGCGGCCGAGTTGTTCGGTCGTCGGAAGAGAAAGGTCTCTTCGACCGACCGAAGCTCGGGCGCGTGCGAAAAACCTGCTCGATTTTCTCCTGTTCGTTTCCTTTTTCCTGGAGGTTTGCGTGATTCGCAAAGTTCTTTCTGGCCTTCTGCCGGCGTTCGCCGTCGCCGCCATGTGCACCAGCACGTGGGCGTCCGACTGCGCCTGCGGCAGCGGCAGCGAGGGCGTCGTTGAAAGCGGCGCCGTCGTCAGCGGTGGTGAGTGTGGTGGTTGTGCCGGCTCGTGCGGCACGAAGACGGTGTACCAGAAGCAGTACGTGACCGAGATGAAGACGGTCAACAGCACGGAGTACACCACCGAGACCCGCGAGCGGACCTACACGGTCAACAAGCGCGTCCCGCGGACCGAGACGAAGACCCGCACGGTCACCGTGCAGGTTCCCGAGACTCGTTCCAAGACCGTGAACTACACGGTCAACAAGAACGTGACCGAGACCAAGACGGCTGAGTACACCGTCCAGGTCCCGTACACCGAGTCGGTCGAGCAGACCTACACGGTGAACGTGCCGGTGAGCGAGGAGAAGACCTCGACTTACACGGTCATGGTTCCGAAGCAGGAAGAGAAGACTTCGACCTACACGGTCCAGGTCCCCTACACCGAGCAGGTCGAGCAGACCTACACGGTGATGACCTCCGTGCCGGAAGAGAAGACCTCGACCTACTCGGTTCAGGTCCCCTACACCGAGTCGGTCGAGCAGACCTACACGGTGAACGTGCCGGTCCAGGAAGAGAAGACCTCGACCTACTCGGTCCAGGTCCCCTACACCGAGTCGGTCGAGCAGACCTACACGGTGATGGTGCCGGTTTCGGAAGAGAAGACCTCGACCTACTCGGTCCAGGTCCCCTACACCGAAGAGAAGGTCTCGACCTACTCGGTCAGCGTTCCCTACACCGAGCAGGTCGAGCAGACCTACACGGTGAACGTGCCCTACACCGAAGAGATGACCGGCAGCCGGACCGTGCAGAAGCGCGTTCCGGTCCAGTCGTCGAAGACGGTGCAGGTCCGCGGTGGCCACTGGACGACGGAGCAGGTCGAGGTCGCCTCGGCCGGCACCGACGCCTGCGGTTGCCCGTGCCCCCCGAAGACGTGCTGCAAGCGGGTCTGGGTTCCGACGTGCGAGACGAAGGAAGTCCCGGTCACGACCTACCAGTGCACGACTGAGGAGGTCCCCTACTCCTACACGGTCACCAAGTGCCGTCAGGAGCAGCGGAGCCGGATGGTGAACGTGAGCCGGACTCGCACCGAAGAGCGGACTCGGACCTACTCGGTCACGAAGTACCGCCCCGAGGAGCGGACCCGGACCTACACCGTCACCAAGATGGTGCCGGAGCAGAAGAGCCGTTCGGTGAACGTCACCAAGTACCGCTCGGAAGAGCGGACTCGGAACTACACCGTGACCAAGATGGTTCCGGAGACGAAGACCCGCTCGGTCAACGTCACCAAGTACCGCTCGGAAGAGCGGACCCGGACCTACACGGTCACCAAGTGCGTTCCGGAGACGAAGACCCGCTCGGTCAGCGTCACCAAGTACCGTCCGGAAGAGCGGACCCGCAACTACACCGTCACCACCATGGTGCCGGAGGAGCGGACCCGCACCTACACCGTCACCAAGATGGTGCCGGAGCAGAAGAGCCGGTCGGTGAACGTCACCAAGTACCGCACCGAGTCCAAGACTCGGGAGTACACGGTGACCCGTTGCGTGCCGGAGACCATGACCAAGGAAGTTTCCTACACGGTCATGGTTCCCCAGCAGAAGGAAGAGTCGTACACCGTGACGGTGTATGACTGCGTGCCCGAGACGAAGACGCAGAGCTACACGGTTCGCGTCCCGCACACGGTCACGAAGGAAGTGCCGGTGCAGAAGTGCGTGACGGTCGCCGTCGAGGTGCCCGTCGAGAACGCCTGCGGTGGCTGCGGTGACGCCGGCTCGGCCGGTGGCTGCGGTGCTGCCGGCGGCTGCGGTGGTGACGCCGGTGCCTGCGGCGGCTGTGGCGAGGCTTCGGCCTGCGACAGCTGCGGTGGTGCCTCGGCCGCTGCCTGCGGCGAGTGCGGTGGCCGCCGTCGCGGCTGCGGCTGCCGTCGCTGCAAGTAAGCACTGACTGCATCGGGGCGACCCGATGACGACGTGCCCACAGGTTGGTACAGGGGGGCCGGGCGTGAAAACGCCCGGCCCCCCGCTTTTTCAGCGGCGACGTTGCCGGACCAGGCGTTTTCTGGTCGATTGACGCCGCCCACGGATCGGGACCAGGCGGTTTTCGGCCGATGGCCGCACGGAGGCAATGCCATGATCCAGGTCTACACGGAAGACGTGTCCGCGTCGTCGACGATCGCGTCGGAGGCCGGCGACGGCTGGATCCACCAGGTTCGTCGGGCGATTCGCTCGGGCGGTGTCGATTTCTTCCGCCCCTCGCCACTGCGGTACTGGGCCGACTTCTTCATCAGCCTCGTCGCCGCGTACGCCGCCGCCGGCGTCTACCTGACATCGCCGTTGGGCTCCTGGCCGCAGCTGATCGCCTTTCCGGTCGCGGTCTTCTGGCTCTACCGGATGGGGTCCCTCGTCCACGAAGTCTGCCACCTCGGCGAGCACGAGATGCCGCTGTTCAAGGCCGCCTGGAACCTGCTCGGCGGCGTCATGATCCTGATGCCGAGCCCGTTCTTCACGCGGCATCACCGCGATCACCACAGCCAGCGCTACTACGGCACGCCCCAGGATCCCGAATACGCCGCCAACATGGTGCAGGGGGGCGACCTGGCCAGCGTGACGGCGTATGCCCTGAAGATCATGGCCATGCCGATCCTCGTGTTCCTGCGGTTCCTGCTCGTGCCGCTCACCTTCGTCACGCCCTCCGTCCGCGAGTGGACGCTGCGGCACGCGTCAGCCCTGACGTTCAACCGCCGCTACGAACGGCGGCTGACGGCCGCCGACCGCCGCGCCATCCTCGCGGCCGAGATTCCCTGCTTTCTGCGGGCGCTGTCGATTCCGCTGCTCGTGGTCCTCGGGCTCAGCCCTTGGACGCGGATCCCGCTGCTCTACGCCCTTGCCGTCGCCACGGTCGCCCTCAACCAAATGCGGTTTTTGGCGGACCATCACTGCGACGGCGACGGCAGCCACTCCGACATGGAGTCGCACATCACCGACTCCTGCAACTTCACGACGAACGACCCGCTGACGCTGCTCTTCTTCCCGTTTTCGATTCGCTACCACGCCCTCCATCATCTCTTCCCGTCGCTCCCCTACCACAACCTCAAACCGGCGCACGAGCATCTGATGGCGACGCTGCCGGCCGACTCCCCCTACCGGTCGCTGGAGCGCCCGGGCTGGTGGAGCGTGGCTCGGCGGGCGATCTTCGGCGGCAGTCCCGCGGCCTGCTGAGCGAACACCGGACGCTTGCAACCACCGCGTGGAAATGGTCTTTTGTCCTCGATTCCGCGGGCCGGCGCCGGCTCGCTTCAGCAGCCTGGAGAGAGAGTCATGACGGTGTTTACGACGCGACGAGCGGCGGTGCGTGGTGCCTGCCTGGCGGTGGCAGTTCTGCTTGGGGCAGGGGCCACAACGCGGGCCCAGACGACGACGGCCCCGGTCCCCACGTCCGTCGCGGCCGTCGTGCAACGGGTGGCGGCCGAGGCCGATGCGACCGTCAAGGCGTTCAACGCCGGCGATGCCGCGGGCCTTGCTGCGATGTTCATCGACGACGGCGAACTCGTGGACGAGAACGGCACGGTCACGGAATCACGGGCCGAGATCACCGCACTCTTCAAGCGGTTCTTCGAGCGCTTCCCCAAGGCGACACTCGAGATGGAGGTCACCGACGTCCGCGAAGTCGGCGACGATGTGGTGATCGAGGAGGGCGTGCGCCGGATTACGACCGATCAGGCCGCCGCCGCGGCCCAGGTCCGTTACGTCGCGGTCCGCACGAAGCAGGGCGACCGCTGGCCGCTCGCGTCGTACCGGGAGTTTTCCGACGACCCCCTGCCGACACCGGCGGAAATGCTCTCCGCGCTCGACTGGATCGTCGGTGACTGGGTCGACGAGAGCCCCGAAGGCCGCACGCAGATCAGCTATCGCTGGAGCGAAGACGGCAACTTCCTGATCGGCGAATACAACCTCTCGGTGGGCGGCCAGCCGGCCTCGAAGAGCGTCCAGCGGATCGGCTGGGACCCGGTCGAGGGCACGCTGCGGTCGTGGACGTTCGACTCCGACGGCGGCTTCAGCGAGGGGGAGTGGCTGGGCACCGATGACGGCTGGGTGGTGAAGTCGGAGGCGACGCTTCCCGACGGCACGATCGGTTCGGCCACCGTGAGCATCCGACCTTCCGACGCCGATCACTTCGTCGTCGAGAGCACCGACCGGATCGTCGGCGGCGCCGAGGAGCCCGATTTCAAACTCACGATCGCCCGCAAGCCCCCGCAGCCGAGCAAGTGATCCGAACCGACGACCGGCTCGGATCGTAGTCCGTTGGTCCCGCCTGGCTTCTGCACCTAGCCCCTCCTCGAGGAGATTCAACCGATGCGGCTCCCGGCTGCACGCGTGTCGATCGCGATCGTCTTCCTGCTCATGGCCGGCGTGGCTGAGGCTCGGCCCGGGGGTGGCGGCGGCGGTGGCGGTCGCCCGTCGATGGGCCGTGTGGGCGGTGGAGCGGCGCGGCCGTCCATGCCTGCTGCCCGGCCGTCCATGCCCATGGCGCGGCCGCAGATGGCCACTCCGCGGCCGCAGACGCCAATGGCCCGGCCCAGCATGCCCGCCGCCGCATCTCGGCCAAACATGCCCAACATGCAGCGGCCCGCGGGCATGCCCGGCGGCATGGGGGGCATGGCCCGCCCGCAGGTGCCAAACTTCCAGCGTCCGAGCGTCGGCACCATGCAGCGTCCGAATCTCGCCCGTCCGTCCTTGCCGAACGCAGCCACCCGTCCTCAGATCACTCCACCGGCTGCCGGCATCGGATCGAGGCCCGGGCTCGGCACCCTTCGCCCCACGGGTCCGGCGAATGTTCCAGGCCTTGCGGGGCGGCCGACCCCGGGCGCAGGCGCCGCCGCGACGAGGCCATCTCCCGCCCCCATGCCGGGTCGCCCCGGATTCAACGCGGGCCCCGGGTCGGCGAGCAGGCCGGGCGGCGGATTCGCCACCAAGCCGGCGCCGCTTCCGGGTCAGGTCGGCGGCCTAGGCGGTGGGCGGCCCGGTGGCGTGAGCACGCTCCCCGGCCAGATCGGTAATCGCCCCGGCATGCCCACGACGAAGCCGTCGTTTCCCAGTCCCAACTTCCCGGGCGCTGGGGGTGGCTTGGCAGGGGGGGATCGACCCGGTCGGCCCGGCCTCGGCGAGGCGAACCGCCCCACGACGCTTCCCGGGACGATCGGCGGCAACCGGCCGGGCATGGGCGGTGGCAACAGGCCCGGTGTCGGCGGAAATCGCCCCACCACGCTTCCCGGCGACCTCGGCGGGAATCGCCCCGGCGGCAACCGTCCAGATGGCAACCGACCTGGCATCGGCGGAAATCGGCCTGGCATCGGGGGCAACCGGCCCACCACGCTTCCTGGCGATCTCGGCGGAAATCGCCCCGGCGGCAACCGTCCCGATGGCAACCGCCCTGGCATCGGCGGGAATCGTCCGGGCATCGGCGGCAACCGGCCCAACCCGCTTCCCGGCGATCTCGGTGGAAATCGTCCGGGCGGCAACTGGAATGGCGGCAACCGCCCCAACCGCCCGGGGATCGGCGGCAATCGACCCGGCATCGGCAACGGCAACTGGAACAACAACAACTTCAACAACATCAACGTGGGCGGCGGCTACGGCGGCTGGGGCTTGAATGGCGGCGGCTACGGCTGGAACAACGGGTGGCATGGCGGCGGCTACGGTTGGAACAACGGCTGGCATGGCGGCGGCTGGGGCTATCCCGGGTATGGCGGCGGGTACGGCGGCGGCTATGGCTGGAACAACGGTTGGAACAACGGCTGGGTCAATCCCCACTACGGCAACTGGTACAACGGGGGCTGGGGCAATAACTGGGGAAACAACGGCGGTTGGTGGGCACCGTTCGTGACCGGCGCCGCGACCTGGGGTCTGCTCTCCAGCATCGGTAGTTGGGGCCTCGGCTACGGGTCGCTGGGCTACGGAGCGGCCGGGTACGTCAATCCCTACTACTCGGCGATGCCTGCAGCCGTGGTGGCCTCGTCGCCCTACGACTATTCGCAGCCGGTCATCGTCAACAACTACATCCCGGTCGAATCTCCTGCCGCCGGCACCGATGCCACGGCCGACCAGCAACCGGTGACGCAGCCACAGGAGACGGCACCGGCACCGAGCCCGGCCGACACCGCGGTCGACGCGGCGCTCGGCAAGTTCAAGGCCGGCGATTACGCCGCCGCACTGGCCGGCTTCGATCAGGCGCTCAAACTCTCGCCGAAGGACTCGGTCATCCATGAGGTGCGGGCGCTGTCGCTGTTCGCGCTCGGCCGTTACACAGAGGCGGCTGCGGCGCTCAACGCCGTGCTCGCGACCGCCCCCGGCATGGACTGGACGACGATGAGCAACGTCTACGGTTCGGTGGATGCCTACACCGGCCACCTCCGCACGCTCGAGGAATTCTGCCGGACGCATCCCGACGATGCGGCGGCCCACTTCGTGCTCGGCTACCACTACCTCGTCGGCGGTCACACCGACATGGCCGCGGCGGCCCTGCGGGTGGTCGTCTCGAAGCAGCCGGGTGACGTGGTCGCCAAGCGGCTGCTCGACGCCGTCACACCCCCCGCCGATGAGCAGGCGACACCGCAGCCCGGGGCGGCCGCCGCGCAGCCCTCGACCGATGGCGGACCGACGGCCGAGAAGGCGCTTCCGGAGATCGACCTCGTCGGCACCTGGAAGGCGACGAGCGATCAAGACACGATCGTGCTGACCGTCACGCCGGAATCGGCGTTCACCTGGAAGGCCCAGCCGGCGGGTAAGCCGGCCGTGGAGCTCAAAGGGTCGATCGAGACCTCCGCCGATGCGATCGCGCTGGTGAGCGAATCAGCCGGCACGATGGTCGCCAAGGTCACGCCGCGGACGGCCGACTCGTTCGAGTTCGCGCTTCCGTCGGCGCCGAAGGACGCCAAGCCGCTCGTCTTCACCCGTCAGCCCTGAGGCGGGATCGCCGAGGGGACTGGCGGAGCGATCACCGCGCGGCTCACCAGCGGGCCTCGAGGCCCACGTTGGCACCGTGGAGAAACACTCCGCCGGCCCCTCGGACGCCGGTGCCACCGGCCTTGGTGTCGGTGAAATCCCACTGATTTGGCGCGAGCGCGACCCCGCTGAGCCACGCGAGGTTGTAACCAAGCCGAAGGGCCCAGACGTCGTTGAATCGATAGGCCATCGTGCCGTTCATGGTCGACAGGAAGCCCAGGTCCGTGTCCGCGGCGGAGCGGCCCGGCCGGTAGCTGCCGATCGGCGGCGATGATTGCGTCAGCCAGGCACCACCGAGTCCGGCCTTCAGCGAACCTTCGAGCGAGAAGCGGTCCCAGGTGCGGCGGCCGCGCACGCCCAGCTGGCCACCGAACAGGTTCGAACTCGTCGTCACGCGGTAGGACGTCGACGGCTGCCCGACCAACGGCGACACCTGCAGCGCCGCCTGCTCGTCGAGCCCGGCCCAGAACAAGCCCCCGATCCAGTCGACCACGGTGTCGTGACGGCAGCGCCGCTGCGGCCAGGGCGAGCAGGGCTCGCATCCGCTGGTGAACTCGCTCGCGAGGAGGTTGAGTTCGGCGACGTTGAGCGTCGACGACCAGGTCGCGCGGACATCGGAGACGGCATCCCAGCCAGGCACGCCACCGGGCACGGCGAGCGCCTTGTTGGTGGTGGCGCGGGCGTCACCATACCAGCCGTACACACCCCAGTAGCCCATCTCCCAGCCGAGGGTGTCGCCGCTGTGCCGGCCGACGAACAGCCGCACGCCCGGTCCCGTGGTGGGCGTCAGGTGACGCGTGGTCATCACGGTGCCGCCGGGATTCAGCCCCGCCGGGCCATCGACGAGAATCGGCTGGTTGTTGGTCGCATTGTCCCGATCAAGGAACAGCACGTCGAAGACGACGTAGTCGCGAGGCATGGCGGCACATCCGCAGCCCGGCGGGTGATGACAGCCACCGCGTGGATGCGTTGCGCCAGATGCCTCGGCACCCGGGCCCGGCGCCTCGGCGAACACCATCGGGGCCTCGATGATGCCGTCGCTCTGGCTCGTGGCGGAGAGCATCGGCTCGTCGCTCACGATCCCGTCGTCCGGACCGCCGATCACGATCGGCTCGATGATGAAATCGCCGACGAGCGGATCCTGGGCCTGCACCGCTGCAGCCGCGGCCAGCACCAACGCCACGCCCGCCGCCATGAATCGCACCAGCATGCTTCCCCCCTGACGGCGCAGTGACCGCTGGCCGCGATCCCGCACCAAGCTCCCCACCCGCACGACCCCTTCCTGTGGAGCGATCGGATTTTTCGCCCTCGGGCATGAGAATCGTCACGAACGTCAGGCCGCGGCCCGCCGACGCGGCAATCTGCGGCGGCCTTGCCGTCGCGCCGCCGGTGGAACGCCGGCGGTGGCGGCACCCCGGACGAAACGCTAGGCTCTCTGGTGGGCAGGCGGCCCGCCTTGCCCTGTTTCACCCACTTGCCCACGCGAGCATCCATGGACCAGTTCCGCCGCATCCAGACCGGGAAGAAAGGCGACATCCATCTCGTCCAGTTCAAGGACAAGAAGATCCTCGACGACAACGTCCTCGACGAGATCCGCACGGAGGTCACTCAGCTGATCGGCAAGGCGTCCGGCCCCGATGTCCTGCTCGACTTCTCGAACGTCGAGTTCATGTCGAGCGCCATGCTCGGCCTGCTCGGGCAGTTGCACCGCAAGATCTCCAGCGGCCACGGCCGGCTGAAGATGTGCGGCATCCGCCCAGAGATTCTCACCGTCTTCAAGATCACGAATCTCGACAAGCTGTTCAGCATCCACAAGGATGCGCCGACAGCCCTGGCCACCTTTACCTGACGGCGGGGGCGGGCGTGGCAGATCAACGCGACGGCACTCAGGCCGCACGAACCGGCGGCGTCGATGTCGTGATCGCCGAGGACAGCCGCATCCAGGCCCGGATGCTGATCCGGCGGCTCGAGGAGGCCGGGCACACGGTCCGCTGGGGCGAGACCGGAGCCCTGGCGCTCGCGCTGGCGAAGGAACGCCGCCCCGACATCATCGTCTCCGACATCGAGATGCCGGAGATGACGGGCTACGAGTTCTGCAAGGCCGCGAAGTCCGATCCGGCCCTCAAGACCGTCCCCTTCATCCTCCTCTCCACGCTCTCGGACCCGATTGACATCATCCGCGGCCTCGACTCCGGCGCCGACAACTACGTCACCAAGCCCTACGAGCCCGACTACCTGCTGGGCAGGATGAGCTCGTTGCTGGCGTCGCCGCTGGAGTCGGCCGACGACGGGTCGGCGGCCATGCTCGAGGTGACGCTTCAGGGGCAGAAGTTCCGCGTCAAGGCGGGCCGCCAGCAGGTGCTCAATCTGCTCGTCTCCACGTTCGAGAACGCCGTCAGCAAGAACCAGGAACTGGTGGTCGCCAACCAGGAGCTCTCCGTCGCCCGCGACGGGCTGCAGAAGTCGAACGAGGAACTCTCCACGCTCAATGCGGAGATCTCCCGGATCAACACCCACATGATCCGCGACCTCAAGGCGGCGGCCAAGGTGCAGCGGTCGCTCCTGCCGGCCGACGACGTCGAGATTCCCAGCACCACCATCGCCTGGCGCTACGTCCCCTGCCAGAGCCTCGCCGGCGACTTCCTCAACGTGTTCCCGCTGGATGATGAGCATGCGGGACTGTTCGTCGTCGATGTCAGCGGCCACGGCGTGCCCTCGTCGTTGATGGCCGTGACGGTGGGGCGGTTCCTCACGCCGAAGGTCTCCGACCAGTCGCTGCTCGTGCGGCAGGGTGCGGACGGCCGGATCGCCGTCTCCAGGCCGGCCGACGTCGCCACGCAACTCAACCGGCTCTTCCAGGCCGACGAGTTCTCGGGGTTGTATTTCACGCTGCTCTACGGCGTGCTTCACCTCCCCACGGGCCGCTTCGACTACTGCTCCGGCGGCCACCCGGCGCTCGTCCGGGTGCCGGCCGGGGGCGGCGACGTCGAGTTCCACGCCACGGAGAGTTTCCCGATCGCCTTCGTGCCCGACGTGGAATACGAACAGAAGACGCTCCAGCTCGCGCCGGGCGACCGCCTGTTCCTCTATTCGGACGGCGTTCCCGAGGCGATGGACAAGGATCGCAATCCCTACGGCGACGACGCGATGGCCGCCTGCATCGCCGCCTCGCGAGCCGCGCCGATCGACGCGGGCGTCAAGGGGCTGTTGGAAGCGGTCGAGACCTGGTGCCAGCCGAACGGCCCGCTCGACGACGTCTCGATCCTCGGCGTCGAGTGGCGGCCGTAGCGACGCGATGGCTCCGCCCCGCTCAGGGCTGCCCGTACCCCGTCGCCGGACGTTCGCGGATGCCATCATGGCATCCGCTCTCTGCATGTCCGCGGTGCTTCGGCATCCTGCCTGCGCTTGCTCCCAGAGCCCGGCTCTCGGGGCACGGGCAGCCCCGAGCTCAGATTTCTTCTGGTTTCGTGCTCGTCATCGCTTCGGCTTGGGCCGGTAGTAGCTGCAGCCACCGTGCACGGAACGGTCCCAGCCGTCGTCGATGCCGATCATCGTCTCGGCGCCCCCCAGGAAGAGCGCCCCGTCGGGGCGGAGCACGCGGCGCACCCGGCCCACCAGCGCCGCGCGCGTGGGCGCGTCGAAGTAGAGCATCACGTTGCGGAGAAACACGATGTCGGCCAGGGGCAGGAGCGGCCAGGTGCCGTTGAGGTTCATGCAGCGGAACTCGATCAGCCGGCGGCACTCCTGCACGATGCTGTGCCGGCCCTGGAGCGGCCGGAAGTACTTCGCCAGCAGCGCCGGCGACAGGCCGCGGTTCGTCTCCAGGTCGCTGTACACCCCGTCGCGGGCCCGCTCCAGGATCGGCTCGGAGAAGTCGGTGGCGATGATCCGGATCCGCCAGGTGGTCACCAGGTCGCGGAAGTGCTCGAGCAGCACCATCGCCATGCTGTAGGGCTCCTGGCCGGTGGAGCACGCGGCGGACCAGAGCGTGAGCTGGCGTTCCGCGGCCCGCCGCTGCACCAGGTCGGCGATCACCTGCCGGAGCGACTCGAACGGCGCCTTGTCGCGGAAGAACGACGTCTCGTGCGTCATCATCGCACAGAGGACGTCTTTCTCGAGCGACGGGTCGAGCCCCTGTCGCACCCGGTCGATGAGCGTCTCCAGGCTCGGAATCTTTCGCTGCCTGACGATCGGCAACAGACGGGCGACGACGAGGTATTGCTTCGACTGGTCGATGCACACGCCCGTCCGCCGGCGGAGCAGTCCGCAGAGGTATTCGAACTGGGGATCGGCGACTTTCACGAGGCTTCGCGCGGCGTCAGCCGCCGCGCCTCTTCAGCCGGAGGGCCACCTCGACGCCGATCTGCGCGAGCGGCAGGACGGCATCGGCCAGCCCGGCGCGGACGACCTCTCCGGGCATCCCCCAGACGACGCTGGAAAACTCGTCCTGGGCGATCACGCTCCCGCCCGCGGCCACGATCTCCCGGCAGCCGGCCAGGCCATCCTTCCCCATGCCGGTCAGCACCACGCCGAGCGTGCCTCCCCCCCAGCGCCGGACCGCGGAGCGGAACAGGACGTCGGCGGCGGGCCGGCAGGAGTTCTCCGGCGGATCGTCCGAGAGCCGGACCCGCAGGTCGTCGGCCTCGCCGACCAGTTCGAGATGCCGCCCCCCGGGGGCGAGCAGCACCTCACCGGGCCTGACGATTTCCCCGTCGGCCGCCTCGCGGACCGGCAGATTTCCGGTCTTGGCGAGCCGCTCGGCCAGGTGGGCGGTGAAGACCGGCGGCATGTGCTGGACGACGAGGATCGGCACTCGAGCGTCGGGAACGAAGGCCGGCAGCACTTCGGCGAGCGCCGTCGGCCCGCCGGTGGAGACCGCGATCACCACGCCCTGGATCCGCTCCTGCCGGACGACCCGGGCTGGCGTGGGTGTCTCCGTCGCCCTCCCGGCAGGCCGGTCGGCGGCGGTCGCGCGGCGGGGGATGAGCGACTTGATCCGCCCGATCACGTCGGTGTGGATCCGCTCGGCCACCGCCTGCGCATCGAGCCCAGCGGGCTTGGCCACGTAGTCGTTGGCTCCGGCCAGCAGGGCGTCCACCGTCGCCTTCGCACCCCTCTCCGTGAGGCTCGAGAACATCACCACGGGCAGTTTGCCGAAGCGGCGGCGAATCTCCCGCAGGGTGGTGATGCCATCCATCACCGGCATCTCCACATCGAGCAGCACGACGTCGGGCCGTGCCGTGGGAATCGCCGCCAGGCAGGCCTCGCCGTGCACCGCGGCGGCCACGACCTTCAGCTCCGGATCCGCCCCGAGCGTGGCGGAAAGGATGCGCCGGATCGTGGCCGAGTCGTCACAGATCAGCACGGCGATCGGATCCCGGCCGGGCGCGGCGGCGGACTCGGCCACCACGCCGAGATCGACCAGTTTGCGGGCCAACGCCGTGGCGGTGAACGGCTTGGCGAGATACTCGTCGATCCCCGCCTGTCGCGCCACCGCGATCCGATCCTGATCGTGCTCCGTGGAGATCATCAGGATCGGGAGCTTTCGGTAAGCCGGATCCCGTCGCAGCCGCTTGACGAACTCGATGCCGTCCATCACCGGCATGTGCCAGTTGACGGTGACCAGGTCGGGCCGGCCCGTCGCCGCGAGCGCGGCGAGTGCCTCCTGGCCGTTGCCCGCCTCCGTGCACTGGAACCGTAGGTCCGCGAGGGCCCGCGCCACGATGCTCCGGCTCGGCTTGGAATCGTCGACCACGAGGGCGCGCACGCCGGGAGCCTCCCTGTCCCGACCGGCCACCGGGGCCGGTCACGATCTCCGCTCAGTCCACGATCACTTCTTCTTGTATTCCTCGACCAGCCCCTGCAAGGCCTGCGCCATCCGGGAGAGCTCCTGGGACGAGACCTGGGTGTTCGACGCACCCTCGGCCGTGCTCTGCGCGGCCTGGGCCACCTGCACGATGTTCTCCGCGATCTCGGATGTGCCGGTGGTCGCCTCGGAGATGTTACGGCCGATCTCGCCCGTCGTCACCGACTGCTCCTCGACCGCCGCGGCGATCTTGGTCTGCAGGCTGTCGATCTGCTCGATCACGTCGCCGATCTTGGAGATCGCCTCGACCGCCCGCTGCGTGTCGGACTGCATCGACTCGATCCGCGTGCCGATCTCCTCGGTGGCCTTGGCGGTGTCGCGG
>Ga0208864_1000184_pt1 | contig 20286 bp, 14 predicted proteins | sample CryBogmetaGMA05M_FD_184542 | JGI IMG/M metagenome (GOLD analysis project Ga0208864, IMG submission 184542) | Freshwater microbial communities from Crystal Bog, Wisconsin, USA - MA0.5M (SPAdes) | ecosystem: Environmental > Aquatic > Freshwater > Lake | place: Crystal Bog, Wisconsin, USA...
ATACCAGCTCGACCACTTCGCGATCGCCGCCCGGCCGCTCCGCGCCGGCGACGTGCCGCTCTTGCAGCTGCGGCGCTCGCGCCTCCGTGGAATCGTGCCACGGCGATGGCGCTACCGAATCGTCCGCGAGGCCTTCCCGGCGCGGCTGCCGGTCTGGTCGGAGCGTACGGGGGGCAACGATGCGGGGGCCCCGTACCTCATCGGCTACTGGCAGTCGGATCGCTATTTTGCTGCCGCTGCCGACACGATCCGTCGGGAGTGTCGTCTCCGCAAACCGGCCGATCGGGCCAACGCGGCGACCCTCGAGTCGATCGCCGGCTGCGACGCGGTCGCCCTCCATGTCCGCCGCGGCGACTACGTCTCCAACCCCGCGGCGACGGCTTACCACGGCCTCTGCGGCCTCGACTACTACCAGGCCGCGATTCGCAGGCTCTGTGAGAGTGTTGCCAGGCCGCACTTTTTTGTTTTCTCCGACGATCTCGACTGGGTGCGCGCCAACCTCGACACCGGCCATCCGACGACGTGGGTCGGCGACAACGCCGAGACTCCGTGGGAGGATCTCCGCCTCATGGCCGCCTGCCGGCACTTCATCGTTGCCAATTCGTCCTTCAGCTGGTGGGGGGCGTGGCTGGGGGAATGGCCAGGGAAACGGGTCATCGCTCCGGCGCGCTGGTTCCAGGCCGACCACGGCGGTGAGGGGGAGATCGTGCCGGCAGGGTGGCTGAGGGTCTGAGTGAGAGCTGCACGGATCGGTCGATCGGCGTCGTTCTCTCTCCAGAGCCCCGCGGCGTCGAGTCGTTCAGCATGGAAAACTCCGATTGGCACGCCTGCTTCGATTGCCATGCGGCGCGGCTGTTCCTTTACGCTCGGCAGTGGTTGCCCGACCGGGCGAGCGCCGAGGATGCGGTGCAGGGGGGATTTGTGAAGGTGTGGCGGGGATGCCGGGCGGGTGGAAGCCCCGACCTGCCGCTCCTCTATGCGGCCGTCCGGTCGGAGGCGCTCGATCTGCTCAAAGGTCATGCCCGGCGGCGGGCCCGCGAGACGAAGGTGGCGCTCGACGGGGCGGGCGGCGATGGATGGTGGGAAGACGATCCGCTCGTCTCGGCGGAGCGGGCCGCGGCCGTACGAACGGCGCTCGAACAACTGCCGATCGAACAGCGCGAGGCGATCGTGCTGCGGGTCTGGAGCGGGCTCTCCTTCCCGGAGATCGCCCGCACGCTCGGGGAAAACGAAAACACCGTCGCCGCCCGCTGCCGCAGGGGGCTTGCGGCGCTTGAAAAACTTCTCCCGGAGGGATGCCGTGAATCGCTTTGAGAATGACCGTGGGGAGCAGGAGGCGGAAGCCGCCGAGGGGATGATCCTCGACCTCGCCCGCCTGCGCCCGGCCACGCCGCGCCAGGCGCTCCGCGAACGGATCGTGGCCGACCTGGCGGCTCCGCTGAGCATGGAGACGACGTCGTCGGCACGCTCACCGACGCCCGCGCCACGCTCCTTCGCTTGGCTCGGCGAACGGATGCTGTGGGCAGCCGGAGGGGCGATCGTGGCTGCGGTGCCGCTCCTTCTCCAGCCGCGGCCACTTCCGGACGAGCCGCAAGTGATGGCGGCCGAGCCGCAGGCTATCGCGGCCGAGCCGGAGATGATCGCGGCCGAGCCGCAAGGCGATGTGGCTCGAGAGCCGTTCGCCGAAGAGTCGCTCGCCTGGTCGGATGATGGCGTGCAATTCATCGACGGCCAGATTCCCGCCCGTGTCATCCGTCACTGGGTGCTCGAGCGCTTTCCGGGGGCCGACGGCGAAGGGCTCGTCCGTCCCCGTGAAGACGTCTTCGTCGTCCCGGTGGCCCTCCGCTAGCATCCCGGCCCGCGACGCATCCCTCGCCCAGCGATCTTCCAATTCACGGTTTCCGATCGCTGTTTCCCTCTGGAGAGTTGTTCCATGAAATGGTCGAACCTGTTCCTTCTCACGGCGGTCGTGTCGGGCGTCGCGCCAGTCGCTTTCGCCGACGCCCCCACGGCCACGGTCGTGGAAGGGAAGCCGCTCACCGTCACGGTGCAGGCGACGGCCGAGGCCACGAGCGATGCCAACGCCCAGCCGCAGCGGGTCGTCGTCCTCGCTGACGAGACGGTCGATGCGAGCGCGGCGCCGGCCGAGGCGAAGGCGATCACGATCAGTGTCGTCGGCGATGGCCAGCGGTTTGTCTTCGAAGGCAATGCCGCCGCCGGGGCCGAGGGGAAGAAGGTCCCCTTCATCGGCGTCGTCACCTCGCCGCTCGGCGAGGCGGTGCGGGCGCAGACAACCCTCTCGGAGGATGTCGGCCTGTCGGTCGATGTCGTCTCCCCCGACAGCCCGGCGGCGAAGGCGGGGCTCAAGGCCCATGACATCCTCGCCAAGTACGACGATCAGCTCCTCTGTGCGGCAGTGCAGCTCTCGGCGCTCGTCAAGCGCACCGGGACCGGCAACAAGGCGATGCTCACCGTCCTCCGTGGCGGCAAGGAGCTACCGATCGAGGTCACCGTCGGCGAGCATGCCGCCCAGGCGACGTTCAAGGTCGAGGGGGTCAACATCGCCATGGGGCTGCCCGGCCAGCCAGGGGGGCCGCGGGTCGTCGCCGGCCAGCCACTTGCTCCGGAGGTGATCAAGCTCCTCGAGGAGCTGGAATTGAAAGGGGGCAGCATCAACGTCCCGGCGTACGGAAACGTCCCGGTGTACGGATTCGTGCCCCGGGCGCCAGGGAGCGACGCTTCCATCTTGTTGCCACAGTCTCCCGCGCCGAACGCCTCGCCCCTCCAGCCTCAGGCCGACCAGTTCCAGCGCGACCAAAACCAGCTCCAGCGAAACATCCAACGCAACCAGCGGATCGTGCTCGTGAATCCCAACGTCCAGTCGCAGAGCCAGTCGGTGTCGATCGTTGCCAACGACGACGGCCGCGTCGAGCTCCGTGAGACCAACGGCAAGCGGACGGTGACGATCCTCGACAAGGCCGGCGCCCAGCAGTACACCGGCCCGCTCGATAGCAACGAGGATCGGGAAAAGATTCCCACCTCGCTCCGCGGCCGCGTCGAGCAGGCCGAAGCCTCGGCAGGGCCGAAGGCGGTGACGCCGACCGCACCGGTGCCGGAGTCGCGCTGATCCGCATCCCGGCAGCGGCCTGGGCACAAAAAAACCCCGGGAGCGCGATGGCGCTTCCGGGGTTTTTCATGCGCTGTCGGCGTTGTTCAGACCGTCACGTCGTTGGACGGCTTCGAGATCAGGCTCCCCCCCGAATCGCTCTTGGCGCGGAGGGCGAACTGGTAGCTCTTCCCCGCCACGAGGCCGGTGACCGTCGTGCTCGTCACCACCGGGATGTCGGCGTAGCGCGTCCAAGCGACCGTGCCGACCTCACGGGTGAAGACGACGTAGCCGGTAAGCGGCCGGTAGGACTTCGTGAGCCCGTCCCAGGGCTGGAGGAAATGCTCCCAGGCCAGGCTCGCTGATCCCTGCCCCGCCGCCGCGGCGACGATCGCTGCCGGGGTGAGCGGGGCCATGAGGTATTTCACGCCGTCGTTCGAGAGCTTGCTGAAGCCGGCGGCATTCTTCGAGGCGACCTTGAAGGCAATGGCCTTGGTGATGTCGAGGCCGAAGACCTCGGTGCTCGTCGCCGTGCCCCAGACGACGGCGACAGACTTCCAGGTTGGCCAGGTCGGCGTGTCGAACTGCAATGCGTAAACTTCCGACTTCGTCACCGGGCTGCCGTTATCGACCGATGCCGTCCACGACAGGATGATCTTCGTGCCATTCCCCCACGCCGACACCACACGCGTCGGCAGTTCCGGTTTTCCGAACACGACGCCCGAGACGGGAATCGAGAACGGGGTGGCCGAGGCACTCGAGGCAATGGCGATCGAGCCGCTCACGGCCTTGAGGGCCACGGTGTCGAGGGCGACAACGAGATTCGCCGAGCCACCGGCGGGAATACTCGTCGGCGCGGCCTCGACGAGCTTCACGCCGGCGGGAAGCGTGACTCCCGTGATCGAGAGGGGCACGTCGCCCGGATTGCGGATCGTGAACGTCTTCGAGGTGGCGACCGCGTTGAGGGCTGCAGCCCCGAGGGAGACGGCCTGGGCCTGGGCGCTCGTGATCGCCGTGACGCCATCGGCCACCGCGATGCCCGGGATCCCCACCGCGACGGTGAACGTGTCCTGGGTCGACGCCCCGGACAGGTCGGTGCCGGTGACGGTGATCGTCGCGGTGCCGCGGGTCTGCCCGACGACGAGTTGGAGCTTGCCGGCGGCGTTGACGACCACCGAGGCGATCGTTGGCGCGGAACTCGCGGCCGAGATCCCGAAGGCCGTGGTGGGCGAGGCGACGACGCCCGCGGAGAGGACCGACACGAGGCGCTCGGGGAGGTTCTGGTAGGTGATGCCGTCGACGGAGCTCACAGGCAACGTGGCGAAGGCGGACGTCACGCCGCTGGCGTTGACGCGGCGGAGGGCCGCGTAGCTGTCGAGGATTGCCTGCCCGTCGCCGACGACATGCCCGAAGGCCGCATATTGGTTGCCGGTGGCATCGAACGACGGGTTGGCGACGACGTTGAAGAAAAAGCCACTCGTGGCGGAGTTCGGGTCGTTCGTCCGGGCGTAGGAGATCGTCCCCTTCGTATTGGGACGATCGGCGGCCCATTCGAGGTTGATCGGGCTGCCGGTGGGGACGACATGCCAGCCCTGGGCGTCAAACGTGAAGCCTCCCCCCTGGAGAAACTTCGCCGGCCCGGCATCACCGGCGAAGTCGGTTGCCCGGTGGAAGAACGACGAGGCGTAGGCTCCGGAATTGACGTACGTGAGGAAGTTGGCCGTCGAGATCGGCGCGGCCGATCGGCCGGGGATCGCCTTGTCATAGAGCTCGAGAAACAGATCCCGCACCGTCCCGCCGGTGCCCGCCTGCGTCGCCATCTGGACGACCGTGCCCTGGACGGTGACGCCGCTGACGGAGAACTCCGCGGCGGTGTCGATCGCGGCGATCGCGCCGCCCGGCGCGACCACGAGATCGGGGAGCGCCCCGGCGACGGCGATCGCCATCATCTGGCGAGACTCGAGCGCCTCGCCGGCAAGCGCGGGCCGTCGCTGCGATGCGCGGCGGCGACGCTCCCGGGGGGCGATGCCGCACCAGCGCCCCAGTCGCTCCTGCCAGCCGTTCTTCTCCCGGTGCATCACCATGCCTCCGCGTCGGTCGCCTTCGAAGCCCCCACGGGCGCTGCTTCTCCCCGACGTCGCTCGTGGAGAAGCGTTCTTTGAGAATATCCCGCGCGGCCCATGGCACCAAGGCGTGGGACTCTTCCCAGCCCGGCAAAATCGCGCCTGGGCCCTGGCCATGGGTACGATACGGTCGGAGAGGGGAAATGGGTCGTTGATGCCGGCTTTGCACCCCCTCTCTCAGTGGAGCCAGCCCGTGACTTTCTCGAAGTGCCGCGCGTTCCTTGCCGGTCGGCGGCGCTGCTCGACGGCACGAGTCGCCGCGACGCTCTTGGCCTCCCTGGCCCTGCTTTTCGGAATGGGCGGCGGCATGGTGGCCGACGGGGATGATCGGCCCGGCGACGCGATCCCTGGCCGCCCCCGGCCGAACGTCCTTGCAATCGTCTCCGACGACCAGCACTGGGGTGACCATGCCTTCATGGGCCATCCCCACCTGCGGACGCCCCACCTCGATCGTCTCGCGCGCGAAAGCCTCCTCTTCCGCCGCGGGTATGTCCCCTCGAGCCTTTGTTGCCCGAGCCTGGCGTCGCTGATCACCGGCCGCTTCCCCCACGAGCACCGGATCGTCGGCAACGATCCCCCCGGCAGCGACCTGCTCGCACGGAACTCGCCGGAAGGGAAGCGTCTCTTCCAGGAGGGGCGCGAGGCGATGAACCGGCATCTCGGCGAATGGCCGACGCTTCCCGCGCTCCTCGCCCCGCACGGCTACCGTTCCCTCCAGACCGGCAAGTGGTGGCAGGGGGATTTTTCGCGCGGGGGATTCACCGCTGGGATGACCCGCGGTGAACGGCACGGCGACGACGGCTTGGCGATCGGCCGCGAGACCCTCGAGCCGATCGAGACCTTCATCGGTCACTGCCAGGAGGACGGGGCGCCATTTTTTGTCTGGTATGCCCCGATGCTCCCCCACGATCCGCACGATCCGCCCACCGATCTCGTCGATCACTATCGCACCGTCGCGCCGAGCCTCCATGTCGCACGCTATTGGGGGAATGTCGAACGCTTCGATCGCACCGTCGGCCAACTCCTCGACCTCCTCGATGCCAAGGGCCTCACCGACAACACGCTCGTCGTCTTCGTCACCGACAACGGCTGGATCCAGAGCCCCGACCATCCCCGTTACGCCCCACGCTCGAAGCGATCCCCCTACGACGGTGGCGTGCGGACGCCGATCATGGTCCGCCAACCGGGGCGGATCGAGCCGGGGGTGAGCGACGTGCCGGTGTCGAGCCTCGACCTCCTTCCGACGATCCTCGCCGCCTGTGACGTCGCGCCGCCGGTCGGGCTGCCTGGGGTCGATCTCCTCGATCCCCGCGCGGTCGCCTCCCGGGGCGGGGTTTTTGGCGAGTGCTACACCCACACCCTCGTCGATCTCGACGCCCCGGCCCGCAGCCTCCTGTGGCGGTGGACCGTCCAGGGCCCGTGGAAGCTGGTCGTGCCCGAGCGACTCGCCGCTGCCGATCCGCGGTGGGAGGTGGAGGGAGCGGACCTCGATGACGACAGTCGGGCGTGGCTCGAAGCGGGTTCCCCGCGTCTGTTTGACCTTGCCGCTGACAGCGGGGAAAACCGGGACGTGGCCGCGGAGCACCCCGACGTCGTGAACGATCTCCGCAACACCCTCGATGCCTGGTGGATGCCGGGCCCCCCTCAGTCAGGAGCCAACTCGCCATGACGATCGCATCCCAGACGACGCCATTCCGTGCCCCCCTTTTCGCGATCCTCGTCACCGCGCTTGTGACCATGGCGCCTGCGAGGAGCGAAAACTGGCCGAATTGGCGCGGCCCCGCGCTTGATGGCGTCGCCGCGGGGACGGGGTATGCGACGACGTGGAGCCCTGAGGCGCATGGTGCCTGGAAGGTGACGCTCCCGGGTCTCGGGGCGAGCACGCCGGCGGTGTGGGGCGATGCGATCGTCCTCACCTGCGCGATCGACGGCAAGGACGCGGCGATCTGTTTCGACCGCTCAGGCAAGGAGATTTGGCGGCGGTCCCTCGGCGCCGAGAAGCCGGGGAAGCATGCCAAGGCGACCGGTTGCAATCCCTCGCCGGTCACCGATGGGAAGCATGTCTGGGTGTACTTCAAGAGTGGGGAACTCGCGGCGCTCGACCTCGCCACCGGCGCCGTGGTCTGGCAGGAGAATCTCCAGAAGAAGTTCGGTGAGGACACGCTGTGGTGGGATCTCGGCACGAGCCCGGTGCTCACCAAGGACGCCGTCGTCGTGGCCGTGATGCAGAGCGGCCCGAGCTACCTCGCCGGCCTCGGCCGCACCGACGGCAAGCTTCTGTGGAAGCACGACCGCAATCTCGATGCCCCGGAGGAGGCGGCGCAGAGCTACTCGACGCCGCTGGTGGTGAAGGGGGAGGAGAAGTTCGGCGAGCCGGCCGAGGTGATCGTTGTCCTCGGTGCCGATCATGTCACGGCTCACGACGGCGCCGACGGCCGTGAGCTGTGGCGCGTGGGGGGGCTCAATCCGGCCGGTGAGAAATACTTCCGCTCGATCGCCTCGCCGGTGGTGGCGGACGATCTCGTCATCGCCCCCTATGCCCGGGGGAGCACGCTCACCGCCGTGAAGCGCGGGGGACAGGGGGACGTGACCAAGTCCCACGTCGCTTGGACCCGGAAGGATCTCGGGGCTGACGTGCCAACGCCGGCCTTCCTGAAGGGGAAGGTGGTCGTCTGCACCGACCAGGGGAAGGTGGCCTGCCTCGACGCCCCGACCGGCAAAACCCAGTGGGAAGGTGAGCTGCCCAAGAACCGTCACGCCTACAGCGCCTCGCCGGTGCTCGTCGATGGGAAGATCCTCGTGACGCGCGAAGATGGCCAGAGCGCTCTCCTCTCCGGGCCGGCAGCCGCTGCTGGCCGGTTCGAGGTCGTCGGGGAGGGGAGTGTTGGCGAGATGACGGTGGCGACGCCGGTGTGCGTCGACGGGGAGATCTTCCTGCGGACGCACGACAGTTTGTGGTGCATTCGGCCGTGAGAAATCCCCGGTCGCAGCGGCGCGGCAGCGTGCCGCAAATTCGGGGATATGATTAGAGAAGCTGGCTCCGTCCCCTCTTTGAAGCACCGGCAGCGGTATCCATGCAGAAATCGAAGGTCCGGCAGCCGGCCATGGCCGCGTCGAGCGTCGGCTCCGGCCCAGCCGAGGACGGTGTTCAGGGGGCGAGCCGTGTCGCCTGGTTCCGCGATCTGCTGTTCCGCGGGGGAGTGATCCTCCTGGCCGTCCTGTGGATCTATGCTCCGACCTACCACGGCGATTGGCTGTGGGACGACGACTCGATCCTCACCGCGAACCCAGTCGTCCAGTCGGCGTCTCTCGAAGGGCTCTACCGGCTCTGGGTCAGCCCGACGGGGGCCGATTACTTCCCCCTCTCCTACTCGGCGCTCTGGGCCCAGTGGCCGTTCTTCGGTCTGAACTCCACCGGCTACCATGTCGTCACGATCCTCCTCCATGCCACCGGAGCGCTCCTGTTGTGGCGGCTGCTGCTGGTGATGCGGATCCCGGGGGCATGGCTGGCCGGGCTCCTGTTCGCGATCCATCCGGTGTGCGTCGAGAGCGTGGCCTGGGTGTCGGAGATCAAGAACACGATCTCGCTCCCCCTCTTCCTCCTCGCCGGGATCTTCTTCGTCAGGCATGACGACGCGGTGTGGGGCGATGGCTCCGAAGCTGCCGGTCGTACGGGGAGCCGCGATTGGGTGCTGTCGGTCGTTTGTTTCGCGCTGGCGATGCTCGCCAAGACGTCGGTGGTGATGTTCCCCGTGGTTCTCCTCCTCCATGCCTGGTGGAAGCGGGGAGGCATTGCGAAGCGCGACCTCGTCGCGGCGGCGCCGTTCTTCCTCGTCTCCCTCGTTCTCGGGCTGGTCACGATCTACTACCAGCATGGCCGGGCAATCGGCGAGGAGAAGATGCCGGTGGCCGACCTGTTCACGGTCGTCGGCTTCCTGTCGCGGACGGCCACGGCGGGGATGGCGATCATGTTCTACCTCTGCGAATCGATCTTTCCGTTCAGGCTCCTGCCGATCTATCCGCAATGGCAGGTCAATCCACCGCAGCTCTGGCAATTCCTCCCTTGGCCGATCCTCGTCGCTGCCGGTTGCGGGCTGTGGTCGTGCCGGGGCACCGCCGCCGCACCGACGCTGGCCCGCCATGCGATCTTCGGCCTCGGCTTCTTCCTCCTCATGGTGTTCCCGATCCTCGGCTTCATCACCATCTCCTACATGCGGATCACGTGGGTGGCCGACCATTTCAACTACGTGGCGATCATCGGCGTCATCGTGCCGCTGTGCGCGGCGGCGGCGATGTGGTTCGCTTCGGCACGGCCGCCCGTCCAGCTCGCGGCTCTCGCTGCGGCCACGGTGCTCCTCGCCGGCCTGGCCGTTTCGTCGTTGCGGTATGCCCACGTCTTCGCCAACGAGGACAACCTCTGGACCTACACCCTCGAATCGAATCCGGATGCCTGGCAGGCGCATAACCGGCTCGGGGCACGGAAGGCGGGCCGCGGTGATATCGAGGGAGCCCTCTATCACTTCACGAATTCCACCCGGCTCCGCCCCGATCTCGGCGAGACCCACAACAACCTCGCCACCACCTACATGGCACTGGGGCGCACCGACGAGGCGCTCGAGGAGTTCAAGGTGACGACGGAACTCCTGCCGAAGGTGTTTGCCGTGCAGATGAACCGGGGCAACGCGCTGACCAACGCGGGCCGCAACGAGCAGGCGGAGAAGTGGTATCAGGATCTCGTGACCCGGTTTCCCGATCAGTTCCAGGCTTGGAACAACCTCGGGATCATTCAGGTCAACAAGGGCAATCGGACGGAGGGCATCGTCTCGCTCCGCCGTGCCGTCGAGATCGCCCCCAACCTCGAGGAGCCCCGCCGCAACCTCGAGAGCGCGCTCAAGGCCGAGGCGGAGGCGTTGGCGGTGGCGGGACAATTCGCTGAAGCCGAGGCGATCTACCGCGAGATGCTCAAAGCCTCCCCCGGCGACGTCATGCTCCTCACCAACCACGGCGTGGTGCTCTACAAGCTCGGCCGGAACGACGCCGCGATCACCGCCTTCCGCCGGGCGCTGGCGATCAATCCGGGGGCGAAGGAGGCGGCGGAGAGTCTCGCGGTTGCCCTCGGCAAGGCGACTCCGGCACCGCCTCCCTTGGAGACGCAGGAGCCGCTGCCGTCGACGCTCAGCCCGGCGATCGAGGCACGATAGGGTCCGTTCAACGCCCCGCCTTCGTTGGCAAAACGCGCGTGGCGAAGTCGGCAAAGTGGCCCCAGTCGACGGCGGTGATGTCGTGGGGGCCGGAGCGGACGTGATAGCCGATCGAGCCACCGATCGCCGTGTCGACCGCGGGGTAGGTGTCGGTGCCGAGCCCGACCTTCCCGAACAGTTCCCACACCGGACCGGCCGCGACGGCCGCGAGGAACTCACCCCGCGGGTCGGCCCAGCGATCCTCGACGGCGCTCGACACGTAGAGCGGCCGCGGCGCGGTCATCGCGAGCACGACATGCTGGTCGATCGGGAGCTCCGTCTCGCGGCCGGCGTAGGTGGCGAAGGTCGGCGCGAACCAATGGGGGAACGACGTCGTGATCCGGTTGACCGTCTCGCCGTAGTTGCGCCGCTCGAGCGCCGCCCCGCCGCAGCCCGATTCATTCGAGACAACCATCGCGAACCGCTCGTCACCGGCGCCGGCCCACAGCGCCGTCTTCCCGAGGCGCGAGTGACCGACGACGATCACGCGCGTGGGGTCGATCTCGGGGAGCGTCACGAGCCAATCGAGGATCCGCGACAGCTGCCAGGCCCACGTGGAGATCGCCCCCGGCTCGTCGCCGCTCACCATCCGGGCGTCACCGACGGCGAAGCCGAGCGAGGGGAGGGCGCTCGCCTTCCGGCCCTCGGCATGGTCGGGGAAGACGTCGCCGCAGTAGGCGGTCGCCGTGGCGTAGCCCCGGTCGTGGAGGAGCTTGACGGGCCAGCGGCTGGCGAGCGTGCCGCGCGACGAGGCCTGGGCGTGGTTGTCTTCGACGCCGGTGTCCTTACCGTTGGGAACCCAGCCAGACGGGATGCGGACGGCCGGATCGGACGACTCGGCGTGGTTGCCGCTGAAGTTGAGATGGAGAAACGTCGGCAGGCGCTCGGGAGTGTCGCCGCGGGACGGCGACGGGAGCTCGGGAGTGTCGCCGCGGGACGGCGACGGGAGATAGAGCAGGACCTCCGTCGCCGGCGCGTCGGGACCGTGGCCGAGACGGAGTCGGGCCTGGATCCTCGTCGAGCCGTCGGGGCCGGGGCCGCGCTCGATGTCTTCGGCCGTCACCGGCACGGCCGGCAGCAATCGGCCGTACTCCGTCGATTCCAGGAGCCCGAGCCAGCGAGCGCGGGCGATGGTGCGCCACACCTCGGGGGTGGAAACGGCCTCGCCGTCGGAGCCTCCTCCCTCGGGGATCATGAGAAGATCGGGGAGGATGTAGGCCCGCACCTTCGCCTCGTCGTAGTTGAACTCCTCCTTCGGCGGCTGGGCTGAGGCGTCGGGCGTCATGGCGGTGGCGAGGTGGAGGGAGAGGAGGGCGATGGCCACAGGGGCGTGAAAACGCATGGCGAGGCTCCGGAGCGATGCGATCGAGCGGCCCCTGTTCCCGGCGGGGTGGGAGCGGCGTGGGACGGTGTGATCGTACCGGATCGGGGGGGAGTCTGGATCGAGGTCTGCGCAGGGGCGGTCGGCTTGGCGGTGTGGTACCATCGCGGCTTCGAGGGGGGGATCGCAGCCTCTGCGCCCCATCCAAAATCGCTTTTCACGAGTTCGATCGTCGTCACGAGCTCGATCGTATTCACAGCAAGACCGTTCCACGAGGTGCTGCATGCCGTCGGTTCGTCGCGATGTCTTCCGGTCGATCGTTTCCCTGTTGGCAGTCGCCGCCCTGATTGTGGTCGGTGTCGGCCCGGCGCATGCCGTCGATGCCGATGGCACGGCGAAGCAGCCGGCCCGGCTCCTTGTCGTCACCGTCACCAACGGCTTCCGCCATGGCTCGATCGAGACCGCCGAAGGGGTGCTCGAGCGGCTCGGCCGGGAGAGTGGGCAGTTTCACGTCGACTTCCTCCGACTCCCGCCGGGGCGGCCCGGGCAGCCGCAGGAGCCGAAGCGGAAGGATGGCACGAGCGACGCCGATTGGAAGCAGCAGGAGGAGGCCTACAAAGCAGACCTCGAGAAGTTCAAGGTGGCCGATGCGGCCTGGAACAAGACGCTCTCCGAGCTCTTCGCCAAGGCGTTCGCGAAGGATTCGCTCGACCAGTTCGACGGCGTCGTCTTCTGCAGCACCACAGGCGCCTTGCCGATCCCGAATCTCGACGACTTCCTCGGCTGGGTGAAGCGCGGCAAGACGTTCATCGGGTTCCATGCCGCCGCCGACACCTTCAATGCCTCTGATGCCTACCGCGACCTCGTCGGCGGCATCTTCGCTGGCCATCCCTGGAATGCCGGCGACGAGCATGCCTTCGTCGTCAACGATCCCGGCCATCCGATCGTGAAGAGCCTGCCGGAGGCGTTCCGCTGGAAGGACGAGATCTACCAGTACGACACGCGCTTTGTTCCTGACGACGTCCGCGTCCTCGTCAGCCTCGACATGCCCCACTCGACGCCGAAGGAGCCGTGGCACGTGCCGGTGAGCTGGATCCGCGACTTCGGTCACGGCCGCGTCTTCTACTCCAACTTCGGCCACAACGAAGCCACCTGGAATGACAAGAAGTTCCAGGACCATTACCTCGCCGGCATCCTCTGGGCCCTCGGCCGGATCAACGCGCCGGTGACCCCCAACCCCGACCTCCAGGCCCGCGAGTATCTCCATGGCGTGCTTGCTGCCGCGGCAGCAGCCGGCGCCGGTGGAGATGCCGCCAAGGCGACGGCCGAGGCCGAGAAGCTCTGTGCCAAGGCCGATGCGAAGTGCGCCGCAAACCCCGGCTGGGCCCGGGCCATGAGGCCGATGCTCCTCGAGGTCCGCAATGCCGACGCCGCGGCCCGCACGGCGGCCTACGCGAAGGTGGTTGCCGAACTCGACTGATCGGCTGTCGGACGAGCGGTGGATTCTGGCCCTGTTCGGGGTCCCAGGCCGGGGCGAGTCGCTTCCAGCGGGAGGGTTCGTCGATGCGTGCACGGCTCGGCTCGATCGTTGTCGGTTGGCTCGTGGTCGTTGTCGGACTGTGGATCGGGACGCTCCAGCGGCCGGCCCTGGCCGACCCGGCTCGACCGAACGTCCTTGTGATCCTTGCCGACGATCTCGGCTTCTCCGACCTCGGCGCGTATGGCGGCGAGATCGACACGCCGCACCTCGATCGGCTGGCGCGGGGGGGCTTGAGGTTCACCCAGGCCACGAACACGGCCCGCTGCTGGCCGAGCCGGGCGGCGCTCCTCACCGGCTTCTATCCGCAGGCGATTCATCGCGATGGGCTGCCAGCCGGCGACGGCCGCGAGGGACTTCCTGGCGGGGCCCAGGGAACGCGTCCCCCGTGGGCCCGGCTCCTTCCCGAGCTCCTTCAAGCCGCGGGCTACCGCGGCTACCACTCGGGCAAGTGGCACGTCGACGGATCGCCGCTCGCCCAGGGATTTGACCGTTCGCTCGACGTCACCGGCGCCGGCCAGAGCAACTTCTTCGACCCTGGCGGCGTGACGGTGGAGGGGAAGCCGCATCCTCAAAGCGACGACTTCTATGCCACCACGGCGATCGGCGACCATGCGGTGGCTTGTCTTCGCAGCCACGCCGTCGATCATCCTGAGAAACACTTTTTCCAGTTCGTCGCCTTCACCGCTCCCCACTTCCCGCTTCAGGCGCCGCCGGCCGGAATCGAGAAATACCGCGATCGCTACCGGGCGGGCTGGGAGATGATCCGCGCCGCTCGCCATGCCCGTCAGCTCGCCGCGGGCATCGTTGCCGGGCCGATCTCGGAGATCGAGCGCGACCGCGGCCCCCCCTATCCCTTCCCCGAGGCGCTTCAGACGCTCGGAGCGGGGGAGGTCGACCGCCCCCTCGAGTGGGATCGTCTCAGTCGAGAGCAGCAGGAGTTTCAGGCGACGAAGATGGCGATCCATGCCGCGATGGTCGAGGCGATGGACGAGCAGGTCGGCCGGATTCTCGATCAGCTCGAGGCGATGCGGCGTCTCGACGACACGCTGATCCTCTTTGCCAGCGACAACGGGGCCTCGGCCGAGATCATGGTCCGCGGCGAGGGGCACGACCCGGCCGTTCCCCCCGGCTCGCGGAAGAGTTTTTTGTGTTTGGGGCCGGGGTGGTCGAGCGCCGCAAACACCCCCTTCCGCCGTCACAAGACCTGGGTCCACGAAGGGGGGATCGCGACGCCGTGGATCGTCCATTGGCCGCGCGGTGTGCCGGAAGGGAGTGCGGGGGGGCTGCGCCACCAGCCGGTTCATCTCATCGACGTGGCCCCCACGGTGCTGGAGCTGGCCGGCGCGAAGCAGCCGCCGTTCCTCGTCGACGGCACGGTCGTGCCACCGATGCAGGGGCGGAGTTTTTCGAGTCTCCTCGCTGATGCAAGCGCCCCCTCTCTTCGCGAGACGTCGTGGTGGTGTCACGAGGGGCACCGGGCCGTGCGCGTCGGCGACAAAAAACTCGTCGCCGCGAAGGGAGAGCCATGGGCGCTCTACGATCTCGCCGCCGACCGGGCCGAGACGAAGGACCTTGCCGCCACCGAGCCCGACACCGTCGCGAGGCTCGAGCGCGAGTGGCTCCGGGTCGCCGACGACTGCCGGGCATTGGCTACGGACTCTTGGCTGGAAACCGATCGAACCGATGCGGCCGCCGCCACCCCGGTGGCGAAGCCCTGAGGCCGGCGGCGGGGTATACTCGCGCCGTCGTTGGCAATCCGCCGCGGCATCCTTGGGGAGTGGGACGTGGCAAACAATTCAGATCCGGGGAGCGATGGGCCCGGGCGGGCGGCAAGGATCGGCTTCGGGCTGTTTTGGATCTATGTGATCCTCTACTTCGGGTTCATCGCCTTGGTGCTCTTCCGCCCCGACATCCTCTCCAGCCGCCCGTTCGGTGGGGTGAATCTCGCGATCGCCTCCGGGCTCGGCCTGATTGCCGCGGCGCTCCTCCTCTCGGTGGTCTACATGGTGGCCTGCAGGGTGGTCGAATCCCCGGGCGGCGACCGCCGCTGATCCCCGCCCCGACCGATCCGTCCTGACGCCAGCCGCCCGTTCCCGAGACTCCCGATGCTCTACGAATCATCCCCTGTCGCGATCGCGATCTTTGCCAGTTTCGTCCTTGCCGTCGTCGGCCTGTCGTTCTGGCTGGGGAGGAAGGGGCAGTCGGCGAAGGGTTACTACGCCGCCCATGGCGAGATTCACTGGTTCATCAACGGGATCGCCTTCGCCGGCGATTACCTCTCGGCAGCGAGCTTCCTCGGCATCTGCGGGATGATCGCCTTCCACGGCTTTGACGGCTTCCTTTACTCGATCGGGTTTCTCGCCGGCTGGATCGTCGCGTTGTTTGTGATCGCCGAGCCGATCAAGTCGCTGGGGAAGTTCACGTTCGCCGATGCCCTCGACGCGAAATACAACAGCCGCGGCATCAAGCTGTCGGTGGCGATCTCGACGCTCGTCGTGAGCATCTTCTATCTCATTCCGCAGATGGTGGGCGCCGGCGACTTGATCGTGCCGTTGCTGGGCCTTCCCCATGCCGTCGGGGTGATCCTCGTCGGCATCGCGGTGACGCTGATCGTCGTCACCGCGGGGATGGTGTCGACAACGTGGGTGCAGTTCATCAAAGGATCGCTCCTCGTCTTTTTCTGTGGCGTGCTGACGTCGATGATCCTCGCCCGTGGGCTGACGGTGAACACCGGGAGCCTCGAGCCGCAGACGCGCACCGTCACGCCCGAAGGCCGTGTCCTCGTCGACGGTGAGCCGCAGACCCGCGACCACGATCTCCGCCCCGTGGGCACCCTCGCTGCGCTCCCCGAACGCTACGGCGACGCGACCACGACCGGGCCCCTCGGGCCGCTGGAATACCTCTCCGTCCTCGAGGATTCCCGGATCGTCACCTGGAGCGGGAAGAAGTCGACCGACGCCTCCGGCACGCACACCGTCTACACGCCGACGGAGAGGGCCGGCACCGATCTCCTCAAGCCGGGGGGCTACTTCAAGGGGCTCACGACGGGCAAGCTCGCCGACAAGCTCGACTTCGCGAGCCTCATGCTCGCCCTCTTCTGTGGCACCGCGTCGCTCCCCCATATCCTCATCCGCTACTACACCGTCAAGGATGCCGCCGCCGCCCGGAAGAGCACCGTGGTGGGGATCGCGGCGATCGGCGCCTTCTACGTCCTCACGCTCTTCCTCGGCCTGGGGGCGATGACGAGCGGCGCCCTCGACCCGACGAGCACGAACATGGCGGCGCCGCTGCTGGCGAAGAGCTTCAGCGAGACGCTCTTCGCCGTGATTTCGGCGATCGCCTTCACGACCGTGCTGGGCACGGTGAGCGGGTTGATCATGGCCGGCAGCGGGGCGGTGGCCCACGATCTTGTCGAGAACGTCCTCGGCATTCCGATGGACGATGCCGGGAAGGTGCGCTGCGGAAAGATCGCTGCGGTCGGCCTGGGAATCGTGGCGATGGCGTTGGGGATCCTGTTCCGCAGCTTCAATGTCAGCTTTCTCGTCGGCTGGGCGTTCAACATCGCCGCCTCGGCGAACCTCCCGGCGCTCGTCATGCTCCTCTTCTGGCCACGGACGACGAAGGAAGGGATCATCTCCGCGGTGACGGTGGGGATGCTCGCGAGCCTGACCTGGATCCTCCTCTCCGCCGACACCTTCGAGAAGGTCTATGGCCTGTCGCGTGACGCCTCGCCGGTCCCCTTCAGCCAGCCTGGCCTGGTGACGATCCCGCTGGGATTCATCGTCCTCATCGTCGTCTCTCTGCTGACGAAGGCCCAGCCGCAGGGGAAGCCGGCATGAGCGCGGGCCCGGTGATCCGCTGCCGCGAGGACCACCTCGGGGCGATCCGCGCGATCTACAACGAGGCGATTCTCCACACGACGGCGCTCTACGAATATCAGCCGCGAAGCGTCGAGACGATTCATGTCTGGTGGCGGGCCAAGCAGCAGGCCGGCTTCCCCGTCCTCGGCGTGGAACGGGCCGACGGCACGCTCGCCGGCTTTGCCAGTTGGGGGCCGTTCCGCCCCTTCCCGGCCTTCAAGTATTCGGTCGAGCATTCGGTCTACGTCGCCGCCGACAGCCGGGGGGAAGGGATCGGGCGGCGCCTCCTCGAGGCGCTCGTCGAGGAGGCGGTCCGCCACGACCTCCATCTTTTGGTGGGGGCGATCGATGCCACGAATGCCGCGAGCCTCGCGCTCCACCGGGCGCTCGGGTTCGAGCATGCCGGTACGATCCGCTCCGCCGGCTTCAAGTTCGGCCGCTGGCTCGACCTCGAGTTCTGGCAGCGTGCGCTCCCGACACCGGCGCGGCCGGTCGATGGCTGAAGACCCAGGCTTCGTTTTTGGGTTGCCGTCGCGAACCGGGACGTTCCAGGATCGATCGGTTAGGATGCGGTTATTCCGCGAGGAGAGGGAGCCGACGGTATGAGGGCAGTTGCCTTTTTGAGTTATTTTTATCCTCCTCTGGGAGGGGGTGGCACTCCGCGGAGTGCGAAGTTTTCCAAGTACCTTCCGGAGCATGGGTGGCGTCCAGTGGTTTTCACCGGCCCCGTTCCCCTAACCGACGGTCCGATCGAGTTCGTCCGAGACCATTCGTATGGTGAGGAACTGGAGCGGGCTTCTACGAAGGTGGTTCGAGTCGATGACTCTCCGAACGCCGTTGTAAAGCTCGCAAAGCGACTCCCGTTTCAGGCCGTTTGGTGGGCGGCGCTCTATCCTTGGCTTTGGGAGCCCCAGGTGAGCTGGTCGTCGCACCTCGTCCAGTCGATCATTGAGCTTGATCGGGAGCACCATTTCGAGGCGGTGTATGCATCATGTGCACCGTTCTCGTCGCTCGTCGCAGGAACGAGGGCTGCGAAGGCTCTGGGGATCCCTTTTATCGCCGACATGCGGGATCTTTGGACACAGGAGTGCTACAAGTTCTTCCCGACCGCCCTGCACTACCATTGGGCCCGCCGCCTCGAACAAAAGGCCCTCCGTTCCGCCACCGCTGTGGTCGCAAATACCCCAGGCTCGGCGAGGGTCCTTCGGGCTTTCGTCGGGTCTGAAGAAAAGGTTACGTGCATACCCAATGGTTTCGACCCGACGGATTATCAAAGCGAGCCGGTGGTTCGCAAGCGCCTCGCCGGTGACCCGATCACTCTCGTTCATACAGGAACGCTCTACGAAGCGGCCGTGCGTCGCAGTCGCCTCGGGCAGTACTACCCTCTCGCGCTCAGGGATGATTCGAGATCGATTGGGCCTTTGGCTCGGGCTTTACGGATCATCAGGGACTCCAATCCCGAGCTTGCAGGTCGCATTCGGGTAAGACTTTTCGGATACTCGCCTCCCTCGTTGAAGACGCTGGTGTCCGATCTCGGTGTGGCGGATCATTTCCAATTCGAAGGATTGGTGTCCCGCGACGTCGCTGTGGCAGCGATGCAGGAAGCCGATGCTCTCCTCGCCCTCCAATTCGCCTTCGAAGACACATCGCGACCAGTTCCGTACGTGCCCGGAAAGGTCTACGAATATCTGCCTACGAGGAAGCCGATTCTCGCGCCGGTCCCCCCGGGGGATCTTTTCGAGCTTCTCCGTGGGATTCCGCAGGCCTACGTTTGCGGTTTCGAGGATCCCGAAGCGATCGCAACGCGGATCGCCACGATGTGCGATGACATCGATCATGACCGAATTCGATGGGATCCCGGCACTGTTGCCCCGTTCGACCGGCGCGAGCACGTCCGTCAACTGGCAGCGATTCTGGACCGAGTGACCGGCGCGTCGGTTGGCCCTTCACCGATGGGCGAGCAGTCTGCTTCGAGGTAGAACGGACGACATAGATGACGTAGGTGGGCGATATGTCGAAATGTTCATTCGACACCGGTGTGAGATTCGAGTGGGTTTGGGTGTCGAGGGAAAATTGAGCAACGACATCCTGTGGATCAAATCCCGCATGCCGGGGGTGGTGCACGATGGGAGCGGCCTCGTCTCCACGGGGCTCGTCTCCTGCCTCCGGGACGACCACGCCATCGACCTGCTCTGCCTGCGGCTGACGGCACGGGAAGAGGCCCAGGCCGCCGAACCCTCCTGCCCGTTCCGGAATGTCTTCGTCGCCGATACCGACAACTCCGGAGGGCTCGCGCGGCGGATCGGCTGCCGGCTCTCCTACACGCTCCGCAGCGAGCTCACCTCGACCCCGCGGTCGGTGTTCTACGAATCGGGCCGCCGGGCCCGGGCCCTGCTCCAGCGCGTCCTGGCGGAGCGGCGTTACCGGCGGATCATCGCTGAGTATTACACCGTCGCCCCCCTCCTTGAGGGCCTCGAGTCGCAGACGAGCCTCATCCTCCACGATGCCGATCACGTCTCGATGGATCTCGAGGCCCGTCAGGAGCCCTCGCTCCCCGGGCGCGCCTGGCTCCACCACCGCGCTTCCCAGATGCGCGCCTTTGTCCAGCGCGTCGGCCCGCGATTCGATTCCGTGCTGACGCTGACGCCGTACGACCGGCAGGCCTACGAGGCCCTCGGGATCGAGAGAAGTCAGAGCCTCGACGTCCCGCTTCCCGATCTGCCGTCGACGCTTCCCACGCTCGAGGGCGACTCGATCGCCTTCCTCGGATCGGTTGATTACGCCCCCAATCGCGACGCGCTGGCGTGGTTTCTGGCTGATGTCTTCCCCGCGATTCTCAATCGCTATCCCGCTGCCCGGTTGCGCGTCTTCGGAGGAGGGAACCGCAACGGCCTGAGAAGCCCGAATGTCGACTGGTTGGGGCGGATCCCCCAGGAGCAGTTCGCTCGGGATCTCGGTACGGCGGCGCTGGGAATCGCGCCGATCCGCCTCGGCACCGGGGTGAAGGTGAAGGTGCTCGACATGATGTGGCACGGCCTTCCGGTCGTCTCCACCTCGCTTGCGAGCCGGGGCACGCCTGCAGAACATGGTGCCGCC
>Ga0208864_1000187_pt1 | contig 20188 bp, 22 predicted proteins | sample CryBogmetaGMA05M_FD_184542 | JGI IMG/M metagenome (GOLD analysis project Ga0208864, IMG submission 184542) | Freshwater microbial communities from Crystal Bog, Wisconsin, USA - MA0.5M (SPAdes) | ecosystem: Environmental > Aquatic > Freshwater > Lake | place: Crystal Bog, Wisconsin, USA...
GGTCGGGGTCGCAGCAGGAGCCTGGGCTGGGGCGGCGACAAGGGCGCAGCCGAGCAGGGCGAGGAGAGCCAGGGGGCGGCGCGGCGGCGGCAGGGGAATAGGCATGCCTCCAGATTGCCGGAAACGGACCGTTTGTTCAGCCCCCCCCCCCACCGGGCCGCAGCGCCGTCGGCTTCGTCAGCTCCCGTTCACCACGTTCCGGGGAGCACCCGCCAGGATCGCCGCCACATTGGCCGCCACCGTGGTGATCAACCGTTGGCGGGCCTGGCGGGTGGCCCAGGCGATATGGGGCGTGATCACACAGTTGGGGGCCTGCAGCAGCGGGTTGTCGGCGGCGGGGGGCTCGACGCTCAGCACATCCAGGCCGGCTCCGGCCAGACGGCCCTCCAGCAGCGCCCGGGCCAGATCGGCCTCCTGCACCAGGGGGCCGCGGCCGGTGTTGATCAGCAGGGCGCCAGGCTTCATGGCGGCGAGGCGGTCGGCATCGATCAGGCCGCGGGTGCTGTCGTTCAGCGGGCAGTGGAGGCTGACCACGTCGCTGCTGGCCAGGAGGGTATCGAGATCCACCAGCCGCAGGGCCGGGGCCTGCGGCGGCAGGGGCGTGCTGGAGCGGCGGTGGCCGAGCAGGCGCATCCCGAAGGCTTCGCCGATACGGGCCACCGCCAGGCCGATCCGGCCGAGGCCCACGATGCCGAGGGTCAGGCCCGCGAGTTCGGTGAGGGTGCCGTCCCAGTAGGCGAAATCGGGGCCCGCGGACCAGCGGCCGGCCCGCACCGTGGTCGCATGGTGGCCGGTGCGGTTGGTGAGCTCCAGCAGCAGGGCGAAGACCGCCTGCGCCACCGAAGCTGTGCCGTACTCGGGCACGTTGCAGAGCGGCAGGCCGCGACGGCGGGCGGCCTGCCCATCCACCACATCGTGGCCGGTGGACAGCATGGCGATGCCGCGCAGGCGCGGGGCGGCGGCGATCACCTCGGCCGGCAGGCGGGTCTTGTTGGTGATCAGCACGTCCGCCCCGGCGACCCGATCGACCAGCTGATCCGCGGGCGTGCGGTCGTGGAGCTCAAGCTGACCCAGGTTGGCCAGGGGCTCCCAGGAGAGATCGCCGGGATTGGTGGTGAAGCCGTCAAGCACCACCAGGCGGGCCGGAGCGCTCATGCCTGCGGAGCAGGCGAAACCTCCCTGCGGAAGAGGCCATCGAGGTAATGCCGGGCGACGGCGCGCTCCTGACAGCCGTGCTGAAAGAGAAAGCCGGCCAGGGCCGCCTGCATCAACCGGTACTGATCCCACTGGGGATGGCAGCGGATGAATTCCCGCATGGCATCGAACAGGTCTTCGGGCATCTGGTTCTCGATGCTCACGGTGGCGGGGGCGTGGTCGGGGATCTGGCTCATGCGCGGCAGCTGGCTGGACCCCGCCATCAGGCCACGGCAAGCGCCTCGTCGTCAAAGGGACCCATCGGCGGGCGATCCCGCCGGACTCATGGCAAGACTGCCGCCGGCAGGCCGATCGCGGCGATGGATCGACGCCGGGAAGCTGCCGAAAGCTCGCCGCCGCCGCCGGTCAAGGGGAGATCCCTTTTCCCGCAGAAGAAGCCCCATAGGTCAAGCGAAAAGGGGGCCCATCCACTCTGACCTGTGGAAAAGCCCCCCTGAAATGGTGGATAACCCCGACAAGCGGGGGAAAAACCCATCGCTCAGGATTGGTGATGGATGCCGATCCGCACCGCAGAGATGCCGATGGACGGCCCTGAGACCTTGACAAGGGCGGACCCGGACCTCACTCCTCCTCATCGCTGGAGCCGGCGGGCACCAGACGGATCTGCTTGCGCCCGAGCTTGATCTCAAATTCATCGCCAGGCTTGAGATCGAGCAGGGCGGTGTAGGCCTTGCCCACGAGCAGGTTGCCGTTGCCCTGAACCGTGGCGACATAGCTGAGCTTGCGGCCACCCTTTCCAACGCCCTTACTGCCACCATCACCGAGGCTGAGACCCTTTGCTTCCAGCAGGGCCTCGTAGAAGGCGGTGAAATTGAGCCGTTCTGCCCCATCCTTCTTGGTGCTCACATAGCCGCAGCCACGAACGAGATCGGACTTGGACACATCGCCAAGTTCTTTGACCTTGGCGAGAAGATCAGAACCAGTGAGCATGATGGAAGAGTAGAAGCTCTGTGAACTCAGCCTAACGCCTGACCAGCACCACGCAATGGTCGTGGGGAAGAATGACCCACCAAAGTGACTGCGATCGGCTGCACCACGATCCGCAATCAGGCGATCCGCAATCAGCCCTCAGCGACGATCCCGGTGTCTCTCATTCAATAGCAGCGATCACTTCAGGGCCGAGCCATCCGCCAGCCACAAGAGTTGATCACAATCCGGTAATTAATGCCGGCAGAGATGGCTGCCCTCGCCCACTGCCTGGGCCCGCCGCTCCTGCTCGCGACTGGTGCCCGCCGCAGCTGCCGCAGCCGAGGCGCCAGGCTTCAGCCCTGCGGCAGAAGGAGCAGGTGCCGGCGCAGGCGATCCAGCGCCTCGCCGGCACTGAGGGCCTGGATGGCCGTGCGGCCGCGGGCGGCGCCGAAACGCACCGGAGAACTGTGGGCCCCGTCGGGCCCGGCCAGACCGATGTGCACCAGGCCCACCGGCTTCTGCTCACTGCCCCCGCCGGGGCCGGCCACACCGGTCAGGGCCAGGGCCCAGGTGCTGCCGGTGCGGCGGCGAACGCCTTCGGCCATGGCCACAGCAACGGGATCACTCACGGCGCCATGGCGCAGCAGCAGCTCGGCGGGAACCCCCAGCAGCTGCTCCTTGAGCGCATTGGCATAGGCGATCACCCCACCGAGGAAGCCATCGGAGGCGCCGGGCACCGCCGCCAGCGCCGCCCCCAGGCCCCCACCCGTACACGACTCCGCCACCGCCAGGGTCTCGCCGCGCTCACGCAAAAGCTGCAGCAACACCGAAGCCAGGCTCTCGTCATCGACGCCATAGCAATCGAGACCTGTGCGGAGGCGCAGCTCGGCCTCAAGCGGCGCCAACAGGGCCGCAGCGGCGGCCGTGGTCTCGGCGTGGGCCGTGAGCCGCAGCATGACGCCGCCCGCCCCGGCGTAGGGGGCGAGGGTGGGGTTGGGGGAGGTCAGCAGGTCGTCCACCCGCTCGGCCAGGCTCGATTCGGCCAGGCCCCAGAACTGCAGACAACGGCTGGCGAACACCCCCTGCACCAGCCCCGCCTGGCGCAGCCAGGGCTCGGCGCTGGCTACCCACATCGCCCGCATCTCGCTGGGCACCCCCGGGAAGGTGATCACGGTGAAACCGGGCCTGGGACTCCAGATGATCCCCGGCGCCGTGCCCGTGGGATTGGGCAGCAGGCTGGCGCCGCGGGGCAGCAGGGCCTGGCGCCGGTTGCTCGGCGCCAGCGGCCGGCCGCGGCCGGCAAGCCGGGCCTGGATCTCCTCCCAGACCTCCGGGCGCTCCTCCAGGGGCGTATCGAAAGCGGCGGCGATGGCTTCCGTGGTGAGGTCATCGGGGGTGGGGCCGAGACCACCGGTGGTGATCAACACCCGGCATCGGCCCGCCGCCGCGCGCAGCGCCGCGATCAGCCGCTCGCGGTTGTCGCCCACCACCTCCTGGCGGTAGTGGGGAAGGCCGAGGGCCGCCAGCCGTTCAGCCAGCCAGCGGGCATTGCTGTTGAGGATCTGACCCAGCAACAGCTCCGTGCCGACGCAAAGCACCTCAACGCTCAATCGCCGGCCTCCTGCTGCATGCGCCGCCTGCAGAAGATCACGGCGGCGATCAGCACCGCCGTGGCCACCGCCAGCCAGAGGAAACGGTTTTCGGCATCGGCCAACACCAGCGCCAGGGCCGCTAGCCACTGGGTGAAGGCATAGATGAGCAGCACGGTACGGCGATGGCTGAAACCAGCCCGCAGCAGTCGGTGGTGCAGGTGGCGCCGGTCGGGATAGAAGGGGGAACGGCCCTCGCTGAGCCGGCCCATGATCACCGCCGACATGTCGGCCAGCGGCAGCGAGAGGATCAGCAGCGGCAGCAGCAGACTGACGGTGGTGAGCCCCTTGGCGGGGCCGACGATGCTGATCGCCGCCAGGGTGAAGCCGAGGAAGTAGGAGCCGCCATCGCCCATGAAGATCCGGGCGGGGTTGAAGTTGTGGCGGAGGAAACCGAGGCAGGCGCCGGCCAGGGCCGCCGCCAGCAGACCGGCGGCCGGCTGATCAAGGCTGAAGCTCACCGAAAGCAGCCCGATGGCGGCGATGCCGCTGACGCCGGCCGCCAGGCCATCGAGGCCATCGAGCCAGTTGATCGCGTTGGTGATCCCCACCATCCAGACAACAGTGGCCAGCAGGCTGAGACCGGCGGGAAGCTGGAGCTGGGGGCCGTGGCCAAGCAGGCCGAAGGGCAGCTCGATCGTGCCGATCCGCACCCCCTGGTTCCAGGCCGCCATGGCCACGGCCAGCTGGCCCGCCAGCCGGGGCAGGGGCGGCAGGGCGAAGAGATCGTCGGCCAGGCCGATCACGAAGTAACAGAGGGCTCCCGCCAGGGTGGTCCAGATCAGCTGGTCCTTGTCCGGGGGGAGCTCGGCGAAGCCTCCGCAGCGCCAGGTGATGGCGAGGGCGAGGCTGAAACCGGCCACGATGCCCATCCCCCCCAGGCGCACCATCGGGGCGGTGTGCTGCTTGCGGGAGTCGGGCCGGTCCACCAGGCCGAAATGCAGGCCCAGCCTGCGGACCAGGGGGACGACCAGGGCGGTGAGCAGGGCCGCCGCCAACAGGGTAAGCAGGGCCGCTTTGTTGGGGCTGTAGGCGAGCGTCACAACAGCGGACCGGAAGGCAGCGGACCTATGGGCGTCAGATTAAGGAAGCAGGCCGGATCAGATGGGCTGATGCTGGCGTTCGGTGGCATAGAGGGGGAAACGGGCGCAGAGGGCAGCAACCCGGTCGCGGCAGCGCTGCTCCACCTGGGCATCCTCGGGATGGAGCAGGCGATCGGCGATCACATCAGCCACCTCGCGGAAGGCGTCCTCATCGAAGCCGCGGGTGGTACAGGCGGCGGAGCCCAGCCGCAGGCCGCTGGTGACGAAGGGCGATTCCGGATCGAACGGCACCGTGTTCTTGTTGGCGGTGATGTGCACATCACTGACCAGCAGGTCGGCCACCTTGCCGGTGAGACCGATCGAGCGCAGATCCAGCAGCACGATGTGGTTGTCGGTGCCGCCGCTGACCACAGCGATGCCCCGTTCCTGAATGCGCCCGGCCAGGGCCCTGGCGTTGGCCAGCACCTGGGTGCAATAGGTGCGGAAGGAGGGCTGCAGGGCCTCCCCGAAGGCCACCGCTTTAGCGGCCACCACATGCTCAAGCGGGCCCCCCTGGCTGCCGGGGAAGACCGCCTTGTCGAACTGCTTGCCGAAGTCGGCGTCGTTGCAGAGGATCAGGCCACCGCGAGGGCCCCGCAGGGTCTTGTGGGTGGTGGTGGTGACCACGTGGCAATGGGGAAGAGGGCTCGGGTGCACCCCGGCGGCCACCAGACCGGCGATGTGGGCCATGTCGGCCAGCAGATAGGCCCCCACCTCATCGGCGATGGCGCGGAAAGCGGCGAAATCGATACTGCGCGGGTAGGCCGAGTAGCCGCAGACCATCAGCCTGGGGCGGTGCTCCAGGGCCAGTTCGCGGATTTTGGCGTAGTTGAGCTGCTGGGTCTCGGGGTCGACGCCGTAGTGGACCGCCCGGAACCACTTGCCGGACACGTTGACCGGCGAACCGTGGGTGAGGTGGCCGCCATGGGAGAGATCCATCCCGAGGATCGTGTCGCCGGGCTTCAGCAGGGCAAGGAAAACCGCAAAATTGGCCTGGGCGCCGCTGTGGGGTTGCACGTTGGCCCAGGCGGCCCCGAACAGCTGGCGGGCGCGGTCGATGGCCAGTTCCTCGATGGCATCGACGTGCTCGCAGCCGCCGTAGTAGCGCCGGCTGGGCAGGCCCTCGGCGTATTTGTTGGTGAGCACTGATCCCTGGGCTTCCATCACCGCCCGGGAGGCGAAATTCTCACTGGCGATCAGCTCCAGGTGGGTCTGCTGGCGCTCCAGTTCCCTGCCGATCAGGGCCGCGATCGCCGGATCGCCACTGGCCAGGGGGGTGTCGATCGAAGCCGCCATGCCGGAACCGCGCCGCAATGGAACGATCGTAGGCAACGACCCCCGGCGGCGAGGGAAGGCAGCCGTCGTCGTGGGGCAGAACTTGGGGGCTTGCGTTGGTCAAAGCAAGGCCATGGTTCGCCAAGACGTGACCATTGGGCCGGTCAACACGTGACCGTGCCCAGGTCAACGCATGACAGTTCGGGGACTGGGTTGATGAACGCGCCTGGAGAGATTCGAACTCCCGACCCTCTGATCCGTAGTCAGATGCTCTAATCCGCTGAGCTACAAGCGCTTGGGTGAAGCCCCCGGCGAACCAGGGTTCCCGTTGAAAACGGGACCCCGCCATTCTCACCGCATGGGGGCACCATCCGTCAACTGCCTGGCCCCTGCCCGGCGACGCCGTATAGGGTCCGGCCAGAGCCCATCCGCCCCCCGAGCCGATGCCGATCCGCTGGTATGGCCCCGCCGACCCCGCCGACCCCACCTATCGGCACTTCGCCCGCATCGTCAACCTCACCCTCCATGCCGCCCTCTTCGCCGCCGTCAACAGCGGTCTGTGGTTCGTGGAGGAGATGCGACACCCCTGGCCGCATCTGAATTGGATCAGCCTCGGCTGGGGGGCGGCACTGCTGGTCCATGGCAGCGTGGTGATCGCCATGCGGCCCACCACCCCTCCCGACCGGACACCATGAGCCTTGCCGCCCAGGACCTCGCGGAGCTCAGCCGCGCCATCGCCGATCGCCTTTACCTGCAGGTGGCCGGCTGGCATCTGTATCTGGGGGATGCGGGGCTGGCCGAGCCCCTGGCGATCGAGTGCGCCGGCCGTCTCGGTGAGGGGGCGGCGGTGGCCGCCCGCCAGGCCCTGGAATCGCTGCAGGTGCCGATCGCGGGGGGCAGCACCCGCCTGCCGCTGGCCCGGCTGGTGCCCAGCAGCCAGCTGCGCGACCTCGAAGAGCTGCTGGAGCCCTACGCCTGAGCGCCGGGAAAGCGACCGTGGTTCCCGGCGTTGATCAGGGCGGAGCCAGCCGATAGGGTGACGGCCACTGCAGGCGGGTCGTGCTGCTCATCGAAGTCACCAACGCCCGCGAGATCGTGAAACAGCGGATCGGCCGCCTGGGCAGCCGTCTGATCGGCAAGGTGGTGGATGCCGAGGCCCAAGTGGAGAAGGCCCTGATTCAGGAGCTGGAAACCGCCTTCCGCGAATTCGGGATCGAGGCCAGGATCTATTCGGTGGACGGACCGCAGATGATCGGCCGCTCCCACCTCGAAATCCCGCTGCAGGTGCGGGAGGAACGGGACGTGCGCATCTCCTGAACGGCAGTTTCGAAGCGCGTCTGCCGAGCGGCGGCGTCTGGTGGAAGCCACCGCCTTCTAGGCCGGGCGGCGACGGCGCAACAGGGCCAGCAGGTCGCGGGCCTCAGGCACGCCGGCCAACGAGGCCAGCAGGCCGTAGATGGCGATGGCCACCGCCGCCCCGAGACCGTTCTGGAGCAGCAGCCCCAGCAGACCGGCGGGCCAGCGCACCCCCTGGGCCAGGCCCCAGGCCGCCAGCCCCGCCACCAGGGCGGCCGCACCCAGCAGCAGGGTGTCGCGGGCCCAGGCCCGCAAGGGCAAACCGCCGAGCCGGCGCTGCAGGGCGAGCAGCAGCCCCAGGCAGGCGATCACGTTGACGCCGACGGTGGCGAGCACCAGGCCAGGAGCGCCGAAATTCAATTGCGGCAGCACCAGGCCCCACCAGGGGGTGGGGCCACCCACCAGCACCCAGTCGAAGATGGCGTTCAGGCCGATGCCCCCCATCGACCAGCGGAAGGGGGTGGTGCCGTCACCAAGGGCATAAAACACCCGCACGAGCACATCCCGGGCCAGGTAGGCGGGCATGCCCACCCCATAGGCCATCAGCAGACCGGCCACCAGGGCGGCGGCACCGCCGTTGAAGGCGCCCCGCTGGTAGACGAGCCCGACGATCGGGCCGGCAAGACCCACCATCACGGCCCCCAGGGGCAGCATGCTGGCGTTGGAGAGCATCAGCCCCTGGCGGATGCGGTCGATCAGCTGGGGCCGGTCCTCCGGCGCTGTGAGCCGCGCGTAGACAGGCAGCAACGGCACCAGCAGGGCATTGGAGAGCAGGCCCAGCGGTGTCTGCACCAGCAGGTTGGCGTAGCCAAGACCGGCGGCGGCCCCGACGATGCCGGAGGCGAAGAACAGATCAACGAAGACATTGATCTGCAGCATCCCGGAGGAGAGGGTCGCCGGGGCCATCACCTGCAGCACCTCCCGCACCCCCGGATCCTTCCAGTCCCAGACCAGCTGGAAGCGGTGCAGTCCCTGGCGGGCCAGGGCCGGCAGCTGGACCAGCCACTGCAGCACCGCCCCCAGGGTGGTGGTGCCAGCCAGCACCACCCCGCCGAGCACGGCCCACTGGGGCAGCAGGATCGCAGCCCCCAGCTGCCACCAGAGCAGGCCGATGCCGGCGATCACCGCCAGGCTGGAGAGCAGCGGGCTGATGGCGGGCAACCAGAATTCATCGGCGGCATTCAGGGCCCCGAAGCCAAGGCCGATCAGGCCGGCGAACAGGGCCATCGGCGCCATCCAGCGCAGCTGCAGGACGGCAATGGCATGGCGGGTGGCATCCAGGCCGGGCCCGACCAGATCGATCAGCGGATCGGCGGCCACCAACATCACCAGGGTCACCCCGAGCAGGCCGGCCCCCACGATGGTGTTGATCGCCGCGAGCACATGGGCCCCCTGCTCCCGCGGCCGGCGGGCCAGCACGCTCACCATGGCGCTGTGGAACGGCCCGTTGATGCCGCCCAGCAGGATCAGCAGGAAACCCGGCAGCACATAGGCGTAGTTGTAAGCGTCGTAGGCGACCCCCACGCCGAAGGCGGCGGCGATCACCTGCTGTCGCACCAGGCCGACCACCTTGCTGAGGGCGGTCGCGACCGCGACGATCAGGGCGATCCGCCGGAGCGTTGGGGCCATCGATGCAGCGGCGCAGGAGCGTCCAAGATGCACGGCAGTATGGCCGCCGCAGCTTCGGCGGCATCCGCGATGGCCTCCCCCACCTCGCCCCAAACGGTTCTCCGGCCCGGGCCCCTGGTGGAGGGGGTGCTGCTGAAGCGTTACAAGCGGTTCCTGGCCGATGTGGCCCTCGAAGGCGGGGAGGTGGTGACGGCCCACTGCCCCAACACCGGACCGATGACCGGCGTGCTTCAACCGGGGGGACGGGTGCGGCTGCGGCACGATCCCTCCCCCAGCCGCAAGTTGGCCTGGACCTGGGAGCAGGCGGAGGTGGCCGGCGCCGACGGGGAGCCGATCTGGGTGGGCATCAACACCGCCCTGCCGAACCGGCTGGTGCGGGCCACGATCGAAGCCGGCTGCCTGGAGCCCTGGCTGGGGCCGGTGGAGGGCATCCGCGCCGAGGTGCCCTACGGGGTCGGCCGGCGCAGCCGCATCGACCTGCTGCTCAGCCCCGCGCCGGGGGCGGCCGATCCCCGGCCGATCTACGTGGAAGTCAAAAACACCACCTGGACCGACGGCAGCCTGGCCCTCTTCCCGGACACGGTGACCGAACGGGGCCAGAAACACCTCAAGGAGCTGGCCGCCCTGCTGCCGGAGGCGCGGGCGGTGCTGCTGCCTTGCCTGAGCCGGGCTGATGTGGACCGCTTCGCTCCAGGCGACAGCGCCGATCCCCGCTACGGCGAGCTGTTCCGCGCGGCCCTGGCCGCCGGCGTGGAGGTGCTGCCCTGCATCTACGGCTTCAGCGCCGGGGCGGTGGAATGGCTGGGGCTGGCGGCGGTGCTGGAGCGGCAGCCCTGAGGGTCAGCGCTGCTGACGCGACATGTCAGCGGTGGCAGGCCCCCCATAGAGTCGATCCAGACAGCCCCGTGCCCCTGTGGATACCCGTGCCTTCAAGCGCTCCCTGCACCATTCGGAGCGCTACAACCGCCGGGGATTCGGTCTGGGGGAGGAGGTGGCCGGCAGCCTGCAGACGGCCTACCAGAGCGATCTGGTGGCCAGCCTGCGGGAGAACGGCTACTCCCTGCAGCAGGGGCGGCTGACGGTGCGGCTGGCGGAGGCCTTCGGCTTCTGCTGGGGCGTGGAGCGGGCCGTGGCGATGGCCTACGAAACCCGCCGCCACTACCCCACCGAACGGATCTGGATCACCAACGAGATCATCCACAACCCCTCGGTGAACGAGCACCTGCGGGCCATGGATGTGCTGTTCATCCCCGTCGAGGGCGGCGTGAAGGACTTCTCGGAGGTGGCCAGCGGCGATGTGGTGATCCTGCCGGCCTTCGGCGCCACGGTGCAGGAGATGCAGCTGCTGAATGAGCGCGGCTGCCACATCGTCGACACCACCTGCCCCTGGGTGTCGAAGGTCTGGAACACCGTCGAGAAGCACAAGAAGCACGCCTTCACCTCGATCATCCACGGCAAGGTGAAGCACGAGGAAACCCTGGCCACGAGTTCCTTCGCCGGCACCTATCTGGTGGTACTTGATCTGGACGAAGCCCAGATGGTCTGCGATTACATCCTGCAGGCCGGCATCGTCTCGAATCCGCAGGAACGGGCGGCGGCCCGGGAGGCGTTCATGGACCGCTTCGCCAAGGCCTGCTCCCCGGGCTTCGACCCCGACCGGGACCTGACCCGTCTGGGGGTGGCCAATCAGACCACCATGCTCAAGAGCGAAACCGAGGAGATCGGCCGCCTGTTCGAGCGGACGATGCTGCGTCGCTTCGGCCCCACGGAACTGGCTGAACACTTCCTGGCGTTCAACACCATCTGTGACGCCACCCAGGAGCGGCAGGACGCAATGTTCGCCCTGGTGGATGAGCCCCTCGACCTGATGGTGGTCATCGGCGGTTACAACTCCTCCAACACCACCCACCTGCAGGAGATCGCCGTCAGCCGCGGCATCCTCTCCTTTCACATCGACACCCCCGAGCGGATCGGGCCTGGCAACCGCATCGAGCACAAGCCCCTCGGGGCGGAGCTGGAGCTGCTGGAGCCGTTCCTGCCCGAGGGCCAGATCCGGGTGGGGATCACCTCCGGGGCTTCCACCCCCGACCGGGTGGTGGAGGACGTGATCCAGCGGCTGATCAGCCTGAGCTCCTGAACGGCAGCCGGGGCGGTTGTCCGGTCGCATCCATCACGGCGGCGCCCGGATGGGGCCCTACATTCACAGCCGTCGCCTGCTGCGGCCCTGCGGGGCCCCGTCCCCCTGGCCTTCCGAGTCCAAGCCCCCCGAGGAGCCCATCCTGTGTCCAGCCTGGTCTCCGCCCCGTTCTCCGATCAGTTCACGGATTCACTCACCAATCGCCAACCGCCCCTGAACGAGACCCCGCCGAGCGCCGACGACACCCTCTCCGCCGACCCCTCGGCGGCGGCGGCTGACTTGCTGCGCGGCAGCGGCGATGGTCGGGTGCGCCGCTACGCCAGCAGCTTCGCCGACCTGATGGAGATGCGGGCCCCCAAAAGGGTGGTGGGCGCCTACCTGGATCGGCACGAGGGCTGGTTCCGCCGCTGCGCCGCACCGATGACGGTGACACCGCTGGCGGGCAATGGCTACGTGCTGACCCTGGGGCGGTTCGGCAATTTCGGCTTCGAGGTGGAACCCACCATCGGCCTGGAGCTGCTCCCCCAGGATGAGGGGATCTACCGGATCGTCACCGTGACCGTCCCCGACGCCGACGCCACGCTGCAGGGGCTCTACGACGTGGAGTTCAACGCCTCCCTGCGGCTCGATGAGGCCAGCCCGGCGGAGTCCTCCCACGAGGAGGTGGACGAACTGATGCAGCACACGATGGTGCGCTGGGACCTGGATCTGGCCGTATGGATCCGGCTGCCGTCGATGCTGGCCCTGCTGCCGGACAACCTGGTGCAGAGCAGCGGCGACCACCTGCTCCGCCAGATCGTGCGCCAGATCTCACGAAAGCTCACCTGGAAAGTCCAGGAAGATTTTCACGCCAGCCACGGCATCCCGTGCCCGCCGCGGCGACGGGCCCAGTTCTGAGGGGAACGGGCCCCGAACGCAGGGATGCCGGGCTCAGGCTGGCTCAAGCAGTCGGCCGACGATCTGCAGCCCGGTGACGGCCTGCCAGAGGAACAGGGTCATCACCAGCATGTTCAGGCCCACATGCACCTTGCGGGCGATCAGGTTGCCCTGCTGCATGAGCGGCGAAAGGGCCGCTGCCACGGCAATCAGGCTGGTCATCGCCAGGCCCACCAGCAGATGGGGCCCAACGAACAACTTGCCGTTGTTGAGGTAGGTGACGGCCATGCCGCCAACGGTGCCGAGCACCATCAGGGCCAGCACCAGGCCGCCGGACTGGAAATGGCGCCGGGCGAACTGGCCTTTGATCAGCTCCTTGCGGCTGTCAGCGTCAGCGGTGCGGGTTTTCTTGGCCTTGATGCCGAGCAGCATGGCGTAGCCCGAGAGGCCGAGCAGCAGGGCCATCACCAGCGGGTGCAGGAAATTGAGGCCGAAAGCCAGGGGGGCGGGGAGGGCGTCGAGCATCGGGCGGGCCGGAGCGGCGGCAGGCCTTGAGAAACTACAACTGGCACCGCCCGCCGGGGTGAATCCGCAGCGCCCGAATGGACGCCTGGGGTTGATGCGCAAGGTTGAAGCGCAGGGTTTAGGCGCAAGGTTGAGGCGCGGAGTGGCTCAGTGCAGGAAATGGCGGCGGCCGGTGGCCAGCATCGCCAGACCCAGTTCATTGCAGGCCGCGATCGAATCGGCATCGCGCACGCTGCCGCCGGGCTGAATCACGGCGGTGATGCCCTCGGCGGCCGCCAGGCGCACGGTGTCGTCGAAGGGGAAAAAGCCATCGCTGGCGAGCACCGCCCCCCGGGCCCGCTCCGCGGCGGCCGCCAGGGCGATACGGGCCGAACCCACTCGGTTCATCTGGCCGGCGCCGATGCCCAGGCTCTGGCCGTCGCGGGCGACGACGATGGCATTGGAACGCACGTGGCGCACCACGCGCCAGGCGAAGCGCAGATCCTCCAGTTCTGCCGGTGTGGGCTGACGCTCGCTGAGCACCTGCCATTGATCGGGCTCGATCAGCCCATCATCGGCGGCCTGGACCAACAGCCCCCCCAGCACGCTGCGCAGCTGCAGGCGCTCAGCCCGGTCGATCGCCGCGGCCGGCAGGGCCAGCAAGCGCAGGTTGGCTTTGGCCGCCAGGCGCTGGCAGGCGCTGGCGTCGAACGCCGGGGCCACCACGCACTCGAGGAACAGGCCGGCCAACTCCTCAGCGGCGGCCGCATCCACGGTGGTGTTGAGGGCCACGATGCCGCCGAAAGCCGAAACCCGGTCGGCATCAAGGGCCCGGCACAGGGCCTCCTGGCCGCTGTCGCCGGTGGCGACCCCACAGGGGTTGGTGTGCTTGATCACCACGGCCGCCGGCTGCAGGTCAGCGGCGTCAGGGCCATAACCGAATTCCCGCACCGTGGCCAGGGCGGCCTCAAGATCGATCAGGTTGTTGTAGCTGAGCTCCTTGCCCTGTAATTGCTGGGCCGCCCCCCAGCCGGCGTCGGGCTGGCTGTACCAGGTGGAGCCCTGGTGGGGATTTTCGCCGTAGCGCAGGGCCTGACGGACCGGCAGATCCAGCCGCAGCGGCGCGGCCGCAGCGGTGGTGCCGGCGGGGGCCTCGGTCTCCAGACGGCCGGCCAGCCAGCCGCTGATGGCGCTGTCGTAGGCGGCGGTGTGGGCGAAGGCCGCCAGGGCGAGCCGGCGACGCATCGCCCCATCCACCGCCCGTGCCGCCAGGGCCGCCAGGAACTCCGGGTACTGGCCGGGATCGGTGAGTACCACCACATCGGCATGGTTCTTGGCGGCGGCACGCACCATCGCCGGACCACCGATATCGATGTTCTCGACGGCCGTCTCGAAGGCCACGGCCGGATCGGCCACGATCTGCTGGAAGGGGTAGAGATTCACCACCACCACATCAATCGGATCGATCTCCTGGGCGGCCAGGTCGGCCCGATGGGAGGGGTCGTCACGGCGGGCGAGGATGCCGCCGTGGATGCGGGGATGAAGGGTCTTGACCCGGCCGCCGAGGATTTCAGGGGCTCCGGTGTGCTCGGCCACCCGGGTGACCGGCAGGCCGGCGCCCGCCAGGGCGGCGGCGGTGCCGCCACTCGAAAGCAGGCGGTAACCGGCGGCGAGCAATCCCTCGGCCAATGGCACCAGCCCCTGCTTGTCGGACACACTCAGGAGAGCCGTAGGAGCCATGGCGGCAGTCGGGTGAATCGGCAGCCAACCTACGCAGCAGCAGTTTCCGAGAACGATGACCCCTCCCTCCAACCCCAGCGGCGCCGCTGAGCCCGCTGGCGACGACCTGATCCGGCTGGGACCGGCCGCCGCCGAGCGGCGGCTGGTGCTGCTGCACGGCTGGGGGGCCGACGCCGATGACCTGCTCGACCTTGGCGAGCTGCTGGTGGGTCCGGAGGTGGAGGTGGTAGCCCTGCGGGCCCCGGAGCCCCATCCCTACGGCCCGGGGCGTCAGTGGTATGGGCTGCAGCCGATCGACTGGTCGGCCCTGCCGGCGGCCCGGGCCGACCTGCGCCGACGGCTGGAGCGGCTGGCGGCGGAGCTGCCCCTGGCGCAGACGGTGGTGCTGGGCTTCTCCCAGGGGGGCGCCATGGCCCTCGATGTGGCCAGCCAGCTGCCGGTGGCGGGAATCGTGGCCTGCAGCGGCTACCCGCATGAGGACTGGCGACCCGTGGCGCCGCTGCCGCCGGTGCTGCTCACCCATGGGGAACAGGATCCGGTGGTGACCTTCGCCGCCGGCGAGGAGGTGCTGCGACGGCTGCGCAGCAGCGGCGCCAGCGCCGAGCTGCTGCCCTTTGCGGGGGGCCACACGATCGATCCCGCCGTGCTGCCGGCGATCGGCCGCTTCATCCACGAGCGACTGGCCCTGGCCACAAAAAACCGGCCCGGGGATACCGGGCCGGCGGGGGGATCCAGATGATCTGGAAACGAAACCTGGAAACGAAATTGGAAAACGGAATCTAAAAACAGAATCCGAAACGTTGATCTGGGCGGGTGATCCTGCCGGCGTCGCCTCAGACGAAGGCGTATTCGTACTCCTCCATTTCCTCCCAGTCGTCGGCGGCGAGTGCCTCAAGCCCCTCGAACAGCACCTCTTCGCCGATGCGATCGACGATGGCCCGCAGGGAAGGGAACAGGAAGTGATTCTCCTCGGCGTACTGGGCGCTGAACAGACCCTTTTCGCCCCAGAAGAAGCGATCGGTGGTGTGTTCGTTGCGGCGGACGTTGAGGATGGCAGGGGCCGTGAGGTCGGCCTCGGCGATGTAACGACGGGCGGCCGTGACGGGTTTGTGGGAGCCCGTTTCGAGATTGAAGGTGGGCACGTGGGCGAGAACCCGTTGGCCGGCGAGACGGCGGCGGCTGATCCGCTTGCGCTTCTTGGACATGGCACCAGTCCCCTGGGGGTGAGGACAGAGAGGGTGGGGGGGATAGATCGCGTGGAGGCCGCAAGCGGACGCCATGCACTGACCGCTGGCTGAAAAGCCAGTGGCTGCACGCCCATACGTCTGTCACGCGATGGTCGGCACGGGGCCAACGGAACGCCGAAGGACCGAGGGATCGGTCGATCGGGACAGAAGAGAACGCATCTGCCTCTGCTGTAGCCTGGATTCACGCAAAAGCGCAACTGTGGCCGTTCCGACAGCGACTTGCCGTCCGCATGCGGACTGCGAAGTAGTGGTCGATACACCCACCTTAAATCTTTTTTTCGGTTTTCCGCGCCTGGTTGGCCGATTTCTTTTCGTTTCCGGCCAAGCCGCCAGCGGAAGCCCCCGGGGCACCCTGCCGTGATGGCTGTCTCTGACAGGTTTCTAAGCCTGCTGCGCCACCAGCTCGGCCAGTTTGCCGATTGCGCAGACGTGCGCTCCCTGGTGGTCTACGTCACCCACCAGGGCCAGGGTGGGCAGCCCAGCCTCCTGCCTGTGGGCCACTGGCCCCTCGATGGCCGGGTGTTGCCGGCGGTGGAGGCCGATCAACGGTTGCGGCTGCCGGCCGAGGAGCGCCGCTGGCTGCCGCTGCGGGATGGCCCGGTGCTGCTGGGCGCCCTGCAGGTGGAGAGCGCCGGTGGCGGCTGGCCGCCCCCCCTCAGCCAGCGCCTGCAGGCCGTGGCCCTCTGCCTCACCGAGGCCCTGCGGCTCGACCTCGACCGCCAGCGCCTGCAGGAGCGGCTCGAAAGTCGCGAGGAACAGTTGCGACTGCTGGTGCACCAGCTGCGCAACCCGCTCACCGCCCTGCGCACCTTCGGCCATCTGCTGCGCCGCCGCCTCGCCCAGGACAGCGACGCCCAGGCCCTGGTGGACGGCCTGCTGGCCGAGGAACAGCAACTGAACCGCTACGTGGACGCCATCAGCGACCTGGCCCGCGCCGATGCCCTGCTGCCCCCGGGCGCCAACCCCCAGCCACTGCTGCTGCCGCCGCTGCTGAGCGGGCCAGATGGCCAACCCCTGGACGAACCGGTGCAACCGCTGCTGCAGCGGGCGGCCGCCACCGCCAGCCTGCAGGGCCGGGCCTGGCAGGGGCCGGCGCAACTGCCGGACTGGCGGGGCGACAGCGGCGCCGTGGCCGAGATCCTGGCCAACCTGCTGGAAAACGCCTTCCGCTACAGCCCCCAGGGCAGTCCCGTGGGGCTGCACTGCAGCGGCGGCAGCCAGGCGGACGAACCCCTGCTGCTCACCGTCTGGGACGGCGGCGCCGCAATCGACGCCGCCGAGCGGCAGGCAATCTTCGAGCGGGGGGTGCGGGGCAGCCGGGGCCTGCCGCTGCCTGGCACCGGCCTGGGGCTGGCCCTGGCCCGCGACCTGGCCCGCAGCCTGGGGGGAGACCTGGAGCTGCTCATCCCCCCCAGCCTGGTGGCCGCCGGGCTGCCGGCCGAGGGCAATGCCTTCCGGCTGCGGCTGCCGGCCCGCCCCGGCGGCCAGGCTGTGGAGCTCAGCCCCGACTCGCCGCCTGCAGTACCGCGGCCGTGGCACTGAGCAGCAGCGCCAGGGCCTCGGTCCACTCCACGCAGGCGCCATAGCTGTCGCCGCTATGCCCCCCCAGGCGCCGCCCCAGCCAGAGGGGCACCCCCACGGCCGGCAGCAGCCCCAGCCAACCCAGCCAAGACCAACCGCAGTGCCACTGGAGCAGGGCCAGCAGGACAAACAGCAGCAGGCTGGGGCGCAGTTCCACCGCCAGGCCGGCCCAGTGGCGGCGATGGAAGGCAGCGCTGCCACCCCCGGGGCGCAGGTAGGGGAAGCGGGCCATGGCCAGCAACGGCGCCAGCCGCCCCCACACCGCCGCCCAGAGCAGCAGGGCAGGCGCCGCCGCCGCCAGGGTGGCCAGGGCGGCGGCCCGCAGCAGCAGCAGCAGGGCCAGGGCCTGGGCGCCACTGGCCCCCACCCGGCTGTCCGCCATCGCCTCCAGCAGCCGGTCACCGGCCGCCAGGCCATCGGCGGTGTCCATGGCGCCATCGAGGTGCAGCCCGCCGGTGAGCAGCAGGCCCACCGCCAGCACCAGGGCCACCTGGGCCAGCAGCGGCACCCGGTCCTGCAGCAGCCACCAGAGCAGGCCCTGCAGCCCCCCGAGCAGGGCACCGATCCAGGGGGCGAAGCGGGCGATGCGCTCGAAGCGCGGGCTCAGACCGGGCCAGGCGGGCAGCACCGAATAGAAGATCCAGGCGCCGGCCAGATCCCGCAACCAGCTGGGGGCTCTCATACGCGGCACACGTAGCGTCGGGGAAGCGGCGAGGCGCTGGCATCACCTTTGCATTCAGCTTCCGGATCACGGCCCGCTGCCCCCACACCCGGGCCCGCTGCGGTTGCTTCCACACCCCCCACGGGATCGTGCACACCCCCCGGTTCATGCCGGTGGGCACCGCCGGCACCGTAAAAGGGATCACCACCCCCCAGCTGGCGGAGACGGGGGCGGAGATGGTGCTGGCCAACACCTATCACCTGCACCTGCAACCGGGCGAAGCCGTGGTGGAGGCGGCGGGCGGGCTGCACCGTTTCATGGGCTGGGATGGGCCGCTGCTGACCGACTCCGGCGGCTACCAGGTGTTCAGCCTGGGGGCGATCAACACGATCAGCGACCGGGGGGTGGTGTTCCTCTCCCCCCGCGACGGGGCGCGCATCGACCTGACGCCGGAGCGGTCGATGCAGATCCAGATGGCCCTGGGGGCCGATGTGGCGATGGCCTTCGACCAGTGTCCCCCCTACCCGGCCAGCGAAGCGGAGGTGGCCCTGGCCAGCCGTCGCACCCACGCCTGGCTGGAGCGTTGCCTGGCGGTACATGACCGCCCCGACCAAGCCCTGTTCGGGATCGTGCAGGGGGGCTGCTTCCCGGAGCTGCGGCGCGAATCGGCCCGGGTGGTGGCCTCGTTCGATCTGCCGGGCATCGCCGTGGGCGGGGTGAGCGTGGGCGAACCGGTGGAGGAGATGCATCGGATCGTGCGGGAGGTGGGGCCGCTGCTGCCCGAGCAACGGCCCCACTACCTAATGGGGATCGGCAGCCTGCCCGAAATGGCGGTGGCGGTGGCCAACGGCTTCGACCTGTTCGACTGTGTGGTGCCGACCCGGCTGGGGCGCCACGGCGCGGCGCTGGTGGGCGGCGAGCGCTGGAACCTCAAGAACTCGCGCTTCCGCCACGACCACACGCCGCTGGATCCGGGCTGTCCCTGCCTGGCCTGCAGCCGCCACAGCCGCGCCTACCTGCACCACCTGATCCACGCCAACGAAATGCTGGCGAGCACCCTGCTGAGCCTGCACAACCTCACCACCCTGGTGCGCTTCAGCACGGCGATGGCCCGGGCGATCAGCGACGGCTGTTTTTCAGAGGATTTCGCTCCCTGGGAGCCCGGCTCCCCAGCCGCTCACACGTGGTAAGTTCCAGCCACCGCAACGGCCCGGAACGGGCGCCCCTCGCGATGTCCCTCTCCCTGCTGGCAGGCCTGTCCTCCGCCCCCACCCTGGCCCAGCTGCCCGAGGCGTATCAGGCCTTCGGTCCCCTGGTCGACATCCTGCCGATCATCCCCCTGTTCTTCCTGCTGCTGGCCTTCGTGTGGCAGGCCTCGGTGGGTTTCCGCTGAAGCCGGTCCGGCCGATTCCGGCACTCACCTTCCCGTCGCAGACGCTCTCCTGATCCCGGCATCGGCTCCCCAGGGCGTCGGTGCCGGGATTTCAGTTCAACGGCGCTGGCGCAACACCGCCCTGGCGAAGCGCGGCAGGGCGAGCATGCGCCGCCAGCGGGCGGGTTCCTGCACGAGGCGGTAGAGCCATTCGATCTGGAGGGCTCCCATCCAGGCGGGGGCCCGCTTCTTGACACCGGCCCAGACATCGAAGCTGCCGCCCACGCCCATCCACAGGCCCGGCTGGCCGGCATGCAACCGCTGGATCCAGGTTTCCTGGCGGGGCACCCCCAGGGCCACCAGCACCAGATCGGGGCGCTGCGCCAGCAACTGTTCCTCCAGGGCAGGCCAGGCATCGGCGCTCTGGTAGCCGTGCACGGCCAGCACCGGCTCGAAGCCAGGCCACTGCTGCCGCAACCGGGCCACCAGGCTGTCCATCACCGCCGGGCTGGCCCCCACCAGCGCCACCCGCCAACCCTCGGCGACGGCGTGGCCCAGCAGCCGGTGGGCCAGTTCGATGCCGGGGCTGCGCCGCAGCCGATGACCCTGGCGGGCCAGGGCCCAGACCACGCCGGCGCCATCGGCAATCACCAGCTGGGCGGCGGCGATGGCGGCGCACAGCTCGGGCTGCTCCAGGGCCGCCATCGTCATCTCGGCATTGAGGGTGACGATCTGGCCGCCGCCGCGCCGCTGCAGATCGAGGGCCGCCGCGAACACATCCGGGCAGACATCGATGGGCACCCCTAACACGTGGGTCCGGAGTGGGGCCGTCACGATCGCTGCCATGGGGAGGGGGGCTACGGGGGAGAATCTATGGCTCGGCTAAAGATTCAGAAGGGATCCACGATGATGGTCAGCGGCACCTCCCTCCCGATCGGCCCTTTCCCGACCAGTC
>Ga0208864_1000188_pt1 | contig 20177 bp, 22 predicted proteins | sample CryBogmetaGMA05M_FD_184542 | JGI IMG/M metagenome (GOLD analysis project Ga0208864, IMG submission 184542) | Freshwater microbial communities from Crystal Bog, Wisconsin, USA - MA0.5M (SPAdes) | ecosystem: Environmental > Aquatic > Freshwater > Lake | place: Crystal Bog, Wisconsin, USA...
ACCTCTTCATCGCTTAAATTGAATAGCTGCTGGAGCACCAGCATTTAGAAAAGAATCAGTGGATCTATTCGTTTGCGGCCAGCATTACTTTTCCGCTCCAGGCTGTAGCCCTTATCAAGCAAGGGGCCGAATGATTCCCAAGGGATCGATTCAGTAAGACGCGTCAAAACAGGCTTCTTCTCTTGGGGCTTTGCAACTCTTTGTTGTTCGTCCCAGAAACCTCGCTGGCCCATGGAAAGCACGTAATCTTGAAGACTTAGTATAATTCAAATCTGGTCGCTATCATACGGTTTTGAAATTTTTCGAGGTGCCCTAAGTTTGCTTAGGAGGCCGCCTGATCCAAGGCTTTGCCCCTGATTTCTTTTGTTAAACCCAATACAAACTTTTTAGTGTTGTAAATGTTGCAGTCAAAATTTTTATGATTACAAAATTACCTTTTCACGACAAGTTTATCGGCATCAATAGATGTGTGCTTTTTCGCCGCCTTTACCTGCTCGGTTTTGATGCGGGCTTGATCGCTGCTGCGTTTTGGGGCGCCATGGTCCTGAGGTTGAATTGGGAAGTGGTCTCGCAGAACAGAAATTCACTCTACCTTCTTCCTGCTGCCATTGTCATTGGCCTACTCACGTTTTTAGCCAGTGGGTGGTATCGCGGGCTCACCCGCTATTCGGGCAGCCTGTCGCTCTATGGCTTCCCGCCCCGGGCCGCCCTGGTGGCCTTGGCGCTGCTGCTGGTGAGCACCCTGCACGGTGGGCCCCAACCGCCACGCAGCTTCTGGCTGCTGTTTTGGCTGCTCTTGAGTGCCCTGGTGATGGGCAGCCGGATCGTCCTGCGCGATTTGCTGCGCTTTCGCATGCAATGGTCCGCAGAAGGCCAGGGCCAGGGCGAAGGCATCAAAACCCTGATCTATGGGGCAGGAGAAGCGGGGCTGCTGCTATTCGATAGCCTGCGCTTTGATCTGCGCTTTTCCATCGTTGGCTTTCTCGACGACAACCCCCAGCTCTGGTGCCGCAAGGTGCAGGGCCTGGCCATCCACAGGCCCGATCAACTGCAGGGGCTGATCACCAAGCAGCGCATTCGCCAAGTGCTCCTGGCCATGCCATCCACCCCCCTTTCGAGGCGCAGCCAATTGGTGCGGCAACTCAAAACCATGGGCTTGGAGGTGATGGCGATGCCCTCATTAGCCCAGATCGCCTCCGGTGAGAGCAGTGTGAGCGAGCTGCGCCCGGTGGCGATCGAAGATCTCTTGGGCCGCGAACCGTCTGAACCGATCCCCGAGCTGCTGCAAGCAGCGGTGCAGGGGGAAGCGGTGCTGGTTAGTGGGGCGGGCGGATCGATTGGATCGGCCCTTTGCCGCAGGGCGTTGAGCCAGCGGCCCAAGGTTTTGGTGATGCTGGAGCGCAATGAATTTGCCCTCTATGCCATCCACCAAGAGCTTCAGGCCAAGGCTTTGGCGGAGGGGGTAGAGCTGGTGCCGGTGCTCGCCGATGTGGCCGATCGGCCGCGGATCGAAATGCTGCTGCGCCGCCATGGCATCACGGTGCTCCTTCATGCGGCGGCTTACAAACATGTGCCCCTGGTGGAGGCCAACGTGTGCGCGGGCCTGGCCAACAACATCTTTGGCACCCGATCTGCCCTCGATGCGGCCATCGCCTGCGGCCTAAAGAGCTTCACCTTGATCTCTACGGATAAGGCGGTGCGTCCTACGAATGTGATGGGGGCGAGCAAGCGGGTGTGTGAGCTGTTGGTGCAGGATGCGGCTGCCCGGCTAGCAGAGCAAGGCAGCGGCCCGATCTGCTCGATAGTGCGCTTTGGCAACGTGCTGGGCTCATCGGGTTCAGTGGTGCCACTGTTTCGCGAACAAATTGCCAATGGCGGGCCGGTCACGGTGACCCACCACGAGATCACGCGTTATTTCATGACGATCCCAGAGGCGGCCCAGCTGGTGCTGCAGGCCACGGGGATGGCCAAAGGGGGTGAGGTGTTCCTGCTGGATATGGGCGAACCGGTGAAGTTGGTGGATTTGGCCCGGCAGATGGTGGAACTCTCGGGCTGCACAGTTCGCGATTACCAGAATCCCGATGGCGATATAGAAATCACCTATATTGGCTTGAGGCCAGGGGAAAAGCTTTTCGAAGAGCTGCTGATCTCTCAGAATGATATGCCCACAGCCCATCCCTTGATTTTGAAAGCAAGAGAGACCAGTTTGGAACATGCCGCTCTGGCAGATCTCTTGAGTCAATTGGATAAGAGTTTAGAAGGTTGGAAATCCAACCAGGCTTTAGAGATTCTTCAAAAGTTGGTGTGGGACTATAGCAAGCAAAAATAGTCGGCTTACTGAGAGCTAGTAGGAACATCTTTCCAGAATAATCTTGGCGTTTGTTGCTTCTGCTCTCCATAGAATAGTCAATTGCTTGCGATGTAAACATGCCTGCTTTCGGATAGGATTAAGATCCGTGGGGTCAACTCAAAGTGCTTTTAAAACTGGCTAACCAGGTTGCCTTTCTCGCCGGGTTAATAAGTAGGCGGCAACAAGCTGATCTACTAAATAAGAGTGAGACTCTCAAAAGCGATGTGGGAGTTGCCAGTTTTCTTGGATATGATCTAGACACCAACTATTTAAATTTGGTCGCATGTGCGACATAGGCATTAAGTATTTAACCTCTGTGATGCAATCCCACATTCAACCTGTTTCTCCTCCTCAGAGCACTCGATCTCTTCTGCTAGGGATCTGGCGTCATCTCTGTAGGCGGCGGCGACTTCAGTTAGGAGTGGATCTACTTTTAATGCTGGCTAGCGGGATATCTGAGTTAATGTCTCTTGGGGCGGTCCTACCATTTTTGGGTGTACTTTCAAATCCGGAGCAGCTTTGGCAGCAACCATTTATTAAAGAATTAGCAAGCAAATACGGGCTAAGTCAAGCAAATCAACTAATTATACCTGCGACGGCAGCGTTTGCTCTTGCAGCCATTGTAGCTGCGGTTATTCGATTAGCCAACCTTTGGTTTAATGGGAAGCTTGCCGCAGCGGTTGGCTCTGATCTGAGCTTTGAAGCTTACAAGCGAACGCTCTATCAACCTTTTGGGGTGCATATGCAACGCAACAGCAGCGTTGTGATGCAAACGCTGACCACCCAGGTCAATCGCTCGGTGATTGCGCTCACCTCTTTGCTACAGATGCTCACGGCTATCGTCGTAGCGGTGGGATTGCTGACTGGGCTGCTATTGATTGATTGGAAGGTGGCCCTAGCTACAGCAGCTTTGTTTGCCATCGCTTATTCTGTTATTGCTAAATTTACTAAGCGAGAGCTCAGCCGCAACAGCAGCAAGATTGTGGAAACCAGCCGACTCGTGCTCAAGGCTGTGCAAGAGGGTCTAGGTGCGATTCGGGATGTCCTTCTCGACAGTAGCCAGGCTACCTATCTGGTGATCTATGGCCGTGCAGATCGGCCCCAGCGTCAGCTGGAAACCAAAAATCAATATCTTTCTGCCTTTCCGCGCTTTGCTCTGGAGGCTGTTGGGCTGGTGGCGATTGCGCTGCTAGGCGGATTTTTGGTGCTGCATCGAGGTGGTAGTTCTGGCGTCATTCCCCTTCTAGGTGCGTTGGGGTTAGGAGCCCAGAGGCTGCTGCCAGCCCTTCAGCTTATATATTCCAGCTGGGCCAATCTCAAGGGATTCAATGCCGATCTGTCTGGGGTGCTTTTGCTGCTTGAGCAACCTTTGCCTGCTAACCTTGGGACTCGTGTTCCGTTGGCTTTTAGTCAGAGTATTTGTCTTAATAGTATCCACTTTCGTTACGGCCGAGACCTTCCGGAAGTGCTGCAAGGACTAGATTTGCAGATTAACTGTGGAGAGCGTATCGGCCTGATCGGTTGCACCGGAAGCGGCAAAAGTACCCTGGCTGATCTACTGATGGGTCTTCTTGTCCCCAGCGCAGGGAGGCTGCTAGTGGATGGCCTCGATCTCCACGAACTGGGGCATCCTGAACGCTTGGCCGCTTGGCGCGCTGCAGTAGCTCATGTGCCCCAAAGCATCTATTTGGCTGATAGTTCGATTGCCGAAAATATTGCCTTTGGTTTGCCCAGGCATGATATAAATCTGGAACGCGTGAAGCTGGCTGCGGAGCAGGCCCAGATAGCCAGTTTCATAGAGAGTATTCCTGATGGGTATCTCAGTTTTGTGGGGGAACGTGGGATTCGCCTCAGTGGTGGACAGCGGCAACGGATTGGCATCGCCCGTGCCTTGTATAAACAGGCGAGGGTGATAGTTCTTGATGAAGCCACTAGCGCATTGGATGCTCGGACTGAACAGGCGGTTATGGATGCGGTGGATTGCTTCAGCCGTGATCTCACGATTTTGATGATCGCACACCGGCTAAGTACAATGGAGTATTGTGATCGAGTCGTGAGGCTTCGTGATGGGGTCGTTATAGCAAGTGGCCCGCCGAAGGAGATTTTATCCGCCAAGGATTGAGATCTTTTTGGCGTGAAAGATCAGTGCAAGTTGTGATCAAGCATAAATTTCGCCTTTGCCGAAACACTTGACTTTCCTCGAATTTTTAAAGGCATAGATCTTTGTCATTTTCGCGGAGAGAGTCATCTAGTCTCCGGAATATTTGGCAGTTGTTTATAGGCTTATCACGGCAATTTGCTTATATTTCTTGGAGCGCAACATTGCCTCTGTTCTTGTTTGGGGCCGCGAAGACTTGTGTGGCGCGCCCTCTTCTCCGCTTGCAAGATGAGAACAATATTTGATGCGTGTAAAGCAGTAATTATGTCTGCAAAATTTTCAATTTCCAGATCCACTGCCGCGCTAGTTTGCGTAGAAACCCTTTTGTGCGAATCTGCCAGTTCTTGCTGCAATAGGTTGCGAATTCATGGTATAAGACTTCATCAAGTAAGTCGTTGGGCAAGAGTGCTAATTTTTATTAGCTTCGCGCGCATTTGCTGTTCGACGTTTGATGTCCGAAAATTTATAATAGCAAGCTTCTCTCATGCTGGCTTGGCTTGTCAACTTAATGCGAGGGGTGAATCTCAATCGGTTTTTGAATTTCGTCGCCTTTTGGCTTCTCCTTTGGCCTTCGGCCGACGCACCGCGCAATTACTTGGGAGATCCTGGAAGACCCAGACCATCCGCGCGAGAATAGGGGCATAAACTAAGGCTAGGACTGAGGTGATGGGCGGCAAGCAGCTTGGCTTCTCCGATTACGAGCAGACCACCGCAGAAAAGCGCACCAAGAAGGAGAAGTTCCTGGCCGAGATGGATCAAGTCGTGCCGTGGCAACCCTTGCTTGATCTGATCGAGACTCACTACCCAAGGACCAGCAGCAAATGTGGCCGTCCGCCTTATCCATTGGCAACCATGCTGAGGATTCACCTGATGCAGCAGTGGTACAGCCTCAGTGATCAAGCCATGGAAGATGCGTTGATCGAGGTTGCGACCATACGCCGCTTAGCAGAAATCGATCTGATCAGCGATCGGATTTCTGATGAGATAACGATCCTGGCATTCAGGCACCTGCTTGAGAAGCACGACCTCGGCCAGAAGGTTTTCGAAACGGTCAAGGCCCACCTCAAGCAGAGGGGAATGGCCATGAAGCAAGGCACGATCATTGATGCCACGTTGATCTCCGCTCCCAGTTCCACCAAAAACAAAACCGGTGAACGGGATCCAGAGATGCATCAGACAAAGAATGGCAACCAGTGGCACTTTGTAATGAAAGTCCACATCGGAGTGGATAAAGACTTCGGCCTGATCCACTCGATAGAGACCAGCTCAGCCAATGTGCAGGACATCACCCAAGCAGCCCAGCTACTCCATGGTGAGGAGTTAGTGGTCTACGGCGATGCTGGCTATCAAGGAATTGAGAAGCGTGCGGAAATGGCTGGCAAAAGCACAACATTTCGGGTTGCCATGAGGCCTGGGAAGCGGCGGGTCTTGCCTGATACACCAGATGGCAGGTTGCTTGATTTAGTAGAGACGGCCAAGGCGCACATCAGCGCCAAAGTTGAGTACCCATTTCGTATGATCAAACAACAGTTTTGGTTCCAAAAAAACAGACTGCGCGGAATGGCTAAGAACCACTGCAAGGTTGACATGCTGGTAGCGCTAACGAATCTGTATCTAGCTCGCGCCTATTTGCTGGCGACAGGATAAACGCACAATTGGTGTGCCTATTGGGCAAGAATTAGTCTTAAAATAGGCGAAAATTGCCCTTAAATTTGTAAAATTAAGGTGACTATTGTAGGAAAAATCTCAAAATTCATCCGCCATCAAATTTCTACGCTGAGGCCGAGGTCAAAACTCTCGTTGACCAGAGCTCTTCCCTTGATCTCAACAAGCGAGATCTGACCCGATCGCTTCAATCGTCGAGGCCATTTGCACTTTGCGTTGGTCCTTATTATATTTACTCAGCTGATAAACAGGTTTGCTCATTTAGGTCATTCTTTTTTTCTCCGCTTCCACGCCTTCCTGGGCAGCCCCACCAAGCAGCTCATCTCCTTGGCAAATCAGCTAAAACTCTTCCCGGCCAAAGGCCACAACCCAGGCTCCACTTCGTGACGATCAACCCTAAAGAACTCCTCCTGGCGCCTAAGACACGGGCTATAGAAGCCATGCGGATTATCGAGCGTGTCGGTGCTCAGATTGCTTTAATTGTTGATGGGCATGAGCGCCTAGTTGGCACACTCACTGATGGTGACATCCGGCGGGGGTTGCTGCATGGTGCCACCCTGGAGACTCAGGTTAATCAGTTGATGAACCGCCAGTTTCGTTTTGTTCATATCGGGGAAGACAAGGCGATGGCGTTGGAGATGATGCGGCGTGAGGAGATCCGGCAGATCCCGGTACTTGACGATGAAGGCCGGGTGGTGGAGCTGCTGTTGCTGGAGGAACTGCTAAGCCCTCCGCAGCTGAGCAATACGGTGGTAATAATGGCAGGTGGTAAGGGTACCCGCTTGCGGCCCCATACAGACCACTGCCCCAAGCCAATGTTGCCGGTGGGCGATCAGCCGATGCTTGAGATCCTGCTGGAACAGTGCATCTCCAGTGGCTTTCGCCGGTTCTACTTGTCCGTGAACTACCTCAAAGAGCAAATCATCGACCACTTTGATGATGGGTCGCGGTGGGGAGTGTCAATTGATTACTTGGTGGAAAGCGAGCCTTTGGGCACGGCAGGGTCGCTACAGCTGCTTCCTGATTCGGTCAACGAGTCGTTCTTGGTCCTCAACGGCGATGTTCTCACCCGCCTCAACCCCAACCAGCTGCTGCACTTCCACAACGAGCATCAGGCGCATGCCACCCTTTGCGTACGTGAGCACGAGTTCTCCGTACCCTTCGGTGTGGTGCAGACCAATGGTGTTGAACTGGCCGGCTTTGAGGAGAAGCCCACCTACCGTCACCTGGTGAATGCAGGTGTGTATGTAATTGACCCCCTTTTGCTTCCCTTGCTCCCACCCCATCAATTCACCGACATGCCTACTCTTCTGCAGGCGGCCCAGCTTGCTGGCCACCGGGTGGCGGTGTGTCCGATTCACGAATACTGGATCGATGTAGGCCGCCCAGAAACCCTGAAGCAGGCTTACCGCGACTGGCCTGTTCAGCAACAACTATGACTCTGCTTGCCTTAATTCCAGCCCGAGGAGGTTCTAAAGGTATTCCACGCAAGAACATCCTAACCTTTTGCGGCAAACCGCTGCTGCAGTGGTCGATCGATCTGGCCATGGCGGCGCCCAGTGTGGATCGGGTGGTGGTGAGCACTGATGATCCCGAGATTGCGGAAATGGCTCTGGCAGGCGGCGCTGAGGTGCCCTTCCTCAGGCCGGAAGAGCTGGCCAGCGACACCGCACCCGGTATTGCCCCGGTGCTGCACGCTCTAGAGCAGCTGCCTGCCGTTAGCGATGTGCTACTGCTACAACCGACGTCCCCCCTTCGGTTGCTGGAAGACGTTGAGGCCATCGTGGCTATGCGGCGCGAGGCCGGACGGGAAGCGGCCGTGTCGGTGACACCTAGCAGCAAGCATCCCGCCTGGATGTTTTCCCTCTCGCCCCAGCATCAGCTCAAGCCACTGCTGCCATCTCCTGATGCTGCTTGCCGGCAGCAGCTGCCGCCGGCTTATGCGCTCAATGGCGCTCTATATCTAGCCTCACGTCCCTTTCTCGAGCGCGAGCGCAGCTTTCTCACCGCTGACACCTTGGGATACGTGATGCCGCCGGAACGGTCAGTCGACATCGACACCACTTTGGACTGGCAGTGGGGTGAATTTATGATGTTACACCAGCAATGAACGGGACTCAGGCATGAGCAAAGTTTTAGTCACCGGTGCCGATGGCTTCATCGGCTCTCATCTCACGGAATCCCTGCTGGCCGCCGGTCATCAGGTGCGGGCGTTCTGCCTTTACAACTCCAACGGCAGCTGGGGCTGGCTCGACGTCTTGCCGGAGGCCAGCAAAGCTGAGCTGGAGGTGGTTCTGGGGGATATCCGCGATCCGCTGTGTGTTCGGGAGGCGATGCAAGGTTGTGAGCAGGTGTTTCATCTGGCGGCCCTGATTGCCATTCCCTATAGCTATGTGGCTCCAGCTAGCTATATCGACACCAACATCCACGGCACCTTGAACGTGGTTCAGGCCGCCCGCGATCTGGGGGTGAGCCGGGTGGTGCACACCTCCACCTCCGAGACCTACGGCACCGCCCAGTTCGTGCCAATCAACGAGGAACATCCGCAGGTTGGCCAGTCGCCCTATGCCGCCAGCAAGATCGGCGCCGACCAGATCGCCCTGAGCTACTGGCGCAGCTTCGAGACGCCCGTGGCCGTGTTGCGCCCTTTCAACACCTACGGCCCTCGCCAGAGTGCCCGTGCCGTTATTCCCACGATCATCACCCAGATTGCCTCCGGCCAGCGGGAGATCCACCTCGGAGCACTTACGCCCACGCGAGATTTCAACTTCGTCGCCGACACCTGTGCTGCCTTCCAAGCTGTTGCTGTTTGCGAAGCCGCCCTTGGGCAGGTTGTAAACGCCGCCAGTAATTTCGAGATTTCGATCGGTGATACGGCTGCACTTCTCGGCGAGGTGATGAATGTGGAGCTGGAGATCGTCACTGATGAGCAGCGACTGCGGCCGGAAGGATCAGAAGTGAATCGGCTGTTTGGTGACAACAGCCGACTGCGCCAGCTCACCGGCTGGCAACCGGCCTACGGCGGCCTTGTGGGCTTCCGGCGAGGCCTGGCCCAAACTGCCGAGTGGTTCACGGATCCCGCAAACCTAGCCCGCTACCGCCCCGGCAGCTACGCCGTATGACACATAAGCAATTTTTGTCAGCCCTCAGGTTCAGACAGTGCTGAAGGCGATTCAGCAGGTGGTGAGCGTCAGCGCCTGCGGAGAGACCCATCCATCTTCATTAAATCGATTTTAGCAGAATCGATTACTGCCTATGTTATGCTAACTTGGTCTTTGCACGATTGCTTTGTAACTGACTTATTTCTAGCACGTGATCTTGTGACACTGGATACACCTGCCTTAATGATAATAGCAGCTAGTCAACCGACAAGCTCATTCACCCTTTTCATTTTGATTTCCGTAGAGAAATGAGTCTTTGCAAGTCTTAATCCAACTTATCTTGTTGCAATCTAATTCCCGAACATCAAAAGTTTCAGCTTTTTCATTCCACCCCCTCCCCTAAGTATCGATTCCGTCATGCGCATAGGCACTCTTGAGATTAGCTCCCAATCGAGACCCAAGATCATTGCCGAAATTGGTATTAACCACGGAGGATCACTTGAGGTTGCAAAAAAGCTGGCTGAATTGGCGGTCGAGAATGGTGCTGATATAGTGAAAACTCAAGTACACATCCCATCTGAAGAGATGTCACCTCAAGCTGAAAATATTATTCCCAGCCATTGTGACAAGTCAATTTTTAAAATTGTGGAGGAATGCTCACTTCCTATTGATAAAGAATTCCAGCTGAAAGAGTTCATTGAGTCACTAGGCAGTCAATATCTTGCAACTCCATTTTCAGCCAAAGCAGCCCACTTGCTAGGTCGTGATTTTCAACTAAATGCTTTTAAGATTGGCTCGGGAGAGTGCAATAACATTTATCTACTTGGAGCAGTGGCTAGTTATGGCAAGCCAGTAATCATTAGTACAGGAATGAATTCCTTGACCTCATGTAGGCAGACTCACACTTTAATGACTAAGAAGTATGGGCTTGATGTGGTCATGATGCATACTACAAACCTCTATCCTACGCCCTTTGAGCTAGTTAGGCTTGGAGGAATACAAGAACTTCAGCAAATAGCTGGACATAATGCAATAGGGCTTTCAGATCACACAACCGATAATTTAGCTTGCCTTGGTGCTGTTGCACTAGGCGCGGTTGTGCTTGAACGCCATTTTACTGATTCAAAAGAGCGTGAAGGGCCTGATATTCTTAACTCTATGACACCATATGAGCTCAAGGAGCTAAGGAAAAGCTCAGAGCAGATGTTCTTAATGAGAGGTGGATCAAAAGAGCATGAAATTCCAGAAGAGCAAGGTACAAGAGATTTTGCTTTCGCCACCATCGTTGCAACACAAGCCATAAACAAGGGAGATTTAATATCAATTGAAAATACTGCTCCTAAGAGGCCTTCTCTAGGGCATTTTAGTCCCCGTGACTACGAATCAATACTTGGTAAGAAAGCTGCTGTCTCAATTGATGAGGGAGTACATCTACTGAGAAAGCATGTATGCCTTTGACAGTCTTAATATTGGGCGAGGGGTCTCTAGGTAGGTCAATACATGATTCTCTGAACTTCTTTTCAGTCGATGCACGCATTCTGTCGATTAGAAAGACTAAGTTCTTGCACTCCATCTTTGGTTGTCACTTTGACGTAATTGTTGATTGCATGGATCCAGGAAGCATCGAGGGCATCTCTTATCATGATTCAAGACAGTATATCGATCAGCTCCGTGTCTCTATCCTCGACAACCTTTGTTTTCATGTTTATGCTTATATATCTTCTGCAAATATCTACGCTCCCTCGTTGGCCTTGATTGATGAGTCTTCCGCTGTTTTCGATTCAAGAAGTTCATCTATTTCCGAATATATACAGAATAAATTAATTACCGAGATCTACCTGCGCGGGAAGCTTCATGATAGGCTTCGCATCTTTCGGCCTGTATCATTATGGAAAGATAGGTATTCTCAAGGTTCTCAGGGTTTTTTTCCTGACCTGATCCGATCAAGATCAAACGGGTTAGCACTGCAGCCAAGGCCGAATGATGAGGATCCAATATCCTATATGCATTATAACCATGCAGCTCAGGCAATATGCCATGCACTTATTAACATGATTGACTGCTTTGAAGTCCTAAATATTTCTGCTAGCTGCTGGTCTTCGCGCCAATGCCTTAAAAATGGTTCAATGTACCTTGATGACTATTCCCAATGGGGTCGCCGAATTGTATCATCTACTCTTCACCTTGGACTCCTACCTTTTTCTTTGAGGCCCTTTAGATGAAGTTTTTGGGATTTACCGGAAGTAGAGCAGAGTACTATTTGCAGAGACCTGTTTTGATGAGACTATTAAATATAAGTGATTTGTCTCTGGGGTTAATTGTTGGCGGAAGTATACTGGAAGAGGAAGATCAATTGACACTCTCTGATATTAAAAAAGATAATATTCCCATTGCCGCGCTACTTCCGATATCGGCTAGTGACAGAAGTGAATGCCATTCCTTGCAGATTGCCAACCTTATTCAACAAATTGACCCAGTTATTACATCCTTTAATCCTGATTATGCATTGGTATATGCTGATCGCTACGAAAGCTTTGCTTTCGCTTTGGCCACATTCCATAGAGATTTAATTGTTGTCCACATGGAGGCCGGAGATATTACTGAAGGAGGTACCTATGATGACAACGTGCGCCATTGTATTACCAAGCTTTCCCATTTGCAGCTGACTTCTACCTTTCAAGGGCTGCGAGTTGTTAAAAATCTAGGCGAAGAAGCTTGGCGGTCAAAACGGGTTGGCCTGTTTAGTTATGAGTCAATTCAATCGATCTCTCTTGACGAAGCGCGACAAGTTGTTGATTCCTTAGGGATGCCGCAGGACGGGCCTATAGTTTTGGCAACGATGCATCCTATACCAATGGATCTAGATGCAACTATATATGAAAACATAGAGTTTTTTGAAGGCTTAGCTGACGCTTCATCCAAGGCAGATCTTTCAATTATAATTACAGCTCCGAATCGTGATCAGGGTAGTCAGCACATCCTGGATCTTATTGCTAAATATTCCCCCCGAATCAAAAGTTGTCAGGTCCACGAAAGCCTAGGCGGACACAGATATCATTCTCTTTTGTCTCTTGCTAGGACAAGGTCTGTTATTGTTTGTGGTAATTCTAGCTCTGTAATAAAAGAGGCTCCTTATTTTGGTGCGCATGGCCTTAATGTTGGAAGGCGTCAGCTCGGCAGAGAAAAAGCAGCCAGTCAGGTGGATGTCGAGGCGGATCGCCATAAAGTTAGTCAACAACTTTTGGAGCTATCTTTAAGGCCTTGCGCAAAGGTAGCAAACCCTTATGCTGGTAATCATCCAAGCAGTGACGCCGTTGATTTTATTATTGATATCTCAAGGCGCACATCGCGCCTTGAGCTTCTCTCAAAAAAATGGGCGAAAAAGTAGTTTTGTTGTTCCATTTGTTGGGCTATTTGGTCGGATAAGATTGCGGTGAGCTCAGGTTGATATTTGTGGATTGTTTTCTGTAGAGACTATTGCCGAAGCCCTGGCTAGCTGGCGCAACGGTACCCATTGCGGCCTCTTTGGCACGCTTTGCTTAAAGGGCTACAAACTGATCACAACCGGCGGTGGCGGCTCCTTGCTTAGCAACGCCGCCGAACTGGCAAACGTGCCCGCCACCTCTCCACTGCGGCGAAGCGCCCCCAACCCTGGGCCTACGAGCATGCCGCCGTTTGCTGGAATCACCGGCTGCCCCACCTCAACGCCGCCATGGGAGTGGCCCAACTAGAAAACTCAATTTAGGTGACCTGTGTTGATCTAGGCCCATGCGGTTGTCTGTCGTCACGCTCAGCTGGGACCAGGCACCAAAGTGGGTGATGGTGTGATTGTGAATGCAACTGTAGTGGTGGGTGCTCACTGCATCCTCAACAGCGGTGCGCTGAGTGAAGAGGAACTGCAGATCGGCGATTACTGCCACATCATCAGCAGGAGTTTCCTGTTGAATGGATGCGTGTGTGGGCTCTTGCAGCTTCATCGGCAGTGACGCCATGATCCGGGAAGGCCTGGACTTGCTTGCCCATACAGTGATTGGTGCTGGTAAGCGCGGGTTGGGATGGTCCTTGCAAGACAAACGATGATTCCCCAGCGCACCCCGGTGATCGCCGAAGTCGGTGTGAACCACAATGGAGATCTCCAGCTCGCCAAGGAGCTGCTGGAAGCGGCGACTGATGCTGGTGACGACGAGGTGAAGTTACAGACGTTTCAGGCTAATCACTGTGCCACGGTGACTTTCAGAAAAGTTGTCACTCCTTGGCGGCCTTTCAGGCAGCCGGTGTCAACAGTAGCTTTCGTGGCGTATCGAGATCATCAGGCGGCTGATTGATCCAGGCCACTGCTGGTTGATGCCAGCACCGTTTTGAACGTGACCAGCGACGCGAGTTTCGCTGGAGTGCCTGCTCGTAGACGATTTTGCGGTGAGGGCAGATCTCGACGGCCTGACCGCTGTGACGCTGCTGAGACATAACGAACTTGATGCCGCTGGGCGGTGCTGGTGGATGTACCAGTCGACGAACGCGGCGACCCACTGACAGGCCTGCTCTTTGGATGCAAATGGCTTGCGTGGGTAATCAGGCCGATATTTCACTGTCCGGAACAGGGATTCGGATTAGGGTTTGTAGTTTGAAACTCGTGGTCTGGAAAAGGATCTGAGCAGGCCCAGTTCTTCCAATTGGCTCTCGAGCGTGGCGGCACGCAACTCTTCGAGATGCCTGCGGCTACGCGTTGCCGTTATCGGAGAGGAGGATCAGCGGCTATTTCCGGCCTTTGCTGATTCGTTCCAGCAAGCAGGCCCTACTCACCAGATCTGTTGCGATAGCTCGATCTTCTCGCCCAGCAACGTCCCAGGCCACCACTTTGCGGCTCCAAACATCGATCACCAGGTAGAAGTACAACCAGATCCCTCGAACGGTGGTGGGCAGGTAGGTGATGTCCCAACTCCACACCTGATTCGGAACTGTCGCACGCAGCCTCGGGACTGGATGCGGCTCCTGTGGCAGCCGTGCTCGAACGCGTCGGTGCACCTGTCCGTGGGCGTGGAGCATCCGGTAAAAGCTCGATTCAGGTCCGATGTAGAGCCCCAGATCTGCAAGGGCTGGCACGATCTGCCCCGGTGGTATTGAGGCGTACTCGGGCTGGTTGCACGTCAGCAAGATCAGTTGACGCTCCTCCTAGCTCAGCATGCGCGAGACTTGACGGGGCCTGGATTTACGGCGATCCACTCCGTTCCCATCACAAACAAAGGTCTTTCGCCAGCGCTTGAGCGTGCACAGGCAGATGCCGATCTCGCCGCACTCGCTGACCAGGTCTGCACCACCAGCATGGGCCTCATCGATCAACTCGATCGCCTAACGGCGGTGAGCCGCACTGGTCAGCCTTCCGCGTCCTCCGAACAGAAGACCTCCCACTTTTTTCGTAGCGCCAGCAAGGCCGCCATCTCCGCCATGGCCTTCTCCTTGCGTTGCAGCTCCTTCTTGAGAGCCTTGATCTCCGGCTGCACCTGGGCTCGGAGCCTTTCAAGCTCCTTCTCTCTTTTAAGGTGAGCACTGGCTTTTGATTGGCATCCTGAGCTGCCTGACGCCATCGGCTCACCTGCTCAGGGAAGAGGCCCCGCTCACGGCAGTTGGCGCTGAGCTCAGTTTCATTAAGGCCAGCCGTCTCCATCACCACCGTGAACTTGTTGGTGGCGCTCCAGCCTTCTGGTTCCTTCTCTGATGCCGGCACCACCGTTCCTTGCAATCGCCACGCCTTCCTCCAGTTGTAGAGGGTCACCACGTGAATGCCCAGCTCCTCTGAAATCCTGGCCACGCTCTGCCGCTGCGGTGGTCTGGTTTTTCTGGACGGGCCCCATCGTTAATATCTTAGGCGGCGGGGGCGCCCCCAGAAAAGCAAGGCAAAAAGCCCTTTTGGATATTATTAATGTATAGCCACAAGCTGTGCCAATGGGTTGTTAGACACAAAAGTGACTCTTATGCTGCCAAACCGAATCTCTGTGACCAAGACTGTCCAACATGCTATATACGCACAATTCCGCGCCCACTTGACTCGCCTTAACATAAGAAAACGTATTTCTTTATATCGCTCCTGGAAAGATACACCAAAGCCCGACAAGTCAGAAGTTGTAATTATCGCCGGCGGCCCATCTTTCACTCGCGAGATTGCAGAAGCAATAATTGAAAACAAAAAATATCTTGACGTAGTAGCGATTAACTTTTATTGCCTAAATGACCACTCGCAATTGCTGATTCCAAATTATTATGTTCTAAGTGATCCGATTCATTTGAAGGCAATCGATAATGCTCTCATTGAGAAGAATATGATGCTAAAAAGCTATATTCAAGCAAGTGCATGTAGGCTATGCGTGCCTTATGGCGAGTCGTGGGATGAATACGCGAAGCCTTTTATTTTTTTTGATGATTCTGAAAATATCTTTTCAAAAAATGTTGATCCCCGTCTTCCTCGTGGTTATCCATCCAATACTATGTTTAAAGCCATTGCCTTGATGCTCGCTATGGGTTATGAAAAGATTTATCTCACCGGGTTTGATTACGATTATCCAAGAAAAATTTTTCTTGACAAGGATAATAAGTTAATGCTTCGAGATGAGCATCACTATAAGGCAGTAGATAGCTACTATGGTAATATTTACGATTCAGTGGGGCATGCGTTGCATTGGTGGGCTCAAGACTATTGGCATCTAAAAAAACTAAGTTCTCCGCGGATCGTCAATGTTACGGATACGTCGCTGGTTGATGCGTTTCAACGCATGAGTCAGTATGCTTTTATTGAGCACCTAAAAACTTGCGCATCGTTACATGTTTAACCCTGAGCTAACTGACTACGTTCAGAGCATCATTCTGCAGGAGCTTACGACCAATGAAAAAGATTATTTAACAGAGGTTTTCAGGCGTTTTAAAGGCTACCCTTCACTTGAGCAAATGTGGACGCTCTTGGATGAGCCTTGGATTGAATACGGCTGCGATCCAGAGCATATGGATGAGCGAACGACAGCATTTTATCGACACCCAGTCTGGATGTTGAATGGACTCTTCATCGAACAACACATACAGAGCTTAGAAAATCGCCAAATTTTCACCAATTGGGTGGTCCAGCAGCAGCCAGCGCGGTTGGCTGATTTTGGTGGCGGCTTCGGCGGTCTAGCACGTTTTATTGGCGACGCATTGCCAAACGCACAAGTAGAAGTAGTCGATCCGCACCCACATTTGGCGGCGATCGCGCTGGCTGCAACCACGCCGAATGTGCGCTTTGTACCCGAATTGTCTGGTGAGTATGACGTGTTAATTGCAACCGATGTCTTTGAGCATGTATTAGACCCGATCGGGTTGGCGGCTCAAACTGCCAAGCATCTTCGAGAAGGGGGAGGACAGTATTTGATCGCTAACTGTTTTTCTCCGATCATCTTGTGTCATTTACCTCAGCTGTTTTATTTTCAAATTGCATGGGATTGTTCAATGCAAGCCATGGGTTTGCAGCCTGGTGAGCGGGTATCCTATGGTCGTTCATACCAGTGCTTTGCTGAACTTAATATCCCGGCTGCAAGAAAAACAGCAGAACGTGCAAGGAAGTTATGGCCTCTCTTTCAAAAACTACCACGCGGGCGCGCAAGAATTGGGAGCTCATTTGTTCGTTTGCTCTGTATGTGATTTACAAATACTACCGTGATAAAAACTGTTTTTAGATTGGCTTCTAGGGCATTCATTGGTGTGCTGCCTAAGCCTGCGGATTGCTCTGCAATCTTGATGTTGCATCGAGTCGGGATACGTGATCCTACGAGAATCCCCGCTAACCAAAATATGGTGATTACGACCTTAGAGCTCGACACTTTTATTGGGGACTGCAAGAGAAGAGGTTGGACATTTATTTCTTTGGATGATCTCATTGAGGCCATTAAAAAGAGAATTTCCTTAAAGAAAACGCTGATCCTTACTTTCGATGATGGTTACTTAGATAATTTTAGCAAGGCGGCTCCTGTCCTTGTTGCTCACGAAGTCCCGTTTGCCGTCTACGTATCAACCGGTTTTATTGAATCCGGTGAGATTCCTTGGTGGTACAAGTTAGAAGCCATACTGGCTTCATCTAGAAAGCTTCGTGTGCCTGGTGAATCAGTGTTAAGCGTTAGAAGTCTCAGAGAGAAACAAAGAGCATTTATGTTAATTCGCCAGAAGATAATGGCTTCTGGTAATGAAGCTGAGAATTGCAAAAACTGGCTTAATCTCAATGCAGTTGCGCCTTCGATTGAGCAAGCTCGTCTCTTTATGAACTGGGATGAGGTTAGACAGCTGGCAAACTTGCCAAACGCTATAGTTGGAGCGCATACGCATTCACACCCTGTTCTATCTCGATTGTCAGATAGTGACGTCTTTGATGAAATTCGCCGATCGAAAGTGATTCTGGAGGACCATATCGGCAGACAGGTGAGACATTTCGCTTACCCCTTTGGCGGGGCTGCAGAGGCCTCGCAAAGAGAATTTCGGCAAGTTTCTGATCTTTGTTTTGATTCGGCAGTAACAACAAAGATGGGTGCTCTGAATAGAGGCACCATAGACCGTTATTCCTTGCCTCGTTGTTTCTATGGACCAGCTCTAACTTTAAATTCGTTGCAAAATCAATTGTCTTATGCTATATTTGCAGAGTTGATAAAGAGGGCCTTTACTTCATGCTAGATCGTTTTAAATCTTTGGCATTAAGTTTTAAAAAAAAATTAAAGCGCACTGCTGATCCGGCACGCCACAACTGGTTAAGTAGGACGAGGCCCTTTTCTCGTGAATTCGGGCTTGATAGGGGGACTGCAATTGATCGGAAATTTATGGAGGTCTTCCTCGCCTCCCATCAGGAAGTTATACAAGGCAAGGTCCTTGAAGTTGGCGATGATCAGTATACCTATCAATTTGGCAGTAATTTAAGCTCAACGGTCATATTGGCGGGCTCAGATCATTCTGCGCGTTCCACATGTTTCCCGAAGGGTGATTTGACAGATGATCAGAGCCTGATAAATCTCGGCAAATATGACTGTGTCATTGCCACGAACGTTCTGAACATGATTTTTGACATCCAGTCCGCAGTAAAGGGATTGGCTGATTTGGTTCAACCAGCAACGGGTTCGGTGTTGGCAACAGTGGCAGGTTTGGTCCCACTCTCGCGGTTCGATTATGAACGCTGGGGTGATTATTGGCGTTTCAGTGACATGTCTATAAAGAAATTATTTGAAACATATTTTGACAAAGTAGATGTTTCGATATATGGGAATGCACCGCTTGCAGCTGCATTTATCATTGGGCTCTCACAAGAAGAAGTTCCCAGTTCGTTGTTTGATCACTACGACGCTGACTACCAGATTCTGATAGCGGTGAAAGCATCTCACCCAAGGGCGATTGTCTAATGAAGATCATTCACCTGAATCACTCTGATAGTTGCGGCGGTGCAGCCCGTGCGGCTTACCGGATCCACACCGCTCTTCGTGATTCAGGCATCGATTCGCGAATGCTTGTGAACGTAGCGGCTTCCAGAGATTGGACTGTGCAGGGACCCGCCAACAAATGGGGCAAGGCCATAGGTCTCATCCGGCCCCAACTAGCCATGCCGCTCCGCAAGCTCCTGCGCACCGGTAACTCGATTTTGCACTCGCCGGCGCTGGTGCCCTCTCGTTGGCCCGAGCGGCTCAATGCCTCTGATGCTGATCTAGTAAACCTGCACTGGGTGCAGGGCGAGATGCTCTCGATTGCCGACATATGCCGCATCCGCAAGCCGATCGTGTGGACCCTGCACGACATGTGGGCCTTCTGTGGGGCCGAGCACGTCACCCCCGATCACCGCTGGCGTGATGGCTACCGCCCAGACAACCGCCCGGCCCATGAGAGAGGCTTCGATCTCAACCGCCACACCTGGCATCGCAAGCGCAAGTACTGGCGCCGGCCGCTGCAGATCGTGTGTCCTAGTCAGTGGTTGGCAGATTGCGTGCGCTCCAGTGCCCTGATGGGCGAGTGGCCTGTGGCGGTGGTGCCCAATCCGATCTGCATCGCCCGCTGGCAACCGATCGATCAGCGCCTTGCGCGTCAGTTGCTAGACCTGCCGCAGGATTGTCCGCTGCTGCTGTTTGGGGCAATTGGTGGCGGTAAGGATCAGAACAAGGGATTCGACCTGCTGCTCGCGGCCCTAGTTCATTTGGGCATGGATGTCAGCCTGCAGACCCTGCAGCTGGTGGTGTTCGGCCAATCCGCACCCCAATCGTCGCCCCAGGTCGGCTTCCCCGTGCACTACACCGGCTACCTGCACGACGACCTCAGCCTCCGCGCCCTTTACAGCGCCGCCGATGTGATGGTGGTTCCATCGCGACAGGAAGCTTTCTGCCAAACAGCGTCTGAAGCCCACGCCTGCGGCACTCCGGTGGTGGCCTTCAACACCAGTGGGCTGCGAGACATTGTGGCCAACTACGTCACCGGTGCCCTTGCCGAACCGTTTGAGCCGGAGTCCCTAGCGGCCGCAATTCGCTGGGTGTTGGAGGATCCACAACGCCATCAATCCCTGCGGCGTGCAGCGCGGCAACGCGCGGAAGAGTTGTGGAATCCTGCGCAGGTCGCTTCCCAATACGCCTACTTTTATCAGCAAACAATAGATGGGCAGCGTTCTGTCGCAGATCGGAATCTTCAGCGGTAACTGCCTAGAAAGCTGACGACCCTGCTGCCGTTCAGATACCCATGGTCAACTTAGTTGGTTTGGGATAATCTTCCGACAGAGGTGAGGTGATCAAAACCCCCTCGGGCATTCAGGCCGGTATTTCACTGACCTGAACAGCGATTCTGAGTAGGGATTGTCGTTGGACACCCGTGGTCTGGAGAAGGATCTGAGCACGCCCAACTCCTCCAGCCGGCTCTCCAAGGTGGCCGC